>Ga0335085_10000280_pt1 | contig 155187 bp, 136 predicted proteins | sample Lox_Sample_45_FD_206712 | JGI IMG/M metagenome (GOLD analysis project Ga0335085, IMG submission 206712) | Soil microbial communities from Loxahatchee National Wildlife Refuge, Florida, United States - Lox_Sample_4.5 | ecosystem: Environmental > Terrestrial > Soil > Wetlands | place: USA... | reverse complement strand
GACAACTGCATTTTCGTGGACCCCTTCCAAACCGATCGCTCGGCTGAATCCAATCGCAAACCCATCCGCGCAGCACTGGCCTGGCTCGAGAGAGGAGGCATGCTTGCCATTTTCCCGGCCGGAGAAGGTTCGCAGTGGCATATGCCGACAGCACATGTCGCCGATCCGGAGTGGAACGATACGGCTGTGCGCCTGATTCGTCGCACCCACGCAACCTCTTTGCCTGTATTTTTCTGCGGACACAATGGCGTTGGCTTCCAGTTGCTCGGCATGATCCATCCGAAGCTGCGGACTGCTTTTCTGTTGCAGGAGTTTCTCAACCAGGAAGGAAAAACGGTTGAAGTCCGCGTCGGGAGTCCTGTCCCAGTCGAAGCGATCCAGGCAATTGCCAGCGACCGCGAAGCTACAGAGTATCTCCGCTGGCGGACCTACCTGCTGGCCCGAAGAAGAAAGGCCGGAACCTCGTGGCCCACCGTCCTACGGTCAAAGTTGGCCTCCAGGATCCAGGAACCGATCGCAGAACCCGTTCGCGAAGATCTGCTGGTACGCGAGATTCGGATGCTATCGGGGGATCGTTGCCTCGCTGAAAGTGCGGAGTTCTCCGTTCACCTCGGAATGGCACGTGACATCCCGCAGTTACTTCTTGAAGTCGGACGTGTGCGCGAATTAACGTTCCGTAGCGCCGGAGAGGGAACAGGAAAGAGCCGCGATCTAGATTCGTTTGACGAGTACTACTGGCATGTCCTGCTTTGGAATAAATCTAAGCGTGAGCTTGTCGGAGCTTATCGTGCTGGTAATACGGCCGAAATCCTTGCGACCCGTGGGATTGCGGGACTCTACACCAGCACATTGTTTCACTACGACGAACGGCTGTTTCAGAATCTCGGCCCGGCGCTGGAATTAGGACGTTCCTTTGTGCGCCCTGAGTATCAGCGTCAATACGCTCCTCTGCTTCTTCTCTGGAAGGGAATTGCCCGGCTGATTTCAAGCCATCTGGAAATATCGATTCTTTTCGGAGCGGTCAGCATTAGCAACGATTACAGCAAAGCCTCGCGCGAGATGATCTACCGATTTTTCCAGTCGCGGATGCAGGATGATGGCTTGGTTGGGCTGATCGAACCGCGCCGCCCATTCCGTTCTGGCCTGTTGCGGCATTGGGATTGCCGCGCGATGTGTCGAGCCCTGCATGACCTCGACCAGCTGTCAGAGCCCATCACCGACGTGGAGACCGACGGCAAAGGCCTGCCAATTTTGCTCCGGCAGTATGCGAAAATCGGCGGCAAACTACTTGGCTTCAACGTCGACCGTAAGTTCTCGAACGTGCTGGATGGCTTGGTCGTGGTGGATCTGCGCCAGACGGATGCGGCTGTGCTCGACCGCTATATGGGGCGCGAAGCCGCGCGGGCCTTCCGCAAAATTCACGCCGTCACAGCGTAGCACCCGGCATCTACGCCGACACTCAAGGTCGCCTATAGCGCAGCCGTGAAGCGGCTAAAGAGTAAGCCTATCGCCTAAGCCAGGGGCAGCTGGAGAAAAGAAACCGAACCCTATACGAGAGAATGAACCATTGCAGGCGAGGTCGCACGCACTCACTACAACTGCTGAAGTTTCTTCCCTGGCAAAGCACACACCTGCTCCGCGCTTTTCAGCGCTTCCTCCAGCTCTCGCCCCATCACCGCGAGTTGCTCGCGGCTCATCAATTGTTGAAGACCCTCGAATAACTGGCGCTCCTCTTTGCGAATGTGTATCGAGAGTTTCCTTGAGAATTCGGTAATCTCCGCGGCTGACAATCGCTGAGCTTCCGCCCTGGCAAAGCGATCGCGCAACCATGCGTGTTCCGACACCAGGTCGTCAACCAGCAGTGTCATTTTCGGGAAGCCTCGCGCGGGCGGAAACACAAGTTGCTCTTCCGCCACGAAATGCATACGAACTTCAGTGCGAAAGTGCTGGGCAATCTCCGTTTGCCACACTGCAAGATCGGATTCCGGAATTGGCGAGGCCCGTTCAATCCGAACGCAAAGCGCCAATGCGTGCTGATGCTGTCGTGACAATGCGACCAGATTCTCGTTGCGCAGCATGACTATTTACGAGTTTACAGTTAGATCCGAGACGTCTTCCCGCTCGCATGGTTCCACGGCCGCGCGTACGGTGAGCCAATCAGTCCGCACCCGCTCCCACTCCTGGATGAGCATGCCATTGGCTTCGAAGAACCCGCGAATCCGGTACCGCTCCCATCCCGCGATTTCTTCCAGGATCGGAGCCAGCACAGCCAGCGCGCTAGTGCTGAGTACTGTACGTTTCGCAATCTGAGAGACATTGCGCGACTCCGATACGGCGATCGTCAACCCGTCCCGCGAGTTAATGTGCAGCATCACGTGGATATCGGAACTGCCGTCGCCGGTGTAGATTACGTGATCGGGGCCAGCAACTTTTTCGACGAGCAAATTATCCAGCACCGCGACTTTTCCGTACCCCGCCGTGGCGCGGACGATACTATCGATCTCACCAGAAGGCTGGTAACGGAACTCAGTTCCATAAATGTGATCAGGAGGCACGATATCTTCCAATGCGGAGCGCACAATTTCCACCGGTGCCGCCGACAATACATAGAAGTCAAATTGATGCCCGTCGATCCCAGATTCGAGCAATTGATACAGAAGTGTGATGTCACTCTTCAACCGGATCCGCTTGCCCACTTCGCGGAGATGCTCCTTGCGGACCTTCGTGCGAAACTCCGGATCGTGCAAGAGCAAATATGCAAGTTCTGCCCCCTGCTGCACCAGATTGATCTTTGCCATGCCTTTGGACTTGCGTTCGAATTCCTCTGTGGGAATTCCTACCAGGTCTGCCAAGACATACCCGGAGTCGTTAAATGTGAGCGTCTGATCGAAATCGCTCGCGAAAATATACCGTCTCACAAAGTCTTCTCTCATACGAGTATTCGATTCAACGCACGAACTCTAAGCCCCATAAAAAGAATTGATTCGGATTATATGCTTGTAAAGTCCAATACTTTAAGACACATCCATGCACATTCTGAGAAAGCATCACACCGTGAACAATCACGTACTGCGGTTCCATATCATCACCGGCGGCCCGGGTTCCGGAAAGAGTTCGATCATTGAAGGCTTGCGGCAACGCGGTTTTGCATCGGCCCCGGAAGCCGGTCGCGCTATTATTCAGGATCAGATGGCAATAGAAGGACGCGCCCTCCCCTGGGCGGACCGGATGTTGTTTGCCGAACTCATGTTGTCCTGGGACATTCGCTCGTACCGTCTCGCCGCGGAGCACAATGGGCCCGTATTCTTCGATCGCGGCATTCCGGATGTGCTCGGGTATCTCCGACTTTCAAACCTTTCAGTGCCTGAGCATATGAACAAAGCGGCTGCGGTCTTCCCATATAACCCCACTGTCTTCGTTGCACCGCCTTGGAAGGAGATCTTTCACCAGGATCGCGAACGCAAGCAGGATTTCAACGAAGCAGTGCGCACGTATGAGGCCCTGGCATCCATGTACGAAGAACTGGGCTACGAACTGGTGGGACTCCCGCAAGGTCCCGTCGATGACCGTGTAGGCTTCATTCTCGGTCGTGTTGGTGCTGCTCGATTATTGTGAGACCTCGCTTTACTAAATCCCCACCACCCGTCCAAAATAGAACGTTCGACACATTTTGGCGTTGAAAGAGGAGCCTCATGGCGGTAGCGACCGGAGAACTGATTCGCGCAATGAACTACGTAGACGACATCACGGCGACCCTGCGCCGTATCTGCATTTACATCCCCAGCATGAGCGCCGAAGAGCGCAAGCGTCTGGCCGAAGCCATGCAAAAAGCTGCGGATTCCTTCAACTCCTGTCTCGCCGATCTCGAAAAGGCGGACAAATAGGTGCCGACGGTCCAGACTATTGCTGTCATCGGCGCCGGTATCATGGGACGCGGCATCGCCCATGCGTCCGCGCTTGGCGGTTACCGCACCATTCTCGAGGACATCCTTCCCGCTACTCTCAGGAAAGCGGAGACCGAGATCCGGACCAATCTCGACAAGGCTGTCGAACTGAATAAAGTTACAGCTGCTGATGCCGACGCCGCCTTCCGCCGCCTCCAATACGCTGGCTCCGTCGAAGAGGCTGCTCGGGAAGCTGATCTGGTCATCGAAGCCGTCCCCGAGGAGATGGAATCAAAGATTGAGATTTTCACACTCCTCGACAAGATCTGTCGCCCGACCACAATCATCGCCTCAAATACTTCCTCGCTCAGCGTGACCGAAATTGCCAGCGTTACCTACCGCGCAAATAAATGTGTGGGGATGCATTTTTTCAATCCGGTGCACAAAATGAAGTTGCTGGAAATCGTGCGTGCGCTCGAAACGGATGAAGAAACGCTCGTCACTGCGGTAGAAGTGGGCAAGCGTATGGGCAAAGAAGTTGTGGTCATCAAAGAGAGCCCCGGCTTCATCACCAGCCGCATTAACGCGATGATCGGGAACGAAGCCTTCCATATGCTGCAGGAAGGAATCGCGTCCGCTGAGGATATCGATAAGGCCCTGAAGCTGGGATTGAATCATCCCATGGGCCCGTTTGAGTTGGTCGATCTCGTCGGCCTCGATACCCGCCTCAATATCCTCGAACATCTGCACAGAACTCTCGGGGACAAATACCGTCCGGCTCCATTGCTCCTCCAGTACGTAAAGGCAGGAAGACTGGGGCGCAAATCCGGCCGTGGCGTATATGAGTATCCCGAACAATCGAAGTAGTAACGTTCAGGTTCATTTCATTAGGCACGCATGAACTTCGAGTACGAGATCGGTCCTGAAGAGTACGTGGCATCCCAACTCCTTTATCTAAAGCTCACTCGTGATCGAAAGCGTCTTCAGTGGGGTACCTTCTCGATCGCAGGCGGGGTGCTTTTCTTGCTTGTCGGCCAGAGCCGGTCTGATTTTCACTGGTCCGAGTTCCTTCTAACGCTGATGGGCATCTGGTGGATTACCATTGGATTCATCAATTTCTTCCCGGGCAGGTACTATCGCCGCGTCTACCGCACCGCAGATCTTGCAGGCAAAAAGTTTACCACCAACATGAACGAGGACGGATTTGAAGTCACAGGAGAGTATTGCTGCTGGCGAGTTCGGTGGCCCGGAGTTCGTCTTAAGGGAGAGAACGAGAGGGTGTTTGTGATCTGTTCCGCTGGGACCATCTTTATGTTTGGAAAGAGGTACTTGGCCGACGAGCAGCAAAAGGAACTCCGCAGGTTTTCTGGACTGGTATCGTCCTGACACACTGCGGAGTTCTAGTCCAAATGATGCGTCAGAAGCTGAACCTTGCCTGCAACTGTATCGTCCTGCTTCCAAGAGCCGCTCCCGCAATTCCGAAATTGGAGTTTACGCTGGTTACCGCTCCTGTCGGATCGACGGCCCCGAGCGCCCCGTCGATCGTGGCTACATTAATGTTCGTCGTATTGAAGAGATTGAATATGTCGGCGCGGATCTCGAACCGTGCGGCTTCGCCGAGAACACGATTCTTCGGCACTCCGAACGCTTTCGCTAGGCTCAGGTCGATATCGTTATAACCCGGCCCGTTCAAGCTGTTGCGACGAATTCCCGCCGTCGGTGCCGGAGCCGTTGCAGGAAAAGATGGGCCCGGTACAAACGTTGGCGGCAGAAAGAACTTCGTGCCGTCCCCACCAAAATTGGGATTCGTTGTCTGTTCGAACACACCCTGGTCGGTGCTCGATCCGAAACCCGACAGTACCGCGGCGGGCCGCAATTGCGCATATCCGCTGTTCTGATAGTAGAAGTTCGTGCTCGCGTTGTAGAACGGATCCCACGGGAACCCTGTGTGCCAGTTCCAGATTCCACTGACTGACCATCCACCGGCAATCTTCTCGATCCAGTTATGGCTTCCACGGAAAAACATCGGCTGCCATAGTCCATAGAGCTTGAACGCATTGCGCACGTCGTAATTCGAGCGTCCATAGGCGTTTTTCGGGTCGAACGGATAAGGATCCTGATAGTACGGTCCCGACAGTTCATCCATCGCACGCGCCCAGGTGTACGTCGCCGTCGCCTGGAAAGTATGCGAGAAGTTGTGGCTTAGCGTCGCTACCATCGCGTTGTAATTGCCATTTGCTATGTTTCCCCAGAAGTTGATGGTATTGACTAGCGGATTCAACGCGAATCCATTGGCAGTAGCGATTGCGTTCCAGTTGGAATGCGCGAACAGGTGCCGCGTTTGATTCCCCAGATATCCCAAGGTGAAGATCAGGTCCGGCCTGATTTGATCCTGGATATCGAGCGAGTAGTGATAGTTCGCAATCGTTTTAGGATCGCCCTGGAATCCGGTCAGCACCTGGTTGCCGGCCGCGGGAATATTTTCAGGAGTAAGCGTGGAGATCGCCGCCGGATTCGGCGCGTACCCGAAGATCGAATGAAGGTCACCTGCCGTCTGATACAGAATTCCCGTGCCCCCGCAACTCGGGTTCGTCGTGAACGGAAAGTCACAATGAAAGAACGGCTTCGACGCATTCGGCGGATTGCTGGAAGCGTTCGCAGTGATTGCGATTTCGTTTTGGTTGTAGTTGATCCCAAATCCGCCGCGCACCACGACCTTGTTCTGCAAACGCATCGGCGACCACGCAAATCCGACCACCGGACCGAAGTTCGTTTTCTGTGGCGTGTACAGGTTTCCTCCGATTCGAATGTGCAGTCCGTCGAGCGGATTCGCCCCGGGCCCGAAGAACATCACATCCTGATTGTTCTGCTTCGTGTAGAGTGAATCAAAGTACGACCAGCGCAATCCTAGGTTAAGCGTCAATGTGGGCGTCACCTTGAAGTCGTCCTGCGCGAACACCCCCCACAGATTCTGTCGATCATCCTGCCGGTTCGCGAATGGAACGCCGGTCCGGAAATCGAATTGCCCGCCGAAATTCCCGCCCTCGCCATACGGCGCATCATTGGCGAAGTCCCATATATTGTGAAAACCGAACCCCGGACGCGCCGCATAAATCACTTCATTCAAATAGAACAGCCGAGTGAGGTCGCCACCGACCCGTATGCTGTGCCGTCCGTGAATCTTTGTGAGGACATCTGAGAAGCTGTAGGTCCACTGATTCAAGATGCTCGGTCCCGGTGGCCCGAAATATTGCACCGTCGCCGCGCTCGTGTTAGCGACAGTCCCACCGATCGTATCAATCGACGTCGCCGGCAGCCCAAACGGTTCTTGAGGATTACTTGCCACCTCGTTCCAGCGCCATCCCGCAGCATTCACCCGAGCTTCATTCAGCAGCGTGGCTGAAATCGTGCGGTTCCAGATCGCCGTGTAAGCATTGTTCGTCTGCGAGTGATGCCACAGATTCGCCGACCGCACCGGTCCGTTGTAATTGTTGATGCTGACCGGTACGTAATAGATCGTGAAAGTGACACGATCCTTCTGCGTGAGATTCGCATCAACGCGCCCGGTGTATTGCATTTGTGATGTGTGCGTCGGATTGACGGTATTGAAGAACGCAATATCGGGAACCCCATCCAACCCGCCTCCTATGCCGGGTGCGCTAGGGTTTCCTCCATAGGTCAGATCCTGAAGCCCCAGCCCCGTCTTAATCGGAGAGCCGACGTCGAGACCACCCGTAACCGTGTTGCAATTGACTCCTTCCACGAGACCGATCTGCGAGCAAGTCCGCTGAATCATGCTGTTGGACGAGACAGCATTCCCTGGAAAGGAAAGATATTTGGCCGCAATACTGCCGGCCGTCGCTGCTGCGCTGTCGAACTGCGACGTCTCATACCAGCCCTGTGCCGTCGTTGACGACGCCAGAGGACTTGTCTCCCAGTTGAAGAACGCAAAGATCTTATTCTTCCAGATGGGCCCGCCAAGACTGCCGCCGTATTGATTGAACCGATTCTCGTCCCGGTTCAATCCGCGCGCAGCCGGCGTCCCCGGTTGGTTCGAGCCTACTCCGTTCCAAGCCTGATAGGCATTCAGTCCCGGCCGCGATGCTTTGAAGAACGCGCTGCCATGAAACTGGTTCGAGCCACCCTTGGTGATCACCTGGATCTGCGCGCCGGTGAACCGCCCATTTTGCGCGTCGTAACTATTCGAGACCACCTTCATGGTCTCAACCGAGTCTTCGCTGGGGGTGATCACTGACGTTCCGCCCCACACCGCGCTCACTGTGCTGATGCCATCGATGTTAATGCTGTTCGTCTCATATTGCCCACCCGCATTCTGAACCTGCGGACCATTCTCCGTCGCAAAGATCCCACCCGATCCGCCCGGAGTTCCGCCTGGCCCCTGATTGCCGGGCAAATTAAACGCACCGCCGCCTGCCGCCTGCGAAGCGTCCCCGAACGTCCCCGGAGCCAGTTGCGCCAACTGAAAGACATCGCGATTGAACGAAGGCATATGCTGAATCTGATTGCTGCTAATCGTTCCGCTGACAGTGGCCGTTTCGGCATCGAGCGGCTGCACGGTTCCCGATACTGTGACGGTCTGCTGTACATCTCCGAGGTCGAGTTGCAAATCAAGCGCATTCAACTGCTCAGGGATGATCTGGACATGTTCCAGCATCCGCACCTTAAAACCAGGATGCTCTACGGTGAGGGAATATGGCGCCGGCTGCAGCGCGCCAAACTGATAGATTCCGTTCGCATCCGTCGTGGCGACCATCTTCTGATTTGTGGCCGTGTTCGTCAGAGTCACGGTTGCGCCCGGGACGGCGGCGCCCGTTGGGTCGGTAACAGTTCCGCGCAACGAAGCCCGAAACTGGGCATTGGCGAGCAATGCACTTATGGAAATGAAAGCTAGCAACCACAAAGTACGGGAAAAAGACAGGGACCTGCTCATGATGTCTCCTCTGCCTGAAAGGCGTCGCGTTTGGATGGATCTACTGCTGTATGCTGATGAACTCCCCAAAACCCGGCTGATCGGTTTGAACGTGCGGAACGTTTCTGAGCGGAGAAGAGAAACTCATTCCGGTGAACTCCCGGTGCTGCCTTCGCAGCGGTTAAGTTGGTTGCGGATGTTCAAGAATTGGTTGCTTGTATTCTTGACCAAGGTTTTGAATCGATCACGGGCATCAGGCGACTTGAAGTCTAGCCGTCAGCAGTGCGGAAACCAGACTGAGAGTGAGTGTTTGTTATGTTGATTGGCATGATGGGTGTCTCTTACAGGCGTGCGTAAAGTCTCCCCTGCCGCAACGGAGGAGCAATCTCCGCGGTCCTGATCGCGTGTGTCAACTGCTGATGCCAGGCCTTGTCTCGCCACATTCCCGCAAATTGAGGACCACAAAAGTTGCTGGTGGCGACCGCCAGCCATTGCCCAGTCCAAGCCGCGCGTTGTGCGCCGAGCGCGCACAAATCCTTCACCCAATCCCATTTCAGCAACGGCCAATCCTTGTAATCGACAACGCCCCAGCACTCGGTCGTGATCAGGGGCGCCTTCATCTGGTGTGAAACCGCCGCATGACGGTCGACAGTGTCTATCAGTAGCTTCTGCCAGTACTCTGGCCGCCCACGATAAAGGTCTTCCGACTTGAGGCTCAGATTCGTGTATCCCTTGGCATCGAAGCGCTCATAGCCATATCCGGAAAGTTTGTAGAACTCTCCATTGTTCTGCTGGACCATCCAAATGTGCGGATCAAGAAGGTCAAAGTCGCTCAAACCATGTTCGAGGTAGTTTTCAGGACGGTCTTCAGCGCAGGAGAACAGCAGCGGTATCTCCGGATATTTCTCCCGGACGAGCGCGATCGCCTTGTGCATGTAGTCCAGCGATTCGGGTTTGGCCCAGTCGCCGTAGGTCATGTGCGGCTTCACAAACGGAGCCCAGTCTTCCCCCGGCCACTCGTTGCAAAGATCGGTATAAAGAATCGAATCGATGAACCCAGCCTGTGAGATGAGGTCCAGGGTCTTGATCCAGTTCGCTGCCATTACTTCGGGCCCGGTGACGGTCATGCGCGTCTCAGCGTCATCCTTTCGATACCAGGTCGAGAGCCCCACTATCATGCCGCGCTCGCGGCACTTCCCCAAAAACTCAAACAACCCTGGCAGCAACACGATGCGATTCACATCGGGCGATCCCCACAGCTGCGTATTCCACTCCGGCCAGAGCGTCCACGCCTTGTGCGGATCAGCGGCTAGCAGATGCGGAAACGGATCAATCCGCACGGCGTTGTACCCACGGACCACCAGATCATCGAGAGCCTGATCCCAGTCCTCATATCCGGCACCGGGCCACCGTCGCTCGATCCAGGAAAACTCCCACATAGCGATCGCACGCGGATGCTTGACGGGAGCGGAAGATGCGTCATGAGCTACCGTTTGCGCTTGTGAATTCGTCGCCGCTGCAAGCGATTGCGGCACGATATGCGAAGCCGCAACAGCCGAGGCTGCCGTGTGTAGAAATGTCCTGCGATTCATTGCAGTTCTCCTTGCCCAGTTGGTAATTCTAGGGCTTAGACCACTCGGTCAAGGCCCATTCCGCGCTATTGAAACCTGTGGGGCTGGCTCTTAATATGCAGGTTCAGTTCCACGGGAGATTCCACATGGATGCATTCTTCACTACTTCTGGTCTCCTCGCGCTCATCACGCTGACGTTTCTTGAGATCGTGCTGGGCGTCGACAATGTCATCTTCATCTCGATTCTGTCGAGCAAGCTTCCGCTGTCACAGCAAAGCCGGGCTCGACGGTTAGGCCTGCTCGCAGCAATGGGCATGCGCATCCTGCTTCTGCTCTCCCTGGTCTGGATCGTAAGGCTGACGGCTCCTCTTTTTTCCATCTTGGGGCGCCCCATCTCCGGACGCGATGTCATCTTGATTGGCGGTGGACTGTTCTTGCTCGGGAAGGCGACTGTCGAGATTCACGAGCGCTTAGAGGGGGAAGAGGGCCACAGTTCGGCTCGCGTGCGCCCGTCATTTGCAGCAGTCATTCTTCAGATCGCGGTACTGGACATTGTCTTTTCGCTGGATTCGGTCATCACTGCCGTCGGCATGGCAGATGAAATAGCCATCATGGTTGCAGCGGTGATCCTGGCTGTCGTGGTGATGATGTTATCTGCGGGGCCCATCAGTTCCTTCATCAATCGCCATCCGACCGTGAAAGTTCTCGCATTGTCCTTCTTGCTTTTGATTGGCGTTTCATTGGTTGGCGAAGGCCTTGGCCTGCACATACCCAAGGGCTACATCTATTTTGCAATGGGTTTCTCGGTGGTTGTGGAAGCGATCAATCTGCGTGTCCGGAGAGTGGCCGCGCCAGTTCACCTGCATGAGCCGTATGTTTGACTCTGATTGCTGACAGGTCCGATCACAAGTGCTTCAAAGGAAGAAGTGTAGGGTTATGGTTGATGGGTGATATCGAGATGACAAGCCGATCGGCTGCTCGGGGCCTTCGGTATCAACGGAATACCGCCGTCTGTTCCTGGTTGCGTTCGCTTCATCAGGCGCTGAAGGGCGGAGATGCACTTTTGTATTGCCGCCAGCTCAGCCGGTGTTCCTGGATAAGTCCCCCATTCAGAATAGCGTCTTTCCAAGGCGTTGAGTGCGTATTCAATACGTCCGATCAGTTTGATGGGATCAGACTCTATCAACGCCGATTCATAGGCTTCTCGCCAGGAATGAGGTACACGTCGCATCTTGGCCCCTTGCAATGTCAGACGACGTGGACGCGGGCTTGGCTGACCCTCAGGGCGCGGACTGAGGGCAATTACCGATGAACAAATCCACGATCATTATGCCACTCGCTTGAGGTCGCACGAGAGATTTTATTGCCCAGTAATTCTCTTTGGTAATGTACTTCCTACTAGGCGACCCCCGTAGTCGATTGGGGTAACACTCCAAACACTGGCTATGCCATCACTCAGAGGAGCGAATCGAAGAGAGGTCGGAGCAGTTGAGCCGGGAAATCGTGCGACGAACGAATCTTGATAACAGTTCAGGCCGGGATCAGATTCCGGTAGATCGCCATGCCGACGACTGCATCAACACCCAAGGCGTCGAGCGCGGCAATTTCGTCCTGGCTCCGAATACCTCCGGCGGCGATCAGGCGGCGAGAAGTGGTACTCCGTAAGTTGCGAACCAGATCGAGTGGAATTCCCTGTAGCAACCCCTCAGTGTCGATATTTGTATATAGAAACGCGCTGCAGAAGGGTTCGAGAGCCCGGATCATCTCCGCCGCCTTAATCGGAGTGGATTCTTGCCAGCCCTTAATGGAGACGTAGCCGCCCCGGGAATCGACAGCGAACACGAGCTTGTCGGGGCCTAATTGACTTGAGATCTCGCGGGCAAAAACAAAGTTGATAACGCCCTCCAAAATCAGCGACGAGCCGAGAATAACCCGCTGCGCGCCCATTTCGAGCGTTGAGCGGGCGGAATCGATCGAACGGATTCCGCCGCCGACCTGACAGGGAATCTGGTGGGCGATTTCCGCCACCAGGCTCCGATTGTCGCCGCGGCCCATGGCTGCGTCAAGATCGATGACCTGTACCAATGGGTATTTGGAAAAGCGATCGATCCACTCCTGTAAATCGTCAAACTCGAGCGCTTTTCGGTTGCCTTGCACAAGTTGAACGACCTTGCCTTCCATCAAATCGATCGATGGGATCAGCACGGCCACCTCACAGAAATACCTTGTGCGCAAACGTGTTGTTTGAGGTCAGCGAGGGAGCTGAGGCTGTAGTGAAAGATCGAAGCTGCTAGTGCGGCGTCGGCATGTCCCTCACGAAAGACCTCGACAAAGTGGTCGGCGCCCCCGGCTCCTCCGGATGCGATCACAGGAATGTTGAGGCGGTCGGCAACGGCGCGAGTCAGCTCACAGTCGAAACCGCGGGCTGTGCCGTCGCGATCCATGGAGGTCAGCAGGACCTCTCCTGCTCCTCGGGATTCAGCTTCCAGAGCCCATTCCACGGCATCTCGGTTTGACGGGGTGCGTCCCCCATGCGTAAAGGCCTGCCACGATTCGTTATAGCGCTTTGCGTCGATGGCCACGACGACCGCTTGTGAGCCGAAGCGCTCTGCAATTGTTGTGATCAGTGTTGGATCGGCGAGCGCAGCGGAATTGATACTGATCTTGTCGGCACCGGATAAGAAGACGGCGGAAGCCTCGTCGAGCGTCCGGATACCTCCGCCCACGGTAAACGGAATGAATAGCTCTTTTGCGGTGCGGCGAACGGTCTCGAGCAGTGTGGCACGGCGCTGATGTGCCGCTGAGATATCAAGCAACACGATCTCATCCGCACCCGCCGCACTGTGCGCTTTGGCTAGTTCGGCGGGGTCGCCGGCGTCGCGTAGGTGAGTGAATTGCACACCCTTGACGACGCGGCCGTCGTGGACATCGAGGCAGGCGATGATGCGTTTGGTCAACATGTCAAATGGCGCAGAAATTTGCGAGAAGCCGCAGTCCGGCCTCGCCTGATTTCTCGGGATGAAATTGGACACCGAATAGGAGATCGCGTTCAATTGCTGCAGAAAAGCTTCCCCCATACTCACAGCGGGCGACAGTTGTGCCGTTGAGCGGCGCATAATACGAATGCGTGAAATAAACGAATGGCGAAGCCGATAATCCACGAAAGAGGCGGGAAGTGGTCGCGATTTCAAGTTGATTCCAGCCGACATGCGGCGACTTCACGTTTTGTGGAAATCGCGTACATTTTCCAGAAAATAGACCGAGGCCCGGTGTCTCAGGCGATTCCTCGCTGCCGTCAAACATCCATTGCATGCCGACGCAGATCCCGAGAAAGGGAATCTTGCGTGAGATGGCCTGGGAAATCGCCTGCCACAATCCGGAGCGTTCCAGTGAGCGGGTCGAGGAGAAGTGACCGACACCGGGAAGTACGATTCTAGATGCACGCTGGAGATCCGCCGGATTGGAAGTGATGGCGCACTCTTGTCCGAGCCATTCGAACGCTTTCTTTACGGACACCAGATTTCCGGCGCCATAGTCGACAACCGCGATCATAGAACTCCTTTGGTGCTCGGTAACAGGCCAACCATCTGGGGGTCAAGCCAACAGGCGGCACGAATCGCGCGCGCGAAAGCTTTAAACAAAGCTTCAATTTTGTGGTGGCTGGATCGACCATACAGAACGCGTGCATGCACGTTGGCGCGGGCGCCCCGAGCGAAGCCCTCGAAGAAGTCCTCCACCAGTTCCGATTGAAGATCGCCGACCAGTCGGGTACGCACTTTTGTGTCGACCACGGCGGCTGTACGTCCGCAGAAGTCAACTGCAGCCATGCCCATTGTTTCATCCATGGGCATGAGGAAATAACCAGCTCGGAGGATTCCACGCTTCGTGCCAAGCGCTTTATCGAAGACTTGTCCCAGCGCGATGCCGACGTCTTCGACAGTGTGGTGCTGATCAACGTCGAGGTCGCCACGGGCCTTGAGTGTGAGGTCGAAGCCTCCGTGATGGGCGAAAAGTTCGAGCATGTGATCGAAAAACCGGATGCCCGTGGAGACGTCGTAGCGGCCGCGCCCCTCAATGGTGAGCGATGCCTGAATCTGCGTCTCCTTGCTGTTGCGATGGATTTTGCCTTTTCTCATGAGCCCGCTGCTCCATTGGTTATCGCGAGTACTTCAAGAACTTCGTCGAGCGCGATCAACAAGCGCGTCGTCTGCTCCTCCGGGCCTAGAGTGAAGCGCACGCAACCTTCACAGCCATGATCGGACGAGCGATCGCGGACGAGGATGCCGCGTCGACGCATCTGCTCGACGAACGCCTGCGAATCCGATTTTGTTGAGCCTACGCGCGCAAGCACGAAGTTAGCCTGACTCGGCCAGAACGGGATGCTGCGAGATTGAAGCGTGTTTTCTAAACGCGCACGCGATTGCAGAATCTCATTGACATATCGCTCGATATAACTCTGGTCAGCCAGGGCTTCTGGCAAGCACGCGAGTGCGATGGCATTGACATTGTAGGGAGAACAGATGCGCCGCAATGAAAACATCTGATCGGGATCGCCAATCAGAACACCAACCCGCAGACCGGCGAGCCCATAAGCCTTCGAGAAAGTTCGGGTGATGAATACATTGCTGTGGTTGCGACGGGATGGCAGAAATGTCGTTCCACAGAATTCGAAATAGGCCTCGTCAACCAGGATCGCAGTCTCGGGTGCTGAACGCGCGATCTGGATGATGTCTTCGGTTGGAGCCAGTCGTCCCGTTGGGTTATTTGGATTGGCGATTGCAATCAGGCGCGTTCGGTCCGTAATGTGCTCGCGAACGGCACCAGCGGGGAATGTGAATCCATCTCCGGCAGGAATGCTAGTGACTTCGGCCCCGGTCGCGCTCATGTAGATCCGATACATCGAATACGTCGGAACCACGACCAAGGCCTCATCGCCTTGTTCGAGATATGCCTGGCAGAGCAGATGGATCCCTTCATCGACTCCGTTTGTCAGAAGTAAATCTGACTCCGGTACGGTGAGGTACTTCGCAAGGATCGCTTCGCTCGGCTGTCGCTCCGGGTAGCGCGCCAGGTCTTCGGCGGTGATCTTGCTAAGCCGCGCGAGCACGCGGGATGAGGCGCCAACCGTGTTTTCGTTGAAATCGAGGCGCAGTCCTTCCCGTCCTGCAAGCGGGGGATGGTACGCGGGGATTGAATCAACAGCTCTTCGGGGCCTAAGCATTCGCGCACCTTATGCGTATCGATTCAGCGTGGGCGCGCAGACCCTCGATTTGAGCCAGAGTCTCGACGGTTTGTCCTATTTGTTGCAGAGCTTCACGGGAAAGCTCCTGCACGGTTATGAGTTTCATAAAGTCCCCTACGCTCAGTCCTCCGCGGAAGCGCGCCTGTCCTGCGGTAGGCAACACGTGGTTGGGTCCCGAAACATAGTCACCCGCCGCTTGCGGAGAGTAGTCGCCGACGAAGACTGAGCCGGCATCTCGAATGTAAGGTACGTCTTCCCGAGCAACAGTGATGTGTTCTGGGGCAAGGGCATTTGCCCACTCGCGAGCCTGCTCACGCGATTCCGACACGAGAACAGCTCCCCGTCGTCGCAGAGAGCTTTGGGCGATGGGGTTCTTCGTGGCAAGTTCTTTCACGTTGCATTCGACCCTTTTAGCGAGTGTCGGGTTTGTCGTGATGAAGATGGACAGTGCGTCGGGATCGTGCTCGGCTTGCGAGACGAGATCGGCGGCGATGAATTTTGGATCACCGGACTCACTCAAAATGACCGCTTCGGTTGGACCTGCCAGAAAGTCGATCGCGCAGTCAAATGAGACTAACTTCTTGGCGGCTGTCACGTAAGCATTCCCAGGTCCGACGATTTTATCCACGCGGCGGATCGTCTTCGTTCCGTAAGCAAGGGCCGCGATGGCTTGCGCCCCACCGATCCGGTATAGTTCGCGAACGCCGAGCATTTTTGCTGCGGCAAGGACCTCGGTCGACGGTCTTGGGGAAACGACACAGATATGCTTGACGCCTGCGACTTGTGCCGGAATGACAGTCATGAGCAGAGTGGAAACCAGGGGATAGCGTCCACCGGGCACATAGCATCCAACCGACTCCAGCGGGATCGCCAACTGACCCAGAGAGATGCCCCTGCGCCTTCGAGTCCAGGAGCGGGGCTTCTGCCAATCACAGAAGCGGCGAATATTCTGGGCTGCCACACCGAGCGACCTGCGCATTTCCGATGGAAGTGTCTTCCATGCGGTTGCCATGTCTTCGTCGCTCACTTCCAGCAGTTGATCCGTCGCGAGGCCATCCCATCGCTCTGCGTAGCGGCGTAGTGCGCGATCACCTTTGCTGCGGACATCCTTGACGATGTTGCGCACGCGTGGCTCAAGAACAGTAAGCTCGGTGGAGCGCGCAGCAAGACGCTTGACCATTCTGAGCGCCTTTTGGCCAGAGAGGATCCGCATCACAACACCACCTTGTTCAGCGGATATTCGACGATGCCGTGAGCCTGCGCCTCCTTGAGACGCGGGATTACTTCCCATGCTGCGGATTCGTCAATGACGGTGTTGACCGCGAACCAATCCTCATCGCTCAGATGAGAAATCGTCGGTTTCTGCAATGCAGGCAGCACCCCGAGCACTGCATTGAGATTCTCTTTTCTGACATTCAGCATGAGCCCCACACGTTCCTGTGCTTCCATCGCGCCCTGTAGCATTAGAGCCAAGTTTTCGATCTTCTTTCGTTTGCTTGCATCAGCGTAAGAGCATTTGTTGGCAATCAACTGTGTATTGGATTCGAGAACCGTTTCGAGAATACGGAGGCGATTTGCCCGAAGGGAACTGCCGGTTTCAGTGACCTCGACGATCGCGTCGGCGAGCATTGGGGCTTTTACTTCGGTTGCGCCCCAGGAAAACTCAACGCGGACGTCGATGCCCTTCTTACCGAAATATCCTCGTGTCACACTAACGAGTTCTGTCGCGATGGTGCGGTTTGCCAGGTCTTCCGCACGCTGAAAGGGAGAATCCTCAGGTACCGCCAGCACCCACCGGACTTTGCCGCGGCTGCGCTTGGCGTAGATCAGGTCGCTGACCGTGACAACTTCGAGCCCGCTTTCGACGATCCAATCAAGGCCTGTAAGCCCGGCGTCCACCGCTCCGTGCTCAACGTAGCGGGCCATTTCCTGAGCTCTGATGAGCAAGCAATCAATTTCAGGATCGGCAGTGGTGGCGAAATAGGACCGACCGTTAGTGTAGGCAGGAAGACCGGCGCGTGCAAAGAGTTGGAGCGTCGCTTCCTGGAGACTTCCTTTGGGAATGCCAATGCGGAGCTTCATGCTGTCTCCTTTGTAGAGGCACCTTGGGAACTGCGCCAAGGTAAATCCTCGCTGAAACATGAGCGCGTACCGCGATGGCAGACTAGCCCTGCACCCTCGACTTCAACGCGAACCAGCACAGTATCGCGGTCGCAATCGGTGCTGGCAGACATCAGGCGCAGGCGATTGCCTGAGGTCTCGCCCTTTGTCCACAATTGTTTCCGCGTGCGGCTGAAAAACGTCACATAACCACTCGTCAGGGTACGGGCCAGAGCTTCTTGATTCATAAATCCGACCATGAGCACTTCGCCGTCGGAGGCGTTCTGCACTACGGCGGGAATCAAACCGCCCAGTTTGTCAAAGTCGAGTTCGGCATTCATTCCGTTTCTCCAGAAAAACAGAAAGCCCGCTGCGCTCCATGCGTCAGCGGGCTGAACTTGCTATGAGTGCTGGTTAAGTCAGGTGCACCCCCGCCAACGCGCTATGCGCGTGATGATGATGGCGGTGGTTGACGTAAAACGTCATTGCAATCAAAGAATAGGAGGGCCCGACTTACCCGTCAACAATATTTCAGGCAACACTCGACTCGTTTTTTTGATGACATGCATTCGTTATTTGGATGCTCATGGCACCTCTCGTCCACAGAGCTCTGAGACTGCCCCTGCATCGTGCACGGGACAATTACCGCGTGGCTCCATTGCCCAGCGACGTCGGCCGGGTGCCAGGCAGGGAAATTCGAGGGTGCACAACAAAGTCCACCGCAAGGACTAAGGTCAAGCATCTAATGCGCCGGAGCAACAGCAATCTGCGAGAGTTGCTTCCTTTCGGCTTCTGCCTGCTTGGCGGCTTTGCTGACTTCCAGCGTGACATCCCGAGATCCAAACCCAATCCCGACCTTCTTTAGAAACGCGGTTGGTGGCGTGCCTCCTGCGAAAATCCAGGCGAAGTCATTGGGGATCTCCTGCTGCTTACCGGCGATCTCAAGAATTACTGATTCGGGTTTGAACTCCAAAACATTGGAGTTGAACAGTACGCGGACCTTCCCAGACTTCGTGTACTCTTCAATGCGTTTTGCATTCCGCTCTTTGATTCGACTGAAGCGCTCGCTGCGGTAAGAGAGCGTGACCTGGTTGCCTTTCTGGTTCGCGAGTCCCATGGCGGCTTCGACGGCACTGTCGCCTCCGCCTATGACGAGAATCTTCTTGTTGATGTAGTGGTCGGCTTCGATCAGGCGGTACATTACCTTAGGCAACTCCTCACCCTTTGCCCCCAGCTTTCGCGGGTCGCCAGCACGTCCAAGAGCAAGCACAACGGTACGTGAGCGATATTGGTTCGTGGCTGTTGTGACAGTGAAGATTCTGTCTGGCCCTTTCTGGATGTCTTCCACCTTCTCACCTGTCGAGCAGTTAAAGTCGGAGCGATTCAGAACCATGTCCCAGAAGGCGAGCAGAGCTTCTTTGGAGAGCTGCATCTTTTTGAATTTCCCATACATGGGGAATTCCACCGGACTGGTCATTACCAACTTCTGTCGTGGGTATTTGGCGACGGTGCCTCCGATCTCGTCGCGTTCAAGCGTGATGTAGCTGAGTTTGCTCTCAATTGCGCGTAGCGAAGCGCTGATTCCGGCGGGACCGGCGCCCACAATCAAAACGTCGTAAGTACCATCGACCGGGCGAGCCGGATTGGCCCCGAGTTTGGCGGCAATAGTATCGATGCATTCGCGTCCTTGATTCACGGCGTTCTTGATCAGTGCCAAGCCGCCAAGTTCACCGATAATGAACATGCCGGGGATTGTGGTTTCGTACTCGGGTGTGAGCTGAGGCATATCGGCAGCCATACCTGGGCTCGCCATGACCATTGTTATCGCGCCGACGGGACATGCATCGGCGCACAGTCCGTGGCCAATGCATTTGTGGCCGTTCACGATCACGGCCTTCCCGCCGATCATCGCCAGGACGTCCCCCTCTGGACATACGCTGGTGCACGTAGCACAGCCGATGCAGTAGTTGTTATCGATATGTGGATGCTGGGCCTTCGGCCCCTCAGAAAAGAGTTTGCCCTTCTCAGCGGCCTCGCGCGCGTTGGATTCCCGCCTCTTTAGGCTCTTGAGATAAAAGAACAGAAAAAAGAAGCAAATGATCCCACCAATGCCGTACGTCAGAAACGTATCCATTGACTAAAAATAACCCAGAACGAACTGCAGGCCAATATGCATCAGCGCGAGTACTGCAAAGGCGTAACTGAAAGGTTTGTGAACTACGTGCCAGAGGTGGAAGACTTTTTGCGAGCGTGAGAGGAAAAGCAGGCGCTTAGAAAGTGCAGCCTGCTCTGCAGCCGCATGAATTGCTTTTTCGAGTTCCCGGTGTTGCGAAGGAACGAACCCAAGGAACGTCCTAAAAGACTGGCCTGAAGCGTGACGACGCAGACGCGCGACACCAAATTTCCGAACGACATCCAGGACCATCATGTACAGCAGGGCAATCGGGATCGGAAGTCGAGCTACTTGCTGAGCATTAGGCAATCGCAACAGGGCTTTCAGATCGGCCTCGGGAAGTATTCTCTGCGAGGCTAATTCCTGGCACAGAGTTTCCTGCAGTTCCTGCAATTCCTTCATGGATAGTTCTACGGTGGTAACTCTGCGCGGAATTTGAGCGTACAGATAACGTCCGACCACGCCGCTGGCGGAGACGGCAAACATGATCCAAAATGCCATGCCAGCGATACCTTTAAATTTCAACGTCGAGTGGAACGCGATGATGAAGGGCGCAGTCAGGCCCATTAGGACGTGGATATCAAGCCAGTGACGGGTCTTGCCAATCTGACCGAGCCAGGCCCAGTGCTTGCGAATCGGATACAGAAAGATTCCGACGAACAAAGCGACACCGACGAATCCGAGGTAGAGCCCGATCGGGCCACTGGGCCGTAACATGTGATGCTTGGGCGAAAACGGGCGGTCCATCGCTGCGAGCTTGTAATAGTCGAAGCCATAAATAAAGATGGCGAGGTTCGTTGCGATCGCAAGCAAATATAGCAGTCGCAGGCGAATGCGATGGCCTCGCTCAGTGTCGATGACCGGCGCGGTGCGCTCGGCAATGCGGGCGGTAGCAGTTGCACTCATTTTTGTGTGACCTTCTCTTCTGTACTCACTGAAAATTTCTTGTAGCCGGTGAACTGATGCAAATTCCGCCAGTGCTGGCGAGCGGTTTCGACTTCCACGCGGGCCTGGATGGGATACCAATAAGGCTGCTTGGTATCGGCAAAGTTGAGAGGCGCGAAATCGATTTCGGATGTTAGCGTCTTCAGACCAACATCCTGCAGCGTGTCTGCGATGCCAGCTTCGATCTTCGCGATGGACCCCGTCTCGGGATCGATCCACGCAGTCCCGGTGAGCTCAAGCGGATATTCCCTGCCACGCAGAGCCAGGGCGGCGGGCGATTTCATTCCGGTGATGTGCTGGAACGTAACCTTCTGAAGTGTGTGCCCAGCCACGACGTCCTGCTCAGCAAGAGTGAACTTGAATGCATCGGCATAGATCGGATGAAATACCAGGAACAACGTCGCGAAGCCATTGCTTAAGAGCATGGAGGTGTTTTTCCGATCCTTCTTGGCCTCGTGAACGGGGATGCGCGACTCGGACAGGTTCAGTTCGCCCCCCGCGTTCGTCAGGATTACGAGGTAGTCATAAGTGGATTCTTCCTTGAGTTCGACCTTATTGTCCTTTCCCAGTTTTTCCTGGCGGACCTGCTCCGTGCACTTTACGTCGGAGAACTGATCGAGGAAGACGGAAGTCTGCCCGGCGGTACGCTCAAGGATCCCGTTGAGACGCTGGGCATCCGGGGCGCCGGACTCCGCAGCAAAACTCAATTCGGCCAGCAGAGTAGAAACGAAGGCGGCGCTCAGAGCCAGGATTGCGATTTTGCGTCGATTTGTCATTCGCGTTTCCTCCTGTTGTCAAAGCGGTAGCCCATAGAGAGCATGATTTGGTCGTAGCTGAGGTCGCCACGGTTGGTAGTGAAGTTTCCTTGCAGATAATAGTGCGAGCCCAGCGTTGTTTCGACCGTTCCCGTCAGGAAACGGCTGCGATTGCCCGTGGTGAGCGTGGAACCAAAATCCTGCTGCCCCAGAAGGGCCTCGAACCTGAGGTGGTCTCTTACTTGCCGCGATAATGAGAGCGACTCATAGTGGCCGTCTCCGAAGGAGCTGTTGAAGCGAGAATAATGAACGTCGGCACGCAGGCTTATGATGGGAATTCGGCCGAAGGTAACTCCGTACATCTGGTTCAGGGAAGCCTGAGCGTCACCGCTACGGTTGCTGCGACCCAGAGTAGTACTAATCCAGATTTGGGGTAAGACCTCGACGCGTCCACCTGCGCTGAAACCCTGGAACAGAAACTTGTCAAGCAGGCCCGTACCCACCAGAGTCGTATCAAAGGTCGGAACATCGCGGAAATAGTTGTAGTTCGCATCGATCTCCACACGCGCCATCGGGTTGACGCGCAGGGTAGTGAAGTTGCGCCCGAGGCCCGGTCCAGGCGACGCCGTAACGGCGTTTCCACTCGGATTATCGAATTGTGCTGATTCGTAAAGCGCGATCGTTCGCTTATAAGAAACAGAGTCTTCGAGGAATATGAAAGGACGGTCTAACTGCCATTTCACCATGCTGATTCCGCCGCCGACGGTACTGCTGTAATGCCAGGCGTCAAACCCGCCGCCGTCGAAATTCACGAACCCACCGCTGATGACCCGGTCGGGACTGTAGTCCCATGAGGAAGGATCGGGAGTTGAGCCGCCGAAGACTCCGAGGATCGTTCCCTTGCTAAGATGTACTCCGAAGTAGCCCCCGTCGATGGTATCGAGACTGGGAGCCCAGGGCAGATATAAGCGGCCGAAACCAGCGACCAGTGCGGAGTTCGGGTTGTCGTAGGTCATATTCAGATGGTACGTGCGGTTGAGTGTTTCCTGCAGCGTATTCTGTGCCGCCTCTGACTCACGAGTGATACGACCGCGCCAATAGCCACTCAGATTCCAGTAAGTCCCGCCAATCCTCGTGACGTCCCCGCGAAAAACAACCCCAAGATTAGTGCTGGTCACGGTGTTAGCGCCGTGGCTGAATGTTTCGATGGAATCAAAACCAATTCGGCCACGCGCTCGGTTTACAGAAGGTGAAGGCGGCCGTGGAACCTCTTGGCGCGCCTCTTCATCGAGCGTGTCTCCTTCGGTGAATGCGATCACAGCCGGGTACTGCCGAGTCGAGCTCAACGTCCGTTGCTGCACTAGGGTCTCAGCGTCGCCATTGGACAGATACGCAAGATCACCCACTTTCACGGGTCGTTTGGGATTGTGAATATCCGTCACGGCGGATGTCTCAGCAACCGCAGAGACTTCGAGTTCAGCGACGACTTTGGGATCGGCCGCGTTGACGCTTTCCCCCTGTTTGGCCGCGTGGTTTGCATCTCGCACCAGAAGCTTCATTCCTTCCGTCAGACCCTGCGTCCGTCCGCCCTCCAAATAAGCAACGCCGTCAGCCACATACTTCACTCGAAAAACCGTGTGTAGGCTCGGGTCATCGCTACGGGTGATAAGCGTAGTTGTCGACGTTGTTGGCTCAGGTTCTGCCGGCGAAGGCAAGGCTTCGGCCGATTCGGTAACTCCGCTCGTAGTCGGAGTTGCGTCGGCAGACGGAGTTGCGACTTCCGGAACAGCCGCAGGGGCAGATGTTGCCGCTGTGACTTCGGAGGCCTTTCCTTCCGGCTGGGGTGACAGCGTTGCAACCGGCGAAACGGTCGCTGTGGGGGCCGGTTGTGGCGATGCCGCCGGAGGGCCCGTAGGCGCCGGCACAACGGGTTGCGGCGGTGCTGGAACGGACTCAGCCGTAATTCCGACGGGTTTCTCTTCCACCTTAGGCATGGCGGAAACAACCGGAGCAGGGGGAGAGACCGGAGGTTCCGCAATTTTGGGAGTAACGGAGACTTGTTTCTGCTCGAATGTGCCCGATGCGGTCGAATTCGAGGGCATCGCAGCAGTCGTTTGTGCCCGAGCAACCGCAGGTGGTGGCGGGGGAAGAGCCGTGGCTGAAGAAACGCTCGAAGGTGGTTGGAATTCGGGGCCCGCTACAGCCGGAGGCGGTGTAGGCAGTGATGGTGAATCTTCCTTCGTGCTATCGCCAATTACCGGGCCAGTTCCATCCCGGCGCCGGCGGAAGACGCCGGCTAACATGTTGCCGGACGTCGCGGCCACCGGTGCGCCGTGCGACGCATGTTTCTCTTCGCCAGCAACAGTGAGAATAATGCTGTTTCCTTCGGCTGTGACGACGTACGGACGAACCTCATCCAAGTCGAGTACAACTCGAGTGATATACGGACTGGTGCTGTGCTGCGCGGTTCTCACCTGCCGCACGCCGTTGGCGTGCACCGAAACGCTCTTGGTGCTGTTGTTGCAGATCGTGTTCGGGAAGTCCAACAATATGCGATTCGGATTCGCGGCAGTGTCAACGGACGGCTTAACCGGAGCACTGACCGTGATTTCGATCCGCAAGTCGGATCCCTGTCGGGCAGTGGTCACTTTCCGCACCGTGATCGGGATCGGATTCTGTGCCGCAGCACTCGACCACAAAAGCAATGCGATCCAAAGATGTTTCTGAGCTGCCGTCATTCTCTGTCAACACTCGCTGGCGCTCCACTTGCCGCCTGGGGGATTTTCGGATACAGAGCTAAGCCCCGGATCCGTCGCGGCCCCGAAAGGGATCGCGATTTGGCGCGTATTCATCTACTGCCATACTTCACGGAGTCCGCGACTCCGGCTAGTCTCGACCACTTGGATGACACTGATAACAGTTGACGCTGTTGTACACATACCCATTGACCTTAGGGTGGTCGAAATTGTTGGCATTATCGGCCCCATGTTCATGACAGTCTATGCACTGGAAGACTGCGTAGTTATTTCCAGTGGTGTGGCACGTCGTGCATTGGCCGTTCGCATTTCCATGGTTCACAGAGAACTGCGTGTACTGCGTGTGGTTGAAGGTTGCCCCTGTCCACGCGCTCGTGGTGTGACAGGTCGAGCATTGCGCGGACGGGAAGAATACGGAATTCGCCGACGCGGCATGCGCCGGGTTAGTGGTGCCATTGTAATCGCTCTGATGGCACGTGATGCAAGCATTGCTGGTCAGGTTGTAATTGTTATTAACGTGGCAGTCGGTACATACCCTCGGCGGTACTGTATGCTGACCCGTTAGTGGGAACCCTGTGTTGTTGTGATTAAACGTGGAATCGGTCCAGACGATCGTGTCATGACAGGTTTCGCAGGTCGTTGGGAATCCGGCTGATGCGTGCGCCGGGTTTGTCGTTCCCGCGTAATCCTTCTGGTGGCACGAGTAGCACAACGTACTGTTCAGTGAGTAGTTGTTGTTAACGTGGCAATCCGTGCAGAGGCGCGGCGGTACCAGGTGTGCGTTGGTCAGCGTAAAGCCAGTTGTCGAGTGGTCAAACTTGCCATCCGTCCACTGAACGGTGTCGTGGCATTGATCGCACGTTGTCGGGAACCCAGCTGACGCGTGGGCTACCGGCGAAGTAGCGTTGTTGTAATCAGTCTGATGACAGGTGACGCAAGCTGTGCTGGTCAAGTTGTAGTTATTGTTAACGTGACAATCAGTGCAGGCCCGCGGCGGTACCGTGTGACCGCCGGTCAGCGGGAACCCCGTACTGTTGTGGTTAAAGGTTGCATCCATCCAGTTGGAAGTGTCGTGACAGGTATCGCAGGTCTGTGGGAAATTCGCGCTGACGTGATTCGGGTTCGTCGTTCCCTGGTAGTCCTTGAGATGGCAGGTTACGCACGCGGTGCTGTTCAGATTGTAGTTGTTGTTGACATGGCAATCGGTGCAGGCGCGCGGCGGAACTGTGTGCAGTCCCGTAAGCGGGAATCCGGTGCTGGAGTGGTTGAACGTCGCGTCCATCCAGTTGGAGGTGTCGTGACAGGTATCGCAACTCTGCGGGAAATTCGCAGTAACGTGATTCGGATTCGTCGTTCCCTGGTAGTCCTTGAGATGGCAGGTTACACATGCCGTGCTATTCAGGCTGTAGTTGTTGTTGACATGGCAATCGGTGCAGGCGCGCGGCGGAACCGTGTGTAATCCGGTGAGCGGGAAGCCGGTGCTGTTATGGTTAAAGGTCGCATCCGTCCAGGTACTCGTATCGTGGCACTGATCACAGGTCTGCGGGAAATTCGCAGTAACGTGATTCGGATTCGTCGTTCCCTGGTAGTCCTTGAGGTGGCAGGTCACGCATGCCGTGCTATTCAGGCTGTAGTTGTTGTTAACGTGGCAATCGCTGCAGGCACGCGGCGGAACCGTGTGCAACCCCGTTAGCGCGAATCCAGTACTGGTGTGATTGAAGGTCGAGTTCAGCCATGTAGAGGTGCTGTGGCACTGGTCGCAAGTCTGGGGGAAATTGGCCGAAACGTGATTCGGATTAGTGGTGCCCTGGTAGTCCTGCAGGTGACAAGTCACGCACGCGGTGGTGTTCAGGCTGTAGTTGTTGTTGACATGGCAGTCCGTGCACTGCCGAGGGGGAACCGTGTGCAATCCGGTGAGCGGGAAGCCGGTGCTGCTGTGGTTGAAGGTCGCGTCCGTCCAGGTGCTCGTATCGTGGCACTGATCACAGGTCTGCGGGAAATTCGCAGTAACGTGATTCGGATTCGTCGTTCCCTGATAGTCCTTGAGGTGGCAGGTCACGCATGCCGTGCTATTCAGGCTGTAATTGTTGTTAACGTGGCAATCGCTGCAGGCACGCGGCGGAACCGTGTGCATTCCGGTTAAGGCAAAACCGGTTGTGGAGTGATCGAATTTCCCGTCGGTCCACTGCACCGTGTCGTGGCATTGCTGGCAAGTCGTCGGAAAGCCAGAATGAGGAACCGGTGATGTCGCGTTATTGAAATCGGTCTGGTGGCAGCTGACGCAAGTAGTGTTCGTAATGTTGTAGTTGTTGTTAACGTGGCAATCGGTACAGGCGCGCGGCGGGACTGTATGCGAACCGGTCAACGGGAACCCTGAAGTCGAGTGATCAAACTGCGCCGGCTGCCAGGCCGCGGTGTTGTGACACGTGTCGCACGTCTGTGCAAATCCCTCAGCAACGTGGTTGGGGTTCGTTGTCCCCTGGAAATCCTTGAGGTGGCACGAAACGCACGTATTGCTCGTCAGGTTGTAGTTATTGTTGATGTGGCAGTCGGTGCATGCGCGTGGGGGAACGGTATGCATGCCCGTCAACGGGAAGTTGACACTGTTATGGTCGAATGTGGCCGGCGACCACCCGGCGGTCGTATGGCATGTATCGCAGGTCGTCGAAAAATTGGATGACACATGGTTGGGATTGGTCGTACCCTGAAAATCCTTCAAATGACAACTGACGCACGCCGTATTGGTCAAAGTGTAGTTGTTGTTGAGGTGACAATCCGTGCACGTGCGCGGTGGCACCGTGTGCATGCCGCTAAGCGGGAATCCAGTCGTGTTGTGGTTGAACGTCGCGTCCGTCCAGTTGCTGGTGTCATGGCACTGATCACAGGTCTGCGGAAAGTTCGAGGTGACGTGGTTGGGATTGGTCGTGCCCTGAAAATCCTTCAGATGGCAACTGACGCACGTCATGGTACTGATCGTATAGTTGTTGTTAGTGTGGCAATCGGTACAAGCACGCGGTGGTACCGTGTGCATTCCACTGAGCGCGAAACCGGTGCTGGCGTGGTTAAATGTGGCGTCCGTCCAGTTGCTGGTGTCATGGCACTGATCACAGGTCTGCGGGAAGTTCGAGGTGACGTGGTTGGGATTGGTCGTGCCCTGGTAATCCTTCAGGTGGCAGCTCACACAAGCCGTGTTGGTGATCGTGTAGTTATTGTTAACGTGGCAATCCGTACACTGCCGCGGCGGTACCGTATGCAATCCGGTCAGCGGAAAGTTAGTGAGATTGTGGTTGAACGTTGCATTCGTCCAACTGCTGGTGTTGTGGCACTGATCGCAGGTCTGCGGAAAACTCGATGCGACGTGGTTGGGATTGGTCGTACCCTGGAAATCCTTCAAATGGCAGGTCACGCAGGCGGTGCTGTTCAGAGTGTAATTGTTATTGACGTGGCAATCGGCGCACTGCCTGGGAGGAACCGTGTGCAGACCGGTCAGCACAAAACCGGTGGTCGAGTGATCAAACTTGGCATCGCTCCACTGCACCGTATCGTGGCAGTTTTCGCACGTCGTGGGAAAACCGCCATGTGGCACCGGAGCGGTCGCGCTTGCGAAGTCTTTCTGGTGGCATCCAATGCACGGCAACGCGCCCAGGGTGTAATTGTTGTTTACGTGACAGTCGGCGCATTGCCGGGGAGGGACCGCGTGACCGCCGGATAGAACGAAGCCGGTTGAGCTGTGGTCAAAACCCGTAATATTTGCATTCAGCCAATTGTCCGTCGTGTGACAGTTCTCGCAGGTTGTGGAGAACTGCGCTTTCACGTGACTCGGATTATCGGTCGACGTGTAGTCCTTCTGGTGACAGGAATAGCACGCCGTCGACATGAGCTGAAATTTGCTGGTAGCTCCCCCTTTGTGACAGGAATCGCAATCGACAGCGGCGTGGGCACCCGTCAATGGGAAGCGATTGTTGTGCTGCTCCACGTCCTTGATCGAAACCTGCCATCCACGAACCGTATGGCATTGCTCACAGTTGGCTCCTAGCTGACGCTTATGGATGTCGGCATGGCAGTCTTGACAACGTTGACCGACGTTCGAGAACACCATCTTTACGTGACACGAAGTGCAGGCCACGGCAGAATGCATGCCGCGCAGGGGATAACGCGTTTGGTTATGGTCGAACTCGGGAACCGCCCGGATTGGCTTCCAACTGCTCGCGGTATGGCAATTCTGGCAGGGAAGCGCTAAATTGCCATGCGGGCTGTGCGTGCCCTCGGAGGCCTGCGCTCGCGCGATTCCAGAAAGTCCGGAAAGCGCCAGAACCATCACCAAAACAGATTTAGGGATACCCCCTGCGCCCATGACCTGCACCTTGCTTTCGTTCTCTTAACCCCAGGAATCAAAAAACGCAGCCGAAGACATGTATTTAGATCGGCTTTTGCAATTCGCAGTCCAACTAGAGTATCGAGTTTGAGAGCTTAGCCAAAAGTTACGCCAGTGAGAGTCCGAATGTTCGCTGGGTCAGGGTTTAGCCCACGAAATCGGCCATTACCGTAGTTTTTCCGTGTAACTCCTGCCCTGTTGTTTGGCAGCTTTTTCCTTCGATCCGGCGCGTAGTGAAGACCAAGTGGTTGTACAAAATACTCTAGTCTGGTCGAAGCGGCAACTGCGGACGACAAGCTTTCTTAAAGATATACCTCGGCAAGGGATGTGGATGGGGGCCCGGAGGTTGTAGTCCTTCAAGTACACAGAAGTACATGCTGGCGGGTTTGCCAGTTGACATGCTTCTACATGCCGGTTTTCTTGCTACCCGCTACTGGGGGATTCGCGCCGTGGCATGAGACACAGTCTTTAGGGGTAGGCTTGTAGAAGAGTACTTGCTTAGCGCTAACCTCCTTGAAAAGCTTGTGACACTCTCCGCACTTGACGTTCTGGTGGGCCCCGCGCAACGGGAATGTGGTCCGCTTTTCGTGGTCGAACAAGGACGGCTTCCATTTCATCGAGTTGTGGCAGTCGGCACAAGGCGTAGTCTCGCCCTTGGCGAATTGCCTTCCATGGATGTCCTCGTGACAGTCTTCGCACAACACCGGCGCCACCTTGAAGTCGGCATCGATGAGCTTGGTCCCTAGATTCGGAGGCTTGTGACAGTCGATACAGGCCGTCGCACGGTGTGCCCCCAGCAACGGGAACTTTGTTTTGGAATGATCAAACCCCGAGAGTTCTTTCCATGACTTAGTCGTGTGACAGGCCTCGCACCCTGCTGGGCTTCCGTCCGCCCGCACCTGCTGCATGCGCTCGTTGAACTGCCCTTTGTGGACATCTTCGTGACAACTGCTGCAGTTCAACGTCTTCCAGTGATAGATGAAATCCTTGGGCTGGAACTCGGCGGATTCCTTGTGGCAGTCTGCACAAGGCACCGCTGCATGGCCCCCCGTCAATGCAAACCGGGTCTGCTTGTGCTTGGCGAGGGTAAAAGTAGAAGGTGTGTATCCGTCCAGGTTATGGCACTTGTCGCAAGCGTTGAAATATGGTGCAGCTGCAAACTGTCCTGAATGGCGATCTTTGTGACAGTCGGTGCAAACGGCAAACTTTAGCCGGTATAACGTGTCTTCGCCCTTGGGGAGGTGGCATTGCGCACACTGCACGCGTGTGTGTCCGCCTTGAAGCGGGTACTTGGTAGAAGCGTGTTCCTTTACCGTAAAAAGCGAAGGCTTCCAGCCCTGTACGTTGTGGCAAGAGGAGCACTGGCCGCCGTCTTGGCGCTTCGTAAACTGTCCCTTATGGGCGTCCTTGTGGCAATCCGTACACTTCTGGAACTGGAGCGGCTTTTTGAAATCCCCGTTGGCGTGGCACTTTCCGCATTCGACTGTAACGTGCTTGCCTTCTAGCGGGTACTTTGTCGTGGAGTGGTCGAACTTCTCATTCACGCTCTGCAGCGAGAGTTTCTTCCATCCAGAGGTGTTGTGACACGACGAACAGGCTTGCGGAAAGCTCCCGCGGTGCGGATCTTTGTGGCAATCGGAGCACAGCTTGAAGGGGATGCCAACGTATTGCGGCTTGCCATCGGCGCCGTTGGTGTGACATTTGGCGCACTGTACCTGAATGTGCTGGCCGGTTAGAGGATAGCGGGTCCTGCTGTGGTCGAACTGGGCTATGTTGATGGTTTTCCAGTCGACAAAGTTGTGGCATGACTGGCAAGTTGGGCCCAGTCGCCCTTTGTGAAAATCCTCGTGGCATGGAACGCAGGCGGTCGACAAACCAAGGTACGAACGATTCAGGTCTTTATACTTGATCGTCGGTCGCTCCTGTTGAGAAATATGCGAGGCGGTGTGGCATTTGTTGCACTCCAAACCGGCGTGCTTGCCTTCGAGTAGATAACCGGTCTCGTTGTGGTTGAAGGTCTTGGTATTCCATTTGATCAGGGGAAAATCTTCGCCATTGTGGTCGGAATGGCAGCGAGCGCACTCTTGGCTCGAGCCGGCTGGAATATTGTAAGTTGCGTGCAGTCCTCGGTGAGTCTTAAGCCGGCTTGCGATCTCTGTGTGGCATTCCAGGCACTTAAGGGCCGCCTGCCCCCCAAACTTGTGACAAGCCACGCAGTTGGTCGATCCATTCAAAGACTGGTGTGCCCGCGCTAGAGGGCCGGGCGAGATTTGCCCGGAACTAATGCCGCTGAGGACAAGCAATCCTATGAGCAAAATTCCGGTTCGGACAGCAAAGTGCAAGGCAACTGGCGGAAAGGATCTGCGCTTTGGACTTTCCTGTATCGTATGAGACGCCTGTCCGGGATTGTGATGGCGCACTGTACCCCAATTACCCCTTGCTTCAGGAACGCTTCTCTAAAGTCTAGCGAGCCAATGGCGGAATGCACCAGTCACTAAAGGTACACCCGCTTGGTCATACGGAACCGCGTTCTTCATCATCATATCGGGAGGGGAAGCATCCAGAAGCGGCACCATTGAACTGACCTTCGACTCCAGAGCGAGGCGGCTGGATGTAAAGGGTTTTGAACGGTACAGGGAAAGTTTTCTGTACGAGTCCCGAGCAGAATTGCCATCTGGAGGGCGTGGCCAACTCTAGCGGCTGTGATGAGGATCACATACTTGAAATTCGTCGGCACGCATTCTTTAGCGAAGACGGGAAACAGGTCAACGCGGCCATCAGCGTTTCGATCCAGAAGCTAGGAGGACAGTTCAACTCAGTGTTCCAATCGCCATCTTTGGTCGCGTCGGATCTAGATTCCTTTCGCAGGCAGGAATCGATTCTGATAGGCCTCAATCTCCTGATCCTAATCGCACTGTTTTCATTGCACCTCTATTTCGCTTCTTTCTGGGGCAAGCCGCGGCAGATGCTGATTCTGGCCGTGTGTTTCGGAACCGTTATCAAGTCGGCGGAATGGGCATGGCTGCGGAGCCTCACGCGCGCGTTGAAACCGAAGGAGTTGGCCATTCTCACTTGGGCGTCGATCGCCCTAAACATATCCCTTGCCATCGTGTTAAGCATACTCACAGATAAGGAGGATACCCCCTACTTTGCGCTGCTGATGGTGCCGGTTCTCGAGGCCGCATTTCGCTTTGAATTGCCTGCCATCGTGGCTGTCGTCACGGTCGTGGATGTATCGCTGTTTTGGCAAGTGCGTTGGTTTTTCGACAAACATCCGCCCCTGGACGTTGGCGAATACTACGAGGCTGGTATCACCTCCGTGCTGTTTTTCATTGTGGGATTTCTGGTTTGGCTGCTCCTCGCCGATCTCCGAACGAAGGATGCTCGACTGGCAAACAATTTGCTTGAATTGCAGCGAGCGCGCAATCAGTTGTTGCGTGAGGAAGGGCTGGCGGCAGTGGGACGTTTTTCGAGTGCGATTGCCCATGAGATCCGAAATCCCGTGGCAATGATCGCCAGTTCGATCGCCACTGCCAGGCAACTGAGCGGCGAAGAACGCGAGGAGATGTTTGCCATAGCCGCCGATGAGGCGAATCGACTGAGCGACTTGACCACGGAATTCCTAGACTACGCGCGCGCACGGCCGCTGAGTCTCTCGGAAATGTCGGTAGGCGACGTGGTCGGTTACGTCGCCGATGCTTCTCGAGCTCACGCCAGCAAGAAGCGAGTTCGCTTCGAACTCGACGTTCCAGTGGAGCTTACGATCTGCGCCGATGGAACCCAATTACAACAGGCGCTGATGAATGTTCTTTTGAATGCGGTTGACGCATCACCGTCTGACAGCAAGGTTCTAATCCGCGTGCATGACACCGATGAGCGCAAAATTCGCATCGACATCGAAAATGCTGGGACGCCGATTACAGAACCGGCTCTGAGCAGAATCTTCGAGCCGTTCTTCACCACCAAGCCTCGGGGGACGGGACTGGGACTTGCGATCGCGCGCAACATCGCACGGGCCCAGGGGGGCGATCTCGTGCTCGCCGGAAACGAACCGGGCCGAGTTTGTTTTTCCTTAATCATGCCGATGTTCTGCCAGACGCCGCAGCAACAGGGGAATTAGACAATGGGAAGAATCCTGATCGTTGACGACGAGCCGAACATGCGTCGCATTCTGGCCTCGAACCTGCGTCTGGACCAGCACCACATCTGGGAAGCGGGAGGTGTGGAAGAGGCACAGCGCAATCTGGCTGCCAGCGACTTCGACGCAGTGATCACGGATCAAAAGATGCCGGACGGCGAGGGATTGACCGTGCTGGCCTCAGCGCACGAGAACGACCCCACTCTTCCAGTGATCATCCTTACCGCAGTGGCCACAATCGAACTGGCCGTCCAGAGTATGCGGAGTGGTGCATTTGATTTCCTCACCAAGCCGTTTCAGCCGGAAGTAGTCCGCGCTACCATGCAGCGAGCGTGTGAGCGTACCCGGCTGTTGCGTGAGAATATTCTGCTGAAGGATGCGGTCGTTCGTCTTGAAGGTGCTTCTGAAATTTATGGCGATAGCCCCGCTATGCATGAGGTGCGAGAGCGGATTGCACGCGTTGCTCCCACGCACACCACTGTTTTGATCACCGGTGAAACTGGCACAGGCAAGGAGATTGTCGCGCGGTCGATTCATCGCAACAGTCCGCGAGCGGCAAAGCCTTTCGTGGCGGTCAATTGCGCAGCGTTCACTGAAACGTTGCTGGAGAGCGAGCTCTTTGGCCACGAAAAGGGTGCTTTTACCGGAGCCGACCGACAACGGCAGGGGCTCTTCGAAGCAGCGCATGAGGGCACGCTTTTTCTGGACGAGGCCGGAGAGATGTCGCTCGCGGCCCAGGCCAAACTCCTGCGAGTGCTTACCGATGGGCAGGTCTTGCGAGTGGGCTCTACGCGGCCTAGGCGCGTGGACGTTCGCGTGCTCGTCGCGACTCACCGAAACTTGGAGCAGCGCGTGAAGGATGGGCAGTTTCGCGAGGATTTGTTTTATCGTCTGGCTGTCGTCCCTATCCACCTTCCCGCATTACGAGATCGCGGCGAGGATATTGCGGGACTGAGCGACGTGTTCTGCAACCAGGTAGCAACAGACCTTAAAATGCCCCGGCGGCGTCTGAATTCCGAGGCTCTGGCCAAACTGCAGCAATATCGTTTCCCCGGCAATCTGCGCGAACTGAAGAACCTGATTGAGCGTGCGTACATTTTGAGCAGCAATCAGGAAATTGGGGCCGACGACTTGCCCATCACTCCAAAAGAAGCGACGGCCAACGGGAACGGCAACGCGCATGCTCCCGGACTTTCGATTCCTTTCATGGATTCGTTCGATCTGACCGGTGTCTTGGAAAAGGCAGAAAAGGAATTGATCGTTCGCACACTCACCTCAACTCACGGGGCGCAGGCTGAAGCGGCGCGGCGCATGGGACTGTCGCGCAGCGCGCTCGCATACAAACTCACGAAATACGGCATTCGCGCGACTGAGCAGAACTAGGACTTTCGCCGGATGACTTGCCTGGCCGGGACCGCGCGCCAGACCCTGCACTACCTATTTGGTGCGAGTTCTTGCTTCCGCTTCAGCCAGCCATCCTCGTCGCAGCTTTTCCGGCGGGATGTTCGATAGGTAGGGCTTGAGGTCGAGGATAGGAGTGCCGTCCAGCATGTCAATGCCGCGGACTGTCAATGACCGGCCCTCCTGGCCCATCAGTTCGACGACTGTAAGTCCGATGGGATTCGGACGACGCGGAGAGCGCGTCGCAAAAACGCCGTGTGGATGATTGTCGGAGGGCGGTGTCCCGATCAACTCTAGCCTGTCTTCTTCGGTCAGTTGATCGAATACCCAAAGCACAATGAGGTGCGAGAACCCCTCGATGTCAGTCAGGCCAATCTCATACTGTGGCAAGATCTCAAGAATACCTTCTGCCTCATGCTTGGCGCCCAAGCCCTTGGGAACCTCTTGCGTGCTCTGATAGGGGCTGCGTACGTATCCGATGGGTTCGAATGAAAACTTCATTTTGTTTCCTCTGGAAAATTGTTTCACAACTTACCTCTGGTAAACGCGCCTCAATCTGCAATGCTCGGGAAACGAGCGACGAATCCGAATTGCACTAGCGCCATAGAAAACTTTACGCGAGCTTGACGAAACTCTAGGTGGGTTCGTGCAACGTCGCCGCAAAAGCGTCGCATCCCAGCAAATTGATCGGAATCGTCCAGCAAGATGTGCGGGTTCTCTCCGGCGCACGATGCGTTCGATGTATCAGGGTGCTGATTCCTGCGAATGCACCAAAATCGAAAGGAGCTTCGGTGATGAAAAGGGTGGGCATGGCAGTGGGTATTGCGCTTGGCTTTACGTTGGCATCATTTGCGCAAGAGAACCGCTCGGAAATCAGTGCGCAGGCCACGGGGCTATTTACACTGAGCACGGCGGGAAACGACACTGCTTACAGCGCTACCGACAGTGGCGGGTTCCTGGGTACCTATCGCTATCATCTGAATCACTGGATTTCCGTGGAAGGAGCCTACGGCTACAGTCTTAATACCCAGAAATATTCGCTCTCGTCTGCCGCATTTCGTATTCAATCTGGAATTCATGATTTTACTGGCAGCCTGGTCGTGAATCTCCCGTCGCACAGCCACTCGCGCATCAATCCGTACTTGCTGGTTGGCGGTGGAGCCGTGCGTTTCGCACCTACTGACAATCAGTTCAATACCCTTTCGGGCGCGCAAGGACAGACCAGAGGCGCCTTCGTCTACGGCGCGGGAATCAATTACGGGATCTATAAGGGATTATCGCTGCGCGCTGAGTATCGCGGGATGGTCTACAGTACTCCGGACTTCGGATTTGGCGCCCTGGCTACAAATTCGGTGACTCACACTGCGGTACCGACCGTGGGTCTCAGCTTCAGGTTCTAGAGGTGGTGCCGGAATGGATGGTGGCACTCTGAAAGATTGGCGGGTGCCATCCAAGCAGTCAGCTATGAATCGGTCACGATTGCACGGCGCTGTCGCTTATGAGTGGCCCTTCTCCGAACCATCTTTGGCGGTCTTCAACGGTGCTTTGGGTTTCTCCTCGCTGTCGACGGAGAAGAGCATGTAGTGATCGAAACTGTGCCGGCGGAAATAGTGGTGCTTGCGGAAATCGAAATAGATGTCGGCGCTCTTTGGAAGCCAGAGCGTCGTGTTTTTCTTAGGGAAGGGAACGGGCCCGTACTCGACCACCTGGAGCTCGCTAAGGAGTTGGATTTCGGGCATAGGTTTCACCATCTCCGCTTCGACACGCATAATCTGAAACTTGTCAGTGCTAATCCAAGCTCGGCCCTTGAGCGGCACAGGATGAAATTGGTCTCCTACCTTGTAGGAGTGCATGCGGTTGGGGCGATCGCTTCTCTGCTGAAAACGGACAAACCAGCTTGCCTTGCCATGCCAGTCCCCAAGTCCTTCGCACACCAGGTCGAAGTTGTCACGCATATGCGGGTGAAAGACGAAGGCGAGCGTGGCAAAGCCAGTGCTAGCAATGTTACCGGGATAGTCTGACAAGGAAAGTTTGGCGGCGCGGTCTTCTGCGACGGCCAAGTACCCCGGCTCAACTTCAGAGATAGATGCCACGTATGCGAATTTCCGAGTTTCGGTGCGAACCGGATTTCCGTACGCATCAAGAGTCTGGTGAACGAGTTCTTCAATCGCGGAAAACCGCGCCAAGTCATCCACGAGTTCCTGCACGCGTTTTCCTGACTCGCCGATGACCTGATCTGACGGACAGGCGACTTCTGGGGCAACAGCAAGCTTGATGTCATCGATGCCGGGAGGCCGCCAAGCTTTTACTGAAAGGCTCGGATCGGGGAGAGCGGAGAGAGGATCTACCCCGGCGATCTGAACTTTTGTCGCGGGAGTTTCGTCCTTCAACTCGGAAGCATGCTCTTCAAGCTCACCGATCAGGCTGCGGACTTGTCCGGCTACAGGATGTCGCGGTGACTTTTCCAGAAACGTCTTCAATGCTTCCACGCCTTCCTTTTCGCGGCCCAGGTTTACAAGTGCTTCGCCCAGGACAAGCTGTGCGGGTGTGGCAGCGGTTTTACCTTTCGCAATTGCAACCTGAGCTTCGATGCGAGCCTTGTCGTAATTCTTTTCGTGCAGATAGGCGTCAGCGAGAAGGTTGTGCGGAAGCCAGTTGTCCTCATCTGCCATGACAGCCTGCTCGAGCGCGGATTGCGCCGCCGGGTAGTTTCTCTGTTCAAGGCTGGAGCGCCCCAGCAAGGTGAGTGCCTGAAGATTGTTCCGGTTGACCCTCGTTGAAGCGGTCAGATAATTGCTGGCACTCTCATAATCCTTTTTCTGGAAGTAGAGATAGCCGAGGAGAAAATTCAGGTTCGCGTCCGAAGGCGACGCCTTATAAGCTTCGTCGAGATGCTTTTGGGCGTCGTCCAGTCTTCCCGACTTAAGCGCCGTAATGGCCCGCTTCGCCTCTTTGCGAACCTTAGGCGATAGACCGGCATCATCGACGTCGAAGTTGATGGCCGCGGGATCGCGATGTAGCACAATGTCAAATTCCAGAGCACTATGAGTGCTGATGACTCTTAGTTCCTGGTACGAACTGAGGTACCCAACCGCGCTTATTTCCGCGCCGTAGTCGCCGTATGGGATGTCGGTGAAGACTCCCTCGGCGTTGTCGCCAGTGGGCCGCCAGGTCGCAGTCTGGTCGGCAAGATTCACGAGTTTCACCACGGCCTGACGGTTGAGGCGGCTGCCGTTCCGTTCGGCGAAGACTTTGAACGTGATGATGCCGGTGTTCGGAGAAGTCGTGAGGGTGACAACCCTCGACTCCTCGGGGTGACCGTAACTGCCGCCGACCTGGGCGATGGCGTGAAATGAGAGGAGCCCCAAAAGCATCGATGCGCTGATCGAGTGAGAAGTCCTACGGGGCATACTCGCTCCGGTGGGCCAGTCTTGCACAGTTGGGAAAGGTGGTCAATCCGGGCGCCACCTCGGACAAACTCGGAGTCAGCCCAGGGTAACTGGCCCTCGAAGAGGCCATCGAGCGTCGTCGACGGGTGCGAGATTGGCGGCTTTTTGGTCCCCGCGAACGCGTAACGGTCAGGCTCACTGCTAAAGGTCGGTACGTCACTGCGAGTGCGGCTGCTCTTGCTTGCCTAATTCAGTTGCAGACTTGGCATTCTCGTCGTCGGCGTTTTTCACGATGTACTGGACAATCACAGAAATGCGTCGATTGGCAGGATCAAGAGGTGCGTCCGGCTTGCGAAGGTGCTGGTCCGCAAATCCACGAACCTGAGTGACCTGATCCGCGCGAATACCGTGATCCTGCATGACTCGGCGGGCCGCATTGGCCCGGTCGGCAGAAAGTTCCCAGTTGCTATAGACGGCCGAGGGGGAGTAGGGCTGCGAGTCCGTGTGGCCTTCGATGGAGAGCTTGTTAGGAAGTCCGCCAAGCTCTTGAGCAAGGGTGCTGAGCAGCTCCGCACCGTCATTGTTGAGTTTGGCGCTGCCGCTGTTAAAGAAGGTGCCGCTTGCGGACTCCGTCAATTCAATGCGCAGACCCTCGGCTGTGACAGTCATATCAATGTGGCTCTTGAGTTTTTCGAAGTCGGCCATCTGCCTCATTGCTATTTGCAGTTGTTCTTTCAGCTTCGGCATATTGTCGCGCGTGAGCACGAAGTTCTCACCCCCACCCTGCATGTTAGAGCCGACTTTCTTGGAGCTCCCAGTGGGATCTTTAAAATAGCCTCCGACTGCTTCCTGAACTTGCTTGCTGCTGTTGAGCAGCCAGAGCACGATGAACAGGGCCATCATGGCCGTGACAAAGTCCGCATACGCCACTTTCCATGCGCCGCCATGATGGCCGCCGTGTCCAGCTTTCTTTTTCAGAACGACAATGGGGCGGCTTTTGTCCATGGTTCAAATTACGAGCCTGCACCCGCGGCCGCGGCCTCTGGGGGTGCCGTACCTCCGCTGCGACAAGCCTGCTCCATTTCTTTGAATGAAGGCCGCACATGGCCTGGAACCGCGCGCCGGGCTACCTCCACCGCCATAATCGGCGCCGTCCCTTTCAGAAAGGAAACGATCAGGACTCGCATGACGTAGAGAAAGGCGTGCTCTTCCTCTGCGCACTTCGTCATGTTCGATGCAATCGGACCAACGAACCCGTAGCACAGCAGAATGCCGAGAAAAGTGCCGACGAGCGCGGCGGCAACCTTATGTCCGATTTCCTCCGGCGGCCCCCCAAGTGCGCCCATCGTGATGACGACGCCCAGTACCGCAGCCACGATTCCCAAACCCGGCAGGGAATCCGCCATCGTGCTCAGGGCGGTGGTCGGCTGAGTGGCATCATGATGGTGGACTTCCATATCAAGATCGAGCATCTGGTCCAGTTCGAAAGCATCGAATCCCGTAATCGCCATCCGCAGAGAGTCACACACAAAATCCCGTACATGATGGTTCTTGAGGAAGGTCTCGTTTTTGGAAAAGACAGGACTCTTCTCAGGCTCTTCAACGTCGGCTTCCAACGCCATCAGTCCGTCCTTTCGGGCGCGATTGAGCAGGTCGTACATGCTTTTGAGCGCAGCGACATATGTCTGCTTCGTGAATTTCGAACCGCCGAAGACCCCGCCAATGCCCCCCACAATCTTCTTGATAATGTGCAGCGGATTAGAGATCAGAACCGTGCCTGCCGCCGCGCCCCCAATAATCAGCAATTCTGCCGGCTGGAGAAGCACGCGTAAGTTGCCGTGCTCCATGAGATACCCGCCCACGATGCACCCAAAAACTACCACGATGCCGATAATTGCGAACATTGCTAGCTCCCGGGAGATTGGTTGTTGCCTGTGGTGGTAACACGCCTGTGCTGTTCCGAAGCGACATCGAGCGATTTCTGGGTACGCTCCAGAATCGATGCAGTCGTGTCTTCAGCCTGCACTGTGGCCTCGCCCATCGAAACCGGCAGAGAACGCCGTTCACCCCACCACTCGATGGAATCATTGGCCAGAGCGCACCGCAGACGCTCGCCCACCGTTGGTAGCGACTCGCCGGTACAGCCATTCAAGATCACGATGAACTCATTGTCCGCCCAACGCCCGACAATATCGGTTCGACACAAATCGCTTGCCAGCGAACGGGCAATGACTCGCAGCAGAGAAGAAGCGGCATCAGGCCCAAACGCCGCGCGGAACCGCCCCAGGCCTTCCACGCGAAACTGAAGTACGCTGAAGACAGCGCTCCGCTCGGTGAATGCGGCGAGCGCCTCCCGCAAACCAGATAGGAATTGTGCCTGGCTGGCCACACCAGTCACATCGTCGAAGCAGGCAGCCAGAGTTTTTTCACCGGGATGTATGTCGCTCTGCTCCAGTTCGTCGAAGGTTTCGACCGCACCGATGATCGAACCATGCGGGTTATGAACGGGAACCGCTCGCACGCGTACCGGAATCTCATATCCGGACTTATGGTGGAGAAATCCCGAGCCCTCGACAGCGCGACAAGTCTTCATCGCGCGCGCTAGGGGGCACTCCTCGCCGCAGAACTCGCAGCCGGATTGCTGACAATGCAGCAGAGCTTCGGCCGCACAATACCGTCCGATGACTTCGTGACGGAGGCGCCCGGTGATGCGCTCGGCGCCGTCGCTCCAAAACATGATCTTCTTCTGCATATCCACGACACACACACCGGTCAGCAGGCTTTCTAGAATGTTGCGGCAAACGTCGAACTCATCGAATGCGGACATGCAGGCTGGGTCCTGAGACGCTCATCGGCAGGAATTCATAGGGACTTCAGCGGTCGGAAAACGGTGAAAACAGCGCAAGTCTCTGAGCCTCTTCGACATGCGGGTTTAGTCTTTCCTGGAGGAGTCATGGCACGGAAGTGCCATAGGCAGAAATACAGGAGCGTTCTATTTTGCTTGGTGAGCAGTTCTGGGGGAGGGCTGCCCGGGCGTCCTGAACTCGAAAGAGTTTCGGGGCGCCCGTTATTTTCTTGCGCCATTGCTTGGACCACCTTAACGTCGGTAGGTGCCCATCCATTCGACTTGCGCCAGAATGTGGCCCTTCATGGTCTTCTCTAGATCCCCCTTCCGCGAACCCTGCTTGAGCTCGATTTGACTGTCGAGGGCAAACAGCTTGAAGTAGTAGCGATGAGGTTTGCCCGGCGGGGGACACGGGCCGTTGTAGCCCGTCTTCCCAAAGTCATTTTGGCCTTGCTCCGTCCCGTCAGAAAGCCGTGCGTCCTTGCTGACCCCTTCCGGGAGGCTCAGCAAAGTGGCGGGCAGATTCCACATCGTCCAGTGATTCCAATTTCCCGCCGGCGCGTCCGGATCATCCACCAGTAACGCGAAGCTCTTTGTGCCAGTGGGTGGCTCGGTCCATGCAAGCGTCGGGGAAACGTCGGGCCCATCACACGTAAACTTCTTGGGAATACTGCTTCCGTTCGAAAAAGCCGAGCTTGAGATGGTGAATAGCATGGGCGATCCTTCGGGATCCGAGAACCATGGTTGCATTGAATATGAGGAAAGAGGTTGCAAATGCCGCGATCGCCAGTATTCGCAGCAAACCCGCATCTGCGAAAAGTCTGTCAATCGGACGATACTCCCGCACGGCGGTCTCCGGCTCAATTCGTGGATATCGTAAAATTGACGGTAATATTCGCCCTGGTTTCGACGGGCAGCGAGCCCACGTAGTGGGGTTTGAAATGCCATTGGCGAACTGCCTCCTCGGCGGCATTGGCCAGAATGGGTGGTCCGCTGAGAACGCGCAGGTCTTGGATCAATCCATCGCGCCCAATTAGAGCCTGCATGATGACTGAACCCTGGACTCTCATTTGACGCGCTAGCATTGGATAGTCCGGCTGGATTGAATGACTCACGACCTCGGCGGTGCTCGAGACAAGGGCACGCTGCGCCGCGGGGGTAGTTACCTGTGCGGCACTCTGGCTTGTATCATCCTGCATCAATGTAGAACCTGGTCTCGGTGGGGTTCCTTGCAAGTCCACATGCACCGAGTTGGTGCCGGGGCGCAAAGTTCGGTGTGCATCGCCAGCCACAACTTCCACTTCAAGTGGCGGAAGAACAGTTCTGGTCGCCGTAACTGTCGCCCCGCTCGGAGAATCCTGGTCGACTTGTGGATTGACCGGCACCGACTCGTGCACCCGTTGCTTTTTCTGGCGTGGGATTGTCACACCCTTCGGAGCCGTGCTGGCGGATGGTGTAACTTCCGTCGTCGGAGCCGAGAGCGGCTGATCGTCGGCCTCTTCTGTGTCGGGAAACCAAAAGTCACGGTCCCGATAGAGAACGAAACCCAAAGACACCAGAAGCAAAAGAAGTGCGAGGACCATCACCCGCCGCTGCCGCGGCGGACTTGATGGTGTTTCCCCGCGCAGCAGAGGCCGCCCGGTTCGAGGACTTCGCGCCTTTTCGTCGAGCATGGATAAGAGCTGTTAGTCTCGCCTAGTATGCTCCGCCTTCCACTGCAAAGGCCAGTGATATTCTTTTCCCCCATACTCGGGTGGCCCGCATGTCCATCAATCTCTGGACCGAATATGATCGGTTGACGTAACTTTGTGGGGCCCGCCGAATCCAATGAGAAGGCGTGGGAAGCTTGTGGGAAGCTTATGGATTCACAAAAACCGAGTGCGGCACAGGTTGGCAAGACGGAGAACGTTGAAGTGGCAGCCGGGACAGGGACGACTATGTCGAGACCTGCCGAGGTGGCCGAGGCTGCGTCGGAACCTGCCTCAGAACGACAACCAGAGCGTGACCCAAAGAAGATCAGTCCTAATAGCGAAGCAGCCTTTGCGCGCCTGTCTCGCCGCGAGATTCTGAAGGTTGCGCCTGTCTTGCTGTTGGGGGCTTTCGCCCTCCCCAGCCTGCAGGAGTCTCTCTTGAAGAGAGGATTGGGGTTTAGCGATTGGGCGTCAAAGCGGTTGTTTCGTCAAGGGCACCTCGCGCCCACGTTTGAAGATTCCGACTTGACTCCGGTTGATATGTTTCCGATCAACGACTATGACGTCGACGATCCCGGAGTCATCCTTGAAAGCTGGAGCCTTACCGTAAGTGGGGCTGTGCAAAGGCCTGGTGAGTACAAACTGTCGCAGATACAGTCGCTGACTCATATCCGCCAGAACACCCGCCATGTCTGTGTGGAAGGATGGGACGTGATAGGCCGTTTCGGTGGTGCTCGGCTTTCAGATTTTCTGAACATGATCGGCGCCGATACTTCAGCACGGTTTATCAGCGTCAGCTGCGCCGATGATTATTACGAATCACTGGACATGGCGACCGCTCTGCATCCGCAAACCCTGCTCTGTTATGAGATGTATGACCAGCCCCTCACGCGCGAGCATGGTGCCCCCTTGCGTCTGAACATTCCAACGAAAATTGGCTACAAGCAGGCGAAGTACCTGACGGACCTGAAAGTCACAAACATTCTCGACAAGGTTGGGTATTGGGAAGACCAGGGATATTCCGAGTTTTACGGGCTCTAAATATTGTCGTGTGGTCATCCGTGAAGGCGGCCCAGGGATCTCGGTTGCTTTTTTCATGAATCAGCATATGAATGGAGAACATGCGTGAGCAGCACACTAACCGAAATCATTCGTCAGAAAGACGATGAAACCGAGTTCGTTGGCCGCGCCGCGTATGAGCACCCGCTGGTTGTGCGTCTATGCCACTGGGTTAACGCGGTGTCACTCTTCGTGATGGTAGGCAGCGGCCTGCAGATCTTTCGTGCGTTTCCCAGTTTCGGCGCCAAGATCCCGCAGAAAGACTTGCTGCATTGGCCGAAGGCGTTCGCGATCGGAGGATGGCTCGGCGGCGCACTGCAGTGGCACCTCACCTTCATGTGGATCTACATCGCAACCGGGTTGATCTATCTCGGCTATGAGATCTTCAGCGGCAACTATAAACAGGTTCTATTTACTCGCCACGATTTTCCCGGCGTTTGGCCGATGGTGAAGCACTACTTTCTCTTTGGTCCAAAGCCGCAGCAACGCGAGCCTTACAACCCCCTTCAGAAGCAGGCCTACACAGGCATTGTAGCGTTGGGAATTCTCTCAGTCCTCACCGGATTGGCCGTGTGGAAGCCAGTGCAACTCTCCTGGCTCGCCTGGCTGGTGGGCGGTTTCCACTGGGCACGTTTGTGTCACTTTCTTGTGATGTGGGCGATGCTGGCATTCGTGTTCGGGCATCTGGTGATGGTGCTTTTGCACGGTTGGAACAACTTCTTCTCCATGTTGACTGGCTGGAAGAAAGATCCGGAGTACTGACGCAGCGGAGCGGGATGGCCGAACTGAATATTGTTTTGACCAATCCGGAACAAGGCTCGACGCGCGAGCAGCAATTAATCGCGCAAGTGCAACGTGGCCAAACTGAGTTCTTCTACGAGCTGGTGCGCCCGTACGAACGGCGCGTTTACGCAGCAGCGTTGGCAATCCTGCGCAATGAGACTGATGCCGAGGACGTAGCGCAGGAGGCGATGCTGAAAGCCCTCGCCAACATTCGCCAGTTTCGTGCCGAGTCTCGCTTCAGTACGTGGCTGATACAGATCACGGTTAACGAAGCCCTCATGCGCCGGCGAAGGGAGCGGACGCGGATGACCGAAGCCATTGAAGACAACCGCGATGAAGAGGGCGAATATACTCCACGCGATTTCGCCGACTGGAGAGAAATCCCTTCCGAAGCGCTCGAACGGAAGGAAGTGCGGCAGAAGCTGGCTGAAGCTCTGGCTTCACTCGACCGTAAATATCGTGAAGTATTTGTGCTGCGAGATATGGAACAGTTGAACATTCAGGAGACTGCTGAGGCACTTGGAATCTCCGTAGCCTCGGTGAAAACGCGGTTGCTGCGGGCACGCCTGATGTTGCGAGATCTGCTCGCCGGAGGCTGGGAGCGGGGCTGGTTCAGCCGCTTGCCTTTCGAGAAGGGAACGAAACCATGGTAGTCAACTGCGAAAAGGTGTGGAAGGAGATTTCGAATTACATCGAAGGCGATGTGGATACTGGATTGCGCGCGGCGATGGATGACCATTTCCGGACCTGCAAGAAGTGCACTTCAGTACTGCAAGGGACTCGCAATGTAATCCAGTTGTATAGCGACGAACGCATGATCGAGGTGCCAGCGGGTTTTGGACGACGACTCGAGCGCAGGCTGGTACAAGGTGCGCGAGTTCGCCGAAGGGCCTGGTCGTCCTGGTCGGCATGGCTTGTTCCGGTAGCTGCTTTAGCGCTAATTGCGGGAGGGTTGCGTTGGGCTAATTCGCTCACAGTTGCACATCCCTTGCGGTCCGAGCACGCCCAGGCCAGCCGCAATATTCCGCCCGATATGCCTGTCGTCGTTACTGAAGGGGCGAAAGAATTCCACGTCGCTGGTTGCGAGTTCATTCACAACAAGGACAAGGTGCGCACGTTGACCGCAAAGGAGGCGATCCGCGAAGGTTACGTGCCCTGCGTGAGATGCATGCGGAAGTACCTGCAAACGGCGTCTATCCCGTTCACTTTTGAGGCGTTAGAAGCCAGTTCGGGTGGCACAATCGGTGTGGAAGAGTGGGTTCACGGTCAATGAGAGTCTTCAGAATCGTGCGAAGAGCACAAATCAGTTTGGCGCGGACCTATGCCCGCGCCAGAATGCTGAATCCTAATTGCTTTTCATCTCGTCCTTCTTCGAATCGTCTTTCTTCATGTCATCATGCTTCATGTTGTCCTGTTTCATATTGTCGTTCTTCATTTGATCTTTCTTCGCAGCTTTCTTGCTCTTCTTGTCTTTTCTCATCTGATCGCTGTTCATCGAGTTGTGCTGCGAATCGTCATTCTTCATGTTGTCATGTTTCATTTGGTCTTGAGCAAACGCCGCCATGGCGCTGCTCAAGACACACATCAACATCAATCTGCCGAAGGTCTTTTTCATTTCTTCTCCTCAGGATTTCTGTTAGCAGGCCTGGCCTGCGGTGAACATGGGATGTGCTGCGTGCGAAGAAGTTACAGGCGCCTGGAGGAAGTGGAGGTAGAGGTGAATCAGCAGGATAACTGATCGCGTGACAGCTTCAGCCCGTTCAGGTTGCCCAGAGCCGTAACCGCAACAAACTCCGGCTTGAAATACTCATTAGCCAGACGAGTCAGGTCTTCCGCCGTGACCGCTTCGATCCTTTCAATCAATTCATCGAGGTCGTAATAGCGTTCGAAATACATCTCCTGACGTGCAAGGTTCGACATTCGCGAGGTGCTTGATTCAAGCGAAAGCATCAGGCTCCCCTTCAACTGCGCCTTCGAGCGGTTCAACTCGTCTTCGGATACTGCCTCAATCTTGAGCTTGCGGAATTCACTCACGACCGACTGCACAACCTTGGCAGCCGAGGCCAAGGAAGTGCCTGCGTAGACGGCAAGGCACCCAGTATCACGATAGGGATTCAGGTCGCTGTAGATCGAGTATGCTAGACCCTGCCGCTCCCGAATGTTCTGAAACAGCCGCGAACTCATACCGCCGCCGAGAAGGGTATTCAGAACGTATCCCGCGTGGCGCTTCTCATGCGCAATCGGGTGAGCCGGCACGCCGATACATAACTGAACCTGTTCCAGTGCTTTCTTGTTCCGGAGAATAATACGAGAAGAGATCTTCGGAGTGGACGAATGGAAGCCGTTACTCATCGGCTTCATGTGTTCGAAATGGCCACGAACAAGTTCCACAAAGCGATCATGATCTAGATTTCCAGCCGCGGAGACAATGATGTTGCCCGGTGCAAAGCGATGCACATAAGCATCGAGTACAGGTTCCCGCTCGAACCGCTTAACCGTCTCCTTCGTCCCGAGAATCGGTTTGCCTAATGGGTGATCCTTCCAGAAGTTCTGAGTGAAGATTTCGTGGACGAGGTAATCCGGATTGTCCTCATCCATCTTGATCTCTTCCATGATCACGCCGCGCTCCCGGGCAATATCGGAAGCATCAAAGATGGGGTTAAGGACCAGGTCGCTGACAATATCCAGCGCCACCGGTATATGCTCATCGAGAACCTTGACGTTAAAGCAGATGCACTCCTTAGCCGTAAACGCGTCCATGTTTCCGCCAATGGAGTCGACCTGCCGCGCGATTTCCTCCGCGGTCCGGTGCTTGGTTCCCTTGAAGACCATGTGCTCGATAAAGTGCGAGATGCCGTTCCACTCAGGATCTTCGTCGCGCGAGCCAGTCTGCAGCCACACTCCGATCGATGCCGAGCGGATGTGCTGCATCTGTTCAGTAATCACCGTCAGGCCATTGGGTAGTTTCTGACGGCGAATATTACGGACTTCGTGAGCCATGAGAGTGGCCTGCCAGTATCCTTACAAAACCCCAGATAGACACGCGCTGAGAGGGAACGTTACTATTCTTACACAGGGGCGTAGGGTGTGCGAAAATAAGTTTAGTCTTTTGTAGTCAGTAATTTACGAGAGTCAGCAGTGGGCTGGAATTAGCAATTTCGCTGCGGATTCCCCGGATGGCTAACGCCAATGTTATATGACTCAACTACCCCTAATCTGCTGCTCGGATCCGATCGTGCAGAACTCTCCGCTATGGTCGAAGCGGCCGGAGAGCCAAGCTTCCGTGCCCAACAACTCTTGGAGGCCATCTATCGAAACCGGGTGGAGTCTATTGATCAGATCTCAACGCTTCCCCAGCGATTTCGGGCTGACCTTCTCAGTCAGGGATACTCCATCGGGTCCCCAACTGTCGAGAAACGATTTGTTTCTAAAGATGGGACTGTTCGCTACCTCATCGCATTTGTGGACGGGCAGAGCGTCGAAACGGTGTGGATGCCGGAAGGAGATGGCGGGGAATCGGGAGATGGCACCGATGCTGGCGACTCCGTGGAAAATGGTTCCCGCACGTGGGACCGGGCTACCATCTGCGTCTCTAGCCAGGTGGGCTGCGCCGTCGATTGCCAGTTTTGCCTTACGGCGCTGCTGGGTGTGAAAAGAAACCTTACCTCTGGCGAGATAGTCGGGCAGGTATTACGGGTCCTCTCGGATCAGAACGTTTCTCCGCCCCAGGATCGAGTCAACCTTGTGTTCATGGGTATGGGAGAGCCTTTCTTGAATTATGAGAATTTCATCAAGGCCGTGCGGTTGCTCGTCGAAGAGGTGGGCATCCCGCAATCGCGGATGACTGTGTCAACGGCAGGAGTCGTGCCGCGGATCTATGATCTGGCCCTAGAGCCAATTCGCCCGAAACTCGCCATTTCACTGAATGCTTCGAATGATGAAGCACGCACGCGACTGATGCCAATCAACCGCAAGTGGAACCTGGAGAAACTGATGGCTGCGGCGCGTGACTTCCCACTGCGAAACCGCGAACGCATTACCTTCGAATACGTGCTGCTCAGCGGAGTAAACGACGAGAGTCGGCATGCAGTCGAAGTCGCCGATCTACTGCAAGGCGTTCGATGCAAAGTGAATCTGATCGCTTTGAATCCGGGGCCAGGGATTGATTTTTCTACTCCTGCTGTTGACCGGGTTTCGGCGTTCCAGAATGTGTTGATTAAGTCGGGTATCCCGACCTTTGTGCGCCGTCCGCGCGGGCGAGACATCTTCGCTGCCTGCGGGCAACTCAAGCGGACGGTTGAGGCTGCCACGTTGCCGTGACTGTTGGTTCCTTGCTAGCTCTGGGGTCCAAGGCAGGCAGTTCCATGCATAGCAGTAGCGTGCCGTCTTCCAGCAGCTCGCGAAACACTCGGCCATTGTGTTCCTGCACAATTCCCTGGCATGCGGTCAAGCCCACGGAATCGTCAGAATCTGGCGGAGAAGACGGTTCAATTTCCGTCGCGGAAGCCGCATGGGTAACGATCTTAAGCTGGCAGGTTCCCGTATTCTGCTCGGTGCTGACGGTCAGGATGCTGCCGCCGCGCTCGTTTAGTACGTGTAAACCGTTGCTGACCAATTGTACGCAGACTTGAAGCAGCTGATTAGAATCCCCGAGAACCTTCGGGAGTCTGGCATCGAAGCGGCTCTGGACATCCAACTCCACTGATTTCCAGTGAGGTTCAGTCAGCTTGACTGCCGTTCGTACCAGAGTGTTCAGATCGATCTGCGTCTTGGGTGCCGGCGCCTGCCGGGCAAAGCTGATCAGACTCGCGACCAGCGACTTGGTGCGTCGAACGTGCTGACCAATCTTGGCGGCCAGCGGTTGCTGACTCGCGCTCAGAGGGGTGTTAAGCAGCAGATCGGAATAGCCGAGCATGGCCGTGAGCGGGTTATTCAGTTCGTGAGCCGCACCGCCAACTAACTGTCCAATTGAAGCCAGCTTCTCCGATTGCAGGATCTGTGCCTGTAGGCGCTGCAACTGCTCGAAAGCAGCTTGTGAGTGATCGAGCAAACGCACGAGTTCCCGATCAAGGATGCGCTGCCGGACAAGAATGATCACTCCCATGCAAAACCCGGCCAGAAGCGTGAAACACACCCGGAACACACGAATCTTCGACGGAACGTGATCCTCGGACAATGCCCAAACTGCGAAAAGTGGAAGTGAAAACACTGCAATCATGCTGCAGCGCGCCACCCATAGACCGTAGGCCGAAGACCCGGCACAAGCATCCGCCTCAAGCTCATCGGGCTTGGTGCGGAGCCCGATCCAGGTGAGAGAAGCCATCGCGGCAAACAGAGGAATATCGTGGATACTCCCCGTGTAGTAGGTTTTCCGCGCGATCGCAAAGTTTGCCAGCGCAGAACCTCCGGAGTAGCAGAAACTCATGGCGAACAACGATGCGAAGACTCTCCTCCACGCGCCCCGGCTGGCGCTCCATGAACCTAGAAAGCCCGTGAGCAAGACCAATTTTTCAGCCGAGTAAACATCATTGAGATTACGGTTATAGGCCGTCAATTCGGGGACAACATACTGCCATGGCATCACAAGCAAAACGTAAAGATAGAACCACCAGGCCAACAGCAATGCAAAGTCCAGGCGTCCCACGCGGGACGAGTACTCATCCCGCGAGAACTGCGGACGAATCCCAAGCGCCGCCATCAGCGGTACCATGTGCAGAAAGAGAATGACATCCCACGCGCAGAGATCAGGAACATCACGGTGCAGCACCACTTCGTAGTATGTCCAGAAAAGCTGATACGCCAACCAGAAAGTGATTCCCAGAACGATGAGGGACCAGAAGAAGCGGAGACGTCCCCGAGTACCCACCGCCAGTGGCACAAATGCCACGGCGCCCGACAATAACAACAACGACTGGATGATATCGCTGAGCGCGGTCAGCCCGAACGATCGCGGCAGAAAAGTTGCCGCAATAAATGCGGCACACATCAAGGACGCCACAATGGCCAGCCAGATTTTGGATCGCTTGCTCAAAAGAAGACTCTCAAAGCAGCTATTCTAGATGGGAAGATCGCAAGAGGCCGGGTTACTGTAGTAACCTTGTGGCCGAAATTCCGGGTTGCTGTTGTTTCTCTGGTTAACCGAGTAGACTTGTCGGTATCCTTCTTTATCAATAATATGCAGCTGCATTCGCGCCAGGGCCGTGAACCCTTGAATTCTCGCGTTGAGCGCTATCGTCAGTCCTGGAGGCTCAGAGTCCCCCCGGACCCAGGTGAAACGCGCCGTATTGAACGCTGGCTGGCTACCGCCCGTGTGGCTTTGGCAGGCGCGACGTTAGTCGCGATTCGCATGGATCCGACTGAGTTGGGGCGCTCCTGGGCTGCTTATGGCCTATTCGTCTTTTACCTGGCGAATGCCATTCTGATCTTGATGCTGTTGAAGCGGAGACAGCAATCCACTTCCGCTTTCCGGTTCCTGGTACACACCGGCGACGTCGTATGGCCTGCCGTAATCTCCATTTTCGCTGAGGGCCCCCGGACGCCCTTCTTTCTGTTCTTCTTTTTCGCTCTTGCGGCAGCAGCTTATCGTTGGGGCTTATGGGAGACGCTCGGCACGGCAGCCGCAGAAGTGGTTTTGTTGTGGTTTGAAAAGCTGGTCGTCGTCGATCTATGGCTTGGCCCCGGAGGATCACAGCGTTTGCATTCTCTGACGGGACTGAACGTCAACATTCCCGATTTTGACCCACAACGACTCTTCATGCTGTCGATCTATCTCCTCGTGATGGGGCTACTTCTGGGCTATCTCGCCGAGCAGCAGAAGCATCTGCGGGCAGAGAAGGCTTTGGTTACGGGCATGCTATCGCGGGTGCGTGTGGAAGCGGGTCTCACCGGCACCATCCAGCAGATTTTTGACGAGATCGTCTCCATGTACGGCGCATCGCGCCTCATGATTGTCTCCCAGGAGACCCACAGTCATCGCGTCTTTGCTGGCGAAATGAATAAACCCAGCGGAAGTGCACAGGGTGAGTTTCGCTGGCTAGAGTCCGGGGTGCGCGATGCTAAAGCTTTCCTCGACCATTTCCCTGGAGAGGTCTGCTTTGCGTCCGTGAGCGGGGATCGCAGCAAGACTGTGGCCCTCGACGATTCAGGACACCAGGTGACGGTGACCGATCTCGCCCCATTGTCCCACTTGCGGCTGGCGCAACCTTTCAATTCTCTGATTACGGTTTCATTCTTGTTTGGGGGCGACTGGAGAGGGAGGGTATTCCTTTTCGATCCATCATGGCGGGGCGAAAAACAGGAGGAACTCCGTTTTCTCCTCGATATGGTGCATCAAGTGGGCCCCGCCGTTTACAACGTCTATCTCCTGCATCGATTGCGCCGCCGGGCATTGGCGGCGGAACGCGCACGCTTAGCCCGCGAGCTTCATGACGGTGCCGTCCAGTCGCTGATCGCTGTCGAAATGCAAGTCGATGTCCTACGTCGACAAGCGGAAGCAAACCGGCCAATCGATGGTGAACTGGGTAGAATCCAGAGTCTGCTGCGGGAGGAGGTCCTCAAATTGCGAGAACTCATGCAGCAGATGAAGGCGATCGACGTGGGGCCGGACCGTCTCCTGGTCGTGCTGAGGGATACGGTGGAGCGCTTTCAGCGGGAGACTGGCATTAATGCCCGATTTCTTACCGATCTCGACCAACTCGATATGGCGCAGAGTGTCTGCCGCGAAATTTTGCGGATTGTGCAAGAATCCTTGGTCAACGTAAGGAAGCACAGCGGTGCACGTCATGTGCTGGTGCGCTTGACGACCATTGCGGACAAATGGAGCATGGTTGTGGAAGACGACGGAAAAGGATTCTCGTTCTCCGGCCGTTGCACTATGCAACAAATGAAAGAGGCCGGAATTGGGCCAATGGTCATCATGGAACGGTTAGGTTTGATTGCCGGAGAACTCACGGTAGAATCGAATCCCGGCCAAGGAACGCGCCTGGAAGTCACAGTGCCGCGCAACGGGGACTTGTCGCATGAACTTTAGAAAGCCACAACAGCAAATTAGGCTGGTGATCGCAGACGATCACCCAATCTTTCGTGATGGGCTGCGGCGTTTGCTCGAGGCGGAGGCCGACCTTAAGGTTTTAGGCGAGGCTTCCGACGGGGCCGAAGCGGTGAAACTGGCGCGACTATTGAAACCAGATATCCTTTTGCTCGATCTGGCTATGCCAAAACACCCGGGATTGGAAGCGTTGCGCGAACTCAGTACGCCTGCCAATGCCGCACCCGTGAGAGTGATTCTGCTGACCGCTGCTATCGAGAAAGGTCAGATTGTAGAAGCACTTCAACTGGGCGCCCGGGGCGTAGTATTGAAGGATTCCGCCACTCAGGTTTTACTAAAAGCTATACAGACGGTGATGGCGGGCGAGTATTGGGTACATCGCGAAAGCGTCTCGAACCTGGTGCAGTACTTGCGCACTCTCATGCAGTCGTCGCACGATGAAGCCCGCCAGAAAAAGTTCGGCCTCACACCACGCGAGTTGGAAATCGTTTCCGCCGTCGTCGCAGGTTATTCCAACAAGGAAATCGCCGAATATTTCAAAATCAGCGAAGATACCGTCAAGCACCACCTCAGCAATATTTTCGACAAATTGGGCGTTTCGACGCGCCTGGAACTGGCTCTGTTTGCGGTCAATCAAGCACTTCCTCTGAAGAGCATCGCCTGACTGGAATCCTGTCAGCATGGCACTTATGTGCCATTGGCTCTGCCTTCGGTCCTGTTTATAGTTCTTGCTAAGGACTAGCCTGCGACTGTCTCTGCAAGCCAAGCAGGATCTCTTGAGTCCGGAAGTTTGAAGAGGAGCCCCGTGGCAAACCTTCTACAGCAGTTGTGGAAAGATGAGCACGGCCAAGACATCGCAGAGTACGCCGTCATGTTAGCCGTGATTCTCGTCATTGTTGTGGGCACGATTCGACTCATCGGATCGAATGCCAACAACGTATTCTCCCAAGTCGGTAGCGCCATTCAGTAGAAGCTAACGCCACCACGACAGAATGCCCTTGCGTTCGCCGGGCATTTATCCCCGCGCCGCGTTGCCTATGTTCAAATCCATCAAACTCACTTTGGGCCGGTTTGTGCTTCAGGGGTAGCAACCGTTGCCATTTTCTCCGCTCCGGTGGTGATGCGCGTTAGATAAGGGAAGAACGGCGTAATCTCAAACTCCATCTTTTCCCGCGAGTACACAAGCGGCACAGGCTTCGCCTTGGACAGTTCCACCTGGTCAGTCCAAGGATCGACCTTAATGCGTCCGCCCAGCGGCAGTGCCGCAATCTGATCCAGCTTCTTCTCATCGAGCGCGGGAGCCGAAGCGAGCAAAGTCGACATTCGTGTGCTCTTGGTCCCGGCGAGGCCGTTTCCAAGGTGCGGCCGGATGAGTTTGGGCAGATCCGGAGCATGCTGGTCTAACGCTTTCAGAAACAATCCCGCATTGCCAAGCTTATCCCTGTACGGCGAGTTCTTCAGCAGTTCCAACGCCTTTGCGTCAGCCGCCTCTTCGTCTGCCGCCGTCCGCTTGAAATCGAGACGCTGAAAGGACTCTTCGTCCGGAAAGAACAATTTGTCGTTGAAAGCCAGTTTCGTGTCGAAATGATGCCCGAGCACGATGTGACTGACTTCGTGCGCCATCACCATGGCTAACGACGCTTCATCCGGCAGCACGTCCAGAAGCCCCCGACTGATGACGATTGTGTGCCCAATTGTGAAGGACTCCAGGGGAGACGTTAAGAGTATCCGGCAATGAAAGTCGCTCTGCAGATCAATATTGTTGGTGATCAACAGATTGTTCACGACCGTTGTCAGGATCTTGTCGACCTCGCCCGGAGGCGCAAGCAAGCCGATCTTCTGCAGGCGCTCTACAGCATTCTCCTCCGCCTGCTTTTCCCACATGCGCTGGGCAACGACCGGGGTGGCATCAGCACCCACATCACTTTGGTCCTTGACCGATTGAGGAGCGTCCACCAGAATCTGGGTGAACTCCTCGTTCTTGGCCAAGCCCTTCAAGTCGTATCCCCAGAGCCTGGTCTGCGCCTTAAAGTGAAGAGTCTTCGAAAGGCCCGTCTTCAGATTTGACTCTTCCGTATACACATACGCCGGAAGCCATGTGCCCGGGCGCATGTTCAATCGCCAGCTGTCGAAGTGGAAGAAGAAATTGATTTTGGGTTGCGGGTAGTACGTTCCGTTGAAGCGGACGATGTTGTAATCTTGATCTTCGACCCAAATCCTACCTTGGAACCGCGCCGTTTTTTCCCCTTCTCGCGGTTGAACATCAATTACCAGGCAGCGAACCTCACCGAGAAATTCACGCCGAACAAAGTTGAACCTGTAGTAGCGCTTTTGGAAATCGGAATCAAGCACCACCATCTGCGCGAATCCCATGGGCAGATAATGCAGGGAATAGACCCCGGTAAGCTTGGCGAACATACGATGTCCAAACCCCGGCTGGCCTACGAAGGAGACGTCCTCGGGGCCATCACTCATCTCCAGGCGGCCGAGAAAGTACTGGTCCTTCACCGGATAAGGATTTCCGTTGGGATCGTTCTTCAAGTCTTGAAGATAAGTTTCGACCAACGGATGCATGTGCCGCATCTGTGCCATGAAATAGTGCTCGCGCTGCACAACACGGTCGAGAACGTCGTTAAGTGTAAGTGCACCACTCGGCACACCCCCCGTTTGGGCGGGCTGCGTCGAAGCCGAAGTTTCCGGCATCGCCTTCGTATCTAAAGTTGACGCTGCTGAAGAAGCAGAATCCTGCCCTACCACCAACAGCGAAGCCAGGAGAATGAACCCCAATACCAAACCCGAACCTACCTTTGTCATAGAAACCTTCTGGGAGTCGATCACGCTAACTGGAAAATGATGTGGACGACCGCTGTCGAGTCAGAGGGCTGGCCATCCTTTAAAGCCGGCTTGAAACGAATCTGTTCGGCTGCACGGACAGCATTCTCGTCTAGCCCGTGCCCCAGGCCCCGCACAACTCTTACAACGCGCAGCTTTCCTGTTGCTTCGAAAACGACTTCGAGGAGAACCTCTCCCTCAATTCGCTTCGTTCGAGCCTCATCCGTATAACTAGGGGTAGGCTTCGAGAGGATTTCGGCGGGAATAACCTTTAAGGGAGCAGGTTGTGCTCCTCGGGACTGGGCAGTCGGTTGAGCAGGAACTTCAGCGCTGCCGAACCCCGCCTGTTTTACAGTTCCGGCAGTCTGCGTAGGCGATGGTCCCGTAGCCACGCCATTGCCGAATCCGGTACTGGCGACGACTCCACGCACGCCGCTTGCAGCGCCAGTCCCATTTCCATAGCCAGGTCCTGTCGGCATGTCGAAGCCGCCCGCAGATGCAATATTGACATCCCGCGTTTGCGTAGTGCGAGCAGCAATTCCGTTGGGATCACCAAATCCCCCGGTCTGCACCTGTTGTGGCGCACGCTCTATCGTCTGCGGGGCCGAACTGCCTGTTGAAAAGCTTCCTGTTTTGATCGTCCTCGGCATCACAGGCGCACTCGTGGCCGGGACGACCTCTGGAGTTTTGGTGGCAACCTTGATTTCTGGCGGGGGCGCGTCCTCAACCCTTGGCCTCGGCTTCATTACCGGAGCGGGCAGACGCAATGCAGATGGAAGGGGATCAATCGGATCGAGTTTCGCCGCCAAGACCGGTCTCGGAAGCTGCCGCTGCGGTTCGTGATTCACCGGAACCGGCGTGGGAACCAACTCGATTGCATGATAGTCCTTCTTCGGTGGCTCCAGAATCTCGGGATGCAGAACCGGGATCCACACCAGAATCCCAATAATGACCGCTTGCACCCCATAGCTGAGCACGAACTCAGACCACGGTGTGTTCCATCTGGGCAACGACGAAAACAGGACGGACTCTTGCGACCGCGGACTCATAATTCAGGCTGCGACCTCACGAGCTAAACCCCTTGGGCGATCCAAAAGTTCTCCCTGCCCGAAAATCGAGGGTACGCTGGGAAGGGCAGAGTACAACCACAGACTCTACTCCTTCAGCATACAGCATGCACGGGAGAGGCCACTTTTAAATGCCTGTGAATAGTCCTAAGTAATTATCAGTAAATGACTTACGGGATAAGTCCCACCACTACAGGATAACCCTTAGGGCTCTGCCGTGCAAAAAACTACACTGCAGACAAGGTAGATTTTCCGACGGTGGCCGACGTGGTCCGTTTTTTCAACAGCGTACGATCTTGGGGCTCTGGATGTCCCTGGTAGCATTTCGGGTATCCACCACAAGCTGAGCCTCCTGCACAATGCGCTTGTAATCGTAATCCGAGTGATCGGTCACAATTAGCACACAGTCATACTGACCCAGATCCTTCAATTCTGCACGCGTCATCTGCAAGTCATATTTCCGCCCCTTCCCGATGAACGGGAAATACGGGTCGTTGTAGCTGACCTGAGCGCCCTCTTTCTGCAGCAGCTCGATGATCGTCAGAGAGGGCGATTCACGCAGATCGTCGATGTCTTTTTTGTAGGCCACTCCCAGCACAAGAACGCGCGCTCCGTTTACGGATTTCTTGCGCTGGTTTAAGGCGCTGCTCACCGACGCCAGAACGTGGTATGGCATGTTGATGTTAATCTCACCCGCGAGTTCAATGAATCGCGTCCGGAAATCCCACTCCTTTGCCTTCCAGGAAAGATAAAAGGGATCTACCGGGATGCAATGCCCGCCTAGGCCAGGCCCGGGATAAAAAGGATGAAATCCGAAGGGCTTAGTCGATGCCGCCTCAATCACCTCCCAAATATCAATTCCCATGCGCAGACATAGCAGCTTCAGCTCGTTGACCAAGGCGATGTTGACACAACGGTAGATGTTCTCCAGTAGCTTGGTCATTTCGGCTGCAGCCGGAGATGAAACGGGTACCGTACGATTGAAGATCGAACCATACAGCGCACGGCCCAATTCCGACGCTTGCGCATCAAGCCCTCCCACTACCTTCGGGATATCAGGACGCGCGACTGTCGTATTGCCTGGGTCTTCGCGCTCAGGAGAGAACGCAACAAAGAATTCTTTGCCAGTAAAAACCCCGTTGCGCGCCGCTTTCAGCCCTGCCTTGTTTTCCTTCTCCAGAATCGGGATCATCACTTCTTCGGTGGTACCCGGATATGTGGTGCTCTCTAAAACCACAAGTTGCCCGGCCCGAAGATAAGGTGCGATCGAATGTGTCGTGCTGGTGATGAAGCTGAGATCAGGCTCGTGATACTCGTTCAACGGAGTGGGGACGCAGATGATGATGGCGTCCATCCCCGACAATCGGGAATAATCGGCAGTCGCCGCGAAGCCGCTTGCCTGGGCCGCCTGGATCTCCTCGGGAGCGATGCGATAAATGTATGACCCACCCTTGGCTAAAGTTTCGACCTTCCGTGGATCAATATCGAATCCCGTGACTTTGAACTTCTTCTCGCTATACAACAGAGCCAAGGGGAGCCCAACATACCCCAGGCCAATGATGCCCAGCCGGGCCTGTCGTTCTTGAATCTTGTTCTTAAGTTGATCGATCGACATATCTGCGGCAGAGTAGGTAGACATGAGACCTCCGGGGCAACACCGACAAAAGGGTAATAAGCACTTAATTTTAGCGTACCCGATCCAACTCGCCGCTAGCACAGAAGTGGGGGGTATTTCAGCATCCTCATTACTACTCCGTGAGGTGCGATTTCTTGCTTAGAACGCCCAAACGCACCCGGACTCTACTGTTTTCGACCCTTCTTGTCCTTGCAGTTCTCATTACCTTCGCGTTCACCGGCGGACGGGTTCTCGTCATCGATGCTCCCCAGCCTTCCGATCTTATCCTCGTGCTTGCCGGCGAGACGGATCGTCGCCCTGCGCGCGCCCTTGAGCTCTTACATCACGGCTTTGCGCGACGCGTGCTGCTCGATGTTCCAGCGGACGTGAAAATATACGACTTTATGCAACTGGATCTGGCCGAGAAGTTTGTCCACAGCCTGCCCGATTCGGCTTCGGTCCGTCTATGTCCGATTGTTGGCTTGTCCACGCGGGAGGAAACCCACGACGTTGAAAAATGCCTCACTCCCGAGGACGGCTCCCGCATTCTGATCGTCACTTCCGACTTTCACACGCGCCGTGCACTCAGCATTTTTCGACACGAGTTCCGCGATAAGACCTTTTCCGTAGCTGCTACCCATGAGCCCACCGAATTCGGAACACGTTGGTGGACACACCGGCAATGGGCCAAAACCTTCGTGGGCGAGTGGGTGCGCACTCTGTGGTGGAACGTCGTCGAGCGCTGGAGGTGATCAGAATGGCTTATCCAGAGCGGCAATCCGCCGATTTCGAATCATGAGTTTTCCACCGAAAACTCACAGCCATAGCACAAATCCCATTGACGGACAACTCCATCGGAAGGTACGATTTCCGAAAGGTCACCAACATAGTTATTAACGGAGTTTGGGAATGGGCATGTCCGCGTTACGCGGTATGGTCAGTAGTGTGCTAATAGTGCTGTTCCCCCTCTCGTTGTTCGGGGCCGACTCCAACGCGGCAATGCTTTATACCAGCGGTCATGCTTGGGTAAATGGCACGCACGTTCCCCGACCCTCCTCGGCCATCTTCTCGGGCGATCTTCTCCAGACGCGCGCGGATGCCGTCGCCAACATCAATCAGCCTGGCTCCACGGTCCAGGTGCTTGCGGATTCTCTCGTTCAGTTCGAAGGAACCTCGGTCAAAATTGATCACGGTGCCGTCAGGGTTTCGACCTCCAAGTTGATGGCAACGACTGCCGGTGACGTGACGATCGTGCCCACTTCGAATGATTGGACCGAGTTTAACGTCATGGACATCGACGGAACAGTAAGGATTTCAGCCCGAAAAGGCGATGTCACGGTCAACGACGGCAAAGAAACCGTCACTCTTGCTCAGGGCCAAGAGACCACCCGCGACGAGTCCTCCGCACCTTCTTCCGACAAAAAGGGACACAAAAATCGCAAAACGGCGGCGGGGGCCAGCCCCGGTGCAACCGGCGGAATTCTGAACTCGCCCTATGCGATTGGAATTGGCGGTGCTGCAGTTGTCGGGCTAACAGCGTGGGCCATTTTCCGGGATGACGACCCCGTCAGTCCGGCCAAGCCGTAATACTTGGCTTTCAAATCTGCTGCAATCGGGCGCCGACCACGATTCCTGTCTTTTGGTGAAGTCGTGGTGCGAAATCCGATGAGCACGGACCTCGGCCAAATAAGACTCTCCGTCCAACCCATTTATAATCTCCCTTCCTCACAAGGAACGAGGATTCCCTTTGGCCCTTGACGAAAACATTTACGAGCTGCGCCGCGAGAAGCTGAAAAAAATTCAGGCGCTCGGACAGCCGATTTACCGTACGAAATACGAATTTACTCACACAGTCGAGCAGATTCTTACTGACTACTCTGGCAAAACGGCCGAGGAGCTGGAACACTCGCGAATCAGTGTCCTGGTCGCCGGCCGCATCATGGCTATCCGCCTGATGGGTAAGGCCGGATTTGCCCACATTCAGCAGGGCGGCAAGCGGTTGCAGATTTATGTCAAAAAAGACGCAGTCGGAGATAGCGGATTTGAGCTTTACAAACTGCTAGATCTCGGCGACCAGGTCGGTGTCAGCGGGTATCTCTTCCGCACCCGGACCGGCGAGCTCACCGTGCACGTCGAGCAGATCGACTTCCTCAGCAAGGATCTTTTGCCGCTGCCCGAGAAGTGGCACGGCCTTACCGATGTCGAACTGCGCTACCGCCAACGCTATGTCGACCTGGTGATGAACCCTGAAGTCCGCGAAGTCTTTCTCAAGCGCACGAAACTCGTTCAGTCGGTCCGGAGCACGCTCGACGCTCACGGGTTCATCGAAGTCGAAACGCCGATGATGCAGCCCATCGCTGGCGGCGCCGTCGCGCGACCGTTCGTCACCCACCACAACACGCTCGACATGGATCTCTACCTGCGCATCGCGCCCGAGCTCTATCTAAAGAGGCTTGTCGTTGGCGGGTTCGATCGCGTCTACGAGATTAATCGCAACTTTCGAAATGAGGGTCTCGGCTGGCGCTGGAATCCCGAGTTCACCATGATGGAGGCCTACCAGGCCTACACCGACTATCAGGGCATCATGGCCATCACCCAGGAAGTGATTACTGAAGCGGCAAAGGCCGTTAATGGCAGTACGAAAGCAAAGTGGACCGTGACGGAAGAGGGCAAGGAAACTGTTTACGAACTCGAATGGGCGAACTGGCAACGGCTCACGATGCGCGAGGCCATCATCCAATTCTGGCCTGAACGCGCGGGGGCCAAGCCTGAGATAAGTGACTTCGCCACCCACGATGACGTCAAGAAATTAGTGGAGCGCTTCAACGCCCGACATTCTCACATGCCCTACGATCCGAACGCTCCCGCTGGGAAGACCATCGCGGCCCTGTTCGAAGCCTCGGCGGAAGAGCATCTCATGCAGCCCACCATCATCTACGAATTCCCCACGGCTGTTTCCCCGTTGTCCAAGCAAAAGCCCGACGAGCCAGATTGGACCGAGCGCTTCGAAATCTTTGCCGGTCAGATGGAGATCTCCAACGGCTTCAGCGAGCTCAATGACCCCGAAGACCAGCGCCGTCGCTTCGAAGCGCAGTTGAAAGAACGCGAGCGCGGCGACGAAGAAGCACATCAAATGGACCGAGACTATATCCGCGCCCTCTCCTACGGCATGCCTCCGGCCGGCGGCGTCGGACTGGGTATCGACCGCCTGTGCATGCTGCTCACCGACCAACACACCATCCGCGACGTCATCCTCTTTCCACTTTTACGCCCTGAGAAATCCGAGGATAGCAAGACAAGTGATGGCTCCGAGGACGCGACCGACAAGAAATAACTCAGATAACAAACTAATTGAGAAGTAAGTCATGGGGGGCCGATAGCTCATCGCGTCGAAAAGGGCACGAGCAACTCACGCCGCTCAGCCGCCAGCCCTTTGCCTGAAGGGCGCTGACACGCCCGGTATCTCCCAATGCACTATGAGTAGTGCATTCCCATTCTTATACTCTTGACATAGGTCGGGCTTGTTATCAGCGGCGCTACCGTAGTGTCCGGAAGCCCTGCAGGATACTGGGTCGGTAGCGCTTTGCCGTCCGCTACCGTTGCCGACTCTTCGTTGCGTTCACTTTGCTGCTTTTCTCCGAAGATGTCCGGATCGGTTCGTAAGCAGGCCTTTCCGCTCCGAAGTTCGAACTCAGATACTCGATTAATGCATCTCGATCGTTCGGATCCACAACCGCTCCCCACTTCACCATTTTGTCGACTTCCTTCGTCCATATCGCCTTGTTCAGGCGTTGTTGCAAAATGATGCGCGCCTCGTGACATTCCAGGCACGCAGTCGTGGCCTTCGCTTGCATGCTTCCCGCGGGAAGATCCTCGTTCACCTTCGCAGCTTGGGCACTAGGTCTCGCTACGCCCGCACCACCAGCCAACATCAGCAACAGGACGAGAACGGACCTATGCGACATGGATCTTCACCTCGTCGACTGCGTTGTAGAGATAACCGCTCGGATTCCAGACGGCTGCGGCAGGCTGTACTCGTCCTTGGCTGTCAGTCGACCGAGACTGGATCACACAGTCTCCTCGTTTGGCGTCCCAGTCATAGCTCCATAGACGCCATGCGTAGTGCGATTGCTCACGCCCCAACGCCGCAACACTCCACGACGAGCCGCCATCGGTCGAGATTTCTACCTTCACGATATCCGCCTCGCCCGCCCAAGCCGCTCCGTGTACTCTGAGCTTTCCCGCCTTCAGAGTAGATCCATCCAACGGCCCCGAAATAACCGATTTGACGTTCAACCCGGTCAGTACGTGAGTGTCTTCCGGCTTGACGGAGTCCCCCGGCTTCACTGGCTGATTGGGAAATCGATATCCAGGGCTCATGAAGTTGCCCACAAACTCCGAATCCAGCACTCTAACCTCCGTCAGCCACTTGCATGAGGCAGCGCCAATCCATCCTGGTACCAGCGCGCGGGCGGGGAAACCATGGTGCTTCGTCAGTGGCTCATCGTTCATATGCGTCGCAATCAGAGTATCGGGATCAAGAGCCTTCTCAATCGGGATGCTGCGAATGAATGGTGGCACCTTCCCGGGGACCTCGTCGAGCCCACGGAACATCACATGCTTGCCGCTGGCCTTTACACCGGTCTGCTGCAGGACATCGCGCAATCGTGGACCTGAAAACTTCGCGGTACTCACCGCACCCTTTCCCCACTGAATGCCCGGAACCTGCGGACGATGAAGACTACGCCCGTTCCCTGCGCACTCCAGCGTGTTCACCACCGAGTGCGACTGCAGTTTGCCTACATCCGCAAGCGCAAGTGTGAGCGGCTTCTCTACTTCGCCGCCGACGCTGAGGCGCCAACTCTCCGCACTCAGTTCGCTTGGCTCATGCGTGTGGTTCCGGACGAAGAAACGCGACACAGGAGTGAGCCATCGATCGAAGTACTCCACTGGGGTTTCCAGATCGAAGAATCGCGCTGAACGAACGAGCATTCCATCCTCGCCTGGAATTGCCACGGAATCACCTTGACCGAAGGCTATCTCCCATGACGGTACCGCCGACACCGTACCCAAAGCCAGCGTCGCACCATAAACTTGCTTCAGAAATGTTCGTCTCGAATTCATAAGACAATCCGCCACAATGTGGGGTCAGGTACAGAATATTGTTGAATCTAACACCGCCGGTCCGGATAAAGGAGAGAACCAAACCGGACCGGCGGCGATTCTGAAGAATCGTCTCTTCAGAAGGTGTCCGGTGCTAGAAGACGAACACCGTATCGAACTGCAGGCGCTCGAGCCATGGCTCGCTGCTGGCCAGCGGACGTCCGACCAAAGCCGTGAACCCAAGTTGCACGCTCTTGTCGAACATGTAAAACATGTCGAAGCGGTGCTGACTCACGTTGGTTCCCTGGCGAATGTCGCTGTAGTTGAAGTTGCCCACTACGGCCTCGCGCTCGATATAAATACGTGTGTATCCGAACTGAAAGTCGTTCTTCTCTTGCAGCCGTCCCACTCGTCCTTCCGCCCAGTAACCGCGCCGCTGGTTTGAGGCGCAGGCTGCATTCAGTGTCTGTTTGTAAGTCGTCGTAGCAGTGTTCGCCGGAGCCGGGACAATGTTCTTCACGTTTGCGCAGGCCTGCGTGTTCTGGACGTAGTCGCCGATAAACGACACGGGGAAGCGAGAATTCCCGGTGTTGATGTCGATCTTCGCGAGGTTGTCAAACAAGCCGAATTTCGAACCGAACTGCGCGTTCGTCACAGCCGTGACTCCAGTCGGATAAGCAGTTCCGTTGACCGTGATGATGGTTGTTGCCGTAGTGGTGTAGGTCGAATCCTGGACGGGGTTGCCGGATCCCAATGGCAACAAGCCGACGAGTGGAGTTTGTGGGTTCTTGGAGCTCGCTCGCGCCAGGGCAAAGGCGATTGAATCGGCGCCGTGGTAGTCGTAGTACCCCGAAAACGCGCTCAGCGTAACTCGCGGACCAAGCTGCCACGCAGTCTGCAGCTGGCCACCGTAGGTGATCTGCTGGGCGATTCGCTTGTCAGTCGGTGAAGTTCCTGCGACTTCGGCGAAGGGCAACTGGAAACCAATCAGTGCGATCCGCTTGAGCACAGGCGTATCGATCTTGAATCCCAGCGTTTCGGCCACGCCTTCCGGGTTCAGGTCCTTGTCCCACGTAAGTTCGGTGTTGAACCAGGGATAGTGGAACTTACCGCCGATGATAGTCAGATTTTTGAACTGATCCGGAGTGAATTCGACGAATGCCTGATCCAACGCCACGGCTTTACGCGTATAGAAACCGGTGAGTGTCTGATTAGTCGTGGTGGGATCATTGATGTCGCCGCTGGCGAGCGAGATACCGGTACGGAATTGCGAGCCCAGGTTTGCGTTGGCATTGAAGCGGACCCGAATGCGGGCGCGCGCCCGGTCCATCGACTGATCACTGGGACCTCCAAAAAATGGTTCTGCGCGCAGTCGAACGTCGCCGCTGAAGTGGAGCGGACCCAGAGCCTTGATTTCCCGTTCCAGGGTGCGGATGCGCTCATCAGAGCTTCCGGACTGCACTGTTTGCGCACGGGACACGTTTGGGGCTTGAGGAGGGTTGGCTTGGGGCGCCGGCGTCGAATCCTGAGCCTTCGCTGGGGCGCTGCTGATTGGCGTCGTCGAGGCGACTTCGATTGCCGGCGGTGGATCTGCCTTGCGGCCGCTTTCGAGAGCTTCGATTCTCTGCTGTTGCTCCCGGACCAATTGTTTCAATTGGTCAAGTTCCGAACGGAGCTGCTGCTCGGGGGAAGGTGCCGGGCTCGCTGGCGCCTCGGCCGGAGGAACTGCCGGAGCTACATTTGCGGCAGTCTGCGTTTGTGCCCATGCTCCCGCTGAAAGAGCGGAAAAGGTCAGAGCAGTTAACCATCGTTTGCGTGGTTTATTCATGGAAATACGGTCCTCTCCTTTTTTGAGTGTCCTGCGCCAATTTCGGGGGAGACAGCTGGAGTGATTTCGGTTTCGCTAACAGGCGAACGGAAATCTCTCTGACTCCCAACGGCATGGGGAGCCATGAACTGCGGGCAATACCATTTTATGAATTAATACAATAAACATAGTAGAGATTAACGGAAGACTCCACCCTGATTGTTGCGGACGTGTTAATTATTTAGTCGGCAACGAACTTATGCGGCGCTTCTAGTTCGCGGGAGCCAGACCCCACTTGTTCTGCAGATGCCGCTCCATGGCCTTAAAAACCACCCCGTCGATGATGTAGCCGATCGCAATGATCAGCAGCATGACGGCGATGACCGCGCTCATGTCATTCAAATCGCGGCCCATCATCAGAACCTGCCCCAGGCCTAGGCTCAAATACAGCATCTCAGCCGTGATCAGCGACCGCCACGCGAAAGCCCATCCCTGCTTCAGTCCTGACACGATGAACGGCAGGCTTGCCGGCAGCAAGACATACCAGAACAGCTTGATCCCCTTCGCGCCCAGGTTGCGGCCGGCTTGCCCAAAGATTTTCGGCATTTGTTTGCGCCCGTCTTCCATCGCAAGAGTGACCGAGAGCAGCGACCCCATGATCACCACGAACAGTATCGCGTTCTGATTCAACCCAAACCAGAGCAGCGCCAGCGGCCACCAGCAGATGCTCGGCAGGCTTTGCAGGCTGACCAGCAGACCTCCCATCGTGTCTTCGAGGAATTTGTTGCTGGCCACACCGAGACCGAGAATCATCCCCAGCACCACCGAGATGCCGTAGCCAATCAACACCCGCTGCATGCTGACGCGAATCGCGATCCAGTAGGTGTGATCCTGAAACCCGGCGTAGAGCGATTCCGCAACGCCCCACGGTGTGGGGAACAGGTATGGAGGCCATATTTTCAGCTTCGCGAGCAAAGTCCACAACGCTAGTAGCGCAGCGTAGAAGATGACGTACCGTGCTGCCCGTTTCATGCTTCCTCCCCAGGCGCGATGTGAGGCTTCACGCCGGCCGCGTATTCGGCTTCGAGGGAGCGGTTGATTTCATCGCGCAGTTCCTCGAGAACCTCGCGGGCTGTGAGTGCAACTTCAGGATCTTCCAGACTCCGTGGGCGTGCCAGCGAAATGGGAAATTCGCTCTTCACCCGCCCCGGGCGGAAGGTGAGGAGAACCACGCGGTCGCCCAGGCGAACAGCCTCGCGCACGTTATGAGTTACAAAAATGATGGTGCGACCGGTTTCGTTCCAGATACGCTCCAGTTCATCGTGCAGAAGGTCGCGCGTCTGCGCATCGAGCGCCGCAAACGGCTCATCCATCAGTAGCACGTCTGGCTCGGTCGCGAGCGCGCGAGCAATCGCCACCCTCTGCTTCATCCCTCCTGATAGCTGATGGATATAACTCTTCTCGAACTTCGCCAGATGCACCAGCCGCAGATAGTGCCGCATCTTCTCGATGCGCTCGGCCCTGGGTACTCCCTTCATCTTCATACCGAACTCAACGTTCTCGGCAACGGTCAGCCAGGGGAACAGCCCATGTTCCTGGAAGATCAGAATGCGATCCGTTCCAGGTCCTTGCACCGGATGTCCATCGACCAGAACCTGCCCCGAGGTCTGTGAATGCAAACCAGCGATCAGATGAAGCAGCGTCGACTTCCCGCAACCCGACGGGCCGACAATACACACAAACTCGCCCGCCCGCACCTGCAGGCTGATGTGATCGAGCGCCAGCAGCCGCTCTCCAGTTTGCGTGCGGTAGCTCAGGCAGATCTCGTTGAGGCCGACCTTCGCGATCGGCGCAGCCTGGCTCGCATCGGAATGACCGACGCAAACAGGCCCCAGCTTTGCTGCACGTGCAGGCGCGCGCGGTTCAATTGGAATTGGATACTGGTGGGAAACTGCGCGCGCCTTGGTGCTCATTGGATTGCCTTTCGCTTCTTCTCCCCAAGAACTTGATTCAGAAGCGTCAGATCGTAAAGGTTCGAGAGATTGGGCATCTCGCGTCCGAGAGAGCCGTTTTCAAACGCCTGCTGCGCGGCCGTGTTCAATGCCGAGTGCAGGGGATCATAAGTGACCTGCATGCGCGAGAAGGCTTCGTCCAGAACATCGGCAGGCAGCGCCTTGTTCGTTTCCCGCTGGATCTGTTCATTCAGCAGCTTCTTCGCCTCTGCCGGATGCGCGTCAATCCAGTCGGTCAGTTCGACGTGTGCGCGAATCCAGTTCTTCACTAGGTCCGGATGCGCCTGGAGGAATTTGGAATTGACCACAAGCAGGCCGATCACAAACTGCCCATTCGGCCACAGCGAGCGCTCATCGACGAACAATCGCCCATTGCCTTCGTGGATTAGCCGCGTTGCCCAAGGCTCAGGAGCCCAGGCCGCATCGAGATCCTTCTTCAAAAAAAGCGTCAGCTGATCAGGATTGGCCATCGGTATGATCTGCACATCCCCACCCTTGTCGTTCGTCTTCAGGCCATTCTTCTTGAGCCAATTCCGCAGTGCCACATCTTGCGTATTCCCAAATTGCGGAGAGGCTACGCGCTTGCCATGAAAATCCTCCGGCTTGCTGATCCCTGCATCGTTACGGACGATCAGCGCCGCTCCACCGCTGGCCGCTCCTGCCACCACGCGCAGCGCTTCTCCGTTCGAACGGACATAGCCGTTGATCGCGGGATTCGGACCGACATATGTCATATCGATCGCACCCGCGAATAGCGCCTCAATTGCGGAAGGGCCGGCATTGAAACTGGTCCACTGAATCTTCACCTTCGGGCCCATCGCCTTGTCGAACCACCCGTTGGCCTTGCCGACCATCGCCTGGGCGTGCGTGATATTCGGAAAGGCCCCTACACGGACCGCGGTGACATCACCTTGGCCCCAACCCGAGACCGAAAGGCTAAGCCAGAAAAAAATGCCCAGCACCAATCTTCTATTCACCTTTATGACCTCCAACCACCATGGGGAGGATGCTGGCGGATTGCTTCTTTTGAAGTTTGAGATGCTTGCGAGACTTGCCCGTTCGTCGCGTGTCACTGGTGATGAGATCCGCAAGAGTGGTGTTATCAAGAATGCGTGCCGCGGCGTCCCGAACATCGAGAAAAACCTGGTACAGTGCGCGGTGCTCCAGATCGCGGTCGATCAGTTCGCGCAACTGCTCGGCATCCCCAAATGGAGCGAGCGGACCATCGATAAGTCGGATGATCTCACTGAGCCGAATGTTCCCGGGTTCGCGGCGCAATTGATACCCGCCCTTCGCACCACGAACACTCTCTACCATCCGCGCATTTTTCAGCTCCAGCAGGATCAACTCCAGGAACTTCTCCGGGAGCACTTCCTCGTAGGCGATGTCGCGGATTTTGATCGCGCCCTGCTGATGATGCCGGGCCAGCATCATCATGGCTTGCAGCGCGTACAAACCTTTCTGGGAGATCTTCATGGGTCGAATTATTCCATAAACATAATTAAATTAATAGACATTAGTGATCCTGTAGGCATAGCACGCTCCCTGCCAATCTGTCGTCATAGGTTTGACGCCGAAGAGGTTTTGAATCAGCTACTTAGACAACAGGCTCCGGGTCCGGAACGCATGGGTGTGCAAGCAGTTGCAGCTATTCGCCCTCTACAATTTGTGGAAAAACCACCTGTCCTTATATATAAACCCAACGAAAGTCTGGGGATTAGTTGCCAGCAACCCGGAGAACAATGACCGTGACATTGTCCGGGCCCCCTCGCTCCAACGCCGCGTTCACCAGCCTCGAGCATGCCTCAGCTGGCGATTCCGACAGCGCGAGCCGCGTGAGTTCCGCCTCGCCCACCACGCTCCAGAGTCCGTCCGTGCAGAGAACCAGCACGTCACCCTCTTCCAGTTGAATGGGATGTTCCGGAGTATCCGGCACGATTTCGCGGCCCGACCCCAACGCAGCCGTGAGGATGTGGCGTTGCGGATGCGACTCGGCGTCTTCCGAGCGGACGATGCCGTTCTCCACCAGCCGGCCTACGTATGAATGATCGCGCGTGAGCCGCGAATGTCCCTCCGCCCGAAGAAGATACAGCCGGCTGTCCCCCACGTGCGCGAAATACAGGCTTCGCTCGATGATCGCAAGGGCCGTGCACGTGGTACCCATCCCGGCGAATTGGGGATGTTTCACGGCATAGTGCTGAATCGCGTCGTGAGCCGAGCGAAGCCCGTTTACCAATGCATTCTGCGGGTTATCGTGAAAGTCCCGGTCGTAAACGAATCGTACCGTCTCAACCGCCAGGCGACTGGCTTCCAGCCCGCCTTCATAGCCGCCCATCCCGTCGGCAATCACGGCCAGTCGGCCCTTGCGAACGAATTCTTTGTCGGAATCAGGCTCCCAGTACAGGGATGAATCCTCGTTGTTGCCGCGTAGCCGCCCAATATCCGTCAGGCTTGCGACTTCAAGTCCGGGTTTAGGGTTGATGCAATCAACCGGCATAAACAGATACGAGCGGCAGGGGTCGAAACGAGTCCGCGACCAGGTGCAGTTCCTTGGGATTCACCACCATTATAAAAGACTGCGAGTGCGGCCTCTAGCCAACGTCTCGGGGTTCCCCAACAGAATTGTGTAGCCTACCATTTCCGCGATCGTTTGAACACTTCGATAACTGTGTTCCAAAAGAAAAAAGCCGCGAACGCTGCGGCTCTCTCCTCCAAGTCAAAACCTTTCAACCGCTAGTTAGTTTTGGCGTTGTGCTTGTCCTTGTAGATTCGCTGACTCATGTGGTTGGCTTCCCGATTGAGCTGGCGCTGATCCTGTTTGGTCAGGTGGCCGTTGTCCTTGGCCATGTCCTTCTTTTCGTTGTTCTCCAGGCGCTGTTCGCCACGCTCGAGCCGCCGCGTCTCTCCGGGAGTGAGTTGGCCACTCTTTACGCCATTGGCAATTCGGTTCTGCTGATTCTGTTCCCGCCGATTGATCTGGTTGACGCGCGGATGACCAGGATCGAAATTCCCGGCTCCCGCACCGGAAGTGTTGTCTTGTTGTGCGGTCGCCGATCCGATAAACATCAGACCACCGACCGCCAGGACTGCGAGCGACTTGGTAATGGTGTTCGTCATGCGAGTGTGAACCCCCGCGCAGAAGTGTAGTTTTGCCAAGCCCGCACGTGGGCATTACCAAGGTGAATGTGAGGGATGCTCGCAAGGTAACGCCGAAAGGTAATCAGCGCACGTGTTACCACCGGTGCTTCCTCATTTGGCAACGTGCCGGAGAACGAGTTAACATCGTCCACTTCTGAGGACTCGTAAATGAGAACTTCTCTGGATGTTCGTGTGTTATGCGCGCTCATTGCTCTGTCCGCTTGTTCTATGTCGTCGCGGCCTATGGCTGCGCAGCAGCCCGCTTCCTTGCCCGCCGAAACTCCGGAGAAATTCCACCCGGTCAACGGCAGCTTCGATTACATCAAGCGCGACGTCATGATTCCCATGCGCGATGGAGTCAAGCTCCACACTGTCATCATGATCCCCAGGGGCGCGAAGAACGCCCCCATCCTATTGACCCGGACTCCTTACAGTGCGAGCGCACAAACCAGTCACGGCGCCAGCTCTCATCTGGGCACAGCTCTTTACGGATACGACAATGCCGTCGACGTGATCCTCGAAGACGGATACATCCGTGTTATCCAGGACGTCCGCGGCAAGTATGGCTCCGAAGGCGACTACGTGATGAATCGTCCGTTGCATGGGCCCTTGAATCCTACGGCCGTTGATCATTCCACCGACACCTACGACTCGATCGACTGGCTGGTGAAGAACATCCCCGAATGCAATGGCAAGGTTGGCATCCTCGGTATTTCCTACGATGGTTTCCTTCCATTGATGGCGCTGGTCAATCCTCATCCCGCGCTGAAGGTTTCCGTGCCTATGAATCCCATGGTCGACGGTTGGATGGGCGATGACTGGTTTCACAACGGCGCGTTTCGCGAGCAGAACATGCCGTACATCTACGATCAGGAGGCGACCCGCTCTAACACTGAGCACTGGTGGACCGATCATTTCGACGACTACGACCTCTACCTGGAGGCAGGCTCGGCCGGCGAATTAGGCCGCCGTCATGGTCTGGAGCAGGTCGGATTCTGGCGAAAACTGCTCGAGCATCCTGCCTACGATTCCTGGTGGCAGCAGCAAGCCATGGACAAGATTATTGCCGCGCAGCCCTTGAAGGTCCCGATGATGCTGGTCGACAGCCTCTGGGACCAGGAAGACATATACGGCGCGCCTGCCGTATACAAGGCGGTGAAGCCAAAAGACACCGGCAACGACAAGGTCTTTCTGGTCATGGGCCCATGGCATCACGGCCAGGAGATCTCCGACGCCAGTTCGCTCGGCGCTCTGAAATTCGGCAGTGACACTGGCCTCTATTTTCGCCAGAACATTCTCAAGCCATTTTTGGCGCAGTACTTGAAAGATGGCGCTCCCAAAGCCAATCTCGCTACGGTCACAGCCTTTGAAACAGGCACGAACATCTGGCGACGGCTGCCCGCGTGGCCTGCCGGGTGTGAGTCCGGCTGCCCAGTGCATGCCAAGCCACTCTACATGCAGGCAGGATTGAAGCTAGGTTTCGATGCGCCGAAACCCGGCGACGCTGCGTCTGAGGAGTACATTTCCGATCCCGCCAAGCCCGTCCCATATCGTGCTCGCCCAAGTCAGCCCGTGGGATACAGTGGCCGCTTCACTTGGCCGCAATGGCTCGTGGACGATCAGCGTGAAGCATCCGGGCGTCCTGATGTTCTCGCCTTCACGTCCGACATATTGAAGGAACCGGTAAAGATCACCGGACAACCCGTGGTCAATCTGATAGCCTCAACCAGCGGAACCGATGCGGACTGGGTCGTGAAGTTGATTGATGTCTATCCAGACGAGGTGCCCGGACAGGAAGAAATGGGCGGATACCAACTTGCGGTTTCGATGGACATTTTCCGTGGCCGCTATCGCGAAAGTCTCGAAAGGCCGAAGCCGATCGCTCCCGACAAGCCGCTGCTTTATCGCTGGGCTCTACCGACCGCGAACCACGTCTTCCTGCCGGGCCACCGCATCATGGTTCAGGTGCAATCCAGCTGGTTTCCGCTATATGACCGGAACCCGCAAACTTTTGTGCCCAACATTTTCTGGGCTAAGCCGGAGGAATATAAGAAAGCGGTACAGCGCATCTTCCACTCGTCGGATCAGGCCAGCTTCATTGAGTTGCCGGTCGCCCAACTGAATTGACCTGGATCGTCAACTCTGACGCACAATGCATATCGTTGTGCGCCAGTCGATCTGTTAGTGTCCCATATGGTCGCTCGGGGTCTACGATAGCCTGAGCCTCGAGGTTCCCGTACCCGGAAGCCGGCGCGGCGGAGTCTGTTACGAGAGTCCCTGATCGGTACAATCAGTGTCAGAACCGCTGCTTGGCTGCGCAGCGGCGATATGGGAGAGCCCGGCACGGAAGTGCCGGGAAAAGTGTTCAATCACAATCGGGCTACCCGCATGTCCAAGAACATCCGACACCTAGTCGCTCTGCTCCTCGTGGTTACTCCGCTGTACGCTCAGAGCAAACGTCTGTGGGTCCTGCAGTCTGCCGGCGAAATGGTCGAATACGACCCCGCAACCTTTGTCCCGAAGCAACGCACCAAGCTTCCTGACGAAGCCGCGAAATCTCCCGCCAGCCTCTCCGTCAACCGCCAAGGCCAGATTCTCTTTGCCCCAACGATTCCGTTGCCGCTTTCCGACGCTGACACCGCCAGCCCGCGTAAGGTCTGGTTCTGGAATGGGCACGCGTCCCTCTCCATCGATCAAAACCTCGAGCACAAGGAAGAGGAGCGAGGATCGAATCAGGCGGTAACCGAACTCATTCCCGTCCCGTACCTTTCGGCCGACGGAACTCATCTCCTGTGGTTTGCGAATGAAGCCCGCCGCCTGGAGCGTGAGGGCCTCGACCTCTCTACCACCAATAGCTTTCAAGCCTGGCAGACCGATCTGGAAAGCAAAGCACGCGAGGAAATCACCTCCTCGAAGCTGCCCGATTGCCGCTGTCCCACTGGAAGCTGCGAGGAGAGCTGTCCGTCATTTGCGGTATGGGCTCCCGATGGTGGAGTCGAGAACTTTTTCCTGACCACACAGTTCATTGCCGGTCAGACGACAACGTCCTACAAAGCAAGTACCCGGTATCAGCAGCAAGGCGGCAAGTGGACTCCGATTGCGTTCCCTGACCCTTTGCAGCGGGTGTTGGACGCAAGTCCCGGCGGAAGCGTGATCGTGGAGGCGATTCCCGACACCGGTTGCTGCGGATGGTCAAACCAGAGCAACGATCAAACCCTGATCGTTACCGATAGTAAGACACGCATCGTCTTTGACGAGCAGGCGACATACAAGAACGCCGATTACGACGTCAGTTTTTATACCGCGAACGCTCGCCTTTCGCCTGACGCATCAAGCATTGCCATGACGATCGTCGCGACAGCACCGAGCAACAAGCCGATCCAATTATCCGAGCAGGGGCAGGCCAATCCTGAGGAGTCCCAGAGTATACGCAAAGCTTTGCTGGACTTGCCGGCTGTGGAAATCAAGACCATCGACGACGCGCCGCGCCGCCTCGCCTTTCTGCCGCATGCCGCTCTAATCGGATGGCTCAACGATAAGGAACTGCTCATTGTCGAGAACCATCTACTGGTTGCATACAATGTCGCGACAGGCGCGCGAAGGAAGTCACCAATCCGCGTAGAAGACACTGCTCACGTCTTTCTGCATTAAATATAGGGACAGCCGCCTCGGCTGTCCGCCGAGCGAGCCCTCGGCTGCAGGCGGCGAATCGCTTAACTGCCGCGTGCGCTCTTTCGCGGATTCATTCTGTAAATCAAATACCCGAGAGCGTTTGCACCCAGCACCACGCCCGCGATCTTCACCGAGTACTTCCACGAGCTACCCACATGAATGATGGGAAACACCGACAGCACCACGAACAGGAGCGTCACCAGAAACCCCGATGTCGCCGCTACCCTCAGCCACACATCCCCGCGCAGCTCCCTTTCTTTGCGCGCAAGCACCGGAATGGCAAAGAGTGCGAGGTACGCGATCCCGTAGAAGGTAAAACTCCATGTCAGCAATAACTCGAACGACTCCTCATGACCCACTCCAATCAGTGCTGCGATCGCAACTAGCAGCGTGGCAGCCCCAAGAAAGAGCACTGAATTGACTGGAGTCTTATAGCGTGGGTGCAGCCGCGAAAACCACTCCGGCAGCAGATGATCCCACCCGGCCACCATGGGAAGCCGTGTGCTCGCTGTGAAGAACGCGCAGAAGGTCGCCAGGTAGTAGATCAGCAGAAAAAGTACAGCAAAGGGCATAACCACCCTGAATCCCCCGAACGTATGAAAACCACGGCTCAAAGCTTGCGGAATCGGAGCGACCACATCCTCAGCCGATGGATCAACAAAAGCGAGGATCGCACTGGTGGCAAGAATGTAAGTAAGCGCGACGATCGGCGCCGCCAGCCAGACCGATCGTGGCAGATGGCTTTGCGGTTTGCGGCACTCTCCTGCGAAAACCGCCACGTATTCGAATCCCGTCAGAGCTCCGAACGTCATCTTGCTGAATACGCTCAAACTGAACAGTGTCATCGGCGGCATCACCAGCCGCAGCGGGTGGTACTCGCGCAGGTCTCCATGCCAGCGATTCGCAAACGGGATCACAATCAGCACGACGATAGTGATCAAAAAAACTGCGGCTCCCAGATTGTTGATCCATTTGCCGATCCCCAGCCCGAGCCCGGCGACACACATGGTCGAAGCGATCATTGCGAATGAAGCCGCAATAATCAGGCCCTTGCTCGATGCGATCCACGCTGCACCTGGAATCACGTAGGACGCAAAGGAAACTGTCAGCAGCCCCCCCAGACCCACGTAGATGATGGCGTACAGCCAAAGATTCCAGGCCACCAGAAAGCCAGTCTGATCGCCGAACGCGATGCGCGCCCACTCGTACAGCCCACCCTCGACTGGCAACCGCCGGTTCAGGTGCATGACAACTAGCGCCTGAGGAATAAAGAATGTTGCGATGGCGACAATCCAGAACAAGACATGCGACGTTCCTGCCTTGACGGCCGTTCCCATGTAATCGGCCACAATGATGATCAGTAGTTGCGCCAGAACCAGGTCGACCAGGCCCAGTTCCTTGCGCAAATCCGAGATGTGCGCCTGAGCTTCGGTTTCGACTCGCGGCAAAATCGCACTTTCCGTCATGGACATGAGTGAAGGTATTTCCACTCAGTCTCCGCGCTCATTGTGGAGACCGGTGACGTTTTGACCTTTTCTTATTTCTTCTCCGAAGCAAGGGCAGGCCTAAGCAGCAAGTCCTGATAATCGAAGCTGAAATCTGCCAGCGGCGACACCGCCGCCATCTTCGCGCTCGCAATCGATCCGTCGGGGTTCAGCGCGAATGTCACGAACGCATCTTCAATCGTGCGCACTCGCCAGTGCGTCTTGAATGTGTCGTACTGCCAATGCTGCAGATCGCCGACCATGTTCGGTGTGTGATCGAAGCTGATCACCAAGCCTCCATTTTCCAGGCGAATGCTGATCGGCCCGTACCAGGCATCGTTATAGGTTCCCGCATATTTTTCCAACGGCAGCGACGGTTTAGAATTACCCGCCCGCGCCCCTTCCGCCTTTTTCATGGCCTCGGCAGCTTCTTTTTCTTCCCGATCTTTCACCGCCCAGAATGCCCCGATCCAGTCAGTGTTCGGCAATTGCATGTAATAGTCGAGAATGTGGTACAGAATCGCGTCAAAAGCGCCGTCCTCCTCCGCATTGGTAAGAATCACGACGCCAAGATTCTCGTCTGGCACGAGCATCACGCGAGACACGAATCCAGCCACTCCACCGGTATGTCCAACGAGCTTGCGCCCGTGATAATCGCGCAGCCCCCATCCCAGCGCGTAATCGGCGAAATTAGCTTTGAGTCCAGCCAGTCCGGGCGGAGGATCGCCCGTGGGTAGAATCGTCTGTGGCGACCACATCTCCCGCGAGCGCTGTTCGCTGAACAGCCGCCCTTCTCGATCGCTAAATTTGCCCCGATTCAACTGCACCTGGACCCACTTCGCCATATCGGCGGCACACGAGTTGATCGAGCCCGCCGGTCCCACATTGTCCAGATCTTCCAGCGGAATCACCTGTAGTCTTTCTTCTACCCGCGAATGCGGCCACGCATAGTCATCCCCGGGCTTGAAATCTCTGCTGCTCACGGTCGAATGCTTCATTCCCAACGGCTCGAAGATTCTTTGCTGTATGTAGTTGTCCCATGACGTTCCGGTAACAGCCGGAATGATCTGCCCCGCCGTCATGTACAGAAGATTGTCGTAAGCATAACGGCTGCGGAAACTCGTTTGTGGCTTCATGAATCGCAGCTTGTGGATGATCTCTTCTCGTGTGTAAGTCGAATGCGGCCAGAACAGCAGGTCTCCCTCCCCGAGTCCCATGCCGCTGCGGTGCGTCAGCAGATCGCGGATCGTCATCTCGTGGGAAACGTACGGATCGTACATGACGAATCCCGGAAGCCGCTCATACACTCGGTCGTCCCACGAGAGTTTTCCCTGATCGATGAGCGTAGCCAGCGCCGCCGTTGTGAATGCTTTTGTATTCGACCCGATCGCAAACATGGTGAATTCATCCACTGGTGTGGGATCGCCGAGCTTCCGGACGCCGTAACCTTTCGCGAAGACGATTTTTCCGTCTTTCACAAGCGCGACCGCCATGCCCGGCACATCAAAGGTCTTCATCGATCTAGCAACGTACGCGTTGAGATCCGCCGGTGGAGCACCAGAAGTCCCAACGCTCTGCGCCCGCAGTGATGTCCCGAAAGCCGGCCAGAAGGCCAATACCAGTGTCAACGTGACAAGTTTTCGCATAGGTTTGTGCCCAGAACCGAAACGCCGAGATTAGAACATAGGGCGGTGAATTTCCGCTAGGAACCGAGAAAGCAGAAAAAAGGCCGGGAATCGAGAGGTGCAAATTGATTCCCGGCCGATGGGACAGATCAGTTCATGCGATTCGAAACGACGGCCGTAATGTAGGTGAGCAGTTGATCTATATCTAGCTCGGACTCCAGCAATTCCTGCATCTCAGAGGCGCTGAACCCGGTTCGGGCTGCGGCTTCTTGCAGCAGATTGCTATAGTCGGCCGCTTCGGTACGGTAAAAACTCATTCCATGCTCCTCAATCTATCAGTCCAGGCAGTGAAAGTGGGGCAGGGCGAGACACGGGAAATCCCCCCCGGGAGCCCAGAGTTCTCGCCGGACTGCCCCCTTTCCTGCTTCGCGGATGCGAAGCAAGCTTGAGCGCAGTCAGCAATCAGACCTAGCGCCGTATCGAACGCAACAGGATGGGTCGGAAGTTGGGGTCCAACTCGCAGGCAGTGTATTCAACCTCGCGAGCAGGACGCCACAACTGAACGGTATGTGGAAGCTGGAACAACACGGCGACCGCGACGATCGCCGGTGCCATCGTGGCCCGTGCGTAGACCACCAATGGTGCTGTTTGCTGGTGGAACGCGGTGTCTGGTAGATCGACATCCGGCAGCACGACAATTACCAGCATGAACAGCACGACCATGCTGAGGATTAGCAGCGTCGACGCATTGATGTTCCACCGCAACATAGTTCGATCTGTTTTGCCAGAGTTTGTTGCTGAAGTCAATCCCTCTTGGGTGCCGTATCTCCTCATTAGAATGCTTCTGACCCACGCCCCGTTGTATGAGAGCCAGACTTGGGCGATTAGCCCGCCCTGAATTCAGAAACCTGGGTCAAAATCAGCGAGCGTCAGGCCTCATCAGAAAGGAAAACCCTTCCACTTTGTACAGCACCTTGCCCGGCCCAGATGGGATGGCGGGAACCTCGCCTGCTCGGACTTTATCGAATGCCGAGACCAACCGAGGCAGAACTGAGGGTGTAGCCACCGGAATGTTATGTGCTCCCAGTACCAGTCTGACCTGCCGCTCCAGTAACGATAGTCGCCGAATAGAGCCAACATAAGCGGCGAGGTCTGTTTCCGGGCGAAACAGCCAGATGGGAGCTGGGTAATATGTATCCCCGGTGAACAGGAGTCCGTTGGCGCGATCGAATAGCGTGATCGCATCGGGAGTGTGTCCTGGAGTCGCCAGCACTTCAATGGTCCGCCCCCCTAGGTCAAACTTGTCGCCGTCATGCGTGAAGGTTTTGATTTTCCAAGGCCGGGTAGCGAACGTCTTGGAATCAAATCCCGCGGGCAGCGCTCCACAGATCTCACTCGGGGTAATTTCAGCTTGAGCATCTTCCCGCGACCCCCGTGCGTTCTTGCGGCTAAAATCCGTATCCATGCCGTAAACCTCAGGGAACTGCCAGTTCCCGCCGACGTGGTCATCGTGAGTGTGTGAATTCACCACGATGACGGGCAGCACGGTGAGTTCTTCTGTGACCTTCTTGATGTCGCTGATGCCCATACCTGTATCGAACAACAGGGCACGCTTTTCGCCAAGAATCAGGTAGCTGATCACTTCCTCTGACTGGTGTGGTTCGTAAATGGCGAATACCCCGGCAGTGGGCTTATATACTTCAAACCACGGATCGCTCACTTTCACGCGTTCTAGTGATCTGTATTCAGGGCGAGGCAGGGGACGGCACCAATCGGGAATCGGACTCTGCGCGACCATTGGCAGCGTGGTCAGAAGGAATGCGAGAATGATTCTGTGCTTCTGCATCTTGAATCGTTGCGCTAGCTTAGCGTATCCAAGCAGGTAGCAGCTAGTGGGCACGACTGTTGCTGCTCAGTCCTCGAGATAACGCATGGTCTCCAAGAACTTCATTTTCTGGGAAGTGGACGTGCAGCGGGATTTCGTTCTCCCTGGCGGGAAGCTTTACGTTCCTGGAGCCGAGAAATTGCTGCCGAACATCCGTCGACTCACCGATGCCGCACGTCAAGGACAGGTTTTCCTCGTATCGCACGGAGACTTCCATACGCCTGATGACCCCGAGTTCAAGATTTTCCCCCCTCATTGTTTGAAGGGCACGCCGGGCTCCGAACTGGTGCCCGAAGCGATTACGGGGAATGTTGCGCGCGTCCCCAATGAACCGGATGCAAAGTTGCCGGACGATCTGACCAGGTTTCAGCAAATCCTGCTGGAAAAGCAGACACTAAACATCTTCGAGAGCCGCCATGCCGACGCGCTGTTGAAGAAGCTGGGAAGTCAGGCGGAGTTCGTGGTCTTCGGTGTGGTAACCGAATACTGCGTCGGTTTTGCCGTCAAAGGCCTGCTTGAGCGCGGACGTCGCGTCGCCATAGTCGCCGATGCGATTGAGACGTTGAAGAAAGTGGACGGCGAGAAGGCCCTTGCCGAATTCGCCCAGCTCGGCGCACGCCTGACGACTACCCAACACGCCCTGGCCAGCTTAACCCGCTGACGCTCTATCTATCCATCAATGATGGCCGCGATCCCGATCATCTCGGTTGTGGTCGCCATGGTTGTGCCGCCACGTCCAGTATTCCTTCTGCTCCTCCGGGCGCAACTTGCGAAAATCCCGGTCACGGTCGCGATGCGTCTCATCCGCCCATCGCTGATAATAGACAATCTCGTCCCGGTCCCAGTTGTGGTAGTCAGTGTAGTAAGGATCGTACACGCGGTAATAGTGATGCTCGCAAGCCACTCCTGCGGCCATAGTCGCGAGAGCCCCCGCCAGGGCCAGGATTCTTGCGCAATTTGCTCCACCCGTCATCTCGTCTCCTTGGATATGAATGCAAACACCGGGAAAGTATCTTAGTTGCCGTTCGCGCCGCGTCGGTTTCTTGCCCAGCCGAGTTTCCGGCCAAACTAACGTTTTCTTGCGACTAGTATTTCTTTTTCTTTCGAAACCTTTTCAACCGGCCGCGGCCTGTAATAGACTACGGTGTCTTCCTCCTGGAGGTGTGGGTAGTGGGAAATCCGTTACAGGCGCTGCTGGACATGCCCGCGCGCGAACGGTTGGAGCGGGGCCTCGAGCATACTCCCCGCGAAATCTGGCAGCAGCCCGAGACCTGGGGCACTACGTACAAAATCTGTAGGGCGCGCAAGTCCGAGCTGGCAGACGCCCTGCGGCGCGCCGGAATCGGCCGCGGCACAGCTTCTCCGGACGTGTACCTCGTTGGTGCGGGAACCTCAGACTACACCGGCCGCGCGCTTGCTCCACTCCTTCGCCGCCGGTGGGGCTGCAATGCTTGGGCCATCCCCAGCACAACTCTGCTTACGGATTTCGATGACTTTCATGTTGCCGGCAAAGACTATCTCTGGATTTCCTTTTCCCGTTCGGGAGACAGTCCCGAGGGCGTGGCCGTTCTGGAGCGCGCGCTGCAACGGAACCGCGCCATTCACCATCTGGTCATCACGTGCAATCAACAGGGAAAGATGGCGGAACTCTGCGCCAGCTACCCTGACCGCGCCTTGGCTCTCGTACTTGACGATGCCGTGAACGACCGTGGCTTGGCCATGACCAGTTCGTTCAGCAACATGCTCGTCGCGGGCCAGTGTGCAGCTCACCTCGACGACCTCGCCGAATTCGAGGCCGTAATTTCAGGTCTGTCCGAGTGCGGCCGTCAGTTCCTTCCGGTCGCGGCTGAAACCGCCGCTGAAGTCACCTCGCTCGGATGCACCCGGGCCTGCTTCGTGGGATCGGGAGCGCTGCGCGGGGTCGCCGACGAATGCGCGCTGAAAGTGGTCGAATTGAGCGCGGGGAAAATCACCACGCTGGCCGAAACACCGCTGGGCCTCCGTCATGGTCCGATGTCGAGCGTAGATAACCAGACCCTCTTTGTGGCTTTTCTGTCGAGTGACGCTCGCCGGCGCGGTTACGAACTCGATCTGCTGCGCGAGATCGATCGCAAAAGGCTCGGCCGGGTGGGGCTGGGAGTTACTGTCGGAGACGGTGCAGACCTTTCAGAATTCCTGGATTACCGCCTCTCGCTGAATTGCCCCATGGATTTTCCGGACAACTACCGTCCGGCTCTCGATGTAATGCTCGGACAACTTCTCGGCCTCTTTGCATCTCTCCGCTGCGGTCTCAAGCCGGACCAGCCCAGTCCAACGGGTGCCATCACCCGCGTGGTTGAGCCAATCAGACTGTACTCCTGAGAGACCCACAGCGCCCCAGCGATTGCGACACAAATGGCGCGCGGTACTACTATTGCGTCAACGGCTATCTCTGGCTTCCAGGCGTCTCTACTCTCGGTACAGCACCAGCGCACATCCCAGCAACATCATGCAGGCAGGCCACAGATGCCCGACCAGAGGGCTGCGAAACAGCTTGCCGTCCGAAATAAACTTGAACAGAGCGACGCCGATTCCCACAATCATGAACCAGAAATGTTCCCGTTCAACCAGCAGCATCGACGCCGACATCTCATGATGGTGTTGGGAATGGGAGCTTTCGTTTGCTGTCGATCCCATCGTCATTTGAGAATGGTCCATCGGCATCGCGCCATGATCCATGGCGGTGTGATCCATTCCCATGCCGTCATGATCCATGCTCATCGATGTCGACTGCAAAGTGTCCGTCTTGCGCTCCGTCCCGTCGACATTGAGTCTTGGATTTACAAGGTAAGCCTGTGCTTCCGGCGAGTTTGCTCCGGAACCGCCGGTGTGATCGTGTACCAGCAACATGCTCGCCCCCACGAGCGCGAGTGCCGGGAAAGCCCAGGTTCTCCACGTTTTGGACAGCGAGCCGCGGATACGAAAGTACTCGATCGCGCCGATGGCGATCAGTAGCACCGCGTAAATCTTATGCTGCCGTGCCTCCGCGTCGTGATGGATGAGCCACGCCCAACTGAGATTTCCGCGTGGCCAGATTTCGCCGTCGCTCCAGACTGCAAGAAACAATCCAACACCCACAAATAGAATGGGCAACACATAACGCAGGGCTTTTAACCGGGGAGAAGTCTGGCTCGCCAGTACCACGATCCCGACTCCAATCAAGGCCCAACCGGCGATGTGATGGTTAAACTCTGACGGCGCCTTATTAGGATCGACCGGTTGCACTACTGCAGGGGATGAAACAGGTTGCGGCGCTGCTTGCGCCATGAGGATCTTGGTCGCCAACCCGGAGAGAAGAATCAGGCAGCAGCAGGCCACGGCATTTGGGGTTCGAACCATACTTTAAAGCGTCCCTTTCAATGGTTTGAAGAATTTCACACAAATTGTTGTGGTGCCGATCCAAGTTAGCCGTCCACATTGGATTTACGTACGGATAACAACGGAGCACCCAACAGTACACTGTAAGTAGTGACAGTGGGATGGACTCCGATATTCTCGCTTGCAGCCGCCGCGTTCCGCGATTCCTCTCCGCCAAACGCCTCCTCAAAGCGGTATTATGCACTGGTCCACTGTGGAGGAACTATGGCCAAGGAGATCTCCCGCCGCGAATTTCTTGAAAACGTAGGCATCGGCGCCGCTGCCAGCACAAGCCTCTTGCTGCTCAAGGATGTCTCTAACGCAGAGGATGCCAGGAATGTCCTTCCGGCGCGCACCTTGGGACGCACGGCAGCGAAGGTCTCGATCCTTGCCTTCGGTTGCGGCAGCCGGTTCCTGATGTACAAAGACGAAGACGCCGCGACCGCAATCCTCAATCGTGCCATCGATCTGGGCATCACATATCTCGATACCGCTTATGCGTACGGCGACGGCGAGAGCGAAACTCGAGTCGGCAAGGTTATGGCGACCCGCCGGAAAGATGTCTGGCTTGCCACCAAGATTCCTGATCGTACCCGCGACGAATTTCTCCGTCGCCTGGAAGGAAGCCTCAAGCGGTTGCAGACCGATCACGTCGATCTCGTCCACATTCATAGTCTCGGCCAGGCAGAGGACCTTGAGAAGATCGAAGCCAAAGATGGCGCGCTGAAGGGCCTGATGGAAGCTCGCGAGCAGAAAATGGCCCGCTTCGCGGGCATGACCAGCCACACCAACGGAGAAGTCATGGCCAAAGCGATCGAGCGCCATGACCTCGACTGCGTGCAGATGGCGCTCAATGCTTCCCGCAACGGCCGCTTCGAAGAACTCGCCTTGCCTGCAGCCAACAAAAAGAACTTGGGCGTAATCGCCATGAAAGTGACCGGCCAGGAATTCCTGGTAGGAGAGGGAGCAGGGAAGGCAGACATGAGTTCGCTGCTTCGCTACTCTATGAGCTTGCCTGTTACGACTGCAGTAGTAGGAATGCCGAAGCCGGAAATGCTGGCGCACAACATTGAAATAGCGAAGAGCTTCGCCCCACTGACGGATCCGGAAAAAGACCGTCTCCGGCAACAAATGGGCACTGCCCGTGAGGGCTTGGAGAAACGTCTGGTTGGCCATCTGGACGGACCAACAATCAATCCAGAAATCTTCCTGGCGTAGAAAGCGCAATCGCCTAGTTCGGAGGAACTGACGACGGCAGTCCCATCTGCCTTCGCAGCGCTTGCCACTGCTGCATGACGGTGGGGTCCTGCGAGAGATCGGCCGCTCGGTGGAGCGCCTCCTCAGCCTTGACGAGATCGTTGCTTTGCACAAAACAGATTCCGCGACCAGCCCACGTATACCAATCATCCGGGTACTCGCGGTTCACTTCGTCGAAAACCGGCATGGCCTCGTTGCAACGTCCGTCGTCTGCAATCAGGAGCGCCGCTCGTACGCGTGTGTCGGCCAGGCCTCTGGCCACCGGACGATTGTGTGGAGCAAGTTCATGCCCGACCGTGAACACCGAAGAGTCATCTTTCCATTGCTTTTCTTGCGACCAGGTCAACGGCGCGAATGCAATCGCAAGCGCACCCGCGGCGCACAGCAAAACCCATCGGAGTCTCTTCGCAAGATGTACTCCGATTGCGACTAATATGCTCAACCCCGCCAGAGGTAGATACACGTAACGCCCATGCAGGAAATCTCCCGGATTGAGCGCATTCAGGTTGAGAGTCGGAAGAAGCGGCAGCATGAGCAGCAGCGCGCCAGCGATCAGCCCAAAAACAACCTTTGCGGCTTCGCGTTCGAAGAGTTGATTTCGCGCGGTTCGCCAAGACCAGACGCAAAACGCTGTGAGCGCTCCTGCGCAGAGAAGTAACATCAGCAGCGGAAGCAACACGCCTCTTACTGAGAAGCTCCCGATCAGAATCGGATCCGCGAACGAATACGACCTTACCGGCCAGAGGATGGCTTTCACGTAAAACCACAGCATTGCCGGCCAAGACAGAACGACGGTGCTCCAGGGCAAATGCTGCGTGGCGGGAGCGAGCCTGCCATCCAAAACGCTCCAGCGAATCAGCAAGTAGAGGAGACTAACAGCCGCGAACAACACGACTGGGCCGAATGCCCTTCGTCGAACCTCAGCGCGATCTTTCCGGGAACGGTCCTCCGTTGCCGGTTGACCTCCCCTGGACGTGATTGCTAGAACCAGAACCACCATCGGAAAAACGATTGCAGTTTCTTTCCCGAACAGTGCGGCAAGATATGCCAGCGCAGAAGCGAACAGCCATTTCCCGGACCCCGTCCGTGCTTTTTTCTCCGTGGCTTTTCGGGATTTCCGGGCTGAATTCTCCGAAACAGTGGAAGGGCTCTCAACATATTTGAGGTAAAACAGCAGCGCAAGCAGAAGACCAAGTGTTAACAGTGGGTCTGGAACGGTAACCCAGCTCACGGATTCCGTGTGTGAGGGATGCAGCACAAACAAAGCCGCGGCAGTGAACGCTGCCACCCGATCACCCAACAACCTGTACATCAGCAACCAAAGCGTGATTGCCACCAGCAGATGTTTGGCAATGCTCAGCAAGTGCCAGCCCCAAGGCGATAGCTCCGACAGTAGGAAGTTGAGTCGCAGCCACAACACAAAGACTGGACGATAGAAACTCGGGGGACCTCCCGTGAACTGCGACCACACGTAGCTCGTGAAGTAGTCCAAGAGATGGCCGGATTCCTGGATGCGAGGATCGCCTGTGAAGCGGTGATCATCAAGAATGAAACCGAACTTCAGCGATGGTATATAGATTGCGAGACCAAGACAGAACAACAGCGCAGGCCACGCGATTTGCTTCGCCAACTTCAGTCCTGAGCCTTCGACGTGCGGTTTCTGTGATGCAGATTTCTTCTGTTGAACCTGCTTCGATACATCGGCGGAGCGCATCAGTAGTCAGATTGTCTCACAGACTCCCGGCAGCGGATTGATCTCTCGCTCACCTCATTCGAAGGGGTGGGATATTTTGGTTGGCTTGGGGTACTAACTGGCGATAGAGGTAGTCGGGGATATCACTGTTCCAGTAGCCGGCGGTTCTCGCGAATCCGACAATTCCTAGAAAGAGAACCGCAATTGCGGCGGCCATCGCCCAGGCGGGAATGCGGCCTTGTTTCGGCGAGCGTGTCCACGGAGGAAGCGAGAGGTCCAGCGCGCCTTCGGCGGGGCAGACCGCCACACATTCGAGACACCCGGTGCATTCGGCGGATTTGATCGTGATCAGCTTGTCGACCGGCAACGACGAAGGACACGCTTTGGCGCACTTGGCACAGTCGATGCACGTTTCATCGGAGCGCCGAATCCGGACGGGACTGAAGAAAGAAACGATACCGAGAAGCGCGCCATAGGGGCACAAATAGCGGCACCAAAAGTTTTGGATCAACACTGACGCAATCACCAAGACCCCGAGCACAATCGCCGCCGTTTCGCCGAGATAGCGGAAGAAATTCAGCATGCGCACGTCGGCGATGGCGCCATACGGCGAGTGCATGAACTGTTCGAGGGAATCGGCCGGCATGTTTGCGACCGCCCACACGAAGAAGCCGAGTAGGAAATACTTCAATCCACGCAGAGGAATATCGAACCAGCGAGGCAGGCGAAAGTTGCGGCGGAAGATCTCGCGTCCGGCGCGCCAGAGATATTCCGAGAGCGTGCCGACCGGGCAGAGCCAACTGCAGAACGCTTTGCGGAGAAGAAACGCGATGGCGACGAACGTGACGAACAGGAACATGGCCGCGGGATGCGTCGCAGGAACGCGTCCTGTGGTCAGCCAGTATTTGAAGTTCATCATTCCGGCGATGGGAAGCCAGCCTTCCACGCCTGCAGGACGGGTTGCTGTTCGCAGATGGTTGCCCGTTTCGAACGCGCGCACCCAGACATAGAACGCGGCGCCGATCCAAACGTTGAGAAGTAGGAAGGCGCACTGGAAACCGCGGCGAAGCAGTTGCGAGCGGTCGGGGTGGGCTCGGCGGACAAGCTTTTTGCGGTCGAGGATGCTCTTGTCAACTAAATGCGGCTGCTCGGGGTCCGCCGGCGCTTGCTTGCACTGTAAGAGAGTCCCCATTTTCCACCGACTCGAATTCATCCACGCCTGCGCAGATTGCTTAGTTGCCCGCGTGCGGCGCAGGACTCGGTTCGTACGGGCAGAACGGGTCTGTACCAAGCGGGTCACCCGTGTAGGCGAATGCGCGGGCGCGCGAGCCTCCGCAGATGTGGCTGTACTCGCAGGCCCCGCACTTTCCGTGAAATTGATCGGGTGAATGCAGGCGGCGGAAAATTTCGGAGCTGCGATAGATCTCGACCAGCGAATCTTTGCGCACGTTGCCGCAGCGCAGCGGGAGAAATCCCGAGGGGTAAATGTCGCCGAGGTTCGAAACGAAGACAATCCCGTGGCCGTCGCGAATCTGGAAGCCGTGGTAAACCGAACTGGTCTTCATCTGCGGCGCATGCATTCCCGATCCACGCATGATTTCCAGGGCGATCCGGCGGTATGAGGGCGCTTCAGTCGTTTTCACCTGGAAGGGTGAGTGTTGCGAGAGTTCGAAGACCCAGCGCATGATGCGCTCGCCTTCTTCGGGTGAGACTTCGTTCAACGCCTTGCCGCGCCCGACTGAGATCAGCATGAAGAGGCTCCAGCGCATGACGGGGAATTCGCGGCAGAGCAGTTCGTAGATCGCGGGCAGATCGTCCGCCGTCTCTTCCGCGACAAGAGTGTTGACCTGGATAGGCAGCCCGAGACGTCCACAGTGGCGGGCGGCTTCGATGGTCCGGTCGAACGTTCCCGGGACGGCGCGGATGGCGTCGTGCTTCTCAGCACACGAGCCATCGAGGCTGAGGCCAAGACTTTGGATGCCGTGCTCTTTGAGCTTCGTGATGGCCTGGTTCGTCAGTTCGGGCGTGGCACTCGGGGTGATCGAGACTTCCAGTCCGAGACCGTTCGCATAGTCGATCAACTCGTAGATGTCGCGGCGGCTAAGCGGATCGCCTCCAGTCAGGATGAGATGGGGGAGGGGACTGCCGAATTCCACCAATTGGTTCAGGAATCGCTTGCTTGCTTCCGTGTTGAGTTCCAACGGATGCGCCGTTGGCATCGCCTCAGCGCGGCAGTGCTTGCAGGCAAGGCCGCAAGCTTGGGTCATCTCCCAGTACACGAGCAATGGATTTTTGGAGAAATCATGAGCCAGATGGCCCATATTTGGAGTAGTGCCAGCAACCACAGCCATGACGAACCCCCTTCGGCGACTCCTAAGAAACAATCCCCACAAGCAAGCTCAAGAGTACGTTTTGGTGTGGGAAAAAGGCTGTGATTTGAATCACAGGGTGCGGTGACGCGTTTCGCAAAACGGCGGGGGCAGGGGCGGGGAGCGTGGGCCAGGCTAGATGCGTTTTCAAGCGCTTGGGGGAAGTTTACTTGTTCGTTAAATCCCCCCTCCCCGATCTCCTGAAATCCTTCACTTAGGGGAAAACTCAAAATAAAATCTTGCTGCTCAATATTTTGCGGGCAAAATATTGAAGATGTTGGACTTAGGTCATCTATTCGCGCGCGCTTTTTTTGGGGGGGGTGTCTCGCAAAATATTGAAAACATTGTAGTTGTCCGATTCTAGAGTGCGATAATCGCCGCAAAATCTTGAAGCGCTTGGACTTACACGCAAAATATTCTTTTCAAATAACTTAGATGATGGCGCGAATGCCGCGCTCAGAGTATCTCGGCGATTCATGATCGGCGATTGAGGCTGTGGAAGGCAAGGGCAGATGTCACATTGTCGGGCTGTGGAAAAGTGCGCCGCGAACGACGCCTTTCTGGCGGCTTCCTCTCAGTGGCTGGAGTCGTCTGGTTTTATGCCGTCGGATGGTTGCTCGATTGGTGGCAGCACAGGCGATGTTTGCGAAGATCATCGGCGAGTGCATGATTGGCGAAACATCGCGATTGCACTCAAAACCTCCCGAACCGGGTTGTGAGCGCAATCGCCGCGAGCCCATCTACATCCTTAGTTCGGAAACCGCATTTACGTATTCATCAGTGGCCTGCGCCAGCCGCTCGTGAAGGTCGTCCCGGTTTGTCAGATCAGTCTTTCTTAGTTCACGAAGAATTACTTGCACTTTCTTTTCGGCGGCTCGAACTTCTTGTATGGTTGACATGACTCCCCTCCGCAACTAGTCCTCGCAGGCTCTCAGGAACGAGTTGGAGAGAACGTGATTCGAGTCACACGCAGCTCGTTTGGCGCAATTTGGCGCTCACTGTGCCGCCTAAGCAGTGCTAACAGAAACTTTTATCAGGTTCTTTGTGAATGCGAGCGCAACCATGGCCCCGAAAAGAATCATCTGCGGAGTCTTGAAAATCTTCGGGATGCACACGCTCGATTGTGAGCGCTGCAGATTCTCAGACGGATGCGAAGGCCGATTCATGCGGCAACGGCTTCTGGAACTTTCCTTAGAGTTAACCCAAACTCCAGATGCGAACCCGAGCCCTCCTGCGGACGACCAAGCAGCGTAAATGTCCAGTCGACTGGTGTAACCTCCCCATTGCACTCAAAACCACGTTCGGGCTGCCAATGAGTCATAACAAACAACGGCTGAGGCTGCTCTTTCAGTTAAGTGAAAGAAACATATTCTATGTGGAACTTTTTTGGTGCTTAGGGCGTGCGTCCAACCCAAAATCTCTGGAAACCCGCTCGTACCAGCCATTGTCATCCAAGGCTGCCCAGTTAACCCACTCCGTGTCATTCATTGATGCCCGCCAGTCGAGGAACGGCTGCGCATCCGACCCGACTGGATAGCGGAGTTGCCACGAATTGCTCTCGATGATCTCGACAATCTTGTTCGCCACAATCGCGGGTTCCGCCGGGTTCGCCAGGGCGGCCACGAACATACCGAAAAAGCGACTGACGTGGGAGTATTGCGAGCCGACTATCGGCTCCGCGACTCGCCGCGCCATTGGCGTGTCAATGATTCCGGGCTCGACGATTGCGACCCGGATGTTGAAGGGCTTCACTTCCTGAGCGAGTGATTCACTGAGAGCTTCCAACGCAAATTTCGAAGTTGCGTACGGAGACATCGGGGAAGCCGAGATTCGTCCGGCGACCGACGTTACGTTCACAATGCATCCCCTGCGGAGTTTCCTCATCTCCGGCAAACACGCGCGAATACACCGCAAGCTGCCGAAGTAGTTTGTCTCCATCGTGGCACGAAAAGCTTCGAAAGGTAGCTCTTCGACCGAGCCGAGGCGTTCAATGCCGGCGTTGTTAACCAATGCATCGAGACATCCCGTCTTGGAACGGACAGTCGCAAAGGCCGCCCCGACAGATTCGTCGGAGTCCACATCCAATGCCAGGATGGATACCGGCAATTTTTCCTGCTGCACCGTTTCTTGCAGTCTTCGGTCCCGCTCAGGCTTGCGCATGGTGGCATATACGGCATGCCCCGCCCTGCCGAGCGCGAGTGCTGTTTCTAAACCGATCCCCGAACTACAACCGGTCACAAGAACGGTGGACATGATTTCCTCCAAGTTGGTTCGACAGGACGAGTGAGGGTACGGGAACCGGCATATCATACATTCGTATTTCACCCGGAGCCAACGTTAGCGAAATTGTCCGCTCAAGGAAATGTGTTCAGTGGGTGAAAAATCCATTACACGCATCATCCCTTTGGACGCTGCGAATCAGCGCGGTATTTTGAAACGAAACTGTCGTCTTGATCACTACTGTCTCACGGAGCTCACTTCTGAAAAGGAGTACAGATGAGCGTCTACGTTGTTTTCTTCGGCGGATTTAAAGCTTCTAAAATCGACATGGAACTCTGGCTGGCCAGCGCCAATAGCATCTGCGGTGGGGACGTGGTGTATGATGCATTCCCCTACCCGGACGGCGCGAGGTCCGGTGATACAGCCGCCGTCAACGGCTTCAAGCAGTTCGATACGGCGATCAAGAAAGTCGAAGGCTCCAGCGCTGATACTATTTACATCGTTGGCCATTCGAGCGGCTGCGCCATTGCGAACGAGCTGAACTCGCGCATTAAAGGGGACCACAGTCGTATCACGCTGGTGGACCTCGACGGGTTTGCGCCCTCCGTCGATCAAATTAGAAAGTCAAGCCATCAAGTCTGGTCTGCTGAAGGCGCCAAGGGCGGCAAGTCACTGCACCACGACGACTGGGGCCGGTTTCAGGGCCAGCTCCAGGTGTACACAGCATCCAGCGCCACGAACATTTGGTCGCTTCATTTCTCCCTGGTGAACACCGCTGCGACCAACGCCATCAAGAGCAGTTCTGACGAGGACTTAAAGAAGGGCTACGCCGGATGCATCGCGAACCTGTGTTGGCTCAGATAGATTGGAGTCCGACCAAGTAAGAGTTGGATAGCCTCCGATAAGCCATCGACTCGTCAGTTCGAGCCCGTGCTTGCCGATTGCAGTTCTACCTTTTCGGGCGCACCGACAGCAGGACGTCAAAATGGTCACCGCTCTTCACGACGTTGAGACCCACGAGCGAGGACACCTTCTTGCTCGAGAAAAATGCGACGTACATATTCATGCGGTGTCCTTCCCACTCGGGCAAAGAAGCCTGCGTCAACTCAATCAGATCCTCGAATTTGTTCGCGGCCTCAACCTCCGAGTCGGTGCGATAGAGGACGCACTCAATCACTGGTTCCTGGGGGTAGCCTGAACCGCGGCAGCTTACCGCGCCCGGGAGGCTTACGGACGGGGTCCAATCCACCCATTCTTGTGCTCCCAGCGTTTGGAATCCGGACGGAGCTTCGGAAACGTAGCGGAGTAGCGTAGTGCGAAAGGAGTCCCGGAACGAGATTTTTGGCGCGGGCTGGGAATTCCCTGCCGCAGGGCTCGTGGTCGATTGAGGAGACGGGTCTTTCGTGACCGGTTGCGGATTTTGCGTTTCGACGGCGGGCTTGAGAGCCACCGGAACACTTCGATGGCTGTAGGTGTACCAGGTGAGGAGGCCCGCGATGGCGACGAACCCGGCCCCAGCCAAAAGGTACAAACGGCGGGAGGTGACATGGGCCACAGGCACCGGGATGGTCTTCGGGTCCTGTCTCGCGTCTCCAATCGCCGACAAAAGATGCTTTAGCGGTTCGTCGTAGGCGGTCCGGAAATCGACATACTGGATCCGATTCAACCGGTACGGGACTTCACAATCCTGATGCAGGACCGGAATAATCGGTTTTTTCTTCGAGAGAGCATACCCGATCTCGTCGAGCACGTTCTGGGAAGAGACCGATTTGGGCGAGAGCACGGCCAGCATCTGTCCACACTCGAAGAGTCCGCGCTCGATCGCCTCGTCCCAGTCCTCACCGGGATGAATATCGAGTTGGTCCAGCCAAATCGAGGCGCCGGCGGCGCGCAAGTCTTGGCAGAGGCGCAATACGAAGTCCGTATCCGCGCGCGAGTAGCTCACGAATGCTTTCGCCGGGTCTGCCATGATGCCTTTTGCCAGTACAGCTTTTAGCAAACGCGTTAGAACCTGCTGTTTCGCCACCCGCCTCTTCTGGGGCCAGCGCAAGTCACCCACTTATCCGGACGCAGCTTGACTCTTCCTCAGCAGGTGAGCCAGTCGCGCCGATTCGCGCTCCAATCGTCTGGCTACGGAGAAGACGGCGTTGACAGGTTTCTAATCTGGAAATCTCCTTTTCGGCTTGAAAGACGGCACCGACTATACACCTTTCTTACCCGCTCACGTAGTATCTCAAAACCCTTGAAAACCAGGAGGAGCCAGGTTGGGAAGGTTTCACTTCCAAATCTCCTCACGGGCGAGCGGATCCCCTCCCCATCGACACCGCCGACGACACACTGGATGCAAGCCCTCATGCGCCCACACCGGTACTCTTTTTACGTGTAGTCGAACAGGGTCATGAAGCCGAAATCCATGTGGAGCTGCTGATGGCAGTGGAACAGTGTTAGTCCGGGATTGTTGGCGACGAAGTCGATTTCTGCTTCCTGATAGCCGCCCAGCATCACCACATCTTTGAGGATTCCAGATGAAGGCTTCCCGAAGATCTTCGTGAGTTCAAAGCTGTGGCGGTGCAGATGGATCGGGTGGATATCATCGCTGGCGTTGCGCATGCGGATGCGGTATCGCTTGCCTTCCTTCAGATGAAATGCCGCCGGCTGGACTTCTCCGGTCATGGGATAGCTGACGCCGTTAATGGTCCAACGATTGAATCCGTCTTCGGCGGCGTTGTCCTTGGCAAACGTCATTTCAAAGGTCTCGTCGGGAGCGGGGCTGGTTGCTCCCGGATTGGCGAATCGCAGGTAGTTCCAGTGGAAGGGCGCAGGCTTGACCCACTCGCCTTTACCTTTTTGGCCTGCATATTCAACGACAATCCCCATGCCGTGGCGGCGGTCATCATCGTCGAGGTCGCCCAGAATCCACACACCCGGGTGATTCATTTCCACGACGGCGGAGATCCTCTCGGCCGTTCCCAGCCAGAGAACCGGAACCGAGACAGGATTCGGCACCGGATTGCCATCGAGCGCAACCACACGGAACGTGTGCCCAGGCAAGGCGAGGCTGCGCATTTCCGTCGCGCTTCCGTTGAGTACATGAAACAGAACCCGCTCGCCCTGCTTCACCCGGATGGGCTCGCCGTGTCCGAGCATGCGGCCGTTGATGGTGAACGATCGATAGCCGACCTCATATCCGTGCGGCATGCCTTTCGCCAGCGACGCCTTCATCGCGGATTCACCCCGGTCTTTGAGTTCCTTTACCTCGAGTGGAGGCAGGAAATCCTGAGGCATGTCTCCGCCGCGGCTGAAGGTCGGTTCGAATTCCTTCAGGACGAGGAACACCTCGCGATCATGATTGCCCGGGGCATTCTGTCCTTCGATGTAAACCGGGCCAACCTCTCCGCCGTACTGCCCGGCTGCGAGACTTACCCCGCCGCGATTGTGAGTGTGGTAGAAGCGGAAACCCGCGGGACGCGGAGTAAATGTGATTCGGCGCTGGCCATGCGCGGGGACAAACGGCGTCCCCTCTTCCGAGGCGCCATCAACATCGACGGGGACCAGCTGTCCGTGCCAGTGCAGCTGTTCCGGAGCATCCGTGTCGTTGAAGATGTCGACCGTGACGGGCTGTCCTTCCTTGAGGCGAATCAGCGGCCCAGGGAACTGGCCATTGTAGGTAGTGAGGGAGATGATGCGGTTGGGAGCGATCTCAACCGGAGAAACCTTGATGCGCAAAGTGTAGTCTGCGGTTTGGGACGCGACGGCTTGCGCAGGGGCTTTCGCAGTGCTGGTTTCACCCAGGATCTCTATTCGCGGTAGAAGAATCGCACCGGTGGAGATTGCGGCAGTCTTCAAGAATCGGCGTCTTGACTCGCTTTGCATCCGTAGACCTTCCATTGTTCGTTGAGAGCCCGAAAGCAATTCGTCGACTTTACATCTATGGGATGCTGAGCTTGATTGCGAGGAGCAGTGAAATATTGTTCGTTGCTACGGAGTCTCAAAGGCGGAGACCATCCCAACATCAGCCTCTAGGAGGCAACATCCTGGAAATGATCGCCGCAACCGTGGTTGGTTCGTGCTGCCCCAAGTCGCCTTCCAGGGTGTAAGAACGTTCGAAGGCGTTGGGTCCGGTAATCTTCAGGTCCCAGCGATCACTTCCTTTGGAGCCCAAGATTACGACCCGCCAGTCACCTGGGCGGTCCGCCAGGATGTGCTCGATCCTTGCGACCAGGTCGCGTTGCAGGGTCGCGTCGCCGGTGTTCTGGGTTTCGATCGTTACTGGCATATAGAGAGTCTACGACATGTTCCTGTTTTTCATTTTAGGAGGCCGTTCGGGAAAATCCTAAACCGCTGAGATCGCGGAGGGTTCGCCGAGGCGCGGAGAGAGTCTTCGGAATTCGTTTGAGAGGATGCGCCTTCCACTCCGGTTACCGGCGCCCGACGGGCCATCTACAAAGGTAATTAGGCGGCGGGAAGACCGGGAACCAATAATAAAACGACACGTCTGAAATCATACTTGGTGATCCCATGTCTTTCCGAAGATTGGTTGTGCTTCTCGGAGTTCTGCTTGTTACGGGAGCCGCTTTCTCTTCCGACAAGCTGATTGCGCTGACGTTTGACGATGGGCCGCGGCCCTATGTGCTGTTCGGGTCGAAGGGGGAACATGCGGGCCCCGGGTTGATCAGCGTGCTCGACAGCAACGGCGTGAAAGCGACGTTTTTCGTCGTGGGGTGGCGGCTGACGCCGAATACCTGGGGAGAGAAGCGGGCCGAAGAGAATGTCGGGATTACGTGCCTCGATGCCGCGCATCGGTTGGCAGGCGATGGCTACGAACTGGAAGATCACACCTATAGCCACATCGAACTGCGCACGGCGGAGCATAAGCGCGGAGAACAGTGGGTAGTCAGCGATGTCAATCGCGGCGCGGAGGCGATCAAGGCCGTCACGGGCACGCAGCCGCGTTATTTGCGTCCTCCGGACTGGATTATTACGGATGATGCCAGACGTGACCTGGAGCGGCAGGGATACCAATTGTTGACCATCTCTTCGGAGAATCCAATTGCCTTACGGGATGTGAACTCGCTCGACTATTTGTGCGCCGGCAGGCATCCGGCAGGTTGTCCCAAGCCTTCGCTGGCGGATGGGGTGCTGAAGCAGATCGAGCAGCGCGAGAAGCATGGAGTGTACACGCACATCCTGGCGTTTCATGAATTGTCGTCGACTACCGCGGTCATGCCGGAATTGATTTCAGAGCTCAAGGCACGCGGGTATCGGTTTGTGACGTTGCGTGAGTATATGCGGCTGGTGGGAACGAGAGATCGTCGGTGAGTGTAACCGGATTTGTCACGTCGTTATGTCGGGAGACCCACTACGCTTTGAGCTCATTGATTTCTGACAGAGATCCCTCGCCCGCACCTTCAGGGGTGCGATTATTCAGCTCAACGTTACAGTCATTGTCGTGAATTTTTTCTTCATCAATCTTGCATTTTCAGGCGCTTTTCCCTTGACATGCAATCGCAGTTATGGGAATCTCCCTGCAGTTCGGTACGTAGTTTGAACGATTCCTCCCACGATTTTCCCCTCTGAACTAATTAAAAGTTCTTCCTCACTGCGCAAGCCCCGGGGTAGCAGTTCGCGCTGCGGATCATATCCCTCACGGAGCTCCGGTTAGCGCCGGCGCTTGAAGCTGGGCCCATCACTAAATTCGACTCTATGAGGAGACTCAAAATGAAGTACAAAGCGATTCTGATGTTTGCAGTGGTATCCACGATTTTCGCAGCGCTAGCTCAGGCGCAATACAGGCCCGATCTGATGCCGTCATTGAAGGCCGATCCATCCGCCAGCGCAGCGTCGATCAACGTGAAAAGCAATGCCAGCGCACCGCCATCCACAGAAACCTGCACGTACAACTTTACCGTTCCCGGAAAGCTCAACAGCTTCCTGAGTTTTTGTGTGACTGTGAACGGGAATATCGCGTCGCTCCAAAGCCCGAGCGGGTTTGATCAAATTGCCCAAGGCGGCGTCGGCGAAGGCTATGGCATTTGCGACGTTTCAACGGGCGTCTCGTACTACGACTGGTCGTACTTCGATAGCGGAACCTGGGGCGCGCCTGTTCTGGTTTCGAGTACCGCGAGCGCGGTAAAGATCGCCCGAACCACCACGGATGGCCTGTGGACCCTGACCCAGACGATTGCCAAGCAGGCCGGAGTGCAGCCGTTTGCGAAGATTACCATGGCGCTCAAGAACAACACCGGGATAGCGAAAACCGCTTACCTGGTGCGTTATGCCGATATAGATCCTGCGGCCTCTCCGTTTACTGACGCCAATTTCTCTGAATCCTTCGACTCCAGCCAGTATGGTGCCTGGGGTTACGCGGCACTCAACAACTCGCTCGGACATGCTTCCCTGGGTGTAATGCTCGAGGAGATCGGGCAACCCAACGTACCCTATGGCTTCGAGGGGATCGCCCAGAAGACGAGTGGTGCCCCCAATCCCTGCAGCCCGGGTGCAAACTACGCCGGATATCAAGCCTCCGTTGACGGTTCGGTGGAACTGTTCTGGGTCCTCTCACTCGGAGCAGGCAAGACCGGTACTGTGAACGCAAAGTACGAGCCGTTCTGAAGTCGTTTCTGATTCGCTTTGCTGCTGCTTTGCCGGGCGCTGCCTGGCAAAGCAGGGCAGCAAAGTGATAGCCCGGTAGCTCGACTAACAATCCGATTGGGCGATGGTTGACGAGATAAGACACGGGCATTAGTACAAGCTTGAGCCGTCAACGCTGCTCTCGAACTGGGGATTATGAGCCTAGGTTGTATGCGGATGGGCAAGATAGTGCTGCCGCAGCAGATCCTTCCCGTAGTCATTCCCGTTGGGCGTGCGCACGACGCAGTGGATGTGCTGCTGCGTGGGCCTGTTCGGGTCGGCAGCGAACTTCCTGAGATTGGCCGGACGCTGATGATCGAATTCAATCAGAATCACCGGGCTCTGCACGCGGTAGTAGAAAACGCTGTCGGGTTGTACGCCGCCGATCCATGTAAACCAAGTGTTGTCGAGGTGGTGGTCGACTTCGTCCATCTTCACGCGGGCGTGGCTGTCGTCCATGTTGCTGACGTAGAGGTGAATGAGGTCGCGCAGGCGTTGGCGTGTCGGGCCGGCTAATTCGTTGGTGCGCAATCCGGCATAATCGATCACCACATTATCTTTGAAGGCTTCCGTCAGATTGTTGTTGCCGGTCTTGGAGAAGTTCAGGATTGCCTTTTTCTGTTGTGCTTCCGGAAGGGTCTTCAACCACTCCAGACCGTCGTGCTGTTCTTTCTGCAGAATCTCAATCCCCGCATATTTGCCGGACGTCGCCTTCACCGGCTCCGAACCGATGAACAATGGCGTCATCACGACCTGATCTCCGAGGACGAAGTAGTTGATGATCGCGTGATGGCCTTCGAACTTCCAGCCCCATGGTTCGGTGGCCGAGGGCTTGCCGTAAATCTGCATGTAGTAGAGCCACTCTCCGAGGAAGTCGTGATCTCCGGATAACTCAGCCAGGGTTTCGTTCAGCCGCATGATGTTGCGCGTGAGTTCGAAGCCCTGCGTGCTGAGTGAGGCGCGCATCAGGCCAAAGGCGGCTTCACGCTGGCGATCGTTCATGTCGGCAAAGCAAATTCCCTGGCGCGCGTAAAAGTGCTGATTCATCCACTTCCGCCATTCGATGTCATCGACCGGATAGATGGTTCTGTACAGCTGTACGGGATTCAGTGTGGCGATGAATGCCGCGGCCGCATTGCGTACGGGTTCGGTGGAGACTCCGGCCGGCTTGATTTCGAATAGGCCGGGCATGACTTCGCCGTTGGTGGTGATGCCCTTGAACGGTTGGGCCAGACCTTCTTTCTCGTAGTCCTCTGACATGCGGCGGAACTGTTCCGCAATCTCGGACGGAGACTGGGATCCTTGCTGACCGAGAACGCGGGGAGCCAGAAGAGCAGCACACATTAAGGAAGAGATAAAGTCACGGCGCGTCGGCGCGGCGGGCCGGTGATGATGATGAACATGGTCGTGGTGATGCGGCTTGTGTCCCACAGGATGCTCCCCCTTCGGGTGGCGGCAAGATAGCACGAGCGTCCGAGTTGCGGCAATCGATACCGGTTATGCCCACGCGAGCGAGACGTGATAAGGTTCCCCGGGCGGAATTCTTCCCGGAGGTGACGATGCAGAGACGCACGTTTATGAATCTGACGGCCGGCGCCATGAGCGCGCTGGCGCTTGATCCACTGGCGCGAGCCAGCGGGGACGACAAACCGCAGGAGGTCAAGACACCGGTGCCTTATCCGGATGCGGCAGTCGAAGTTGTCGATCCACGATTTGCCAAGTACAGGATTATCACCGCAGCGGTAGAGCGGCTTTTCACGGGCACGCGTTGGGCCGAAGGCCCGGTCTGGTTTGGAGACGGGCGTTATCTGTTGTTCAGCGACATTCCCAACAATCGCATGCTGCGCTGGCTCGAGGATACCGGCGAAGTCAGCGTCTTCCGCAGCCCGTCGAATTACAGCAACGGCAATACCCGGGACCGGCAGGGAAGGCTCATCACGTGCGAGCACGATTCGCGCCGCGTTACTCGCACTGAGCACGATGGCACGATCACGGTTCTGGTGGATCACTATCAGGGCAAGCCCTTCAATGCGCCGAATGATCTTGCGGTGCACTCGAACGGCGCGATCTGGTTTACCGATCCCGGCTACGGGATCATGTCGAATTACGAAGGGCACAAGGCGGCTTTTGAACTTTCCGCCAACGTTTATCGGCTGGATCCGAACACGCGCGACTTAACTCTCGTTGTCAGCGACATGGATAAGCCGAACGGGATCTGTTTCTCTCCGGATGAGAAGAAGCTCTACATCGTCGACACTGGCGAACCGAAGCACTCGGGCGATCCCCGGCCTATCCGCGTGTATGACGTCGATGATGGCAAGCGGCTGAAGAATGGACGCATGTTTGTGAATCTCGCGCCCGGTTCCTCGGATGGTATCCGCTGCGATGTGGATGGCAATGTGTGGTCCGCTGCCGGATGGGGTGCTGAAAGTTTCAATGGAGTACATGTGTTCGCCCCGGATGGTGTACTGATTGGGAAAATTCATCTGCCGGAAACTTGCGCGAATTTGTGTTTCGGCGGCGCCAAGAAGAACCGCCTGTTCATGGCTGCGAGTCAGTCGCTGTACGCCCTCTATGTCGGGACCGAGGGTGCGCAGGTACCTTGAGTTGGTCAATCACCCACGCTGGGCTGTTTGCCAGATACCACGGAGCTATCCATGACGTCGGATGTGAACCGGCGCGATTTTATGAAGATCACTGCGGCCGCAAGCGCCGCCTCGGCCATCCCAGGTTCATCCGAGGCTGCCAGCACCTCCAAAACGATTGGCATCCAGGTTGGCGCTGTCTCGTTTGTCGATGAAGGGACGGAGAGAGTCCTGGATGTCTTGCAGGAACGAGGCTGCGTCAACACATTATTTCTGGCGGTCTTCACCTACGGTCGAGGCATCGCCGGACGGCAGATTCCCGGCCAGCCGCTGCCCGATCATGGCAAGCAAGAGTACGACCTCAACTTTCACGGCGGGAACTTCGCCACGCCGCATCCCGAGTTCTACAAGAACACGGTTCTGAAAGACACGCGCGCGCCCGATCACGGCAACCTCGACATCCTGGCTGAAGTTTTACCCGCGGCAAAGAAGCGCGGAATCAAGGTCATCTGCTGGCTTGAAGACGTGTTTCGCACCGACTTGCCGAACATCGAGAAGGTGCAGGAGCGGGATCTGTACGGCCGCAATGCCGAGACTCTCTGCGTCAACAATCCCGACTACCGGAATTTTCTGACCGGCCTGGTCGAAGACTACGCGCGCTCCTACGACATTGACGGAATCATGTGGGGATCGGAGCGGCAGGGCGCGCTTTGCGACAGCCTGGGTGCCACCCATGACACGCCACCGGTCGATCCAGGGCAGGTGACCTGCTTCTGCGAGTTCTGCCGGAGTAAGGCGAAAGAGCGCGGAATCAATCCGGATCGCGCGCGTCAGGGATTCCTGGAGCTGGAGAAATTTGTACGTGCCTCGCGCAGTGGAAAGCGGCCGGTCGACGGCTACTACGTGCAGTTCTGGCGGCTGCTCTTGCGATATCCCGAACTGCCGGCATGGGAAATGCTGTGGACTGACAGCTTGCGCGACACGTACGCAGCGATCTACAAAACGGTAAAGACTGCCAAGCCCAGCGTGCCTGTCGGTTGGCACATTTGGCACAACAACTCGTTCAATCCCATCTACCGCGCCGAGCAGGACCTGCATGAACTCTCGAACTATTCGGATTTCATCAAGGTGGTGATGTACAACAACTGCGGCGGCGAGCGGATGGCCCTCTATATCGACAACGCCGGCTCAACGATTTATGCCGATCTCTCGAAGCAGGGATTGCTTGACTTCAACTACGCGGTGATGGGGCTCAAGGAGGGCAGCTATGACCAGATTCCCCGTACCGGCCTCTCTGCCGACTACGTGTTCCGCGAGACGAAGCGGGCCCTGGAGGGTGTTGCAGGCACCAGGACTCAGATCTGGCCCGGCATCGATATCGACATTCCGACCGAGCCCAACCACAGCAAGTGCACGCCGCAGAGCGTAAAGCAGGCGGTTTTGGCGGCGTTCCGCGCCGGCGCACCTGGGGTAATCCTGTCTCGGAAGTACTCCGAGATGCGGTTGGCTGACCTGAGTGGCGCCGGAGATGCAATTCGCGAGCTGAGACTGTCCGCTTAAAGAGGATCGACAAGAAAGCCGCTACCGATGCGCCTGCCTCGGAGGATCAGGCAAGAAGTTCATCGAAACGAGCAAAGAGCGCGAGTGCAGGCGGGCTATTCTCATTGTGACCGAGGCGGACGCTGCGGAGAGCGGACTCGGAGGAGAAACCATGCAGAAGCGCAAACTGGGAAAGAGCGGTCTGGAAGTGTCGGCGATCGGATTCGGCTGTATGGGTCTGAGCTTTGGCTTTGGCCCCGCCGTGGACAAGCAGCAGGGAATTTCGGTGATCCGCGCGGCGGTGGAACGCGGAGTGACGTTCTTCGACACGGCCGAGGTTTATGGTGCCTACACGAACGAAGAGCTCGTGGGCGAGGCTCTCGCTCCCTTTCGTTCTCAGGTGGTGATTGCCACTAAATTCGGCTTCAACATCGACGGGGAGGGGAAGCAGGCAGGCCTGAATAGCCGGCCGCAGCATATTAAGGATGTGGCTGAGGCATCGCTGAAGCGCCTGAAAACCGATGTCATTGATCTTTTCTATCAGCACCGTGTTGATCCGAGCGTGCCCATCGAAGACGTCGCCGGGGCTGTCAAGGATCTAATCCAGCAGGGCAAAGTGAAGCACTTCGGTTTGTCGGAGGCGGGCGTGCAGGTCATCCGCAGAGCCCATGCCGTTCAACCGGTCACCGCGCTTCAGAGCGAGTATTCGCTTTTTTGGAGAGAGCCGGAAGAGAAGATCCTGCCGCTGCTCGAAGAACTGGGCATTGGATTTGTTCCCTTCAGTCCGCTGGGCAAGGGCTTTCTGACCGGAGCCATCAAGGACGATACGCAATTCGATAAGACAGACTTTCGCAGCATCGTCCCCCGCTTTACGTCGGAGAACCGCAAGGCGAACCAGGCACTAGTCGATCTGCTCAGCCAATTCGCTCAACAGAAGAAGGCGACGCCTGCTCAAATCGCGCTGGCGTGGATTCTTGCGCAAAAGCCCTGGATGGTTCCCATTCCCGGCACCACGAAGCTGCATCGGCTGGAAGAGAACCTCGGTGCCGCGGGTGTCGCACTCGCACCCGAGGATCTCCGGCAAATTGACCGAGCGGCTTCACAAATCACCCTGGTCGGAGAGCGGTATCCGGAAGCGGCGCAGCGCATGATTAATCGTTGAGTGCGACGAAGCGACTGGAGAACATGAAAAGGCTCACGTCTGGCGTGTTGACGGTAATCGTCCTTCTGCTGCCGCTGCTGTCGTCCGGGCAAGGCGCCAACCAGAACGCACAAGATAGATTTCTTGGTGGCTGGCGGCTGGCATGGCTTGAAGAGCCTGATGCCGAGGGGAACATTCACAAGGCCGACTGTACGGGATTGCTCGTGTATTCGAGGGATGGCCACATGTCGGTCCAGGTTATGTACCGGACACCGCCCTCGCAGACCCGGTCGGCGCCTGTGCAATATGCGCAAGGCGGCTACGAGGCATCCTTTGGCAGGTATCAGATTAACGATGCCCACAGTTTTACTTTTCACGTTGAAGGTGCACTCGTCCGTACGCTTGTGGGAGAAGACCTGCAGCGCATGTACGATTTTTCTGGCAATCTGCTGATTGTGAAGTCGCCGGATCCGAACGAAAAGTGGAGAGTCGCGTGGGAGCATTACTGATTTTTCGTGGCGTGTCCTCAGAAAGGGCGGTCCATCATGAGCGAATCGAAAGCAGCAGAGAATCTGATCGGCAATTTCGCGCCGAAGCTGGTGGAACTGACGGATCGAGTGCTGTTCGACGACATTTGGGAGCGGAAGGAACTGTCAAAGCGGGATCGCAGCCTGATCACCGTGGCCGCTTTGGTAGCACTGAATCGCCCGGACCAGCTGCGGTTTCACCTGAACTATGCTGTCCAGAATGGCGTCAAGCAAGAAGAATTGATTGAGGTCATCACACATCTGGCATTCTATTCCGGATGGCCGAATGCAATGAGCGCCATCCTGATTGCAAAAGAGATCTTCTCAAAACCCTGAGGCAAGAGTTTTCCATCTAAAGGTTCAACCGTGGAGGAAAACATGTCAGCGCAAAAAGACTCCTTGAAGGACCAACTTTCCCGATCGAGCGAAATTGATATCAGCGTCAAAGGAAGGAAGTCAGGACGGACCATCTCCAATCCGGTCTGGTTCGTGTTCGACGACGGAAAGCTTTACCTGCTGCCGGTGAAGGGCACGGATACGCAGTGGTACAAGAACGTCCTTGAGGATCCGGAGATTCGAGTCAAGGCGGGAAGTTCAGAGGCGGCACTTAGCGTTACTCCTATCACGGATGGAAAACAGGTAGCGTCTGTCGTTGAGAAGTTCCGTAATAAGTACGGGCCCGGCGACGTGAAGAAATACTATTCGAAGTTCGATGTTGCGGTTCTCGCTTCTTTGCCATAACGGATCTCTGATTCCGCGGCTTGCAACCGTGGCCAAGTAGGCGTATAGGCGAATTATGCTTCCAGTCAAAAACCGAAACTGGCTGTTGGCTTAGTGGGCTGGGGTTCAAAACAGAGAGATAGTTCGCGGGCCATCCGAATCCCGGAAGTGACCTGGAAAGGAAATTCTTATGCTCACCTTGAACGTGAACGGAATGCGGCGCGAGGTAAACGTGCCCGAGGATACCCCGTTGCTCTATGTCTTACGCAACGATCTGGAGTTGATTGGTCCGCAATTCGGCTGCGGGCTTGCGCAGTGCGGGGCTTGCGCGGTTCTGGTCGATGGCAAGGAAGCACGCTCGTGCGTCACGCCTGTTTCCAGCGTTGCCGGACAGGAGATCGTCACGCTTGAAGGCTTGCCCGCCCGCTGGGCCAAGCAAAAGGGCCTTTCCGCCGAGCAAGCGAAGGACACGCTGCATCCGGTGCAGCAAGCCTGGATCGAAGTACAGACTCCGCAGTGCGGATTCTGCCAGAACGGCATGATGATCAAGGCCACGGAACTGCTCGAAAGCAATCCCAATCCGACGGTCGCGCAGATCAAGGACGCATATACAAATTCCGGGCCCTCGCCCAATCTGTGCCGCTGTGGAACCTATCTCGCGATCATTGAAGCAGTACAAAACGCCGCCACGATCATGGCGAAGGGGAGGTAAGCGATGGCCACGATGAGTGAAAAAACAACGACAGTTGTCGGGCCGACTCTCTCGCGGCGGCAGTTCATTAAAGCGGGTGGCGTCCTGGTTGTCGGGTTCAGCTTCGCAGGACCAGAACTTCTGAAGGGCGATACGGCAAAACCCGCCACGTTCATGAACTCACTCGATCCTACTCTCGGGAGTTCCTGGATCGAGATTCATCCCGACAGCACGGTACTCATTCGCACAGGGAAGAGCGACTTCGGGCAGGGGTCTACGTTCACCGCGTACCGCCAGATCGTCGCGGAGGAGTTGAGCGTTCCTTTCGAAGCCATCACCACGGTCATCGCCGGAGACACCGATCGGACGCCCGACGGCAGTGGCGCATTCGATTTCCTTGGGCACGGGATGCCGAACATCCGCAAAGCGGCCGCCTACACCTATCAGGCTTTGCTTGATCTCGCGTCGGAAAAGCTTGGCGTTGCGAAGGACAAGCTTTCGGTGAAAGAAGGCATCGTTTCTGGAGGCGGCAAGAGCATCTCCTACGGTGATCTGGTTAAGAACCAGCAGTTGAAGCTCACGATTCCAGTGAAGGGCGATCTGACCGGGATCATGGGGCTAACGATCGAAGGCAATCCGCCGATGAAGCCGGTCAGCGAGTACACGATCATCGGCAAGTCGTTCAAGAATTCCATCATCAGCTCGAAGGTGCGGGCGAGAGAAACCTGGGCCACCGATGTGCGTTTGCCCGGGATGTTGCACGCACGCGTGGTGCATCCCAAAACGCTGGGCTCGACCCTCATTTCCGCTGGACAGGTAGACAAGGCCAAGTTTCCGAATTCACAAGTCATTGTGAAGGGCAACCTTGTGGGAGTGATCGCGCCCACCGAGTGGGAAGCGATCCAGGCCGCCGAACAGGTAGCGGGCGCTACAAAATGGACCGACTGGAAGGGCCTTCCGGGCAACGGGAGACTCTACGAACACCTTCGCCAGGAAGCCGACTGGACCAGCGCAACCGTCACGAAAGGAGAGGCCAACAAAGGCGATGTGGACTCGATCCTTGCCTCTGCGAAAAAGAAGCATTCCGCGACATATCAGTTGTCTTACATGAAGCACGCGCCCATTGGGCCGACCGTGGCCGTGGCCGATGTCAAACCCGACGGCACCGTCCATATTTATACGCACAACCAGAATCCACAGGCGCTGCGCGGCGAAATTGCCATGATGCTGAAGACAACGCTGGATCATGTGATTGTCCACTCGTACCCGGGGCCCGGGCACTATGGACGTTCGAATGGCGGAAACGCCGGGGCGGAAGACGAAGCCGTGCTCTTGTCGCAAGCGGTGGGAAAACCCGTACGTGTGCAGTGGATGCGCGCTGATGATATGCAGTGGTCCACGCAGTCGTCGGCTGCTTTCTCCGACGTGCAGGTTGCTCTGGATGAAAGGGCCAGAATCGCGGCTTATCAAGTCGATCACTTCATGCCGGCTATGCAAGACGACCGGCCAATCGGGGCGGTTCTCGCCGGGTTACCTACCATGGCCCCGCCGAATCCACATGGAGATTTTGTAACGAATACGGCCAATGGCGTTGAGGATCCCTGGATTTATGCTCCGATTCCCAACGTCGCAGAGCATGGCCACGGTACCTATCAGGTGGGGGAGAAAGTCTCGCCCATCGCCGTCGGCCTGCGCGACCACAGCATGCGAACTCCCGGACAGTTTCAGCAGAATTATCCGCGCGAACTGGCGATGAGCGAGGCGGCTGCGCTTGCCGGTGCGGACGCGATTCAGTTCCGCATCGAGCACGCTAGTGAAGAGCGCGCCATCGGTGTGTTGAAGGCAGTGCGTGATGCTTCTGCCTGGGACACGCGTCCGTCGCCACGCCCGGGTGCCGTCTCGACGGGATCGTCGCCGGTGCGAGGCCGCGGAGTCTCGCTCATGCTGCGCAGTGGAACCTACTGGGCCGCTGTTTGTGAGATATCAGTAACGCCTGCCACGGGGGCAATCAAAGTCGAAAAGTACACTCTCGCGGTCGATCCGGGCATCGTTGTGAATCCGATGCAATTGAAGCGACAGTGCGAAGGTGGTGCGGTCATGGGAGTCAGCCATGCGTTATTCGAAGAAGTAACCTTTGATGAGAGCAGGATTATCACGGAGGACTGGAGCAGCTATCCGATCCCGAGTATGTCAGATATCCCGGAGATCAAAGTCGTGCTGCTTCACAACCCGAAAGTTGGCGCGTACGGTGGAGGGTCAGAAGCAGCGAACGCGTTGGCTGCGCCCGCGATCGCAGCGGCTCTGCATGACGCTACCGGCAAGATCATGCGGAGGCTTCCAATGAAGCCGGCATACGTACAGGCGGCTTTGAAGGGGTAGCGTATCGGAGAACAACGATCGCAAGCAAGGCATTTCTACTTGGCCTCGTGATGGTCGACGCTGATCACGCGCGTAATCTTCCAAACGCCGCCTTTGTTCTGCCAGACGTGGATGAACTTTGCCTGGCCAACGACGCCGTGATCCTGTTCATAAGGATGTAGGAAGCGATGAACTCCGATCTCGACCGCGCCGTAATCTCCCAGGGGATAGACTTCGAGCGTCCCGGGCACGAGTTCGCGCTTCACCTTGCCACAGAGGTTGTTTTTGATGGCATCGACGATTTGCGAGCCGCCGACGAGGAGTCCGTTCTTGTCGTGGTAAAACTCAGCGTCGTCCGCCCAGAACGACTCCTCGGCCCTCATGTCACAGCGATCGATGGCGTCGAACACCTGCTTGTCGAGTTGCGAGATCGTCTGATAAAGCGCATCGCGCGCGGCTGCCTTGGCCACAGGAGCGGGCTGGTTGGACGCCTGGGCCCGGGCCTTAATATCCAGAGCAATTAGGCATACTAATATGCAAACTCTGTGCTTGTTCAAAAGATGTGTCCTTGGGCGCAGTATGATCCCCTCGGAGCACCGTACGTCGCAAATTCAAGGAAAGTTCCCGAAATCGCCTTCGGTGAACAAAGGCAAGGAATGACAGGAATAGAGGTATGCTTTAGACCATGAAGGCAAATGGAAAGCTCGCACTATTCCCGCGGCGCGCCAGGGTAGATGGCGATGACGCTCCCGAGACGATGAAGCTGGCCCGCCTTCTCGCCGCCTATGCCCCCCATGACGGGAGCTTTGATCTGCGCATTCCGGGCCTGATGGTCAGCCGGATCTCCCGCGTAAATAAGGAATGCGTGCATGCGCTGCGGGTGTCTTCGTTGTGCATCGTTGCCCAGGGCGCGAAGACCGTTATTGTCGGCGACCAGGTGTACGAATACGACTCGTCGCAGATGATCGTCTTTTCAGTGGCTCTGCCGGTAGCGGCCCAAGTCACGCAGGCGACCCCCTCCCAGCCTTACCTTTCGCTGCGTCTGGAACTTGATCCGCACAAAATTGCCGACCTCGTGTTGAAGGTGTTTCCCCGAGGGCTGCCTGCGGTGCAGGAGAGGAGCGCTGTTTACCTTGCCGCGGTCGACGAGAGCATTGTCAACGCAGCAATTCGATTGATGGAGTGCCTGGCACATCCGGGCGAGGCGGAACTGCTGGGACCCCTGGTGACGGAAGAGATCCTGATCCGCCTTCTGCGGAGCCCGATCGGTGTTCGCGTGGCACAGATGGGACTTGCCGAGTCAAACGTGCAGCGAATCGCGAAGGCTGTTTCCTGGCTGCGTGAGAACTATTCGCAACCCATGAAAGTGGAGGAACTGGCCGAAATGGTGCACATGAGCATTTCGTCATTTCACGAGCACTTCAAGGCAGTCGCGTCGATGAGTCCGCTGCAATATCAAAAGGTGCTGCGGTTGCAGGAAGCGCGGCGCCTCATGCTCTCCGCCATGATGGACGCGGGAGCTGCGAGTCAACGTGTAGGATACTTGAGTGCTTCGCAATTCAGCCGGGAGTACAGCCGCTTTTTCGGAAGCGCGCCCACCCGCGATATCGCCCGCCTGCGGCAAGAAACACGAATGTGGGCGTGATCCATCGAAACTAACCGCATGAATCCTCTCGCCGGATGGGAGAACTTCTATGTCATTCTCGGCTCGTCTGCGGGCGCGCTGATCGGATTGCAGTTCGTAGTCATGGCGTTGTTGGCCGACCTGCCCCGTACGGCCTCGCAGGCCGAGGCCGGCAACGCATTTGCGACGCCGAATGTTGTTCACTTTGGAGCAGTCTTGTTGCTGTCAGCACTTCTCAGCGCGCCCTGGCGCGGCATGGGCATAGTCACGGTTCTGCTGGGGATACTTGGCTTCGGCGGAGTGGCGTACGCACTGATCATCGCCCGGCGCATGCGAGTGCAGACGATTTATCGGCCTGTATCCGAGGACTGGTTGTTTCATGCGATTCTGCCCTTCGTCGGATACGCGATGCTTGCTACATCGGCTTACGAAGCTCGCACCGATACCTACAGCCCAATGTTCGGTGTTGGAGGAGCGGCGCTGCTTTTACTTGTCGTCGGCATCCACAATGCCTGGGACGCGGCCACCTATCACATCTTCGTGGTCAGATCCAAACGACACCACCCTGAACAAGATTCCCTGCAACCCACGAGTTCCACCGAATCGCGCGGCTCGCAGTAAGTTCTCCGGCCAACGCCAGATGATTCGTTTAAAGTATCTGGGAATGAAATGCGTTCTTTGCTTGTTTCTTCTTTACTGGAATCTTGGCGAGGCTCTCGCGCGCGAGAATCAGAACATCCCCATATTCGACGTCAAAGCGGCTGAACGGTTTGCGAACCTGGCGCTTGTGTGTGTGCACAAAGAGTATCCCAATCACATCAGCCACACGCTAAACAGCGATGCCGATGTGGCTCCGCCGCGGAAGCTCACGCCGGCATTTTACGGCTGCTACGATTGGCACTCCTCGGCACACGGGCATTGGTTGCTGGTCCGGCTCGTCAGGACGTTTCCGGATGCTCCGTTCGTGACTGCAGCCCGCGATGCCTTGAGGCAGAGCCTGACAGCGGAGAATCTGGCGCAGGAAGCTACATATCTTCGCGGACAAGGACGCTCCAGCTTCGAGCGTCCCTATGGGCTGGCCTGGCTGCTGCAGTTGGCGGCGGAGTTGCGCGAGTGGGACGATCCGCAAGCAAGAGAGATGGCGGCCAACTTGCGTCCCCTGGAACAGGTCGTGCTCGAAAGGCTGAATGGTTGGCTGCCCAAGCTTTCCAATCCCGTGCGCATTGGCGAACACGATCAGACCGCTTTCGCAATGGGGCTGATGCTCGACTACGCCAGGGGCGCAGCCGATGAGAAATTTGCGGACTTGCTAAACTCCAAAGCAAAGCAGTTCTACCTGCATGACACGGATTGCCCGCTGGCGTACGAGCCATCGGGCGAAGACTTCCTGTCGCCATGTCTGGGAGAGGCCGACCTGATGCGGCGGGTACTGCCCAGCAGCGAGTTTGCGGTATGGCTCCGCACATTCATGCCGCAAATTTCGAATTCAGAGAGCACTACATGGCTGCAGCCGGTGGTATCACCCGACCCGAGCGATCCCAAACTGGCGCACTTGGATGGTCTGAATCTTAGCCGCGCGTGGATGTTGAAGGGCATCGCATCGGCGTTAGCAAAAACTGATCAACGCCTGTCTGCGATCAACGCGGCGGCCGAGGCCCACGAGAGAGCCGGACTGGCCGCAGTGACAGGTGAGCACTATGAGGGTGGCCACTGGTTGGGAAGCTTCGCGGTTTATCTGGTCACGCAGCGAGGAGTTGTTCCCAGGTAACGTCCATGCCATGTGGCACGCGCACAGGAAATCGGCGCGGCGTGGAGCCGCGCCATTTTTCTGCAGAAGAAGCCGCGGATGGACTAGGTTGCTTCCTTCACCGTGATTTCATACTTGAAGTTGTCCGGATCGAAGGGGTCGACGCGACCGTCTGCGGTTTCTGCTTGCGGATACATGAAGTAGACGAGCGGCTGTTCACTCGATCCGGGCAGCGCGACGTCGTGAGCGTAGTTGTAAGCCATCCAATTCATCTCCCAGGATCCGAACAGCCGCGTGCGCGCCTTCGAGACGATCTCGTCATCCAACTTGAGGTTTCCCGGTGGCTCCTCCAACACAACCTTGCGCACGTCCGCAGGATCGACCGGAACCCACCCGTATTGACGGAGGTGGACCTGCGCGCGGCAATGTTGGGCTTTTGAGATGTGATCTGTAGCCACGCCGAGACTCTTGTAGCCGAGGTCGGATTTGGCGACGCGAATTCCATAAACGTCGCGCGCCGGGAGACCAGCGGCCCGTGCCAGCCCGACGTAGAGTGGGTTGAGGTCGGCGCATTTGCCGCCCAAGTCGCCTGACTCGAGCATGAAGCGGATGTCGCCCCGCCCACAGCCCCGAGTCTTTGGATCGCGGAAGGTATTTTCCACGATCCACTCATAGATGGCGCGCGCCTTGTCGATGTCGGTGGCGGCGCCCTTCGTGGCTTTGTCGGCTGTCTCTTTCACAATGCCGTCGGTGGGCACGTATTTGCTGGGCTTGAGGAAGTATTCCAGTTCTGCGCGTGAAGCGCCGGCGACCTTTGACGGCGCAGAGAAATCGACACCGTAATTCTTGAGCGAAACTCGGCTGGTCAGGCTTAGAACCGGTTTGGTGTGTTCCGGATAAGTCGCCGACACAATTCCGAGCGAATCCTCTTTACTTTCGGAGAATTTCGCTGTGCCTCCCTCGGCAACGTAATGATTTGCGAGGGTCTTCTGAAACGGTGTTTCGCGGATGAGCGCTGCCGGTAGCCATATATGCGTTACTCCGGAGGGCTTCAAGACTTCCACCCGAGACGTCACTTCAAAAGTTCGCCAGGCCGAAGCCAGCGTGTCGGCAACAAGTGGGACTGCCTTTGAAAATGCCAAGCTGGCACACATGGTGCCGGTCTGCCATAGGAACTCGCGCCTCTTCATAGGATCCTCTTCAAGGGTGACCGATTGGTTGCGGAAACGGGGAATGGAGACGGCCGACGGGCGTCTTAGAGGAGACGGCTTCAAGTAAAACCGCGCAATGCAAACCCCACGTGGAGGAAAGAATACACGCAGACGAGCAGTGGTGCCAAGTCAAGGGCACCGTAGCCAGCTCCAAGTTCTTCAGATGGACGACGGGTTCGAGAGCGTGCGTGTATACTTCTCTCGTTTTTCAATCCCCTGCGGATGTAGCCCGATTGCTTCACAAGTCCTTCTTCTAATTCCTTCGCGAAGCGTGGGCGCAGACGAAACGCTCTGTTCGCGGCCAAACTGACCCGCGTTAAATCGCGAGTGGCGATGGTTCTTTCAGTTGAGGCGTCTGACTCACAAGGCGGGTGCAGTCCTGATCGGACTTGTCGTGTGCTGCCACGCGCAGACCCGTACAACAGGAGCATTAGTTGGCAGCGTTCTCGATCCAAGCGGCTCGGCGGTTCCGGGGGCAACCATTCGCCTGAAGAACATTCAAACCAATCAGGTCGAATCGGGCAACTCCAATGCGGATGGTCTCTTCGCATTCGCACTGCTGCAGCCGGGCGATTATGTCCTCGATGTTAACAAGCTTAAGTTCGCCACTCTGCACCGTACTGGCCTTCACATCAACGTCACTGAAACTCTCCGCCTGGAATTGCAGATGCAACTCGAAGGCGCGCGAGAGCAAATTGATGTGACCGCGAATGCGTCGTTGGTGCAGGCCGACAGCGCTGCGCTTGGACACGTGGTCAATGAGATCGGCGTGCAGCATCTGCCGCTGGTCACAAGGAATTTCACACAAATCGCGGTTCTTTCGCCGGGTGTTACTGCCAGTGTAAACAACGCCATGGAACTGGGTCTGGGGGGAGGCGGCTTATCGCAAATTGAGATGTCTAATGATGGGATTTTCGTTCACGGAAGCCGCTCGTATGACAACAATTTCCAGATCGATGGAGTTAGCACAAGCGATGTGCAGGGAAGCAGTTCAGCCAGCGGAGGAGTCCCTATTCCCAATCCGGATACCATCCAGGAATTCAAGATGCAGACGGCTCTTTACGATGCTTCTTACGGAAGGTATGCGGGTTCGAATATCAGCATCGTCAGTAAATCAGGAAGCAACAGTTTTCACGGCAGCCTGTTCGAGTACTTTCGCAATGACGCTCTCAATGCGAACGACTACTTTCGTAACCGGACCGATCAATCGCGAGGCGTTCTCAAGCAGAATCAGTTCGGAGCTACCGTTGGCGGGCCGATCCGGAAGGATCGATTATTTGCGTTCGGTTCGTATCAAGGTACGCGGCAGATCAACGGACTAGCGGCCGGTCAAGCACGCATCGCATGCAGCGTAGCGCTGAGCACTCCACCGTTGACAGACGATCGCTCGCCAGCCGCTCTTGGAGCCTTATTCGGAGGCATGTCAGGAGCGAACGGGGGAGTTGCAGTGAAATCCGATGGGTCCAACATAAATCCTGTTGCACTGACACTGCTGAATTTCAAACTGCCCGATGGAGCGTTCCTTATTCCCAGCCCGCAGACTGTGAACCCTGCCAAGCCATTTTCCAGTCAAGGATTCTCCACCTTCAGTGAGCCGTGCCACTTCAACGAGGACCAATTTACGACGAACGTGGATTACATAATCTCGCAAGCTGACAGAATCGCCGCGCGTTTCTTTTTTGCGAATGACAAGGCGCTTATAACTTTTCCGGGCAGTGCGGTGAACCCCACGGGAAATACGCGTGGATTCCCTGGTAACAGCCATTCTGACTTTCGCGTTCTCTCCGTGTCTCACACTCACGTTTTCGGAAACGCGACGCTGAATGATGCGGAAGTTGGTTATTTGCACACCGCAACCAGTACGATTCCTTCGGTTCCATTTCACTGGTCTGATGTCGGCGTGACCGAGAGCGAAATGAACCGTGCAAACGAACTGCCAACGTTACTGATCCTCGGATCCGTCAGTTTCGCCCCGGCATTTCCACGGACCATCACACAAAATAGTTTGTCTTTTAGCGACACGTTCAGTTTGCTTAGGGGCAAACATGGGGTGCGGTTTGGAGGGTCGATCGCGCGAATTCAGGACAATCTTCACACGGTCGGCATTGGGTCCTTTGTGGAATTCCTCAGTTGGCCCGACTTTCTGTTAGGCCTGAATGCGAACGAGAATGGCACAGCGAGATTCAGCAACGTTTTTGAATCGCTCGATAATTTCGGTTTGCTGGACCGCGAGTACAGAGCCTGGGAAGGCTCGATTTTCGGACAAGATGATTATCGTGTCAGCAAGACAATCACGGTCAACTTAGGATTGCGTTATGAGCGGCTCGGGCAGTTTGCCGATGAGTTAGGCCGCAACTCTTCCTTCGATGTTGCGCGAGCTGACCCAAACCCTCTACCGGAAGGGAGCGTCGCAGGCTATGTGGCAGCATCCAACTTTGCGGGCACGATCCCGCCTGGAGTTTTTCGGGCCAGCAATGAATTTGGAAACTACGGAGAGGGACAGAATCTGGTCGCGCCGCGTTTGGGTTTTGCCTGGAGAGTCGTTCCTCATCTCTCATCCTTTGTATTGAGAGGCGGGTACGGATTGTATTTCTCGCGTCCCACGGGGCAAGCTTTCTTCCAGAACGTGTTCAGCCCGCCTTTTTCGGTAACCCGAATCATCTCCGGCCCGGGAAACGCGAGCGCAAGCTTTCAGACTCCCTTTCGAACGCCATTCCCAACGGAGGATTCATTTCCGTCCTTTCCGGAATATTTGCCGAGTACGGTGGGAAGCCTGGACACCGTATCTCCCCATTTTCGCTCCGCAGTTGTACAGCAATACGGACTCAATGTGCAGACGGAACTTGGCCCTGATTGGATCTTCGAACTGGGATATGTTGGAACCCGAGGCACGGACCTGCAACGGTTCCGATCTTTCAATCAGGCACAGCCGGCGACGCCCGATCATCCCGTGCGCGGTGAGGTCGAAAACACCATCCTGAACATTCCAGATCGAGTTCCAATTGTCGGCTTTACGCCCAATGGGCTGATTCTCAACGAATCGGCTGGGCAGTCCTGGTACAACGGACTGGAAGCGAGCCTGACGAAGCGCCTGAGCCGTGGACTTCAGTTTCTCGCGTCGTATACGTTTTCCAAAACGCTGGACACCGACGGAGCCAACGTCAACGCCACGTCATCAGGGAATGCTATTACTCGCGGAGATCAGAACGATCCGAATGCGCGCCGCGGCCGGGTCAGCTTTGATCGTACCCATCGATTCGTGTTCAGTACAACGTATTCCTGGGCAGGGATTGGGAAGGGCATCACACATCTGCTGACGACGGGTTGGATGGTAGCCGGAGTAGTGACGGTCCAATCCGGCAGCGCCATGACGGTTATTGCCGTCAATTCCCCCAACATATTTGGTATCAGCCAGGATCGTGCTCAGTTGGCTCTCGGTTGTTCGCCGGCTCAGCTCGTCACAAGGGGATCGGTACAGTCGAAGCTAAGCAATTATTTCAACAAAGCGTGTTTCACAACCCCGCCTATCATCGGAGCTGACGGAATTGGAACGGATTTCGGTAATAGCGGGACTGGAATCGTCAACGGCCCTGGACAAGCGAACGCCGATCTTTCGATTTCTCGAACGATCCCGCTACCATTTTCCCGGGAGAGCAACCTGCTATTTCGCGCTGAGTTCTTCAATGCCTTCAATCATCCGCAATTTTCAAACCCCGACAATAATTTCAGTTCCCCCACCTTTGGAATCGTCCAGTTGACTGCCGTAAGCCCAAGAGTGATCCAGTTGGCTTTGGATCTCAACTTCTAATTCTCCCTATGTTGTTCTCGCGATAGATAAAGGGCTGGTAATATGTTCAGGCTCGCGTCCGCCAATCGGCGGCCTGGTGGTCAAGTGTTCAGACCCTCGATATCTAAGAGGCTGATTGCCGCACTAATCCTGGCGATCACGGTAAGCTGTGCCTTTGCCCAAACACCCAAAAACGTCCTCGTCGTGCACGGCGGTTTTCCCAAGCTGCCCTATAACACCGCTGCTGATCAGGAAATAGAAGATGTCTTCGCGACGGATCGCGATTTCCATATTCAGGTATTCAACGAATACAGAGACGAAAAGAGGCTGGACACTGACGATCGGCAATTCATGCGATTCCTGAGCCAGAAGTACGAAGGACAGCATTTCGATTTAATCTTTGCTGTAAGTCCCATAGCCCTCCAGTTATTGCTGAATGAAGGTCGAGATGTGTGGCCGAATACTCCAATAGTCTTTGCCACGATTGTGCGCGCGATGATTCCGAAGCAGTTACCGTCACAATTTGTCGGAGTTTCCAGTACGCTGGACCTCGCCGGCACACTCGACTTGGCATTGCACCTGGACCCTGTTGTGGATCGAGTGTTCTATGTTGTGGGAACGTCGGAATGGGAGCAGTTCGAGCGGCGCTCAAGTGAAGCCGAACTGCAGCGTTTTGCCGGAAGAGTCAAGATCGAGTACCTGGATGATCTGGAGTTCCCAGAACTTCTGAGTAAGGTATCTCAGCTCCCTCCGCACAGTATCGTTCTCTACCAGGAATTCAACAAGGATCCGAGCGGCAGAGTTTACTCACCTCCTCAGGTCTGTTCTCAGTTGTCGGTCTCTTCGAATGTACCGGTTTATGCCTTTTCGTACTTAGGTCAAGGTGCTGTAGGCGGCAGCATAGTGAATTTCAGCGCAGGGGACCGACAAGCGGCCCTAATGGCGTTGCGTATCATGCACGGGGAGAAGATCGCTTCTCAAGTTGCCGAGGCGCCGGCGAACCTGGTCAAGGTGGACTGGAGACAGCTGCATCGCTGGCAACTTCCGGAAAGCAGACTCCCCGCGGGAACAATCGTGGAGTTTCGGGAACCCACTCTCTGGGAACAATACAAGTGGTACATCATGACCGGTGCGGTTGTGCTTGCGCTCCAGTTTCTGCAGGTTATTAAACTGAAAATCGAGGTGAGCCGGCGCAAGCGGTCAGAGCTCGAACTGAGGAGCCTGAGCGGCCGCCTCATCAGTGCCGGGGAGGCAGAGAGGAAGCACGTTGCCCGTGAGTTGCACGATGATATTGGACAGCGCGTCGCCATGCTATTGGTTGAGATCACCAGTCAGACTGAAGAGACGACGAAACAAGGCTGGGTGCAGCAGGTGATGCAGGAACTCGACGAAATTGCTTCCGACGTTCACAACCTGTCGCATCGTCTCCATTCCAGCCGGCTAGAGTTGCTGGGCTTAGAAGTCGCATTGCGTCGAATGTGCCAGCAACTGGCACGACAGCATCACCGCGATATCCAGTTCACGGCCTTGAACGTTCCTTCTCCTCTTGCAGATGGTGTTGCCCTTTGCTTCTACCGTGTAGCGCAGGAGGCGCTCAACAATTCCATAAAATACAGCGGGTCCGAACGGATTGAGCTGAAAATTAGCGCTGACGACGGAATATTGCGGATGGCAATCAAAGACTTCGGATGCGGGTTCAGTCCGTCGCGCGCCACGACTGGCTTGGGACTTGCGACGATGCGCGAACGTCTGAGGATGGCGGAAGGGCAGTTACTGATCAGCTCAAGGCCTGGGAACGGGACTGAGGTGACCGCGGAAGCCAGGCTGGGCCGCCGGTCTCGCGACCTTGCGGCATGATACGGGCAAAATGGTTCCTACAACCGATTGCGTGGCACCAGCATGCTTCAGTCATTCATGCGGCGGAAGCTCAACACTCTTGTCAAAGAATTGAGTTCCGCCGCACGATGATTCGTCTTGTCGATTCCTCGCTTAGTCGAGAGCGAGCGCCGCAGCCGCGAGTTTCTCCAAGTCGAGATACTGCGCTTTTTCCACGGTCACACCCACCACCTGAATCGTGCCTCCCGTGAATGTTCCGGGAGATTCGTACTCCTGGCTGACGGCGTCTCCACTGTCGCGGCCGATGCAAAGACCGTCGCCCGAAAGAGTGAACTTTCCGGGTTGAGTCCGCATCGGGCCCTGGGCTACGACCTTATCGTTGACGTACAGCTTAGTCGTGCCTGTCGACTCGTGGTACTTCCCGGCTCCTTCGCGAGTGAATTCCACACCCAAGGTGCATTTTCCCGGCTTCAGTTCGGTCGAAACGAATTGCTGTTCCGGCTTGATGCCCAGGAAGTTGTAAACGTAATACAGCTTCTTGTTCTTAATAAACAGAGAATGGCCCCCGAAGCGTGATCCGTGGGCGAAGATCACTCCCGAGCACTTGGAGTCCTTGATCTCCACATCGGCGATGATCTTGTACGAACGGCCTCGCGTGTTGACGGCTACTCCCTCGGGGACGGGCGCGGTGCCCGGATAGTAGAGGAATCTCTCTCGGGGCGGTTCATCCGACGGCCGCTCCACATTCAGTTGTTCCAAGGCGGTGCGATCATCCAGAGGCAGTACCAGATTCTTGTCTGCCTCTTCGAACCATGCCTTGATCAATTCCTGGACTTTCTCCGGATGCTCCTTCGCCAGGTCCTTCGATTCAGAGCGATCCATATCCGTGTTGTAGAGTTGCCATTCGTCTTTGTCGAAATTGCCCTTGCCGGTCAGCGGCGCGTGCAAGGCGACAGCTTTCCAGCCGTTCTCCCACATGCCGCGCGTACCAAGCATGCAGAAGTACTGGCGCTTCTTTTGCGTTGGTCCGTCAGGCTCGGCGTCAAAGGTGTATTTCATCGAAACGCCCGACAACGGGTATTGTTCAACTCCTCGATAAAGCTTCGGCATCTCCAAGCCGCAGATCTCCAGGATGGTCGGAACGATATCGGTCGAGTGATGGTATTGATGCCGCACCTCGCCTTTTGCCTTGATTCCTTTGGGCCATGAGATCACAAGCGGATCGCACGTGCCCCCAGCATACTGCGAGTAGCGCTTGAACATCTGGAAGGGCGTGGAAAACGCGACTGCCCACCCCGTGGGATAGTGCTCGTAGGTGTCGGGCCCGCCCAATTTGTCGTAGAGCTTCAGGTTTTCCGACAATTCATCCGGGTAGCCGTTAAAGAATTTGTTTTCGTTCACGGAACCGTTGGGACTTCCTTCGCCTGACGCGCCGTTATCCGCAGCGTAAAGAACTATGGTGTTCTCCAGCTGTCCGCTCTTTTCGAGATAGTCGATGATGCGGCCTACCTGCGCGTCGGTGTATTCAGAAAAGCCCGCGTACACTTCTGCCAGTCGGGAGAACAATTTCTTCTCGTCGGCGTTCAGCGTATTCCACGGCCGAACCATATCGCCGGCGTTCGCAACATCTTCGGGCAAAGGATTGATCGGCGTAAGCTGTGTGCCTGCCGGCAGAATCCCCTTTTCGATCATGCGCGGCAGCACCCATTCGCGGTACGCCTCATAACCATCGTCGAAGTTCCCTTTGTACTTGTCGATGTAATCCTGCGGAGCGTGGTGAGGCGCATGGTTGGCTCCGGGGCAGAACCACATGTACCAGGGACGCGAAGGATTGCTGGCTTTCTGATCGCGAATCATTCCGATCGCATGGTCCGCCAAGTCCTTGGAAAGGTGATATCCATCTCCCGGTCCATACTCCTGGTCGACAAATCGATTGTCTTCCACCAGATCGGGATACCACTGGTTCGTCTCGCCGCCCAGGAAACCATAAAATCGATCGAAGCCTTGTTGCAGGGGCCACTGTTTCCGGCTTGCACCTGAGGCGACGTCCTGCTCGGCGACATTGTGATCCTTGCCGATCCAGAACGTGCTCCACCCGGCGTCTTGAAGAATCTGACCGACCGTGGCGCACTGAGGTGGCAGTCGGCAGTTCGCGCCGGGGAATCCGCTGGCCGCCTCGGTAATGGCCGCCATACCGTTCAGGTGATGATTTCTCCCCGTCAAAAATGTTGACCGGGACGGTGAGCACAGCGCGGTCGTATGGAATTGAGAGTAGGTGAGTCCATTGTCGGCTAGTTTCTGTAGCGTGGGCATGTTGATGCGTCCGCCGAATGGGGACCACGCCGCAAGACCGGTATCGTCGTAGAGGACAAACAAGACGTTCGGAGCGCCTTCGGGCGCCTTCGGGGGAAGATAGGGCCCCCAGTCTGGTTTGGAATCGCGGACGTCAAGTTTGATTACTCCTTTGAACGGTGTCGTAGGCATCTCGCTAGCACTCCTTTTGTGGTCGATGTGCGCCCCCAGATCGGAAGCCCTTAGGTCAGAGATTTACTCGTCGAAAGTTGCACAGTAACCTGCTGCGATTGACAGCTATTCCAGAAACGATGCGACGTAAACAAACGGAAAAGGATTCACAGCTTCGTTAAACTCCGGGCCAGAAGCATCCGAAGAAACTCACGTTCTCTGAGGCTTCAGGACTTTCCCCGAGACACGTTCTTCGGTGACTTCTCTTCCAAGGTGGAGAGCAGCAGGTCTGCGGATGCGGGCGGTTTCACGGAGCCCTCGTGAATTTTTTCTCCGTCGACCTTCTGACCGTACACCTTTTCGTTGGCGCCCGAATCAGGGCCCAGGGACGTTCCTGAAAGTGACACTCCACCGAATACTCCGTGCGCACGGGAATAGGAAAGCATCTCGGCGCTCATTCCCGCATTGGTAGACGCCTCCGCATCTCTGCCAACCGGTCCTGCCGCGACGCTGGCATCTGCACCCAACTTTGCTTTCCCGTGAAGCACAGCGCGAGCCCCCTTGTCATTCATTACTAGGACGACAAAGTCCGTCGCCTCTCCTCCCGCCTGCAAACCAAAGCTGCCGCCACTTGACTGCATCATGATCGGGGCGCTCCACGTGCCATCGAAGTTCTCGCCGCTTCTGCAACTCATGACCCCACGGCCATACTGACCCGCTACAAGGAATCCTGCTTTCTTCACCGATGGCAGAACAATCACACACTCGGATTTGTTCAACACACTGAGTGGAATTCCACTCGGCCCATTCAGCAACTCTTTGAGCACTTCACCCGAGGACTTCACCCTTTCCTGCTCTTTATCTTCGTCCCCGGCCACAGCGACAAGCGGCAACAAGAGACAAAGAAGAATGGCAGCCATCGTCCTGCCCGCCATCTTCGGCAGGTAAACGTTGTTTCTCGCAATCATAGGAATCTCCTTGTGTGTGCACTTCGACATGCGATATGGAGGTGCTTGTTGAGAGAGGTTTACCCGCTGGAAGTCGCACCGTAACCTGCTGCGATTGACAGGCAATATCTGCAGCCTTACGTCCGAGTCAGGTGCAGCTCACATACGTGAGCGGGAACTTTCCTGCAAACAAGGCAGAGAATGACGCGGAAACGTTTCGTAGATTGGGGTTTGCGGAGGGAACTAATTAGCTTCGGGGCGCGCGTGCACATCACAAACTGCCGCCATCGCACGAAGTTCAACCAGGCATCCGAGAAGACGAGTCGCTACGTTCGGGCAGCCGGCACGTCACAAATGTATTCCGTCAATTTTTTCTTCGTGACCTTCGGAATCACGGAAACCAGTTTTAATCGTAATTCGCGGCATCCCAGGGGCTCCTCGATAGCTTCATTATGATGCGAAACGGCTGGTGCACGGCAAGTAACTTTGGGCACCACAAATGGCTTTGCACTTGCTTCAAGAGATCTCTAAGTCATTACTAAGGAACGCGACAGGGGGCCGGAGTCATTCCGCAGTTTCAGGCGACTTGACTGTCACCGAGAGAGTCTGTGCGGCGTAACGGCCATACGTAACCCTGACAAGCGTAAAAACAAGAACCCGGGTCTGGGGGTGAGCACCGAGACCCGGGCTGGCTGTTCCGTGCGTAAGAGAGGACATCCGGCGGTCCGGCGATGTGCCAGATCATGCCGGCGAGCGGATCACTCACTCTCCTGAGTCGCGTTTGCCTGGTTCGACGGCGCGACGTCGCATCAAAGGAACAGCAATCCTGCTTTGGAACTTCAGGCCCCTCGGGGCTAAAGCCCTGGAGTCAGCCCATGATAACGGCTGTGCTAGAGCCTGCTCTACCAACACCATTTCATCAACCGCTACAACTGCGAGCGGCCGAAGCGTTACTTCTTCTGCGCTTCGCGGATATAGGCGACGACCATCTTGATCTGGTCGGGCGTCATGCCTTTGTTGGCGAATGCGTGCGAGGCCTTCTTGCTCTTGCCGCCGTTGGCGATCGCGTCGGTCAGATCAGCATCGGAGACCTTTTTGGAGTCATCAGTGACCAGGCTGGGAATCTTCGCCGCTGGCTTGCCGCCAAGATCGGCGCCGTGGCAAGCCGCGCACTTGGTTTTATAAATCGTTGCGCCATCGTCTGCCGCCCATGAGAGATTGGGCAAAATCAAGAACAATGCGAGCGCAATCATCACGATAAAGATGACTAGTTTGAGAGTTTTCATGATTGCCTTTCCCTGCTTCCAAAGTCCTGCCGGCAGTGTCCGGGCCGAAGCCACTCGCGAACAAGCCTCAAGACGCGATGAATACTGACGAACCGTATTGCAGTTTCCATGGAGTAAGCGGAGATGGTCAGTGATTCCAATCACGATCGGTCGTGATTGTGCTCCGGCGCTAACTTCCTGAAGGCGCGGGAGATCGCGCCAAAAGACTCCCCGCGTCCGCGTGATATGCCGCAGTGAGCCGAGATTTGGCATCAAGAGGCAATGCGGAAATCGCTGAAAACAAAGACCGAGGCACTGGCGCTTTCGCGAGAATTATTTGGCAATGCGCTTGCGATTTCCTCTTGCATCTTGCGCACGAGGTAAGTCTCTTGGAACCGACGCTCATGGTTGTGGGCCTGAATCATCGCATCGCACCCTTGGCTATGAGAGAGCGGTTCTGGATTGGCGAGAACCGCCGTTACGAAGTTCTGCGCCAGTTGCACAGCGCCGATGGCATCGAGGAAGTTGCCGTGCTTTGCACACGCTGCCGCACGGAGTTCCTGGTTTGGGCTAGCGAGCCGACGCTGGCCGCCAACTCGCTGCTGCAATTCCTCAGCTCCTACGGATTGAAGTTAAGCGAATGGCAGCATTTCTATCGCCTGCTGGATGCCGCAGCTCTTACCCATATCTTTCGAGTGACGGCGGGACTGGATTCGCTGTTTCTGGGTGAGCCGCAGGTCGCGGCTCAGGTCGAGGCTGCATGGCAGCAGGCAGGCACCGTTGGTTCGGCAGGTCCTTTCCTAAACTCCGTTCTGACTAAAGCGCTTGAGATTTCCAGAAAGGTTCGAAGTGATACCGCGATCGGGAAGCTCGCAGTTTCCATTCCTACCGCGGCATTGGAACTGGCGCGCCAGATATTTGGGACGCTCGAGAACCGCCGAGTGTTGCTACTGGGCACCGATGAGATGTGCGAACTCTCCGTGCGTCACATCATCGCGCATGGCGCCGGATCGGTGGTGGTGATCGATCAGTCTCCGGCGCGGGCGCAGGAATTGGCAAAGACGCTGGGCGGAACGTCAGCTACTATCGCCGACCGCTGGAAGTACATGCTCAAAGCGGACATTGTGATCGCAGCTACGGGATGTCCGCATGTAGTCCTGACTCATGATGAAGCGGAGCGCATCGCACGCGAACGGAATCGCGTTGCGCTCGTGATCATGGATATCGGCATGCCGCGCGATGTCGATCCTGACGTGCGCCGGGTCGACGGCATCATGCTCTACGATCTCGAGGGGCTGGAGCGCGCCGTGCAGCAACGCACCGAAGACCGCATGGCGGCTTCGGAAGAGGCGGAGCGGACAGTTGCTACCCAGGCACAGGAGTTTTGGAGCAAGATTCAGGCGCAAACGTCCGTGCCAACCACCGTGGCATTGCGCAATCGTCTCGACGAGATTTGCCGGCAAGAACTGGAGTCCTTCATCCGAGAGCGCGGGCCGTTCAACCGGGAGCAGGATCAATTGCTTCACGCCGTTACAGCACATGTCATCCATAAAATTGCCGGCTCCCTGGCTCGCGAACTCAAGGACCTTCCGGAAAAGGAGGAGCAGGAGCAAATGACGAAGGCGGTCACGCGCTTGTTCCACCTGGAATCGCCGCAGAAGGCGCTTGCCGGCACCAGATCAAAGCAGGAAGAAAATGAGCGAAAAAAACAAACCGCCATTGCCATCAACTACTGAGCCCCTCGCTTCGGCCCCATGGAGCAGCATGCAGGCCTATGCATTGGCTGCATTCTGCATCGTGCTGGGAGTGGTGCTGGGGTACCTATTCCGCGGATCGGCTTCCTCGATTCCACAAACCGTAGCCGCCGCGCCGAGCACCAGTGTTCCTTCGGATGACACTCAAGTGCAAGCCGCGTTGCAGCAATCCGTCGCACCGCTTCTCGATGCGGTCAACAGGAATCCAGCTGACTACGACGCTCTGGTGAAACTCGGGGATTTGTATTACGACGCCCAGCAGTTCCAGAGTGCAATCCAGTATTACGAGCGCGCGGTGGCCATCCATCCAGAGAACCCGGATGTGCGCACCGACATGGGAACGGCTTACTGGTACTCGGGCAATGCCGAGAGGGCGTTGGCAGAGCTGGAGACATCGTTGAAGTACAAGCCCGGGCATCCGCAAACGCTATTTAACCTGGGCTGGATCAAATGGCAGGGGAAGGCCGACCCGAAAGGCGCCATCGAGGCTTGGCAGAAATTGCTGAAGACAAATCCGGATTATCCGCAAAAGCAGCAGGTGGAGCAGTACATCGCGAAGGCAAAGGAACACGCCACCAGAGGATGAGAGTTCTTACTGCCGCGCCACTTCATATTCATAAATCGGCGCATCTGGGCTTCCGAAAGGAAGCCCAGGCTAATTCTCCGCTGACACGGGATCTGAGGTTTCTTCGTCTCCCGCCGATCCCAACTCGAACTTCTTGAGCTTATAGCGCAGGGCGTCGCGGCTGATGTCGAGAAGGCGTGCGGCCTGGGTCTGATTGTTGTTGGCCTGGCGCATGGCGAGTTCCACCATGGCTCGCTCAACTTCTTCCAATGAAGTTCCTTCTTCTGGGATGTACAGGCGTGGAAGCGCGCGACCATTGGGGAGTTGCTTGCCGCCATCAGTGGAGGGTGCGCTGCTCGCCTCGAATGCGGTCAAGCCCCCGCGGGCAGCGTTCCCGACCGCGAACGGCAGGTAGACGGGACGCAGAATGGGTTCGTCTTCCAGAATCATCGCGCGCTCGATGGAATTCTTGAGCTCGCGGACGTTGCCCGGCCAGTTGTGTGCAAGCAGCAGGCGACGCGTGTCGGGACTGATACCGCGCACCGATTTCTTGAACTTGCGGTTGTACCAGTCAATGAAGAAATCGACCAGCGGCAGAATGTCTTCCGCCCGTTCGCGCAGCGGCGGAATGAAGATGGCGATGATCGCAAGACGGTAGTAAAGATCCTGGCGAAAATGGCCTTCGCGGACAGCCTTCTCGAGGTCACGATTCGAGGCGGCAACGACACGCACGTCCACCTGCATGTCGCGCACGCCGCCGATGCGCCGGATTACCTGATCTTCCAGTACACGCAGCAGCTTGGCCTGCAGCAGCGGAGAGAGTTCGCCGATTTCGTCCAGGAATAACGTGCCGCCGTTGGCCGTTTCAAACAGGCCCTTCTTCATTGCCTTGGCGTCGGTGAAAGCGCCTTTTTCGTGGCCGAAGAGTTCGGCTTCCATCAGCGTCTCAGGGATCGCCGAGCAATTGATGGCGACAAACGGTCCATGCTGGCGGGAACTCTCGTAGTGGATTGTTTTCGCGATCAGATCCTTGCCGGTGCCGCTCTCGCCTTGAATCAGGATGGTAGTTGCTTCACTAGCCGCGACTTTCTGCACGAAGCTCATGAGTTCGGCGCTCTTGGGCGAAACGGCGACGACCTCGTGATATCCGGCGTGACGGCGAACCTCGCCGCGCAGCGATTGCACCTCGGTGCGCAAGCGGGTTGCCTCGAGTGCATTCTGGATGGTGACGTGGAGTTCGTCGAAGTCGAGCGGTTTGCCGACGAAGTCGTAAGCCCCGAGTTTCAAGGCGTTCTTGACATCATCCAGTTGAGGATCGGCCGTGATCATGATGACGGCTGGAGCATCAGGAACCTTTTTGATCTGCTCCAGGACCTGGATACCGTTCAAGTCGGGCATGCGGACATCGAGCAAGACCAGGTCGGGGGATTCCTGCTGCGCCAGGCGCAAACCGGGCTCTCCGCCGGGCGCCTCGACGACCTGGTATCCCCACTCTTCACATTTCTGGCGGAGCGACCAGCGGACTAGGCGCTCGTCGTCGACCACCAGAATCTTCTCGACGGGCATTGATTTAGCTTACTACGGAAGGGAAGGGAAGGACACGTGGGAGGGCACCTGCTGCTATGGAGATTACGACCTGACTCTCGCGAGCGGCCAGACAACCCTGGAGGCGACCAGTTTTCTGTTTGACAGGGATCTGAACGCCGCGTCGTACCTGGTTCTTAGTGACCATGACGGAAGCGGTGTCTCATACGTCTACGGGGCCCAATTGAGCGCCGATGGCAGCTTGTTGTTTCAGCCGTCCACCAACGGCATCGATGTTTTCGACGGTCGCCTGGGAATTCTGCGCTCGCGCATTTCACTTCCCTTTAGCCTTTCTCAAAGCTATGGTGCGTTGGTGGCGAATGGGAAAGACAACGTCTTGATCGCAATCACCGGAAGCACAGGGACAGGAATTGCGGTGGTGGATCTCAGCTCAATCGCAGGTCCAGCACCTCTTCCGTACCTGGAGCCCGGGTTGGTAACCACAAGCATTCAGGAGCCGACAGGGAGTTCTTCTGCAGCCGCGCCTGCCCATAGCAAGAGTGTGGGACGACATCTGATGCCGAAATCCAGAGTTCCTCATATTACAAAAGGCATTCTTTTCTCGACCGCGGCCGCCCGCGGGACTCAAACTGCTCCCTAACTTCTATGTATCGTCTGAACCGCGCGAGTATTGTTCCGTGCATGCGGGCTTATTATGCGGAGGGCGCCGCACTCCGTTGCTGCGGCAGCACCACCGCGAACGTCGTGCCTTTGCCCACGGTGCTGGTGACGTCGATGCGGCCGTGGTGGTCTTCTACGATGCGACGGGCGAGCGAGAGGCCCAGGCCGGTGCCGTCGCCCTTTGTGGTGTAGAAGGGGCGGAAGATGTTGGGCAGGTGATCAGGCGCGATGCCGCGGCCGTTGTCCTTTACTTCAATTACGGCGGTCGACGCCTTTCGCTCGACCGTGACTTCAATTATTCCTTTTGCATCGATCGCTTGCTGCGCATTGAGCAGGAGATTGAGCAGGACCTGATGGATCTGATCGCTGTCATGCTCGACTTCCGGCAACGTGGGATCTTTGTGCAAGGCGATTTCAATGCCTTTTGCCAATGCCTGCTGTCGGCCGAGCATCACAGCATGTTCGACCGTCGTGTTCAGATCACTCTTGCGTACCTTCGGCGGATGGGGGCGGGCAGTCTGCAGCAGATCAGTAACGATGTGATTGATGCGAGCGACCTCCTGGCGGACATCTTTGACCACGGCGCGAGCCGGGCTGGAGGAGGGGAGGTCGCGCCCGATGATTTCGATCACTCCAGCGATCCCTGCCAGGGGATTGCGGATTTCGTGGGCCAACCCAGTCGCCACTTCACCAAGCGTGGCGAAGTGTTCGGCGCGCGACATCTGCGTACGGTGCAGGCGCTCGATTTCTTCGCGGTTCTCGCGAAGCTGTTTCACCATCTGGTTGAAGTTGCGGCCAAGGTCACCGATTTCATCGTTACGATGGGCGAAGCTAACGGAGACGTTGAGATCGCCGCCGCCCAGTTCCGCGATCTTCTGCTGCAGTTCGACCATGGGTCGCTGCACGGTGTAGGTGAGAACAACGAGCAAGGCGCCGCAAATCGCGACTGCCCCTGAGCCTGCGACCAACAAGACGATGTGGCGTTCAGGATCGCGCCAGGAAAGGGTGGCGAGCAGGAATAGCAGCATCCCGCCCAGCAGGACGCACGCGATCGGCACCAGCGCCTTGATTTCCCAGTTGATACGAAGCCAAGGTAGTTCGGGGTCGTCGGTTTGGCGAGCGCCAACTTCCGCCAGCGACTCCACCGCCGGATCACTGGCATCGCCGGTGCTGAACGAGCTTATGCGCGCTCGCGCGGGAACGACTGCTTCGTTCGATTCCAGGTTCGGTTCTGGGCTCGTCATCTCTTTCGCCGCATTAGGCATACGAATGCAATCCGTTGAGCAGATACGTCACACCGAAGAACGTGAACATAACGACTCCGAATCCCAGGATTGCGAAGTAAGCCGCCCGACGGCCACGCCAGCCGCGAGTAATCCGCATATGCAGGTATCCGGCATAAACCAGCCAGGTAATCGCCGCCCACGTCTCTTTGGGATCCCAATTCCAGTAGGAGCCCCAAGCCTTGTTGGCCCAGTAGGCGCCGGCGGCGATCATCAGGGTGAGCAGGGGGAAGGCAATACAAATCGTCTTGTACGTGATGCGGTCGAGAGCCTCGGCATCGGGTAACAGGCGCTCGAGGTCTTCGCGCCGCCACAGCAATAACAGGTAAAGCAGATTGGCGAAGATCCCTCCGACCAGCCCGGAGAGAATGAACGGGCTGGTCCCGAGAGCAGTCGGGTAAAGACCCGCGGCATCGAGCGAAGGATATCGGCCGTCACGAATGCGAAGGATGAAGAACAGCAGCGCCAATGATTGCAGCAGGATGCTGACGAAGACCGCACGGTTGGCGACACCAATGAAGCTTTCGCTCTTCTGAACTCGCGAGAGGATATACAGCGTCAGGGGAGCAACCACGGCCGCGAACACCAGCAGCATCAGCCAGCCGAGATCAGGAATAGTTACGAACAGGCGCACATTCTTGGCGAGAAAGACCTCCGACTTGTTCTCGGGATCCCATGCGATGACGTTGAAGCCGCCCCAGCCTTCAAAGCGCGTCAGGATTGCGCCGTAGATTCCCACGGTGAACGTGGTTGTCGCAGCCAGGAAGTTTTCCGTCTTTAGCTTGTCCTGGATGAGGAACATCATGGCGAGCGCGAAACTCAGTGCACAGGCGGCGTAGGCGAGCATAGCCAGCGTGACATGTACGTGCAGCCATGTGGATTGGAGCGCCGGGACCAGCGGACGGACTTCGCTGCGCAGTAATTGCATCAGCACAACGCCGACGATGGCAACCGGCATCGTGACGGTGCCGATTACCTTGACTCCGTATTGCTTCTCCGCGACCAGAGTGAGCGCGGCCAGCGTCCATACAAAACTCAACAGCATTTCGTACAGGCTGGCAAATGGGGGATGGCCGGCCTCGTACCAGCGGTGCGCCACCGCTGCCGTGTTAGCGATGAGGCCGGCCCAGGTGGCCAGAGACGCAAACTTGATGTAAGACTCAGTTCCCGTGACGCCGAACCCCAGATACAGGGCGCCTGCCCCGGCGTAGAACACCAGAGCGGCATACAACAGGTTGGCTTCACTCAAGATATCTCCGCTTTTGACTACATTTAAAAAAGCAATGAACAGCAGGAAGGCGATGCTCAACCCCACCATGACGACCAGGGTCATTCCGGTTGCGGGATGCTGTTCGACTCTTGCTTCGCGGGCCATAGTCTGTTCTCTCTCCAGTCGCCGGACTCACCTTCCGGCGGATGTTGTTTTGGGGAGTCCTGCGGCTGGCTGGTCCGCGGCCTCCTCGAATTTGGGTTTCAGTTCTTTTTCGATCTGCTCGACAAATCGCTTGAAAGTCTGCTCGAAGGCGTCACGGTTGCGATTGGCGGATCCACCGACCCAAAGCGCGAGGTTTCCCTGTTTGTCCTGCACCGGGACGACCCAGTAGCGCACGTGGACCACGTAAAAGACGAACGTCAAGCCGATCGCCATCAGCAGGACACCCGACCACACTGCCCACTGGCCGGGTTCATGTGAGACCTCCAGTCCTGTGAACACGCCCGTCTTCAGATCTTTCGGTTCGAAGTTGTAGGGGGAGGAACTGTTCTCGGCGACACCGGGTATCTCGGGGAGCCAGAAATTTATTGCTTTCTCGCTCCTAGCCGAAGTCACGATCAGGTGTACCGCGGGATTCACGACGTCGTTGCTGCGCGCGTAAACGTGTCCATCCTGCACCACGTAGTCGGGGATAAACTCCGCGATCTGAACTTTTGTGTCGGCATCGAGTGACACAACTTGATTTGGGCTGAGCGAGATCTCCTGTGCATTGGTAGCGCTGTTTCTGGGAATGACATGGAGCACGAGGCGATCGAGCTTTCCGGTACGCCCATAGCTGGCTTGGTAGAAGCGGATGCCGTTATAGACCAGAGGATCGTTGACGACGATTTCCTTGCTTAAGACTTCACGGTCGCCATCGACGACCGCGAGCTTCGACCACCAGCGTTTTGGAGTGCCGTCGCTATAGGTTTCTTCGCCTGTACCGTCGCAGCGAATGGAGAAGGGCAGTGTGCGCGATGTGCCGTTTCTCATCTCGATCTGACTGCCCGTTGAGCCTGGGGTCAGCATCAGGAAGCCGCGCCAGCCGTACAGCCCGTCGATGATGGCGCCGAAGAAGATCAGAAGCAGGCTGGTGTGGACGATGTAAACCGCCATCTCCGAGATGCGGTTGCGCTCGGCGAAGAGCGAAAAGCGGTCGGGGCGCACAATGCGCTCCGACTTCAGGTGCATGTGTCGGAAGGCACGCTCGGCCGCGGTCAGCCCCTGCTCTTCGTCTTTGATGGAGATGTGCGCCTGAACAGGAAGAACTCTGCGGAAGCCCTCATCGGGACTCTTGTACGGACGCGCAAAATAGCGCCAGGCGTTGGGGAAGCGCTCAAGCGAAGCAGCGATGATGCTGAGGCTGACCGACGCCATCAGCGCCAGGAACCAGCGCGTGTGATAAACGTCTGTCAACCCGGTCGCATCGAGGAAACGCAGCATGGCCGGGGAATATGCGCGCGCCATGTCGTCCGGATCTGTCATGGGCCGCTGCAGGATGACAGTGCCGGCGGCCGAGAAGATCACGACCAGTATGATCAGGACAACGCCGGTCTTGATCGAGCTTAGAGTTTTCCAAGTGCTGCTCGCGGTGGACCGAAGTGACAGGGCCATAGAGTTCGCTTCCTCAGTCCGAGGCAATGCACGTACTACGCCAACCGCACTGGCGATTGCAAGAGGCTGTGCTTCAATAGGTTGGCGAACTACCTCGGACTCGCCGTGTGCCAGCAATGCGGCATAACACTCATCACGGCTGCGGTGCCTTTGAGATTTCACCCACCGCGAAAGTCATGTGATTTCAATCACAAAAGACGTATTCCAGCGTGCGCGATTTCACCAGTCCCACTGTGGGAGAAAGCCCATTTAGGTTAGAAAGACTGGATTGTGGAAAACCGCAACACTCGAGTCTCTCCCTTACAACTCGTTCTGTTCTAGATAGTTGCAGTTCTAATCAATTTTGATCCCCACTCGCAAAAGTACGGGCACGGTCGTGCAATTGCGAAGGTGGCATGACCCCAGAGCTACAAGGTCGAACCCTCCAAGTCGAGACGGAACGTACCGGGCGAAAACTCCTTAAGTTCTTGGTTGTTGCAGGCCTTCTGATCCTGGCCGCCTCACCGGCCTTCGCGAAAACCCACCCGGTTCCTCTCGAAAAGAATGTGGATTCGGCCAAGTGCCTGGAGTGCCACGAAGACAAGAGTAAGGGGAAGGCAGTCCACTCCGCCATTGCGACCGGGTGCCTGAGCTGCCACGAAGTCCGGGTGAATCGGGACGTTACCCGGGTCAAGCTGATGACCACCACCACGCAGGCGCTATGCCTGAGCTGCCATGACGAGAAGAAGGTGCAGCCGGGCCAGACGATCCATCCGCCCGCGATTCGCGACTGCGTAAAGTGCCACGATCCACACCAGTCCGACAATCCAAATCAACTTCTGAAGCCGACGTCAGGCACAACTGCGCAAGAGAATCTTTGCCTGCGCTGTCACAACATCGGAGTGAATGTTCCGAAAGATGGCAGCCGGCACGCGGCGCTGGATATGGGTTGCGAGACTTGCCACCTGACCCACAAGAACGGCGAACGCGACAAGCTCGAATTCGCGGCGCATTTGAAGAAAGATGTTCCGGCGTTGTGCGTGGAGTGCCACGACCCCAAGGACGCCAGCCTGCAAAAGGCGCATCAGGATCAGCCGTTCGCCGGATCGAACTGCCTGCAATGCCACAATCCGCACGAGTCGGCGAAACCGAAGCTGATGCAAACGTTTCTGCATGTTCCCTTCGAGAGCAAGATGTGCGAGAGCTGCCATCAGCCGGCGAAGGATGGGAAAGTTGTCCTGACCAATAGTGACTCGCGCGCGCTCTGCGTGAGCTGCCATGACGAGCAGGCAAAAAAGATCGAAGCGGCGAAGGTGCCGCATCCGGGTGCGCAGGGCGATTGCATCGCATGCCACAACCCTCACGCTGGAAAGTCTCCAGGATTCCTGCAGCCAGATCCGGTGAAAGCCTGCCTGGCCTGCCACAGCGATCAGGCCGAGCAGATGAAGAAAGCCGTGCTGCATCAACCGGCCTATGTACAGGGATGCGCAACCTGCCACGAACCGCACGGCGGCGACAACGAGCACCTGCTGCGCGCCACGACGATCAACAAGCTTTGTCTGGAGTGCCACGGGCCGGATGCGACTCCGCAGAAGCTCGAGAGTGAGCATCTGGTCACGATTTTCGACGGCAAGGTAAAGCTGCCCGAGAACTACTTCCGGAAAGTGACTCTGCTGCCGTTGCAGTACGGGCATGGGCATCCGGTGGACCGGCATCCGGTGATCGACATCGTCGACCCGACGAACATGAACAAGGTGTTGAAGCCGATCAATTGCCTGACCTGCCATCAGGCGCATTCGGGCGGGAAGCCGGGAATGCTGGTGAAGGATCAGGCCAACGATATGGCGTTTTGCATGAGCTGCCACACGGAACTGACCAGCGCCAAGGGTTCGCAGGCGCAGGGAGCCCAGCCTGCGGGTGCACAGCCGCAGAGCGCGCAACCACAAGGCGGAAAGACACAATGAAAGCGCCCTCAGGAAATATGCGGGTTGTAGTGGTGCTAGTGGGGCTGCTGTTCTGCCTGAGTCTGGCGACATCACCGGTCCACGCAGATAAGAAAAAGAAGGAGCAGCAGCCTGCCCCGCCGCCCAACGTTCTGGAGAGGATCGACTACTCGAAGCTGGTGTGGCCGAATCCTCCGGCTCCGACTCGCGTGAAGTACCTGAATTACTTCTGTTGCGACAAGTATGTGCCCGACAGTGAGAAGAAGAAGAGTTCATGGATGGATCGGATGGCGGGTGCGGAATCGCAAGGGCAGAGATTAGACAGAAAGCCGCTGTTCGCGCTGTGGACGCCGTACGGCATCGCGGTGGACTCGAAGGGGAATGCCTATATCGCCGACGGGAAGGTTGGAGCCATCTTCGTCTTCAATACGGAGACGAAAGACCTGCAGATGATCAAGAACGGAGTGCACGCGCACTTCGGAGACATCATCGGGCTAGCCATTGACGATTCCGATCGCCTGTTCGTCTCCGACACCAAGCTCCACCATGTCCTGGTCTTCGACAAAAACCACAAGATCGAGGGATCGATTTCTGAGGGTGGACTTGTGGATCCGGGGGGCTTGGCGATCGACAACGAGAATCGTTTCCTGTATGTGGCGGACGCGGCCCTCGATCAGGTGTTCGTGTATGACGCCGACAAACTGAACCTGATTCGCAAGATCGGCACGGCAGGCAAGAAGCATACGCTGACGGAACCGGGGCAATTCTCGGTACCCACCAATGTCGCCGTCGATGCCGACGCCAATCTTTATGTCACCGATATGTACAACAACCGCGTCGAGGTGTTCGATGCGGACGGGAACTTCATTCGGCAATGGGGGAAGTCTGGGGACCGTCCGGGAACATTCTCACGGCCGAAGGGAATTGCGATCGATGTTGATGGGCACGTCTGGGTCGCTGACGCGGTGCAAGACATTCTGCAGTGCTACACGGCCGATGGAAGGTTCCTGATGTGGTTGGGCGGGCACGGACTGTTTCCGGGGCAATTCCGTGCGCTGGCCGGGGTGTATATCGACAAAAACAATCGCATCTTCACATCGGAGCAATATCCGGGACGAGTGCAGATGTTCCGCTACTTCACCGACGACGAGGCGCGGGCGCAGATCAAGCAGCGCCAGGCGGAGATAGAGCAGCGGCGATCTCAGGGGACAGCTAAGCCAGGAGCGGCGGAGAATGCCGCGCCGGCAGCCCCGGCGGATTCTGCGGCACAGAAGCCGCAATAGAGTTTGGCCATTCCGGAATGGCCAAACCGGGGCCGGTGGAAGCCGGCTCCGGGCAACACAGCAATAGCAGTCTAGCGGTAGAGGTAGCTGTAACAGCTGTTACACACAGGAGGTTGTTAGACCTTATGAAAAAGCTATTCCTCGTCTTGTTTGTGGTCGTGATCGCTGCCGGCTTGGCTGCGGCACAGACTTACACGCAGGGCTCCGGGTTGGTCGGATATGACATTCTCGGCGCCCACCAGAACGGCGGCCGCGGTTGCGCCGGCTGCCATGCCCCGCATAGCGGCGCAGCGGGTGGCGGTGGCAACGTAGCCGCCAATGCAGTAGCGTTCAATGATCCTCTCTCCGGTTCGGAAGCTCTCTTCGGACAGGATGTAACCCCGCTGTTGGGTTACAACATTACGTTTGCCGGCGGTTACGTGGAAGCTCTGCCAGGTGAAGCGGCCGCCTACACCACGCAAGTTGACGAACTGCGCGAGATCACCATGTGCCTGGCCTGCCACGACGGCGTGGTAGCCAAGGGGCAGATGATGAACGGTGACTCGTGGGAGCGGAGAATGGGTCTTCTGCCGGCGACGGCATATGGAACTCGTCCGATCCCGACGTTGCTTGGCAACGACAGCGGCAACGGCAACACCTCCGGCTACGGCAACGACCACCCGGTGGGAACGCAAGCGAACCTGGGCGCTGCCCGCGTCTGGACGAATAACACCACCACCAGCCCATTGACCATTACGGTCGATGCGACGAACGGCATCACCAACATCGCACCCAACTCAGCCGCGTACGTGCAGTTTGCGGCGAACTACGGCTATCCGGCACTCGCCGGCAGCGCGTGGGGCTGGGGCGTATCCATTCCTGAAGGTGACACAAATCCGGCCCATGCTTACCTCACCTGCACCACGTGCCATAACCAGCACGCGATGTACGTGTATGTGGCACCCCGCGGCAAGCAGGCTGGCGCGGCGATCGTCGGTAGCGGCTCTTACCCGACGTACTTCTTCATCAATTCGCCGTATAACCCGGGCGCTGGCAACAACAACCCGCAACGAGCTGCCTCAGCGACCCAGTTCTGCCGTCAGTGCCACTTTGGTGAGTCGAACGAGGCGTTCGGCATCAACAACGTGTCCACGCAGTTCTAACTTGAATTGCCTGGGGGAGAGGAGGTCTCTCTCCCCCACTTTTGAAGGTTCGAGTGGAGGGGATGCAATGAGGTGCCAAGTGGGGTTGGGGAAAACGATAGGAAGTACGGTGCTGGCGTTTGCGGTCGGTTGCAGCGCACAGGTTGTGGCCTCACACGCTCCCACTTTGACGGCACCGAAAGCGGCGAATGCAGCCACGGCGACATCGCCCACACCCGCACCGCCTTCGTCAGGGAATCCGGTAGCAAGAGTGAATGGAGCTGTGCTCACGGATCGCGATCTGATGCGCGAGGTCGAGGTGATCTTCCCGTACGCAAAGATTCACAACGGCATTCCGAAAGACATGGAGCCCGAGATGCGCAAAGGCGCACTCGACATGATCATCTTCGAAGAACTCCTCTATCAGGAGGCGCTACGGGAGAAGCGGACAGTCGATCCGGAACGCTTACGGACCGCGGAAGTGGAATTCCGCAAACAGTTCTCCAGCGAACAGGAATTCAACCAGGTATTGCAGAAGGAAGTGCACGGTTCGAAGCAACTGATGCGAGAAAAGATCCGACGCTCACTGCTGATTGAAGACATGCTCAAGACGGAAGTGAGCGACAAGGCGAGAGTCACGGAGGCAACCGCGCTGGCGTATTACAAAGCCAATCCTAAGAACTTTCAACGTACGGAGATGTTCAGCATCCAGACGATTTCGATCATCCCGCCGGAGAATCCGACTCCGGACATGGCACAAGAGGCGCGCAAGAAGGCGGAGAGCGCCCTGAAACAGGCGAAAGCGACCAAGACGTATCAGGAGTTCGGCTTGCTGGCGGAGAAGATCTCCGAGGACGACTGGCACGTGAACATGGGCGACCGCAAGGCGGTGGAGCGGGATAAGCTCCCGCCTCCTGTGGTTGCTGCGGCGCTGGCGATGAAACCTGGGCAGGTGAGCGATCTGATCCAGTTGGGACCGGCTTACACGCTGTTCCGCTTGAACGCTCATGTTGCGGCGGGGCTTGCGCCCTTTGCGGAAGTGAAGGCCAAGCTGATGAGCGATATGCAGAAGAGCAAGACCGATCAGGTTCGTGCAGAACTCAATAAGAAGCTGCGGAAGACAGCCAAGATCGAGGTCTTATGAAGCAACCGGCACAAGCCGGTTCTTGCAGGCGGTATCAGGATCTCTGGCTAGAAATCAGGTAGGAAATGCAGCGGGTGATTCAAAATGCGCATCGATGGCTGGCGGGGGTGATACTGCTGGCGCTACCCTGTGCCGCCCAGATGCAAGTGGGCGACAATCTTCACATGAGCATGAGTGGGGATCTCGGGGTTTCGTATGCGGGCGGAAACGATCAAGGCTTGTCGGACCACTCTCTGGGCTTTTCGGGAGACGGCACTCTAACCGGCAATTATTACAGTCCAAATTTCCTGAATTTTAATGTTGATCCGTTTTATAACCGAGCGCAGACCAATTCTGTCTTTGGCAGCCTGACGAACACGACTGGCGTAACTTCGAATGTGAATCTGTTTAACGGCAGTCACTTCCCGGGCACGGTGTCGTACAACCGGTTGTTTAATGCGACGTCTCAGTTCGGCGTGCCGGGATCGGAGATTGGACTGGCCCAACATACCAATACGCAGGGGTTTGGCATCGGGTGGAGCGCCTTGGTGCCGGACTGGCCGACGTTGATTGCAAATTATTCGGTGAACAACAATTCCAATTCGATCATCGGGCTGGAAGGGCAAAATGACGAGACCGACCACACACTGAATCTTGTGTCGCAGTACAGATGGAATGGCTACCAGATGACGGGCCAATTCATTCATCGCAACGTGGATGCGGACTTCTCCCAGATTGTTGGTCAATTGGTACCGGTTCAGACCGAGAGTTCGAGCAACACCTACGCGGCGACGGTTCAACATTCGCTGCCCCTGGCGGGCATGTTCGGGGTCACGTGGAACCATCTCAACTACGATTATGACTACACAGATTCTTACTCGGCCAAAAGCTCGGGCGGGTCAACGACCGTAAACGGGATTGCATCATTCCACCCGACGAGTAAGTTGGGGGTCGCGTTCAACGCAAATTACAATGACAGTCTCTTGGGCAGTGTGCCCGAAGGGGTGCTGAATAATGGCGCTGTGCTGAATATGGCAACCCTGGGCAGCTTCAAGTCGGAGTTGGTGGGCTCAGACGTGTACTACCAGTTGTTCAAGTACCTTGGCGTACATGCCGATGTCAGTCATATTCATCAATCGTTTCTCGGGCAGACGTATTCGGCGACACAATTTTTCGGGAGCGCAAATTTTAACTTCGATCATTCCTTGCTGAAGGGCCTGTCATTCTCAGTGGGAGCGGTAAATACGGTGCAGCAAACTGACAACACCGGAGTAGGATTCGTGGGAACGGTGAACTACACCCGGAAACACTGGGGATGGGATTTCAACGCCAATTTCAGCTATGCGCAGAATGTGCAGACCGTGATGTTGGTGTACACAACATCGTCACTTACCTATCTGGGCAGCGCAAGGCGGCGCTTGAGTGAGCGAACCTATTTTATGGCCGGGTACAGCGGCGCGCACAGCGGCATCACCGCGAATTCCGGGTCAACCAGTCGAGCGGACCGGGTGTGGACGACATTCATGCATCGCGGGTACACGTTGAACACATTCTTTAACAGGTCGAGCGGGGAGGCCGTTTTGACCTCGAATGGGCTGGTGCCCGTGCCCGGCAATGTGCCGCCGCCGGTATTGCTCGGTGCTCTCACTTCGTACGACTCGCAGGGATGGGGTCTGAATGCGGGAGCCACGCCCATACGGCAGCTCACGGTCAGTGCGGGCTTTTCCAAGTCGAACGGACATACCGTTGATCCGCTGGTGACAACCGCGACCAATACTGAATTGATCAATGTCGTGGCGCAGTACCGGCTGCGAAAGGTATTCCTGAACGGCGGATACACGCGGTTGAGCCAGAGTATTGGCACGGTCGGCACGCAACCGATTGATATAACCACGTATTTCATCGGGTTCTCGCGATGGTTCAACTTCTTCTGAGGCTCGCAAAGGGAAGGGTTGTGCGACCGGGCGTCTGGCTGGCATGCATCTTCTTTATGCTCGCAATTCCTTTGTGGGCGTCCAAGACGAAAAAGGAAAAGGTGGCGGAGCCCGCACCGCCCGATCTTCTGCTGGAAGGCGGGCGCAAGCTGCAGTACGAGCGCAGCTTCAGTTCGGAAAAAGAAGTCGAGGGCAAGCGAGGTTTCCTGAAGAAACTGGTGGACCTGGCAATTGGCGAACCCGACCACCCTCAACTGGTTCGTCCCTACAGCATCGCCGTGGATTCCCGGGGACGTGCCATTGTGACCGATCCCGGCGCGAATGGAATTCATATCTTCGATTTCGAAAATCACAAGTACAAGTTCATTGAGCGGCGAGACAAGGGCCGGGAGTCGATGCAGACTCCGCAGTGCGTGGCGGTGGATGCAGAGGACAACATCTACGTCAGCGATTCGACGGCGGGCAAGATTTTTGTTTTTGAGCCAAGCGGGAAATTCAAGCGAGCGATCGGAAGCTTGAAAGGTGGCGAGGGATACTTCAAGCGGCCGACGGGGATCACGGTGGATTCCGCGGCGAAACGGATCTACATTACCGACACACTGCGCGACAAGGTGTTCGAACTGGATATGGACGGTGCCATTGTGCAGTCCATCGGGCGACGGGGCAATGGTCCCGTTGAGTTCAACCTGCCGACTGAGGTCCTGGTGAAGGGCGAGGACTTGTTTGTCGTCGATGCGATGAATTTCCGAGTGCAGTTTTTGAACCGCTCGGGAGGATTCGAAACCGAAGTCGGGCGAGTAGGAGACTCCAGCGGAACGATGTTCCGGCCCAAGGGAATTGGCGTCGACTCCGAGGGACATCTTTATGTCGTCGATGGGTTATGGGGCGTAGTGCAGATCTTTGACCGTGAAGGACGGCTGCTCTACTACTTCGGAGCGCATGGTAACGGACTCGGAGAGTTCCAGTTGCCAGCAGGGCTGTTCATTGACCGCGAAGACCGGATTTTTGTGGTGGATTCCTACAACCGCCGCGTGCAGGTCTTCCGATATTTCGGATTGCCGAAGACGGCCCAAGGAGGACCGCAGTGAGACGGTACTTCCTTCTTATATTCGGGTTGTGCTGGTGGGGAATGACGTGCCAGGCGCAGGTGTCCGGGGATGTGCTCGGTTCGCATAATTTGTCGCTGAGCGGGACTTCGCCGGTGAAGGGTGGGCTGGATCCGTGCCTGTTCTGTCATGTGCCGCACTCCGGTGTGCAGAATCCTAATGGCGCGCTGTGGAGCCAGACGCTTTCCACGCAGATTTACAAGTCCTACAGTAGTACGACTCTGCACAATACCAGCCTGCAACCGATGCTCGGCGGGGACAGCAGCCTGTGCTTGAGTTGCCACGACGGGACCGTGGCGGTGGGACAGACGCAGCCGTACGGGCAAATTCAGATGAGCGGCAACATGTATCCGGCAGACAAGTTCGGGTCCGATCTGCAGGGCTCGCATCCGTTCAGCCTGAAGACGCCGCTGGTGGACGCCCCCGACCTGGTACAGTCGCTCGCGTCGAGCCACACGACGGCGGATCCGCTTCACGCCGTGAAGTTGATCAATAACGATGTCGAGTGCACGAGTTGCCACACTCCGCACTCGCAGATGGTCGACACGGTTTCGAAGAACTTCCTGGTGCGCGACAGTTCGAGCGGACAACTCTGCCTGTCGTGCCACGAGGTGAATCCGCGGACGGTAAATGGGCTGAATAATCCGTTGGCGCAGTGGTCGGGAAGCATCCACGCTACTTCGGGAGTTGCCATCGCGAATGGCCCGGCGTTGGGCAGCTACGGGACGGTGGCACAGAATGCGTGCCTGTCGTGCCATATGCCGCACAATTCGCTGGCGGGTCCGCGGCTGTTGCGTGGACCGCAGCCGCCGATCCCGAACATGGACTCCGCGACGCAGGCTTGCATGACGTGCCACAACGGTGGATCGAATATCTCACCACCGATTCCGAACATATACGCGGAATTCTCCAAGATCGCGCATCCATATCCTTCGGGCGTGAATATCCACGATACGGCTGAGGCCCCGCTGCTCAACAACAACCGCCATGCGACTTGCGTGGACTGCCACAGTCCGCATGCGTCGATGCAGCAGAGTTCGTTCGCAACGCCGCTGCCTCCGGCAATTCGGCCGCCGCAGGCGGGATCGATCGGGATCAGTTCGACCGATGGGACTACGGTCGTCACTCCGGCAGTCAATCAGTATGAAAACTGCCTGCGGTGTCATGGGAGCAGTACCGGCAAACAGGCGCTGGCGATCTTTGGGTACTTGCCGCTGCGTGCAGTTGTGAACGGAAGTGATGCGTTGAACCTGATTCCGCAGATGACGGCCACCGCAGCCTCCAGCCATCCGGTCATGCATGATCGGACCAGCGCGCTGCCGCAGCCGAGCTTGTTGCCGAACATGCTGAATCTCGACGGCACGACGCAGGGGCGGGCGATGGGCACCCGAATCTTCTGCACGGATTGTCACAACGCGGACGACAATCGCGAGTTCGGCGGTACCGGTCCCAACGGGCCGCATGGATCGAAGTGGACGCACCTGCTCGAGCGCCGGTATGAGTTCAGCCAGGCGCCTGCTCCGGGACAGGCGATCACCAATCTGTACCCGACTCCTGATTTCAGCGTGAATGGGCCCTACGCGCTGTGCGGCAAATGCCACGATCTGCAGAGTCAGGTCGACAACAATACAAGCTGGGCCGAGCATTCGCGCCACATTAACGATGGATTCAGCTGCTCAGTTTGCCATACGGCCCATGGCATGGGCCCCGGCACCGCCAATGGAACCGGCGAGCGGTTGGTGAACTTCGATGTCAGTGTTGTGGGCCCGAACGGGAGTGCACCGATTTCCTACGACCGGACCACTGGCACTTGTTCGCTGACGTGTCACAATCATGCGCACGGCTCGGCCGCAGCGGCGAAAGGCGTGGTCATGCGCAGCAGCGGGTTGCAACATTAAGAACAGAGGTCCGGTCTCGAAGCCTTAAGGGGTCAACCAAAATTCAACCTTGAATGCATCGGTCAATCCTGCCGTTGTGCCACCCACGGCTCGCGAAGAACTTGTATCGCGGGGGCAGCTTGGATTGTGGGCCTTGGCGCTGCTGCTACTGTTCTCGTTCGCCGCGGTGTACGAGTCGGTGCGTCTTTCATCTCTGAATGCACCCGATGTCTGGGTTCATCTGCGAACCGGAACTTGGATACTGGAAAATCACGCGATTCCCCGCAGCGGCCTGTTTTCTCAATACTCGAACCGGTCTTGGAATGATTCTTCGTGGGGCTTTGACCTAGTTCTGGGAACCGCCTACCGGATCTTTGGCTTGCGGGCGATTCCACTCCTGCAGATGGGGTTTGCGGCGGCGGTTGCTGTGATTACCTTTCTGCTCGCGCGTTCCGGGCGCGCCGGGTTCTGGCAAGCGGTAGCGCTCTCAGCGATTGCGCAATATGTTCTGGGACTGCAGCCGCTGCCCTACTTTTTTTCGATTTTATTCTTCGCAATCGAGTTAAGGCTTTTGCTGGAGAGCCGGTATTCCGGATCGGTGCGAGAGCTGTACTGGCTGCCGGTCTTGTTTCTCGTCTGGGCGAATTTTCATGTTGGGTTTGTTCTGGGGCTGATTCTACTTGGTGTGTTCCTAACTGCTCTGGCAATCGAGCGTTGGTTAAGAACACTGAGTGTGTCGTGGCTCAGCAAAGCAATCTTGCCGCTGCCCTTGAAGCTGGTGAGTGCAATCGCCGCTTTGTCAGTGCTCGCAACATGCGTAACACCCTATGGGTATCGACCGTTGGCGAATTTTCTACAGGCTTTGTACAGCGATGTTGCTTTCCAGCATTTTGCTGGTTTGAGTGCGATGAGTTTTCGGCGTCCGCAAGATTACGCACTCATGCTGATGGTGATGATGGCGTTTCTGGCGCTCGGGAGGCGACGGTCGCTGGAGTTATTTGAGCTGTTGGTGCTGCTTGGCGGGACTGCCATCGCATTCCGCGTTCAACAGGATGGGTGGATGGTCGTGCTGGCGGCGGTGGGTGTGCTCTCGAGGACATCGATCATCAAGCGTCGTGCCGGCCAGCGGCAGCCGGAGATGACATCCGGCTGGAAATGGGGAGTGGTGGCGATTACGGCCATCGTTGTCGTGATCGCTGGCGTTCGCCTGCCGGATCGCAATGCACTGATGAATCGAATCCGACAAAACTTTCCTATGAGCGCCTGCGATTTCATCGCGTCGAACCGGCTGCCGCAAGCGCTATTTAATGAGTATGCATTTGGAAGCTTTCTAAGCTGGTATTTGCCTCAATATCCAGTTGTTGTGGATAGCCGCGTGGAACTCTACGGGGACAGGATTCTCAGCGAGTATTTCGATGTGGTTGGCGGGAAGGAGCGGTTAGATGCGCATCCGATCATTGCTCGCGCCGGGACCTTGCTTCTGCAGCGGAATTCAGCTATTTCCAAGGCGCTCAAGAATCTGCCTGCTCTTCGAGTTGAGTATCGCCTTGTCTACAGCGACGATCTTGCGGACGTCTTCGTCCCACAGAGCGATCAGAGTCGATAAGTAGCAAGCTCCCTCCTCCTATGCCTTTTGAAGCACTCAACTTAGGCAAAGTCTGCCAGAAGTGGGGCATCTGGGTGCATTCCGTTTTACTGGGCAGGTGGCGCTACCAGTTACGCGCGAATACTACGGCCAGATCATCACGATAGATCACGCGGAATCGACGGTCTAACTGCAATTGGGTGGCGATGGGGAACTTCTTCTTCAACAGGACTACACCGGCTTCATTGAGACTAGGGTCATTCATGTAGGAAGGGTCGGCTTCCTGCGTGGAGTAATACTGCTCGTCCATGGCGTCGCCATAGAGATCGGTGCGGCCATCGATCGACACCGGATACTGCGGCATGTAGAAGATCAGGAATCCCCCCCAGTCGAAACTGTTGTAGAGAGGGCCTCCGACGGGGTTGCGGCGGAGGAAATTCACGGCGTCCACAGGGTATTCACCGGTGATGGCGCGGTCCAGACCGCGCGTGGTGAAATCGGTGCTGCGCGCACCCGCTACAAGCAAGACGAGGCTTGCGACGGCCACCGCCGCCCATTCTGCGGGCGGGATCGGACGAGTGGATGTCTCCTGCTCCGGAGTGGCGACGTCTGCGATGACTGCGGCAGCAACGACGCAGAGGAACCAGGCGTCACGCCAGGTGCGAAACGCGAATATCGTGGCCAAAAGCAGCAGAGCGAATTTGAACGGATCGATCTTCTTCTTCCAGCCGATAGCGAAGTAGGCACCGACGGCTAACAGCAACTCCAGATATTGGTTGAAGTACTCGAAGCTCAGTGCCTGGAGCTCGCGAATAATCTTGTACATGATCTTCGATTGCGAGATCACAAAGGCTTCGTGATAGAGGTGGTACGAGTATGGTCCGACACAGGTCGCCGCAACGCAGGCGGCGAGGACCAAAAAAGGGGGCACGATGGGCAGGCCATGCGACTCCAGGAAATTTGGATGGATGCGCTTAAGCATCGCGATCTGCTGCAGCAGATTAACGCCCGCGAAGAGGCCGATAACGGCAAGACCATAGATGAACTGAATGTGGATGTTCGCCCAGACCAGGAAAACTAGCGGCAGCCAGTAAAGTAGGCGCACCCGTCCGGTGCGTTGGGCGTCGAATAGCAATGTCAGAACGATCGTGAACAGAATGACTGAGAAGAACACCGGCCGCGGCGCGATGTTAAAGAGAAACGCGGCATAGACGGCGATCGAGAGCCCCCATGCCGCCCAGAAGCGTCCAGAGATGCGGTAGAGCATGACGAAGATCGCCAGAGCGACCGCAATGGTGAGTAGTGTTCCGAAAACGCCCACACCAATGAAGCTGAACCAGTTGTAGGCGCGCGCCAGCAGGACTTCGTATCCCCAGCTGTAGGCCATCCAGGGGCGAGTTGCGGCCGTGTGGGAGAAGATTCCGTTATGGGGGAACGCGCGATTCTGGAGTATCCAGTCCCCAACGCACAGGTGCCACCAGATGTCGGGATCGAGGACAGCGAGCTTGTCCATGAAGCACTTCAGGCCAACACCGACGATCAGAGTGGTGAGTGCGAAAAGCCGTAACAGGCGGAGTCTGGATAAGCTGATCAGGTCTTGCGCCACACTCATCGGAAAGCTTGCCTCATCGCGAACTTCAATACCCCGGCAAATTACTCATCCTATTCGTTTTCAAATACGACCGAAGACAGGATCAGCTTAAGCGATTCCCTGGCACTATGCGCCGTTGCGTCTCCAAGCGAATTCGGAACCGAAACCTTCTGGGTGGCGGAATCTTCAGAAATCGAGACCTGGATCTGCAACTCGTAGCATTTCTGCCGCGTGAATGTTCGATAGAAATCGGATGACTGCATGTGTCCAGGAATCTTTTTCGTGCCGGACGCATGCCGGAATGGGCGCGATCGGATGGAGATGGAGGTCGAAGAAAGATCAAGTGTTCGCGAACGCGCCTTGTCGTCCTTATAGGAAAGGCAGTCCGACTCATTTGCACCCGCCACGGTAGCGACAGTGAATCCCGCGGCTTCCAGCCTGGTTTCGCGTTCGCTCTCGAGGGGATAGATCACGCACGCTACCGCGGTCGAAAAATCACACACGGGAAGGGTTGACTGCCGACCTTGTGTGGCTCTCAGGATACGCTCTCCAACCAGCAGTTCGTAGCTTTCGGGATAAACGAACTGGAAATTTCCATCCGGACTGGTGAAGGTGTCCAGAGTTGGTGGTCCTTGCGCCAGGGTGCCGAGGCAACTAAGAGCCACGACCACCACTGCGGTGCGAGTCAACTTACGCACGGAATCCTCAGTCGCGATTTTGCACGCGTGCTGCCAGTTGAATATGAGCGGGACGAGCGAAATTTCTAATGTTTATGGAGGATTACGAGACTGTCGCGGAATTTCGTGGCGACAATTCACACAAAATGCTGTGTGATATCACGCACAGGAAGGCCGAGGCCCACTGAAGCAAGAACCTGCCCCTTCTTGCGTTTGGGGCGTGCCTTCAGCTTCCACTTCACAGGGCGACTGACTGATCAAGGCCAATTTACGCTACCATCTGCTGATATCGGTTATCGCTGTACTTAGCGTATCGGCTGCAAATAGCACAGATCATTGAAATTGTGAGCGTTGTCACAGACGGCAGGGGAGCGTCGACTGCGATAATTGCCAATGGCATTCGATATGATTGGATGCAGACGGTGAACTACTTCCGCGTCGGACTGACACCTTTACTCGCCCTGTTGGTTTTCGCTTTGGTCTCGTGTAACAAGGAAGAGCAACCTCCATCCAAATCGGAGACTTTAACCGACACCGCCCCGGCACAGCGCTCCACTGACGTCCTCCCAGAACAAACCGACGCCGATGCGATAGGCTCGGATCTCGTCCCGCCAGAGGACGTTTCGAACGAGAGCGTGAGGAATGAGAAATCGGGACTCCTGGTGCTTCCTACGAGTTTCGGACGCCGAACCGGAGACTTGGATGAAATGCTCAGGGAGCGCCGAATACGAGCGCTCGTGGTCATCAACCCGATAGGTTTTTTCTATTCCCACGGCAAGCCGAAAGGGATGACCTACGAAATGTTGGAGCAGTTGCAGGCTTATGTGAACAAGAAGCTGAATACGGGCACATTCGACATCAAGGTTACGTTCATTCCGATGCGGCCAGATGAACTCGGCCCGGCGCTCCGAGCGGGAATCGGTGACGTCATTGCCCAAGGTGTGGTCATTACACCTGGACGACATCGGAACTTCGCATTCACGACTCCCACTAAGAAAGACGTTACTCATCTCATCGTAACCGGCAAGGAACTGGGGAGTGCGCGAAGTTTTGATGATCTCGCGGGAGCAGACATTTACGTGAATCCGCTGACGGCTGCGTACGACATGTTGACGAAAATCAGCCAGGAACGCGTCAGGAGCCAAAAGCCACCCCTGTCTATAAAGGCAGCTGACAGGAATCTCCTGGAAGACGATCTGGTGGAGATGGTGAATGCCGGGCTAATTCCGGCCACGGCGGCAATGCAGCACAGGGCGACTTTATGGGCACAGGTCCTGCCCAACATCAAGCTGCAGCCGCAAATGGTGATAGAGGAAGATGGCGAGTTAGCCTGGGTCGTACGCCAGAACAACCCTGAGTTGAAGAAGCTGCTGGACGAGTTTATTGAAAAGCACGGAGAAGGAACCTCGTTCGGAAACACCCTGCTGCGCCGATACTTGCAGAACACCAAATGGGTGAAGAACTCGACTTCCAGGCAGGAGATGAAAAAGTTCTCTGAGTACGTGGAGTATTTCAAAAAGTACGCGTCGCAATACAGCTTCGACTACCTGATGATTATGGCGCAAGGCTACCAGGAGTCATTCTTGGACCAGCAGAAAAGAAGCAGGGCGGGCGCGGTCGGCATCATGCAGGTCATTCCGAAGTATGCTTCAGCGGCTCCCATCAACGTTCGTGATGTGAGCAAGGCCGACAACAACATTCTGGCTGGAGTTCGCATGCTGAATAATATTCTGACGAACTACTTCGACGATCCTGCCATAGATCAGGTGAACCGGACTCTGTTCACCTTCGCCAGCTACAACGCGGGGCCGAACCGGATTGTTCGCTTGCGCAAGCGGGCCGCGGGAGACGGGTTGAACCCAAACAAATGGTTCGGCAACGTGGAACTGGAAGTCGCCAAGGACATCGGGGAAGAGACGGTGATGTACGTTGACAATATCTATAAGTACTACGTCGCCTACAAACTGGCCGCCGAAAGCCAACAAAAACTCCAGAGATTGAAATAGAACGAAAGATCAGCCACACTCTTACCTCTCCGGATGTGGCTCTCTGCGTTTGGCGCATCCCAGAACCTAAACTACATCGCAGGCTTTTCAGTCTTCGTACCTGCAGGGATGCTCAGGTGTTTTTTCGCTTGCGCCAGCATCTGTTCAACCTGCTCTTTCCTTGGACTGTTGGGATCGGCCTTCAGAAAAGCTTGCCAGGCTGCGATGGCAGCTTTCGGATCGGCTTTGCCTTTCCACTCGAAGTAGCCAAGGTTGTAGAGCACCTGGGGATTTTTGGGATCGATGGCGAGCGCGCGATTCAGGGCCGCAATACCGCGGTCGAGGTCGCCGAGCTTCACGTAGACGAAAGCCAGTTCGTTGAGAGCATCTACGCTAGGCTTTGCGGCCGCCGATTTCTCGTAATATTGTTGCGCGCTCTGGAACTGCTGTGCCGCCATGTAGGCGTGAGCGATCTTTGCCAGGAGATCGGGATCATTTGGACGCTTTTCAAGGTCTGCCAGCAAGGGAGCGACCTGCTTGTCAGCCATGCGCTTCATGTCCGCGGCCGACGGCATTTGTGGAGCGGCGGTCGATGGGGATGCCGGCGCGGAAACAGCTCCGAGCGACGGTGAAGGACTGGCCACGGCCGGGGCATGTAGCAGATAACCGGCGGCAATGCCCAGCAAGAGGCAGATGATCGCCATCCCGTAAGCTTGAGCATTGTTCCAAAACTTCGGATCTTGGTCGCTCACTCGATAGTCTCCTTACGGCGCTGAAGAAAACCGGCAGTGATGGAGTTTACCCACAGACTGCCATAACGTCTTGTGCACGTCGAATGCCAAGCGACTTCCCGACTCCTCCCTTTTAAGTCCAAATTCCACAACACCTTACGATAGTCTGAAGCAGCAGGATGTAGCTCTCTTGGGCGATAACGCGGGGCTTCTGAGGTTCTCCCGCGGTTTATCGCGCAGGAATTTGGGGCTGGCGAAGATGCGCGGTTGGCAGGCGCACGGGCGAGTGTGATTGCAATCACACCCCTAAGACCCGGCATCACGCGAGAATGCGGGTGTCTGTGGATTGGGGAAAAGGAGATCAGTTATGGAAGGCAAGGAACCGGGTGCTGGCCAGTGGACGAGCACCCAGGCGTATGTGTTGTCGGTGATCTGCCTGCTGGTTGGGGTGGCAGTGGGATATCTGGTGCGAGGTTCGGCACCGGCGTCAGACAACGTTTCGGCGCAAGCTCCGGTGAGTGCTGGCGACTCGTCGCTGCCATCGAGTCCCGCAGCACAGCCGAGCGCCGAGCAGTTGCGGCAGGTGGCAGATACGCAAGCGCAGCCTCTGCTGAAGCAGCTCGAGGCGGAGCCGAAGAACGCGGCGTTGCTCTATCAGATCGGCAACTTATACTACGATGCGCAGCAGTATCCTGAGGCAGTGAAGTACTACGAGCAGTCGCTGAAAATTGATCCCAAGGCTACCGACGTTCGTACCGATATGGCGACGGCGTATCACCTGATGGGGCAACCCGACCGGGCGATCCAGGAGTACGATGCCGTACTCAAGATCGACGGGAAGCACGCGAACGCACTGTTCAATGAAGGCATGGTGAAGTGGCAGGACAAAATGGATTTGAACGGCGCCATCGCTTCGTGGAAACGGCTGCTCGAAGCGCATCCTGACTACGCGCAACGCGACAAGGTGGAGAAGTTGATTGCCCAGGCCGAGCAACATCTAACTGCACAGGCGGGGACGAAATAACTATGACTGCGGGCGTCGAGAAGGTCGACGCAAACGCCGCGACGCAGGCGGCGCAAGACGCTCCGCCGATGCGCCGACGATGGACTCTGCAGGTTGCCGCGGCTGTTTTCATCCCGGTTGTCGCTCTCGTGATATTTGAACTTGCCCTGCGGATTGCAGGTCTCGGCTTCAGCACCAGTCTGCTTGTTCCGTGCACCGTGAAGGGCACTCCTGCGTCGTGCTACAACCTGTTTTTCGCTACCCCCTACTTCCCGGCAGGGATGGTGCAGACTCCACGACTCTATAGCGTCCCGAAGACGAAGGCTCCGAATACCTATCGCATTTTCGTGCTGGGGGAGTCGGCGGCGATGGGCGACCCCGACAGCGCATATGGGTTCAGCCGGTATCTTGAGGTCATGCTGCGAGAGCGATTTCCCGCGATGAAGTTCGAGGTGGTGAATACCGGCAGCGTGGCCATCAATTCGCACGTCGTGCTGCGAATTGCCGAGGGATTGGCGGATCAGAAACCGGATTTATTCATCATCTATTCGGGGAACAATGAAGTCGTGGGGCCATACGGGCCAGGGACAATGCTCACCTCCGTTGGCATGAGCAAGTCGGCGGTCCGGGCGAGCACTTTCTTCCGATCCACCCGGATCGGGCAGTTGGTCACCAAACTAGGTACGAAGAAGCGCGAGTGGCACGGCATGGAGATGTTCCTCGATGAGCAAGTGCCGGCCAGTTCGCCATTGATGCCAAAAGCATACGCGAACTACGAAGAGAATCTGGGGGAGACGATCCGGATAGCGCAGGCGGTGGGCGCGAAAGTGATTGTTTCGACAGTGGCGACCAACCTGAAGGACTGTGCCCCGTTTGCGTCGCTGCATCGGAAGAATCTGAGCCCCAACGATCTGAACCGATGGTCAGCGCTGGTAAACAAGGGTGGCGAGTTCGATGTAGCGAATTCCCCGGCAGAGGCAATGAAGCAGTATCAGGCTGCCGCCGCGATCGACGATGAGTATGCCGAACTTGAGTTCCGTATGGCGCGTATCGCGGTGAAGTTAGGCGATTACAAAGTGGCCAGGGAACATTTTCTTCGCGCTCGCGATCTGGACACTTTGCGCTTTCGCGCTGACAGCCGGATCAATGAGATCAATCGCTCCGTGGCGGCTAGGTCAGGAGTAACCCTTGTCGATGCGGAGAAAGTTCTCTCGGACGCGGCTCCCAACGGAATTATTGGCACCGATCAGATCTATGAACACGTGCACATGACACCAGAAGGCAATTATCTGCTGGCTCGGGCGATGTTTGCCGAGATTGCGCCCAAGCTTGCGCAAGACAGTCAGGCCTTGGTCCCGCTGTCGGAGGCGGAGTGCGAGCGGCTGCTGGCGCTCACCGGGTTTGATCGGTGGCGGATTGCGAACGAGATGTTCGGGCGGCTGCAGAAAGCGCCCTTTACGAACCAGCTCAATCACTCCGAACAGTTGTTTCACTTTGCCTGGGGGGCTGAGCCACCCAGCGAAAATCCGAACGACACGGTGACGCAGTATCAGTGGGCGATCGCACGCAATCCAGAGGACCCGATGCTCCATCTGCGCTTTGGAAACTTCCTGTTTCCTTACAATCGCAATGCGACGGCGGAACAGATCGGGATGGCACAGCCTTGGGACGGGTATCCAATGTTTCTGCCGGATGGAACGCAGGTGCGATAAGATCCGCTAAAAGCAAGCCCAGCTTCGCCGGGCGGACAGCCAGGGCGGCTGTCTCTACATGCTGCGTCGCGGCTTCGACTCTGAAGTTGCTCTTGACGAACGTAAGTCGCGACCAAAAGCGGCGATGCTCAGTATGCCGATGGCGATACTCCAGATCGCGAAAAAAAGCCAGCCGGCATCGGAGAAGAGAGAGTCATTCAACATCATTTCAAAATCCTCCGGGACGCGAGGCGGCCTGCGGGAAAACCGCCTCGCGTCGTGCGTGACAGACTCTTGGTCCCGTGGACCAGGAGCTTTCGCGGCAGTTACTCCTCGGGAGGAGCAGGAGCCTGCTTGTTCATCCGCTCTTGCATGCGGGCTTCGTGACTGGCTTCCATCTGTTTGAGCTGAGTCTTCTGGTCATCCCGAAGCAGCTGATAAAGCTGGTTGTGGATGCGAGTCTCCTCCACGGTAATAGCTGCCTGGACTTGCGCCTTTTGCGCTGCTAAGGCTGCTACCTTGGCTTGATCGAAAGTACCTTCAACGTATTGCCGGAGCTGCTGGTCGATCTGGTGCTCCTGTTGGTGCAGCGGCTCAATGGTCGGACGCTCCTTCTGCATAACGGACTTCATCTGCGTCTTCTGGTCGTCGGTAAGATTGAGCTTCGCGGCGAGAAAGGGCAAATGACCTGGCATGCCCATTCCCATGCCGTGGCCGTGCATCGGGGGAGGTGGGGGTGCGTCGTCTGCAGTCTGGGACTTGGCGATTACTGAACCCATCAGAACCGCCATGAAGGCGATCAGCAAGCGGAAACGAATTACTTTCATGGGATAACTCCTGTTGTCGTCCGGGTGAACGGTTTGTCCGTACAAAGATGGAAACACGAGTTGGGCAAGAAAAGCGGTAAAAAGTCGGTCAACCGGAGTAAAGTTTTGTAATGGGGTAGGGAGTGGGAAGGGTCGGTTGGGCCGTTCACCCGTTTTTCGGAGGGCGTGGTCGAGAGCACTCCCTGAAGCGCTTCGAGCGCGCGGTTGACAATTCTTTACCACTAAAACTGGGATCGCAGGTGCAAAATCAAAAGAGCAATGGATCGCATTCTCGTTATTGATGATGACGTTGAGCTTTGTCATCTGGTTGGGGAGTATTTGCGCGCTGAAGGCTTCACGACCGAGTGTGTGCACGACGGCGAAACCGGATTGAAGAAAGCGATGGCGGGGGAGTATTTGCTGGTTGTGCTCGACGTGATGTTGCCGGGCATCAACGGATTCGAAGTGCTACGGAGAGTCCGCGCGACGTCGCGACTGCCGGTGCTGCTTCTCACTGCGCGCGGCGAAGACGTGGACCGGATTGTTGGGCTCGAGATTGGAGCGGATGATTACCTGCCGAAGCCGTTTAATCCGCGTGAACTGGTGGCACGCATTCGGGCGGTGCTCCGCAGAACGCACGGTGACGCGGGCGCTCCTGCGGCGCCGGAAACGGTGTCAGTCGGCGACGTAGAACTGGATCCGGCAACCCGAACGGTTCGCCTCGAGGGCAAGCCGGTCGACCTGACTTCGGTGGAGTTCAACTTGCTCGAGGTGCTGTTACGCGAGGCCGGGCGTGTCGTACCGCGTGAACGCCTGGTCAACGCGGTATTGAGCCGCAAGTTCTCGCCATTTGACCGGAGTATTGATATGCACGTCAGCAAGGTTCGCAAGAAATTGGGAGACACCGATAATGACGAGCACATCAAAACGGTGCGTGGGGTTGGGTATATCTTCGCCAGGCCGCGGGAGAAGACAAAAGTCTAGACGAGAGGTTTGAAGGAGTGCGAAGCCCTCTGTTCGAGACTCTGACTCCTCGCAAATGCGGCTGGAAGCCCCTTAGGTTTTGCTTGGAGCCAAGGCTCAAAACAGTCGTTCGAGTTTAGATCGTTCGAAATTTCGATACTGCCAATGAAGAGTCTCTTTTTAAGAATCTTTATTTCGTTTTGGGTAGCCCAGGCATTGTTTGTGGTGCTAGCGATTGTCGTAACGATTGCGCTACGCCCTCGCACTTCTACCTGGGAAGCTTTGCGGACCACTATATTGAATGACTCCGTGAGTGCGTATGAAGAAGGTGGGCAGCAGGGCCTGCGCGATTACTTCGAAAGTCTTGACCACAGCCAGCACGTGCGCGCCTATCTCTTTGATGAACACGGGGGCGAGCTCTCAGGTCGCCCGGCCCCGGACTGGGCTATGCGTGTGGCCGCAGGCGGGCCACGCATCCCGCACGATGGTTTCGCTTTCCCCGCCCCGCCGCTGCAGCGCGATTCCCGGGCTTCCTCGGATGGCAAGCATCGCTACACGCTCGTACTTGGACTGCCGCCGGGACCGCGGGTGTTCTTTGGACCGCGGGGCTTGCCGGTTCCGGGATTGATCATCGCCATCATCTCGTCCGGGATCGTCTGTTATCTGCTGTCGTGGTACATGACGAAGCCAATTGTGCGGTTGCGTACGGCGACACGTCAGTTGGCAGCCGGGAATCTAAGCACCCGGACAGGCGCACCTGCGACGCGCAGCGACGAAGTCTCCGGTCTGATGCGCGATTTCGACGCCATGGCGGAGCGTATTGAAACGCTGCTGAAGGCGCAATCGCGGCTGCTCAATGACATCTCGCATGAACTGCGTTCGCCGCTGGCGCGGCTCAACGTGGCTTTGGGGCTGGCCCGCCAGCGGGCCGGCGTGGAAAGCGCGGACATGTTGGACCGAATCGAACTCGAGGCCAGCCGGCTGAACGAGTTGATCGGGAGAATCCTGACTCTGGCTCGACTGGAAGACGGCGAGCAGATCGTGCCGCAGACACCAGTCGCGCTCGATGAGATTGTGCTGAGCGTGACGGAAGATGCCGAGTTTGAAGCGCAGGCGCGCCATTGTCATGTGCATACCTCAATTCCCGAGGGTGATTGGCAGGTGCGTGGTAATGCATCGTTGCTGCACAGCGCAGCCGAGAACGTGGTCCGGAATGCCATCCGCTATACGCAGGAGGGAACGTCCGTCGACGTGGAACTCATCAGCGAAGAAAAAGCTGGCGGACAGGAAGCGGTATTGCGTGTGAGCGACTCAGGTCCGGGGGTTCCTCCGGAGGCGCTGTCGAAGTTGTTTGAACCCTTTTATCGCCTTGATGACGCCCGAGGGCGACAGACAGGCGGCGTCGGACTCGGCTTGGCAATCACGGAGCGGGCTGTGCGCTTCCACGGGGGTAAGGTCAGTGCTGCGAACCGGGAAGGAACCGGGTTGGTGGTTGAGATTCGATTGCCCCTGATCGCGGGAGGAGCGCTAACTCAAACGCCGAGTGAAGCGGTGCCGGTGGTCGAGGGAGCGTAAAAGCGTCGGCAAAAGGAACAGGTCCTCCGCGGCAAAGAACGTCGCTCAGAACGACAAAAGCATTTGGGTTTGCGGCAGCTTGCGGCCATGCAGGCAACTCCATGCGGCTGCTTAAGGTTCCAACCAAGGGGCGGGGAGATTGCTCTTCCTGCGCTTTCCTGATACACAAATAGGTTGAGATTTCCCGCATTTCAGACTACAGCAACCCGGACGGCGGGTACCGGGCGCGTCTGCTCGCGCAAAGCTCACCTCAAAATGGAGACGATGGAGAGAATGTCGAAACGATTTTGGCTGCTCGGGTTCGTGGGTCTTATTTTTGCCGGACTGCTCGTGGCGTGCGGAAGCAGCTACAACTCGTCGTCGAATGGATTGGTTCTGGTGGGCAGCCAAGGCTCGTCGGTCATCCAGACGTTCAGCCTCAATCTGAACAGCGGGCATGTGTCGTCTCTCGCAAACTCGACCAACGACACGAGCAATCAGACTTGCATTCTGAATGGCTCGCCCGCCTCCATGGTGGCGAATCCCGCGGGAACGTATGCCTACGTGATTTTCAACGCAAGCAGCGTGTGCCAAAATGCCTCTCAACCGGGAATTGCGGTTTTCCAGATCAAATCTGACGGGTCGACGGCACAGATCGGGAATCTGACACCTGACCCTAATCCGATTTCTTTGGCGATGGATCCGACAGGTAAGTTTCTATTTGTGGCCGAGGGCACAAACTCCTGGGGCCAGTCGCCAGCCCCAACCGCCTGCCCCCAGACCAGCGCTCAATACGGAGTATGTGTTTACTCGATTGGAAGCGACGGCACGCTCACTGGGGTTCAGGGAACATTCAACTTCGTGAACGGGCAAGGATTTCGCACGCCCAACATCGTGGCCGTAGCGCCCACGCCAACGGTTTTCCCCGGAACTGGCATTAACGGAGTGCAGAATGCGGTGTGCACGGTTGGAAACACTCCCCCGACCTCTGAATTTCTCTATGCGGTAGACGCAGACAATTATGTTGTCTGGGAGTTCTCCGTGGACACTTCTACCGGCGCTTTGGGCAACCCGAACCCAACAGGTGTACCTTGGTTCAGCACAGATGCGGTTCCGGCAGGAGTCGCCGTCGATCCGTGTGCTCGGTTCGCGTATGTGAGCGGGAACCTGCACAATAAGATCAACGCCTACACGATCTGTACGGTAGTGACCCAGAGCCCTCCCTGTCCGAATGCTAATGGAAGCCTGGTTCCAGTTGCGGAGTCGCCCATTGCGGTAACCGGCAGTGCCAACGGTTTGGGGCCCATTGTCGTCGATCCTTACGGCAACAATGTGTACGTGGTGGGAACACTCTCAAATACTGTCTCCGGATTCAAGATAAGTCCGGTTTCGGGGAATTTGACCGCCCTGACCCCAGCCACCGTGGCGACCGGAACCCAGCCGAAATCGATTGCCATTCGTAGGGATGACAACTGGATGTTCGTGACGAATTACGGGTCGGCGTCGGTGTCGCAGTATCAAGTTACGCCGGCGACCGGTGCACTTACGACGGCGACCCCCATCACTACCGACAACTATCCGTTTGGGGTCGCGGTGAAGTAGCCGTCAATGCCCACGGACCGCCGAGGCGGCTGTCCCTATGTGGGTACTTTCAGAATCAAATAGCCGCCCACCAGAACAAAAATCAGGTCGGGAGCCCACGCCGCCAAGGCGGCGGGGAGCAGGCTCTGATTTCCCATGGCCTCAAAAAATCGCGTGACAACGATATAAAACACCACCACACCGATGCCAATCGCTACTCCGGTAATGGCGCCCCGTTTCCCCGTCGACAGCGAGAACGGAATCGCAAGGATGGCCACGATGAGCGTGATCAGCGGATATGAAAGTTTCTCGTGCAACTGCATTCTGAGACGAACGACGTCAAATCCGCTCTGCTGCAAATCGCGAATGTAACTATGCAACTCGCTGTAGTTCATCTCGTTGTATTGCTTCACTTCTTTCTTGAAGTAATTCGGAGTCTCTTGCAGAGCGGGGAATGTGGACACGTCGAAGGGCCGATAGTTCACGATTGCGGAGACGTTGAGAACACGCTCCCAACCTTGTTCGTACACCCATTTATTGAGGTTGTCGGCCCAATGGGCACGATCGGCATGGATGCGGCGCGTGATGGTGAAGGTCGCTTTGTCGAGCTGGAAGACGCTGATGTTTCCGAACTGATCGCGATCTGGATCGAAGAATTGGTAGTAATAGATATCGTTGTTCTGGCCGAAGATCCACTTGCGGTCAGGGCGTAAATAGGTTTGCGGAGGTCGTCCCTTGATCTGGTTGTGCAGAGCTTCCTGACGCTTGTTCGTGTGAGGCAGATAGAGTTGGTCGGCGACGAACAGCGCTCCCGCCAGCACTGCGGCTGCCGCGATAACCGGTGTGACGATCCGGTAGATGCTGGTCCCCGTGGCCTTGATGGCGGTGATTTCGTTCGACCGTTCCATCAATCCGAAGGTGACCAGGACGGCAAGAAGCATGACAAGCGGCGCGACGTTGTACAGCAAATAGGGCGTGACAGTAAGCAGGTATTCTGCGACTACAAGCGCTGGGACTTTGTTTCGCAGGATGTCTCCCAGCAACTCGAAGAGGGTGAACACAAGTAGCAGGACGATGAACGTCGACAGGATCATCCCGAGATACACGAAGAAGTCACGCAGGACATAGTCATCCAGCAGCGTCGGAAACCTGGCGCTGAAGACGCGGCGGCGAGTAGAGGCGCGTTCGAAGGCGTTTTCGCGACGGCTGCGGCCGAAGCCATTCACACGGGCGGGTTCTTTGGGCTTAACCAATCGAAGGGATGCCAGTTCGAAAGGCCGCCTCTCCGCCTGAAGAAGCAGAAACGCCGCCAAGCCGAGGAAGACAATGTCGGCCAGCCACGCGCCGAGCCAGGGTGCGATCCGGCCTTGCCGTGCCAATGAGACCCCGATCAAGGAAACGAAGTAGTAGGCGAACACCAGCAGGATCGTCAGTACGAATCCGCCCGACTTGCCGCTTTTCTTGGAAGAGAGTCCCAGAGGGATTCCTACTAAAGCCAATACAAAACAGGCGGTTGGCAGAGCCAAGCGACGATGAAGCTCAATCGAATACCAGCGGGCTGAGGCCACATCTGAGCTGAGAGCTTTCTGGCGCAGCGTGCCGGTGTCCATTTCTCCGGCAGGCTGAGACTCGTCCGCCTTGTTTTCCGTCG
>Ga0335085_10000279_pt1 | contig 157165 bp, 144 predicted proteins | sample Lox_Sample_45_FD_206712 | JGI IMG/M metagenome (GOLD analysis project Ga0335085, IMG submission 206712) | Soil microbial communities from Loxahatchee National Wildlife Refuge, Florida, United States - Lox_Sample_4.5 | ecosystem: Environmental > Terrestrial > Soil > Wetlands | place: USA... | reverse complement strand
GCTCGACGACGGCCGCGAAGGCCAGGTGCTCGAGCGCATCGTCAAGGCCGCGGTCCTCGAAGTCTTCCGGGCGCGGGTTCGGCCGGAACGGCTCGGCCCGATCGTCGCCTCGTTCGAGGACGGCTCCGTCGTGCACACCGGCGAGGATCTCCCCGCGTCCGATTACCGCGACCTCCTCGCGGAGCTCGCCGGCATGCCCGCGGTCCTCTCCGACCTCGGTGTCGGCGAGTCGCCGGCGGGGATCGCGAGCGGCATCGAGTTCGTGCTCGAAGGGCTCCACCTCACCAAGCGGCTGAACAAGGACGCGGTCGGCACCCGCGCGACGTATCGATCGCGCGGCTGACGGCCGCGGTCGTCGCCGTCAGATCAGAGCCGCGGAACGGATCCGCGCCGGCGCGTCGCCCGCGCCGATCTTCGGTGCGCACGTCTCCACCGTATGACTGCGAGCTCACCGGCGGGGGAACGCGAGGTGAACGGTCGGTCACCGGGCTGCGTATTCCTTCAACAGTTCCGCGCTCGCGCGCGGCTCCCGTTCGCGCGTGAAGCAACCGAACTGCACGTCGAACCCGTGGTCCCACTCGTAGTTGTCGACGCCGGTCCAGTGGAAGAAGCCGCGTACGTCGATCCCGTCGTCGATCGCCGCCTCCACGATGTCCAGTGACTCGCGCAACACCTCACAGCGCCAGGCGTCGTCATCGGTGCCGACACCGTGCTCGCATATGAGCAGCGGGCGGCCCGGCAGCTCGTCGTGCAGCCGGTGCAACACGATGCCGAGACCTTCGCTCCACGGCGCGTAGCCCATCGCTCCGACGCGTGCGTTTGTCGGGTACGGCGTGATGCCGCCCGCGGCATCGATGCCCAACGCGCTGTAGTACGAGAAGCCGACGATGTCGCACGCTTCGCGCAGGTCGGGCACCTCGCGTGGCGGCTTGCCCGGCAGCTCGAGCACGCCATCGCGATCGGCCTTCATCCAGATGTTCCAGATCATCGCTTCGACGCGGTCGCGCATCTGCTCCGCGGGCAGTGTGTCGGCGACGGTGAAGACGGGTGACAGATCATGGATCGTGGCGACGGGCTTTCCGCCGCCGCGTAACTCGCGCCAGGCGTCCCGCTGTGCGAGCAGCACCGCGCCGAGCATGTCGACACGATTCTTGCGGTGCGGGTACACGAGCGCGTAGGCGCCCGGTTCGTTGACCGGTTTCCACCCGAACACGAGGTCGCCGAATGTCTCCGCGCAGAACGCGACGTGGCGCGCCCAGTAGTAGGAGCGGGCGCGGTCGTCGACGAACCCGCCCTCGCCGATCTCGGTGAACCAGCCCGGCAGCGTGAAATGGTGCAGGCAGACCCACGGTTCGATACCCGCGGCGCGCGCCGCCGTCAGTACCTGGACGACGTGTTCGATCGCCGCCTCGTCGCGCCGGCCCTCCTCGGGCTCGATGCGCGCCCATTCGACGGAGAGCCGATGGTGAGTGAGACCGTGCGCGGCGTACAGCGCGAAGTCTTCTGCGTATCGGCCGGCGAAACCGTTGCCGTCGCCGCTGTGCGGCATGACGCCCGAGCGTTCGAGCGCGTACCAGTCGGACGCGGGCGCCGCGCCCTCCGCCTGCGTCGAGGACGCGCCCGTGCCCCACCAGAAATCCGGGCCGATCACCACGGGGGTACGGTAACGGCCGTGGCCGGCCGCGCGCGCTACTCACGATGGGACGGAACCCAGGTCGGGTTCGATCTCGATGCCGACGCGCTGCTCGAGGAGATGACCGACGACCTGCTCTACCACGGCGATCTGAACGCCGCGCTGCGCCGCATGATGCAACAGGGCTTCCGCGATCGTCAGGGTCGCGACGTGCAGGGCATGCGCGAGATGCTCGAGCGGCTGCGCGAACAACGGCGAGAGCAGCTCGACCGCTACGACCTCGGCGGCGTCTACGAGGACATCGCGAACCGTCTCGACGAGATCGTCGAAGAGGAGCGCGCCGGGATCGACCGGCACGTCGACGAAGCGCAACAGTCCGGCGACAAGCGCCGCGAGGAGCTCCTCGAAGAGCTCGGGCGGCAACGCCGCGAGCAGCTGGAGCAACTTCCGCCCGATCTCGCGGGCCGAGTCAGTGACCTCCAGGAGTACGACTGGATGGACGACGGCGCGCGCCGGCACTTCGAGGAACTGATGGAGGAGCTGAAGCAGCAGCTCCTCGACTCGATGTTCAAGCAGCTGAACGAAGGCATGTCGCAGATGTCACCGGAGCAGCTCGCGCGCATGAAGGACATGCTCGCCGAGCTGAACCACATGCTCGAGCAGCGCGAAGCGGGGGAGGAGCCCGACTTCGAGGGCTTCATGGAGCGCTACGGAGACTTCTTCCCGGAGAACCCGCAGTCGCTCGACGAGCTGCTCGAACAGATGGCGCGCTCGATGGCGCAGATGCAGCAGCTGCTCAACTCGATGACGCCCGAACAGCGCGCGCAGCTGCAGGAGATGGCCAACGCGCTGCTCGACGACATGGACCTGCGCTGGCAGGTCGAGCAGCTCGGCCAGAACCTCCGCAACGCGTTCCCGCAGATGGGTTGGGGGCAGGGCATGCGGTTCCGCGGTGACGAGCCGTTGCCGCTCGAAGGGATGAGCGGGTTGCTCGACCAGCTCGGCGACATCGACGCGCTCGAGAACCTGCTCCGGAACGCGACGAGCCCCGGCCCGCTCGCCGAGGTCGACCTCGACAAGGTGCGCGAGCTCCTCGGCGACGACGCCGCCCGGTCGTTGCAACAGCTCGCGAAGCTCGCCAAGGAGCTCGAGGACGCGGGGCTCATCGAACAGCGCGAGGGCCGTATGGAGCTCACGCCGAAGGGCATCCGCCGCATCGGCCAGCGCGCCCTCGGCGATCTGTTCAAGCGACTCTTGCAGGACCGAGCCGGCCGCCACGAGATCGAGCGCGCCGGCTACGGCCACGAGCGTTCCGACGAGCACAAGCCGTACGAGTACGGCGACCCGTTCCATCTCGACGTCGGGCGCACGCTCCGCAACGCGATCACGCGTCAGGGTGCGGGCACGCCGGTTCGCATGCTGCCCGAGGACTTCGAGATCGAGCGGACCGAGCAGCTCACGCGCAGCGCCACCGTCTTGATGCTCGACGTGTCACTCTCGATGGAGATGCGCGGCCGCTTCCTCGCGGCGAAGAAGGTCGCGATGGCACTGCACGCGCTCATCAGCTCGCAGTTCCCCCGCGATTACCTCGGGATGGTGAGCTTCGGGCGCGTCGCGCGCGAGGTGAAGCCCGAACGTCTTCCCGAGGCCACCTGGGACTTCGAATGGGGCACGAACATGCAGCACGCGCTGCTCCTCGCGCGCCGGATGCTCGCCCGCGAGAGCGGCCGCAAGCAGATCATCATGATCACCGACGGCGAGCCGACCGCTCACATCCTCGACAACGGCGAGCCGTTCTTCGACTACCCGCCCGACCCGCGCACGATCGAGATGACGTTGCGCGAAGTGCAGCGCTGCACCAAGGAGGGCATCCGCATCAACACGTTCATGCTCGAGGACAACTTCTATCTGCGGGAGTTCGTCGAGCGGATGATGAAGATGAACCAGGGGCGCGCGTTCTACACGACGCCGGAGACGCTCGGCGACTACGTCCTCGTCGACTTCCTCGATCACAAGCGATCCCAGCGCCGCGCGGGCTGATCGCGCCATTCGCGGCGCGCGGGCCGGGTCCTCTCGCCCGATTCGATGCCAAACGATTCAGCCGCACGCGCCCGCGCCGATGGGAGGGAGCCGGGCACGGACGCCCGGTGTGGTGGCTCATGGAGGAGGTGCACGCCGATGCCGCGCGTGCTCATGGTGGAACCGGCGCTCTCCGGCCGGGATCTCCCGGACGTCGAGGTCGCGGTCGCGGCCGACGGGAGTGCGGCGCTCGACCGGTTGCGCCGGGAGCGGTTCGACGCGGTCGTCTGCGATCTGGGCCTCGAGCCGCTCGACGGCTGGTGCGTGCTGGCCGCGGCCGGCGGATGGACGGATCGGCCGCGGTTGGTCGCCGTCGTGGCCGACACGGGACAGGCCGGCCGGGCCCGGCGGTTGGGCGCGGATTTGTGCCTCCCCGCGGGAACCAAGCTGCACGCGCGAGCGTTGTTGGGCTCGCTGCGCCGATCAGCGCAGCATCCAAGGAGAGAACCACATGGCGAAGACCCCACAGCACGACCTCCCGCAGTCGGATCAGGACTGGCGTGAGCGCCTGACCCCGCAGCAGTTCGAGGTGACGCGGCGCGCCGGAACCGAGCGCGCGTTCAGCGGCGAGTACTGGGACTGCCACGACGACGGCACGTATGTATGTGTGTGTTGCGGCGCCCCGCTGTTCTCGTCCGAGACGAAGTACGAGTCGGGGACGGGTTGGCCGAGCTTCTTCGAGGCGCTCGACCGCGACGCGGTGGACGAGCGGATCGACCAGAGTCACGGCATGACCCGCACCGAGGCCATCTGCAGCAATTGCGGCGCCCACCTCGGGCACGTCTTCCCGGACGGGCCGCGCCCGACCGGTTTGCGCTATTGCATGAACTCCGCGTCGCTGAAGCTCGAAAAGTCCGATCACTCGGACGCTCAGGACAGCAGCGACTCGTAGAGGCGGTACGTCTCGTCGTCGAACGCGACGAGACGGACGTCGATCGGGCCCGCATGGGCGAGCGTCGTCGCCACCGCGATCTCGGCCGCGGGCCCGGCCGGGTAACCGTAGATTCCGGTCGAGATCGCGGGGAACGCGATCGATGCCGCGCCGGCGGCCCGGGCGACTTCGATGGAACGCCGGTAGCACGACCGGAGCAATTCGGGCTCGCCGTCGTGGCCGCCCTGCCAGACCGGACCGACGGCGTGGACGATCCACCTCGCCGGGAGCGCGAAGCCCGGCGTGACGACGGCATCGCCGGTCGCGCAGCCGCCGATCTCGGAACACGCCTCGGTGAGCCCCGGACCGGCAGCGGCGAAGATCGCGCCGCACACGCCGCCGCCCCGCGCGAGCGCGGCATTCGCGGCATTCACGATCGCGTCGACGACCTCGCGCGTGATGTCTCCCCGGACGGCGACAACCATCCTTGCCATGCTCGCGCGCCCGGGCGCGGCCCCGGCCCCGGCCGGTGACATGCATCACAGCCGGGCCCGGACGCTGGGGAGCAGGCCCGCGGAGGCCGTTACCACCTACGTGACGGCTCTCACCGTGGGAGTGACCACGGCCAAGCATCCCGAGTGCAAGCGAGGTCTGGCGACCAACATCGCCGCGAGCCTGGCCCGACACAGCGCGGTGTCGGCCCGGGTGTGCGTGGTGGACGCCGACCCCTACGCACTCGACGTCACGACTCGGCTGCCGGTCGGAGGGCCGGTCCTCGAGGATTTCGCCCGCGCGAACGCACCCGCAGCGGCGCGGGTCGCCCGCGTGGGCGCCCCTTGGCCGGTGGCGGTGCTCCCGTGCGGCGGCGGACCCGTCGCCCGCGTACATCTCGCCGCCGAGCCGGCCCTGCGCGAGCTCCGGGACGCGTTCGACCTCGTCGTCTGTGACGTGCCGGGCGGGCCTTCGGGTCCCGGGCTCGCGTTGGGTGCACGCCTCGAGCTCCTCGACTGGCTGGTGCTCGCCGTCACCCCGAATCGCTCGGCGGTCGCCGCGACCAGCCATTTCCTCGAGCTCTTCCAAACCGCCCGGGACCGGGGCGACATCGGCTCGGTCAAGCTCGCCGTCGTCTGCACGGGCGACGAGAACTCGTGCGACCTGTCGACCTCGGAGGTCGAAAGGCTCCTCGAGGTCGGGGTTGCCGGCCGGATCCCCCAGCTGTGGGGCCGGTCCGAGCCGAACCGAGGCTTCGGCGCCGCGCTTGCGATCCCGGAGCTGGACGACGCGGTATATGACCTTTTCACGGCATTTCGGGAAGGGCGCGACCACCAGCGCCGTCTCGTCGTGCTCTGAGGGCTGGCGACCCCGCCCCATCCCGGCGCGAACCGGATTCGCGCTCCCGGAAACTCCCCCTTGCGCCCCGCGGACCGGATTGACAGAATGACGCCGTTGTAATTCCATCGGCGGTATTCCGGCCCGTCCGCCCCCCGGAGCTCATCCGGGAGAGGGTCAGCCACGAGTGAGCGAGGGGGCAGCCGATGCGTGAGATGTTGATCCAGCTCGATGTCGATGCCGGAGACCGGCGGTGGCAGGAGCGGGCGAACTGCCTCGGAGTCGACCCCGATCTCTTCTTCCCGGAGCGGGGCGCCTCCACCAAGGAGGCGAAGTCCGTGTGCGGCGGCTGCGAGGTGCGCACAGAGTGCCTCGAGTACGCGCTGCGGCACGGGGAGAAGTTCGGTATCTGGGGCGGGATGTCGGAGCGGGAGCGGCGGCGCATCCGGCGCCAGCGCGCCCTCGCCCGTCGGGGTCTGGCCAGCGCCTGATCCGCGTCGCGTCGGTCACCCGGCGCGCTCGATCAGACCGGTTCGGGCTGCGGGTCTCCGGGCCACCAGCGGGGGCCCTTGCCGACCCGCACCTCGACCGTCGACTCCGCGTCGAGGCGACTCCACTGAAGGAAGTCGTCGGTGCATTGGTCGAGATCGCGCCGGGGAATGAGGCCGACGAGCTCGACGCCGGCGACGTCGGTGCCATAGCGACGCGCGAGGTTGCGCACGTGCAGGCATGCGTCCTGCACGCCGGTGTGGTCGAGGTCGAACAGGTTCATCGAGACCTGCGCGCGCCGCGCTTCGGGAAGGAAGAACGCGAGGGCCCGCACGCCCTGTATGCCACCTGATCTCTCGCGCATGTCGCGCGCGATGCGGCGCGCGACGACGATGTCGCGGCTCACGAGCACGCAGTTGCAGGCGACGAGCGGTCGCCGCGCTCCGACCGCGGTCGCTCCGAGCCGGGGATGGGGTTCGTCGGGACCGAAGTCCGGTCGGCGGCTGCGAAAGCTCGTCGACCGCGCGTTCGGAAGGTCGCGGCCTTCGGGGTCGGCGTCGTCGTACAGGAACACGGGGACCGCGAACTCGCGCGACCACCACTCGCCGAACGCGCGCGCCTCCTCGGCCGCTTGTGCCCGTTCCACCTTGGTGCCGCCGAGGGCGACGAATGGAACGACGTCGAGCGCGCCGAAGCGCGGGTGCTCCCCGGCATGACCCACGATCGAGCACTGCTCGGCGACCGCGGCGGCGAGGGCGCGGGCGCCGTCGACCGCATCGCGCGGACCCGGCCCCGCGAGCGTGAACACCGAACGGTGGTGATCGCCGTCGGCGTGCACGTCGACGAGTGAAGGACCGCACGCGCGGGCGATGGTGAGCAGGCGCCGCATGTCGCGTCCTTCCGACACGTTCGCGACGCACTCCAGCACGGACGCCAGCGTAGGGGTTCCCTGCGGCGTGCCGAGTCAATGTCGGTAGCCTGCGCCGCGATGCGCATCGGCCTCGCGCTCCCGCAGTACGACTATTCGATCGCCGGCCAGTCGCCGCTCGAGTTCTCGACGATCGTCGACTACGCGCGCCGCGCGCGGCAGGGGGGCGCGGCGTCGGTGTGGTTGTCCGACCATCTCTTCCTCGACCTCTCGAAGTACGGAGGACCCGATCGGCGCGAGGCGTGCTTCGACCCGCTCGTGACGCTCGCGGCGCTGGCGCGCGCGGTTCCGGATGTCCGGCTCGGGACGATGGTGCTCCTCGAGGCGCTGCGGCCGGCATCGGTGCTGGCGAAGGCGCTGGCCACGCTCGACTGCGTGAGCGGCGGCCGGCTCGACGTCGGTCTCGGGGCCGGCTGGTACGAACCGGAGTACGCGGCGATCGGCATCGACATGCCGAAACCCGGTGTGCGGCTCGATCGGCTGATCGACGCGGTCGAGGTCGTGAAGGGATTACTCGGCGGCGGTCCGCTCACGTACGCGGGCGCGCACCACGGCGCCACGGACGCGACGAACCGTCCGCCCGCGCTGCAGCAACCGCGGCCGCGGGTTTTCGTCGGCGGCAAAGGCGACCGGTTGCTGCGCCTCGCGGCGGAGCATGCCGACGGCTGGAACACCTGCTGGGTATGGACGACGGACGCGTACCGCGAGCGACGCGACGCGCTCGACGCGGCGTGCACCGCGATCGGCCGTGATCCGGCGATGGTGTGGCGCACGCTCGGTCTGTACGCGTTGTGCGGCGAGGACGAGCGTGATCTCGAGCGCCGGTTCGAGCGGCTGCGCGAGGTGTCACCCAAAGGCGTGCTCGACGGCGTCGACCTGGCCGAGTTCCGCACGGGACGGCTGGTGGGGACCGTCGACGAGGTCCGCGATCAGGTGGGCTCGTGGGCCGAGCTCGGCATCGACACGCTGATCCTCGGGGCGGGTGCGGTGCCGTTCCAGATCTCGTCGGCTGACGACGTCGAGCTGTTGCTCGAGGCGTGCACCTCTTCCTGAGGCTCGGCGGGGGTCGACGGCAGGAGGTCGCGGCGCCGGCGCAGGATCCGGCGGCGTTCCCGTTCCGACGCACCGCCCCACACGCCGTGCTCGATCCTGTTCACGAGCGCGTACTCGAGGCACTCGGCGCGGACCGTGCAGTGCACGCAGATCTCCTGGGCCGATTCGACGCCGAGGCCGTCCGACGGGAAGAAATCGGTCGGACTCGCACCGCGACAGCGCGCGTTCATCATCCACGCGTATTCGTCCGGTGTCTCGTCCACGACCACCTCTCTTCTGCCGGACCTTACGGAGCGGTTCCGCTCGGGGTTCGACGCCCGACGACGGAATGTCGGTCGTCGCGCCGACCGCATGCCCCGAAACCGGGGCGAACAAACACTCGAACCAACACTCAGACGAACGAGACGCCCGGAAGGCTCCCGGTTTCACCGATTCTCCGAAGGAATCTCCGCTTCCCGCGGGATCGGCGCGAGATCGCGGCCGGCCGACCTCGGCGGTAGCCTGATCCGTCGCCGGACGAGGAGTATGTGATGGCCATCGACCCCGAAGAGCTCGAAGAGATCCCGCCGCAAGGCCATGTGCGCGTCGTCTACACGGGTCCGGTCGCGCCCCATTGGGAGATCCACCGAATCTTCGGCGACCAGCGGGCCATCGACGAATTCCGCCAGCGGGCGATGGCCCGGCTGCAGCTGCTCCCGGTCTACGACCCGCAGTTCCGGCGCAACCGCGAGCGCGTCGCGCGCGACGCCGAGCGCGAGCACCTGATCCTGGAGTGGGATCTGGGCGACGAGCCCGAGTAACTGCGCCGCGGGCTAGCGCGTCGCGCTGGCGACGCGCGACGACACCATCCGGGCGATCACCGTCAGGACGAAGACGATCGCGATGAGCGCGAGCGCGGCGCCCCACGCCCGGTCGTTGGCGGCCTTGAACGGCGTCTGCGCGTTGAACCAGATCTCCTGCGAGAGCGTGGTGTTCGTGCCGTGCAGCGGGTTCGCGTTCACGCCGGTCGTCACGCCGATCGTGAACAACAGAGGTGCGGTTTCGCCGGCGGCGCGGGCGACGGCGAGCATCGCGCCGCTCACGATTCCCGGGAGCGCCGCCGGCAGCACGACCGACAGCACCGTCCGCCAACGGCGGGCGCCGAGAGCGTCGCTCGCCTGCCGCAGGTCGCCCGGCACGAGCTTCAGCATCTCCTCGCTCGAGCGGATCACGATCGGCAGCATCAGCGCCGCCAGCGCGAGTGAACCCGCGAGTCCCGAGTAGCCGAAGTGGAGGCCGGCGCTCACCCAGATCGTCGCGATGAACAGACCCATCACGATCGAAGGGACGCCCGTCATGACGTCGGCCATGAATCTGATCGTCTTCGCCAGCCGGTTCTGGCCGCCGTACTCGTTGAGATAGATCGCGGCGAGCACGCCGAGCGGAATCGAGATCAACGCGGCGACACCCGTGATGACGAGCGTGCCCACGATGGCGGGACCGATGCCACCGCCCGCGTTCTGGGTCTGGATCGGGATGTCTTTGGTGAGGAACCCCCAACTGATGATGCCGGCGCCCCGGCTGATCACGTACACGGCGATGACGACCACCGGGACGAGCGCGAGCAGCAGTGAACCGATCATCCACGCGGTCGCGAGCCCGTTGACGAATCGCCGCTTGGGCGAGACCGCACGCTGCAGGATCCAGTTCGCGGGGTCGAGGTCTTCGACGGGCGCGCCCGCGTCGACGGCGGTCATCGGGCGGTTCCCGCGAGCGAGGAACGGTTTGCAATGGCGCGGGCGATCACGTTGACCACGATGGTGATGAGGAACAGCACGACGCCGAGCGCGATCAACGCGGCCCGATGGATGTCGGTTGCCTCCGGGAATTCGTGGGTGATCACGGACGTGATCGTGTCGCCCGAACGGAAGAGGTGCGAGGTGATCTTGTGGCTGCTGCCGATGACGAGTGCGACCGCGATCGTCTCGCCCATCGCCCGGCCGAGGCCGAGCATCGCGGCGGCGGTCAGACCGCTGCGCACGCGCGGAAACACCGCAACGCGCAGCATCTCGATGCGTGTCGCTCCCATTGCGAGCGCGGCGTTCTTGTCGTCCTGACTGACCGTGACCAGCGCTTCACGCGACAGCGACGTCACGATCGGAATGATCATGATCGCGAGAATGAGGCCCGCGGTCATGAACGACGAACCGTGTGCCTGCCCGCCGAAGAGGAGGCTGAAGCCCGGCACCCGGCCGATGGAGTTCGCGATGTTCGTGTAGAGCTTCGTGATCGGTTTCGTGAGCACCGCCAGCGCCCAGAAGCCGTATACGACCGACGGGATCGCGGCGAGGATGTCGACGACGTACGTCACCGCGGTGTTCCACCCGCGCGGCGCGAGCTCGGTGATGAACAGTGCGATACCGACACTCGTCGGAACCGCGATCACGAGGGCGATGGTCGCGGCGAGAAGCGTGCCGTAGATGAAGTCGAGCCCGCCGTAACTGTCGATGTTCGGGTTCCAGCTGCGGCTCGTGATGATCTTCAGACCCTCGTGCACGAACGCCGACCACGCGTTGTGCGTCGTCGCGATCAGGATGAGGGCCAGGATCGCGAGCACGAGCAGACCGGCGCCGAGCGCGATCGCGCGAAAACCGCGATCGACCTGCGCGCCGCCGGCCGTGCTCGAGAACGACTCGTCGGCTCCGTGTTCGGGAGACGGTGCGAGCGTGGTCATTGAGAGTTGTACGAGTTGTTACGACGGCCAGTTGATCGTGTCGCCGCTGCCGAGCGTCCACGTGCCCGGGGCCGCCTTGCTGAGGTATGTCGTGAAGTTGCTCGTTGTGCCGGACGCGTCGGCGCGGTGTACCACGGTGATGTCCGTGTCGGGCAACGTCACACCCGAGTTGTCCGCCGCGATCGCCGGGTCGTTCCACTTCGTGATCTGCCCGTTGAAGATCTTCGCGAGCGTGTCGGGGCTGAGCTTGAGAGAGCCGACACCGCTCAGGTTGTACGAGACCGTGATGGGCGCGGCGACGGTCGGGAAGTAAAGGATCGTCCCGCCCTGGTACTTCGGCAGGTCCGCAGCCTTGACGAGGCTGTCGGTGCCGGCGAAGTCGACCGTTTTGGTTTGCAGATCGGTCTTGCCCTTGCCGGAGCCGCCGCCCGCGTAGTTCACGGTGATACCCGAGTTCGCCTTCTGGAACGACTCGATCACGGCCTGGTCGAACGCCTTTTGGAACGTGGAGCCGGACCCGTTGAGGGTCGCGGTGCCGGAGCCGCCCGCGGGGATCTGCAGCTTCGAAAGCTGAGCGACGGCCTGCTGCTGGAGCGACGTCGGGAGCTTGGCGAAGTTCACGCCTGCGGCGAGCGCCTGGCCTTCGTTGAGCGTGTAGGAGAGGAACGCCTTCAGCGCCTTGCCCTGGGTGGCGCTCGTCTGCTTCTCGTAGACGATGATCCACGTGGGCGAGGTGATCGGGTAGACGGTCGGCCCCGTCTGGTTGAGCGGGCTGTAGGTGAGGTCGGCGCCGACCTTTGTCGCCTCTACCGCGGCCGACGCGCCTGCGAGGCTTGGAGCGACGAAGGAACCGGACAGGTTCTTGATGGACGCGAATGTCAGGTTCGCAGCCTTCGCGTCACTGAAGTCGACGTAGCCGACGGCCCCGTCGGTCGAGGAGATGGCCTGGGCGACGCCGGCATTGCCTTGCGCGGCTTGGAAATTCGCGCTGCCGCCGTTGCCGGAAGAGCTCTTGGAACTGCTGCCGCACGCGGCGAGCAACAGCATCGGAGCGACGAGGCCGATGAGCGCGCGTCGCGAGCGGGGAGATCGCATCGTTGCAATCAAGGTGATGTTTCCTTTCCAGGTGCTGTTCCAGTGTCCAATGTAAGAACGCCGCGTAGAGAAACGGCCTCATCGCCGTGAACGACAGGTGAACCGGTCCTGAACAGTCAGGGACTCGGAACGAGGGTTCCGGTAACCACCTATGTGGGTTCGACGTCGCCCGGAAGTTGACCGGTGATCATGAACTCGACCCAGCGGCCCATCATCACCGCGTGATCGGCGGCCCGTTCGTAGTCGCGTCCGACGAACGCGAGCTGGACCGCCATCTGGAGTTGTGCCTCGTCGGTGTACTCGCCCGAGAAGCCGGCGAAGATGGCCCGGAAGAGCTCCTTTTGGAGGTCGTCCATGACGTCGTCCATGTCGGGGAGTGCCGCCGCGATCGACTCGTCACCGTCGGCGAAGGCGTCGACCGCGAGGTGGGTCTGCACGCTCGCCTGCGCGCCCATCCGCTCGATGATGCCGCGGATGCGGGGTGGGAGCGCGCGGGGATAGAGGCGACGTGTGGCCCGGGCGACGTTGCGCATGAGCCCGTCGGTGAGCTCGATCTCGTGGAGGATCCGCAACACGGCGAGCATCACGCGCAAGTCGGATGCCATCGGCTGCTGCAGCGCGAAGAGCTGGTAGACGCGGTGCTCGATCTGGAGCACTCGTTCCTTCAGTTCCTGGTGCGAGGCGTAGATCTCGTCGACGACCGCGAGATCGGCATCGAGGAGCGCCTGGGTGGCGCCGCTGATCTGCTCGCAGCTCTTGACGGCGAGCTTGACGACGTCGGCGCGGACGTCCTGCAGGTGCTCGTCGAAGGTCCGCCGGCTCTCGACCACAGGTCCTCCGTGGCTCGTCGCTACCCGTGTTGAGTTTGCCCCGCCAACGTGTGGCCGTCCCGGCAAGCCCCCACGGCTCGCTTCCTGTTCATCTCCGGTTCACTGCCAGGCCATCCGTACCATACGGACCGGACAAGCGGCGTCCGTACCATGGTCATGTTTGCGGGTACTTGGCGGGCTCCGGATCCAGCCGCGATGCTGGATGAAGCCGTCACTCGCGGAGGCCCCGAAAAGTGTCGTCAGCCGAATCAGGTGAAGTCATGGCCATGCCGACGGTAGGTGTCCGGCTCCCGGACACGCACACGCAGGGTGGTGAGGCCGTGACCGCGACCCCGAGTGGTTCGGGCGACGACATCTCGGCGGAGCGTCCTCGCTCCGAGGTGATCTTCGAGCTCCGGGACGTCACCGTCAGCTACTTCGACCACCCGGCCGTCGAGGGCGTGGACCTGGACGTCCACCGCAACGAGATCACGGCGCTCATCGGCCCGTCGGGCTGCGGCAAGAGCACGCTCCTCCGGTCCTTCAACCGGATGAACGACCTGGTGGCCGGCGCTCGGGTGAGCGGCAGCATCTCGTACCACGGCCACGACCTCTACGCCCCCGACGTCGACCCGGTCGAGGTCCGGCGCCGGATCGGCATGGTGTTCCAGCGGCCCAATCCGTTCCCGAAGTCGATCTACGACAACGTCGCGTTCGGTCCGCGTATCAACGGCCAGCGCCGGAACCTCGACGAGGTCGTCGAGGAGGCGCTCGTGCACGCGGCGCTCTGGGACGAGGTGAAGGGCAAGTTGAAGCAGTCCGCGTTCGCGCTCTCGGGAGGCCAGCAGCAACGGCTGTGCATCGCGCGCTGTCTCGCGGTGAAACCGGACGTGATCCTGATGGACGAGCCGTGCTCGGCGCTCGACCCGATCGCGACCGCGCGCATCGAGGACCTCATGGGCGACCTCAAGCGCGACTACACGATGATCATCGTGACGCACAACATGCAGCAGGCCGCGCGCGTGTCCGACATGACCGCGTTCATGACAGCCGAGGTCGACGAGCAGGAACATCGCGTCGGCCGGCTCGTCGAGTTCGACACGACCGACAAGATCTTCACGAATCCCTCCGACGCGAGGACCGAGGGCTACATCACGGGCCGATTCGGGTGAGTCGACAGCGAAGCGACCGGAGGGGAGCGGAGCGTGGAGACGACCAGTCGAAGGTGATCCGGCGCCCCTGGCTCCGATCGTGACGGCGCTCGTCGTCGTCTTCGGTCTGGTCGGGTGGATCGTCGCTGTGATCGTCGGGCGGGAGCTGATGTCGTCGAGACGCGAGATGGCACGCGTGCGGCGGGCGGTCGACGTACCCGACGAGATCTCGCTCGTCGAGGCCATCTCCGAGGAACAGCGCGAGGCCGAGGACCGCGTGCTGCAGTCGGAGGCGGTACAGCACTGGCTGCTCGCCGCGCTCGACGAGTCGAGCGACGCGATCGTCGTCGTCGACCGCATCGGACGCGAGGTGGTGCGCAACGCCGTGGCGCGGCGGTTCGCCGGCGCGCGCACCGGCGAGGTTCTCGCGGAAGAGGCGATCGGCGAACTGGTGCAGGACGCGCTGACCGGGCACAGCTCGGAGCGCGAGCTGCCCCTCTACGGTCCGCCGCGGCAGGTGCTGCAGCTGCGCGCGTTCCCGCTCCGGCGCGACGGCGAGATCGTCGGCGCGGTGGCGTTCACCCGTGACATCTCCGAGTCGCGCCGCATCGAGAGCGTGCGGCGCGACTTCGTCGCGAACGTCAGCCATGAGCTGAAGACGCCGATCGGCGCGCTCGGGCTGCTCGCCGAGACGATGGCGGCAACCGACGACATCGCCGTCGTCCGCCAGCTGGCGGATCGAGTCGTGCGGGAGTCCGACCGCCTCGCCCGCATCGTGGACGACCTGCTCGACCTCAGCACGATCGAGGCGCAGGAGTCGCCGACACGCGGGCCGATGCCCGTCCGGCTGCTGCTCTCCGAGAGCGTCGACGTCGTGCAGGCCGCGGCCGACGCGGCCGCGGTGCCCTTGTTCGTCGGGCCCGAGCCGCCCGACATCGAGATCTTCTGCGATCCGCGCCAGATGCGCAGCGCCCTCGTGAACCTGCTCGACAACGCGATCAAGTACTCGGGTCCGGAGCAACCGGTCGAGATCGGCGGATGCCTCGTCGACGACCGCATCGCGTTCGTCGTGCGCGACCACGGCATCGGGATACCGACGCGCGACCTCGAGCGAATTTGGGAACGCTTCTACCGCGTCGACCGCGCCCGCAGCCGCGACACCGGCGGCACGGGACTCGGCCTCGCGATCGTCCGCCACGTCGCGCAGGCGCACGGCGGCGAAGTGACGGTGCAGTCGCGCGAAGGCGAGGGCTCTACGTTCACGCTCTACATCCCGCTCGCGAACGGAAGCGCGCGCGGCCTGACCGATAGCAACTGACGGAGGATCAATGGCGGACCCGCCCCTCATTCTCGTGGTCGACGACGAGCAGTCGTACCGCGACGCGCTCGCGGTGGCGCTGCAGCGCGAGGGTTTCCTCGTCGAGACCGCGGCCGACGGTCCGGACGCGATCGAACGCTTCGACGCCGCCCGGCCCGCGCTCGTGCTGCTCGACGTGATGCTGCCGAAGATCTCCGGCATCGACGTGTGCCGCGAGCTCCGGGCCCGCTCGCGTGTCCCGATCATCATGGTCACGGCCCGCAACGCCGAGATCGACGCCGTCGTGGGCCTCGAGGTCGGTGCCGACGACTACGTCACGAAGCCGTTCCGGCTGCGCGAGCTCATCGCCCGGGTCCGGGCGTCGCTGCGGCGGGTGCCGGCCGGAGACGACGAGGACCGCGGCCTCGACATCCTCGAGATCGACGACGTCCGGCTCGACGCCGGCCGCCACGAGGTCTACGTCCGGGGCAACCCGGTCGCGCTCCCACTCAAGGAGTTCGAGCTGCTCGAGTTGCTCATGTCGAACGCGGGCCGTGTGCTCACGCGCGACGTGTTGATCGACCGGGTTTGGGGCCCGAACTACTTCGGCGACACGAAGACACTCGATGTGCACGTGAAGCGGCTGCGGTCGAAGATCGAGAGCGATCCCACGAATCCAAAGCGGATCATCACCGTCCGCGGCGTCGGTTATCGCTACGAGCGCGGGTCGCAGAACGGGCTTTGAGCCACCGCGCACTCTTCCGAGGGCGCATACCTCGATGTCGTCGTTTCGTCATCTCGTGTTTACCTGGCCTCTCTAGCCTTTTCGGGTCCACTCCGTAGCCCCCGCGACGAGGACTCGATGACCTTCGAAGACAGCACGCTCGCGGTGGCGAACGTTGCTGACATCGACGACGTTCCGATGACGCCGGAGGGGCATCACACCCCCGCCGACCGTCTGTTCCGCGGGCTCAGCACCGCGGCCGCGTGCGTCAGCCTCCTCATCGTCGGCAGCACGCTGCTGTTCCTCATCCTGAAGGCCCGGCCCGCGTTCGCCCATTCCGGGGTCATCGACTTCTTCACCACGAGCATCTGGAACCCGACGGTCGGCCGCTTCGGTGTGCTCGGGCTGCTCGTCGGCACGCTCATCATCGCGACCGTCGCGATGGTGATCGCGGTTCCGCTCGGCATCGGCATGGCGCTGTTCATCAACGAGTACGCGCCGGCGAGACTGCGCGGACCGTTGACGTCCATCGTCGACCTGCTTGCCGCGCTCCCGAGCCTGCTGTTCGGCATGTGGGCGTTGTTCGCGCTGCAGAAGCACCTCACGCCCGTCGCTTCGTTCCTCAGCGTGCACCTCTCGGCGCTTCCCTTCTTCAGGGTTTCCACGGACGCCGGCGTCCCGACCTCGTCCGCGTTGAGTGCATCGAGCTTCATCGCCGGTTGTGTCGTGGCGATCATGATCCTCCCGATCATCACGTCGGTGACGCGCGACGTCATGGCGCAGGTGCCGCGCGAGCAGTGCGAAGGCGCGCTCGCGCTCGGCGGTACGCGCTGGGGGATGATCCGCGAGGTGATCCTTCCGTTCGCGCGCGGCGGCATCGTCGGCGCGTCACTTCTCGGCTTCGGCCGCGCGTTGGGAGAGACCATCGCGGTGGCGCTGATCATCAGTCCCACGATCAGCGCGAACACACAGATCCTCAAGACCGGCGCGTCGTCGGTGGCCGCCTACATCGCGATCCACTTCGGCGAGGCCGGGCCGCTCGAGCGCAGCGGCCTCGTCGCGGCGGGTCTGGCGCTGTTCCTCCTCACGCTCATCGTCAACCTGCTCGCCCGTCTGATCGTCGTTCGCAAGGCGGCGCCGCGGTGACCACCGAGACGACGGTCACCGAGCGGCCGGTCGGACAGCCGCGCCGCCGGGACACGCGCCGGGTCAAGTCGAAGGCGTCGCCCGCCCGGCGGCTGCAGCGACGGCGGGGGCTTGCTCGCGTCCTGCAGGTCGTCGCGGCGATCGTCGTCGCGATCGGTGCGGCGCTCGTTGCCAACTCCGCGCTGGGCGTCACCGGACCGTTCGCCCTGACCCTGATCGCCTATCTCGGTTTTGTCGCCGCGGTCGCACTCTCGGAGTTCGTCAAGACCACTCGCCGGCCGGACGCCGTGATCGACCTCACGGCTGAGGAACACGACGAAGGGTCGCTCGCGCCGGCGAAGCCACCCGTCGTCGTCTTGCGGGCCGTGAGCGCCGAGGACGTCCCCGATGTCCCGATCAAGCGGCGCAAGGTGACGGGAGCCGACCTGGCCGAGATCGGCGTCGCCGCACTGGCCGCCGCCGCGCTCGCCGAGCTGACCCGCGTCGTGTTGCACATGCAGAGCCTCGTCGGCCTCGCGATCTGGTGGTACGTCGCGTTCGTCGGGATCTTCTTCCTGCTCGCCCGCGACCGCGCCGACGTGGAAACCGCTCTCGACCGGTTGGTGACGGTGCTCGTCGTCTCGACCGGGGTACTCGTGTGCGCGGTGCTCGTCTGGATGCTCGCGTTCATCTTCGTCAAGGGTGTCCACCTCCTGCGGTGGTCGTTCTTCACCGAGGACCTCAGCAAGACCGGTCCGCTCGATCCCGGCGGCGGCGCGAGGCACGCCATCATCGGTACGCTCGAACAGGTCGGCATCGCGACCATCGTCGTCGTGCCGGTCGGCATCCTCACCGCGGTCTACCTGCACGAGGTGCGCGGGCGACTCGCACCGATCGTGCGGTTCATCGTCGACGCGATGACCGGCCTGCCGAGCATTGTCGCCGGTCTGCTCGTGTTCACGGTCTGGGTGGGCGGGCACGGTTACTCGGGCATCGCCGGCTCCATGGCGCTCGCCGTCCTGATGCTGCCGACGATGACGCGTGCGTCCGAAGAGATCCTCCGCACCGTGCCGAACAGTTTGCGCGAGGGCGCGCTCGCGCTCGGCGCCCCGCAGTGGAGGCTCGTCCAGCGCGTCGTGCTACCGACCGCGATCGCGGGACTCCTGACCGCGGCACTGCTCGCGATCGCCCGCGCCATCGGTGAGACCGCACCGATGCTGCTCACGGCGTTCGGCGCCGACTCGACCAATACCAACCCGACCAAGGGTCCCCAATCGGACCTGCCGCTCTTCGTGTGGAAACTGATTCGAGAACCGGACAAGACGCAGCTCGCGCGGGCGTACACGGGCGCGCTGATTCTCGTGATGTTGGTGTTCATCCTGTTCGTCTCCGCGCGACTCGTCACGAGCCGCGCGACGAAGAAACTCGGGAGAGCCCGATGACGCTCGCGCCGGAAGTCGTCAATCGATCGACCGCGGTCCTCGGCGATTCGCGCAACCCCGCGGACCTGCTCGCCACGAACGTGAGCGCGTGGTTCAGCAAGCGCAAGGTGCTCGAGCGGTGCTCGCTCTCGATGGAAGCGAGGCGCGTCACCGCGCTGATCGGTCCGTCGGGCTGCGGCAAGTCGACGTTCCTCCGGATCCTCAACCGCATGCACGAAGTGGTCCCGGGCGCGCAGGTGGCGGGCAGCATCATGCTCGACGGGGTCGACATCTACAGCGGTGACCTGAGCGCCACCCAGGTGAGAACCCGGATCGGGATGGTGTTCCAGAAGCCGAACCCGTTCCCGGCGATGTCGATCGGCGAGAACGTCCTCGCCGGTCTCAAGCTCTCGCGGACGAGCACCTCCGACAAGGCCGCGCTGATCGAAGAGTGCCTCACCCGCGCCGGCATGTGGGACGAGGTGAAGGACCGGCTGAACGAAGGCGGCATGTCACTGTCCGGCGGCCAGCAGCAACGGCTGTGCATCGCGCGGGCGCTCGCAGTGCGCCCACAGGTGCTGCTCATGGACGAGCCGTGCTCCGCGCTCGACCCGATCTCGACGCGCGTCGTCGAGGAGACGATCGGCGAGCTTGCGCCCGAGATCACGATCGTGATCGTGACGCACAACATGCAACAGGCGGCCCGGGTCTCCGACCAGTGTGCGTTCTTCCTCGTCGAGGAGATGCGCGAACCGGGGCGGATCATCGAGGTCGGCGAGACAAAGAAGATGTTCGACAGCCCCGACGACCCGCGCACGCTCGACTACGTCACCGGGCGGTTCGGCTGATGCGGACACGCGTGTCCGTACGCGTTCTCGCCGCGACCCTGGTCGTGGTTGCCGGACTCGTGCACGCCGCGTCGGCGGCCTACGCGAGCGAGGCCGTTCTCGGCGGCGGCTCGGGGTTCGCGGCGCTGGAGATCGACCAGTGGCGAGCGGATACCGCCCGCAATCCGTTCAACCTGACCGTGAACTACGTGGCTCAGGGCTCGTCCTTCGGCCGCCAGCAGTTCACGGCGAACGCGGTCGACTTCGGCGCGTCCGACATCCAGTACGTGGCGGGCGAGCTCCCGCAGCTCCAGAACCAACGCTGCGCGGGCAAGTCGCTCGACGCCTGCTTCGTCTACGTGCCGGTCAGCGCGGGCGGCGTGTCGTTCATGTACAACCTGCTCGACGCGTCGGGGAATCGCATCACGAATCTGAAGCTCACCCGGCAGGTCGCGTGCAAGATCTTCACGGGCCAGATCACCCGCTGGAACGATCCCGAGATCGTCGCGAGCAACCCGAGCTTCGCGAACCTGAACCGCGACATCATCCCGGTGATCCGCGCCGACGGCGCCGGCGAGAGCTACGTGTTCTCCGAGTTCTGCATCAATGCCGCGCCCGCGGTGTGGACCAAGTTCATCGCCGACTCGCGCGCCGGCCCCGCGTCCGGTGACCTGAGCGGTGAGTTCCTCAACGGGCAACCGACGTCGACGTGGCCGCAGCAGTGGGGCCACTCGGTGCCGATCGCGTTCGCCGACGGCACCGCGAACTACGTGGCCGATCCGGGCAGTGGCGCCAACGCGATCACGTATGTCGCCGCGGGCTACGCCAAAGTGCGGTCCTTCCCGGTCGCGTCGGTACAGAACGCGGCGGGCGTCTTCACCCAGCCCGACGAGTCGAACGTCACCGTCGCGCTCGGCTACGCGACGCCACGCGGCAACGGCACGTTCAACCTCTCCTACAACGGGCCCGACCCGCGCGCGTACTTCCCATCGACGTACTCGTACATCCTCGCCCAGACGAGCGGATTCGATCCGGGCAAGGGCGCGACCCTCGGGCAGTTCCTCTGTTACGCGATCAGCCAAGGCCAGGTCGTCGCGCCAAGTCTGCGGTACGCGCGTTTGTCGACACCGCTCGTCAACATCGCGATCGACGCGATCGCGCAGATACCGGGCGCGCCCTCGAAGCAGAGCTGCTTCATCCAGGGTGCTCCGCCGCCCCCGCCGCCGCCGACGATCGTTGTTGTCGGCGTCGGTAACGGAGGAACCGGCGGAGGTCCGGGCGGCACGCTCGGCGGCGCGTCCGGAGGAGCGGGGGGCGCGGGTTCGTCGGGCGCGAACGGATCGAGCCGCGGGGCCAAGGGCGGCGGCAAGGGCGGCGCCGGCGCGAGCGCGCGGCTGGGCGCGGGTGGCGCGGGGAGCAGCGCGAGCGACGAGACCACGACGACCGTCAACCAACAGGCACTGAACGACGCCGAACTGGCGAGAGCAGTCGGATCGCAGACGAGCAAGTCGAGCAGCACACCGACCGTTTGGCTCCTCCTGGCCGGGCTCGGAGGAGCGTGGGGAGTCAGCATGTTCGCGAAAAGCAGGAAGAAGTTGTCGGCATGAGCCGTCGGCCCCGCTCGCGCGTCGCGCGTCTGTTGGCCGCACTCGTTCCCGCGGTGTTGGCGGGAGGGCTGCTGACGACGCTCGTCGCTCCGAGTTCGCCCGCGCTCGTGTTGCAGGCGTCTTACGTCTCGTTGCGCGGCGAGGGCGCGTGGAGCATCGCGCGCGAGGTCGTGCCGTGGGAGAACGAGCTCTCCACGGCGAAGTCGTCGATCAACCTCGACTACTCCGCTCGCGGCTCGTACTTCGGCCGGACCGACTTCCTCGGCGGCGGTGCCGACTTCGCGGTGAGCGGCGTGCCGTTCACCGCCGATCAGCTGAGCACCGCGAAGGTCAAGGCCGGCGACTTCGTCAGTGCGCCGATCGACGTCGCGACCATGGCGATCTTCGTCGAGCCGCCGCCGCACGGCTTCACCGGGATCACGCAGATCTGCGATCCCGACGACCCGAGCACCTGGCCACCGACGCCCGGATTCAACGGCGCCAACGGCGACTGCATCGTGCGCAAGCCGGTGCCCGACCCGATCAAGCTGCCCAGCCGCAACGTCGCCGCGATGCTGTTCGACGTCGCCTCGGTTCCCGGTGCGCCCGGCCTCGAGCAGTGGAACAACAAGGACATCCTGCAGGCGCTGAACGTCGGTGCGCTCGACGTCGGTTTCCAGACGACCGCGACCCCGGGAGTCGCGGGCCGATCCGACCCCGACGAGATCAGCTACTACCTGCAACAGTTCGCCAAGACGGCCGCGCCCACCGTTTGGCAGGAGAACAAGTTGCTGCGCCCGAAGGCGACCTGGGATCCGATCACCGAATACATCCCGGTCGCGGCCGGCGTCACGCGCGACGGTGCCGAACAGGAACTCGACCAACTCGCGAACGGCGGCCAGGGCGTCGGGCTCGGCAACACGCCGTCGGTGCAGGGCGGCCTCGCGGCCGCGCCGCCGTCGACGCTGCAGTCGTTCACCTCGACGTACCCCGGGATACCGATCGGCGCGTCCGGCGGGCTCACCACGGCCGCGCTCCAGAACGCGAGCGGCGACTGGGTCCGGCCGACACCCGCGTCGATCGACGCCGCGGTCGCGGCGGGAGGAGATACGCCGTTGTACGCGCTCACGCACAAGGCGGCGAACGCGTACCCGCTCGTGTGGGTCGATCGTCTCTACGCGCCGGCGCACGGTCTGTCGATCGAGAAGACCGAAGGCTTGGCGATGTTGATCCGCTACCTCGCGACGACCGGCCAGAACACCACGGCCGACGTCGGCGAAGGCCGCCTGACGAAGGCGCTGTCCGATCAGGCGCTCCAGGCCGCCGACGCGTTGGTGCAGTCCAACTGCCAGGGTGCGGATCGCCAGATCGTGACGGATGCCGACCCGGGTCCACTTGCGCCGGCCACCGCGAAGGAGATGCAGTCGATCGGACCGATGAAGCACTGTGTTCCCGCGTCCGGCTCGACGTCGTCGACCACGACGAGCACGGTCGCCGGCCCGTCGACGACGCTCCCGAACGGTTCGTCGTCGACGCCGGTTGGGGGAAGCGGTGCGTTCGACTCGTCCGACTTCGGCGCGGGAACCTCGAGCCTCGGCTCCGGTTCGTCGGCGCCGGGCGCATCGGGAAGCAACGGCGGTCCGAGTGGGTCCGCGGGCGCGGCGGAGACGGGCGGCGCCGCGTCGCACACGAAGGCGAACGGCTCGAGCGTGTCGGCGTTGCTCACCGCCAGCAAGCTGCCGCTGCCCGGTCCCCCCCAAAGTGGCGGCGGTGACCGCCTCGCGACGTTCCTCCTCGGCGTCGGGCTGTATCTCGTCGTGCGCAAACCGGTTGGTCGCTTGATCGCGAGGATCGGTCCGTGACGCTGCTGGAATCGCGGCCCGAAGCGCAGCCGAAGCCGGCCGAAGCCTCGCCGGAGCCCGCCGGTGCGAAGCCGGCGCGTCTGCGTTCGACGACGAGGAGCTCGGCGACGATTGCGATCGTCGCTCTCGTCGCGGTCGTCGCGGGCTGGGCGCTCTTCGAGCTGTTCCAGGGCCCCGTTGCGAACGCTTGGTATCGCACGCGCCAGCATCAGCTGGCCGCGCAGCTGGCGGCGTCGCGCCCGCACAACCGTGTCGGCGATGCAATCGCCATCCTCCAGGCGCCGAATGTCGGCCTCAACGTCGTGGTCACCGAGGGAGACACTCCGCAACAGTTGCGCAGCGGTCCCGGACATCGGGTGGGGACACCGATTCCCGGCGACGTCGGCAACAGCGTCATCGTCGGTCATCGCACGGGCTGGGGCGGTGCGTTCCGTTCGGTCGGGGATCTGCAGACCGGTCAGGACCTGGTCGTCTACGAGGTCAGCCCGCAGCGCAACGCGTTTTTCAAGGTCGTGTCGATCAAGCGCGTCGGCGCGAACGATCCCACGCCGTTCGCGCCGTCGACGGACCGTCGCCTGACGATCGTGACCGGTACGGGCGGCCAGTTCTCCGATCAGCGGCTCGTGATCACCGCGGTGTCGGGCAAGGTGGGCACGGTGCGGACCGCCGACGCGGCGACGGTCACGTCGACCCCCGCCGGATCACGGCTCTGGAACGCGAGCATGCTGCTCGCCTTCGTCGGCATCGGCGGCGGCTGCGTGCTGGTCTTCGCCCTGCGGCGCCGCTACGCGGCGCAGGTCGTCGCCGTCGTCGCCGTCCCACTGTTCGCACTCGGCCTGCTCGGCCTGTTGATGAATCTCGATCTGTTCCTTCCACCGCTTCGGTAGGCGACCACCAATCCCCACATGACGAACGCAACGAAAACCGGTGAAGGCCACACCCGTCGACGCGCCGCGAGCTGGTTCGCGCCGATGATCGCCCTGCTCGGCGTGCTGCTGTTGTCGGCGGTTCTGTGGACAACCGCGTCGGGCGCGGCCTCGACGAGCATCTCCGAACCCTCGGGCACGTATCACGTGGTGCTCGACGCGACCGGCAAGGCCCTTCCGGTCACGGTCGTGGCGAAGGGCTTCAAGCCGGGAAGCCAGGTGTTCGTCGAGGCGTGCAACGGTCGCACACCCAGTGATCCGAACTGGTCGCCGACGCTCGACTGCGACAGCGGCACCGCGACCGCGCCTGCCATCGCCGATTCCACCGGTACCGCGCGCTTCTCGAAGACCGATCGCAATCGCATGTTCACGCCCGTCGTGGGTGCGAGCCCGTCGAAGCTCTTCAACTGCATTGCACCGCACAGCACTCCACCCAGCGATGACCTCACAAGCTATACGACATGCCAGATACGCGTGGCGAGCAACAACGTGCTGCCCACGGACGACCAGGTGTTCCGCGCGGTCGTCATCGGGTCGGGCGGGTCGAGCGGCTCGGGCGCGGCCGGGGTCATCTTCGTGATCGTCATGGTGCTCGTGCTCGCAGGCATCGCGGTCGGCGTCGTGCTCTGGGTGCGCCGACGCCGTACCGCGAGCGCGCCGGCAAAATAGGCGGGGCCGGCCCGGGCGAACGCTTAGCAGAGCCTGGGTGAACGGATTGCCAATCTCCGTCGAACACGTCGGGCGCACGTTGAGACGGCAGCCGGGTCCTGTCCATGATCCCCACGTGCGTCTCTCCCCACGTGTGTCGAACGCGGTCTGCACCCGGAAAGTGGGCCGGTCCCGTCGGTTGCGCGTCGTGGTCGTGACACACCACGGGACATCGGCAGCGCTCGCTGCCCATCTGGAACGGCCCCCTCGTACGTCGCGGCGCAGCCGCGACCAGCAACCCCAACGGGTGCGAACCACCCACGAACGGAGGACGAAGTGAGAAAGCTCTGGAAGCTGGCGGCGGCGGCGAGTGCCGCAGCCGTCGTGGCGACGATGGGAGCCGGCGCCGCCGGGGCCATCACGGCCCCACCTGCGGGCTACGGCTTCGACGGCCACCCCGATGTGATCGTGGCGGGCGGATCGGACACGACCGCGAAGATGATGCTCACGCTCAGCGACCTCTGGAACGCGTCGGCCGTCAACAACGGTTGTCACCACTCGCAGAACACGACGGCAACCACAGTAACGACCATCGCGAACGACCCGAACCCAAACGCCGTGTTCCAGAATGCGTGCGACCAGACCGACGAGCCTTTCAACCTCGCAAACTACGACGGTGACACGCTGGCCGATGCCAACCCAACCGGTTCGGGCGCCGGGCGCGCGGCACTCGAAGGAACGAACGGCGGGCACTACGAGGGAACCGTCAACACCCTGTCGAACCCCGGCCGTACGGATACGGCCGTGATCTTCCACGCCAACTCCGCGACCGCGCAGGACGACTCGATCACGACCGCCGACACCGGCAAGCTCATCACGACGAGCGACTCCCACGTGCCGTCTCCCGTGTACGTCGGCACGATCCTCCCGAACACGCCGGCGGGCCACACCAGCTTCATGCTGTCGGCCAGCCAGAGCGCGCAGAAGGACGACCCGTACAACAACTCGTCGGACTCGCCGGCGGAGTCGATCACCGTCTCGCGCTACGGCTGCCTGCCGGTCGGCCCGACGGGCGGCCCGGTGCCCGACATCGGCCGATCGTCGAGTGTCGCCGGCGGGAACACGAACTGCACGAACTCGGCGTCGGCTTCGACCTCCGAGCTCGGCGGTACGACGTTCTGGGGCTACGCCCACGACAGCGTCGAGGTGTACGGCTTCAACGTCAACGGCACGGGGAACGGCACCAAGCTCAACTCGCTGACCAACCTGACGCCGAACCAGCTCGATGACATCTGGTCGGACCACGACGGGACGAACAACGGCCCGGCGTGCCCCGGCTCGACAACCAAGCACTACATGACCTGGGGCCAGCTCGACGCCACGCAGTGGCCGCCGGCCGACCCGTACTTCGCGGCCCCGATCGTGCCGTGGAAGATGAACACCGGGTCTGGCACCTACGCCACGTTCCGCGACTACATCCGCAACAACACGTCCCCGAAGGACGCTGCGTTCGACCCGAGCAGCAACTCGCTCGACCCCTGCGCGCGGACGCTCGACATCGGAACGACATCGGTTTCCCCGCCGAACGACGGGACCACGAACGGCAGTGCCTTCGCGCTTGAGAACGACGTCAAGCCGCTCCTGCAAACCCCGGGTCTCCAGGGTTCGTCGCTGAGCAGCACGCCTTCGTCGGCGAACAACCCGCAGAACTGGGTGCACTGGGCGAGCTTCGGTGTGTACTCGGCGTTCCAATACACGTCGGCCGAGACGATCAGCGGCACGAGCTACCAGGCGGTCGCCGCGGCGATCGGCGGCATTCTGCCGAGCACCAGCCTCGCGAGCACGTACCCGATCCAGCGGATCCTCTGGAGCGTGACGCGCAAGGGTGACGCGGACTGCCCGGGTGTGATCTCGAGCGGTGTCCGCACCTGCGACTTCACGGGCCAGCCGGGACCGGTCATCGGTGCCGGTCCGACGACGGACCTCAACGTCACCGGCGCGAGCAGCGGTCCGGGCGGCGCGGTGCGTGAGTTCACCCGCTGGCTCTGCCGTTCGGGTGCGGCCCAGCAGGGTCTCGACCCGTACACGGGCAAGAACTACGACACGCTGATCTCCAGCGCCATCACCGGCGCCGGTTTCACGATCGTGCCGGCGGCTTCCCGTACCGCGGGCAGTCGTTGTGACGTGGTCACCGGATAAGTACTCAAGGATGAGGATCTGAGGTCACTGCATCGGAGCAATCCGACAAAGCCTCGAAAACGGCGGCGGGGCCGCCCGGTTCAACCGGGCGGCCCCAAGGCCGTGTGAGTGTGGCGTTCGAGCTTCATTGCAACAAGCTCGCGACAGAGAGGGATCTCGCATGCGCATCCAGACCCGGCACGGATACCGTCGGCTCATGCTCGTCGCGGTCATAGCGGCCGCATGCGTGCTGGGTCTTGCCGGAATCGCCTTCGCGGCGACGATCACGACTCCCACCGGGAACCCGTTCGTGGTGCCGGGGGACGCGAACGGAAATCCGCTGTCGTTCACGGTGGTCGCGACCGGTTTCAGCGTGGGCCAGCCGGTGTTCGTCGAACAGTGTGACGGGACGCCGCACACCGCGGCAGGCTGGGACGTCACGATCAACTGTGACAACGGTGCTTCCAACGCGCCCGTGCTCGCGGATGCGAACGGGACGGCGACGTTCACGTCGCCGGGTACTCGCGAGTTCGATCCGATCAAGGGCCTGCAGCCGACCGGCGGCTTCGCCTGCCTGGCGCCGAACGACCCGCCGTCGAATCCGGTGCCGCCAGGTGGCGACTGGACCAACTGCCAGCTGCGCGTCTCGTCGAACAACACCGCGCCGACATCGGACCAGGCGTTCCTGACCCTGCAGATGCCGGACACGCCGCCTCCGACGACGACTTCTACATCGACGACTTCGACCTCGACGTCGACCTCCACGACGTCCACGTCGACATCCACCTCGACGACGTCGACTTCGACATCCACTTCGACTTCGACTTCGACGAGCACGACGACGACGTCAGTGCCGCCGACGACGACGACTTCCTCCACGTCGACGTCGACCACCACGTCAACGCCCTCCACGACGACGACGTCGACCACGACGTCGACCTCGACATCGACGACTTCCACGTCGACTTCGACTTCGACTTCGACGTCCACCTCGACGACTTCGGTGCCGCGGACAACGACGACCACATCGAGCACGGTGCCGGCGACGTCGTCCACCTCGACGAGCACGACGTCGGTCGCGCCGACGACGACCACGATGCCGCACGACTGCGGGAACCAAAACGACCACGACCACGGGTACTACGGCGGTCGCCCCGTTCATCCTCCGTGCCCGCCGGTGTGCAACGACGGCAGCGGCGATCACGGCAACGACGGCCACGGGCACGACGTGGGCAAGTGGATGTTCCGCGGACCGGTTCGTCCTCCCTGCCCGCCGCCGATGTGCCAGACGGGCCACGACGATCACGGCTACGGCGGCCGCGACCATGAACCCGGATCGCCTGCGTTCGACACCTCGTCGCACCCAACATGTCCTCCGATCTGCGACAGCAGCCACGGCGACCACGGCCCGAGCGGGCAGTACGGTCACGGTTACGAGTTCCCCCACTGGCCGCAGTCGAGCAATCGAGTCGTCACGATCCACGCCGGGACGATCTCGGCATTGATGCCGGGCCGCTCGCGTCCCGCGGCGTTGCCCGCGGTGCTGGCGTTGCTCACCGCCGTCGCTGCGGGCGCGGGATTCGTTGTACGCCGGCGCGTCCGGATGTGAGCGGGACGAACACGCGGTGATGCTTCTCGCCGCACGGTCGGTGCTCGCGGGTTTGATCGTCGCGGCGACGGTGACGGTGGTGGAGGGCGCGGCGGATGCCGCCACGATCGTGCAGCCGGCGACGTCGCCGACCGTCGTTGCCAACGCGCCGATGACCGTCGTCGCGACCGGCTTCAAACCGGGTTCTCCGGTCTTCATCGAGCAATGTGACGGGCTCGCGCCGACCACGCAGGACTGGAGCCCCACGATCGATTGCGACAACGGCGCGTCACCCCCGCCCGCGATCGCCGCCATGAACGGGCAAGCCGTCTTTCCGGCTGCGAAACCTGACCGCGCGTTCCTTCCGTTCCAGGGTGAGAGTCCGTCGTCGCTGTTCAACTGCATCGCCCCCGGCAGCCATCCGCCCGCGAACACCCTGCCGACGTTCTCCAACTGCCAGTTGCGGGTCTCGAGCAACAACGCGGCCGTGACCGACGATCAGGTCTTCCGGACGATCGTTCTCTCGGGCCGGTCGGTGCCGTTGCCGGGCCCGGCCACCTCGACGACGGTTCCCGGCGTATCCACGACGATCCCCGGCAAGCACGCGCCGAGGCGCACGACGACCGCCGCGGGAGCCGCGGCGACCGCTCGCCCGAAGCCGGGCCACGGCGCGACGCTGGTGACCTCGACGACCGTGGCGGGCTCGCACGTGAACGGTGCCCAGGCTGCCGGCGCGACGCCCGGTTCGACGTCCGCGTCCGGCTCCGACGGTGCCGGCGTGTTCGCCCTCTCCGACGGCGGCGTCACGACCGGCTATCTGTTCGTCTTAATAGGTCTCCTTCTCGCGGTGCTCTCGGGTGTCATCGCGACGCGTCGTCGCCCGCGCGTCATCGCGCCCTCGGTTACGGGAACCGAGACCGCGGATGAACGGCAGTGAAACGGCTCACAAAGACCCACGGGCTGGCTTGGTGCGCCTCTGCATCGCGCGCGTGAATGGTGACGGCGCGGCAGCGTCGTCGACTCGGTTCTTCCAACCCGAAGGAACTTCTTGAGCATGCGCAGGCATTGGCGGCGGGTGGGCGCGGTCGTCGCGGTCAGCGCGACCTTCGTTCTGGGTCTGGCGGGGGTCGCCGTCGCGTCGACGATCACCACTCCGACGGGGAATCCGTTCGTCGTACCCGGCGACGTGAACGGAAACCCGCTCTCGTTCACGGTTGTCGCGAGCGGCTTTGCTATCGGGCAGCTCGTCTACGTCGAGCAGTGCGACGGGACGCCGCACACCGCACCCGGCTGGGACGTCACGATCAACTGCGACAACGGTGCGTCGAACGCACCCGTCATTGCGGATGCGAGTGGCGTTGCGACCTTCACGTCGCCGGGGACTCGCGAGTTCGATCCGGTCAAGGGCTTGCAGCCGACGGGTGGGTTCGCGTGTCTGGCGCCGAACGATCCGCCGTCGAATCCGGTTCCGCCGGGCGGCGACTGGACCGACTGCCAGCTGCGCGTTTCCACGAACAACACCGCTCCGACGTCGGACCAGGCCTTCTTGACGTTGCAGATGCCGGACACGCCGGGACTGGCCGACACGACGCCTCCCGTCATCAACTCGTTCACGCCGAACGAGGGAGCCTTCGTCAGCGGCGCTGCGGTGGAAGCGACCGGGGACGCGAGCGACCCGGGCAGCGGCGTGGCGACGATGACGTTCACGATCGACGACGGTTCGGTCATCGCTCCCGTCGTGGACAGCACGGCCCCGTACGGCATGACCTTCGACTCGACACTGCTCATAGACGGTTCGCACACACTCAACGTGACCGCAACCGACAACAGCAACAACACGACGACGATCCAGACCCATCACTTCACCGTCGACAACACCGCGCCGACGATCACCGCAACCGCGCCGGGCGATGGTGTGTTCGTGCACGGCACGAGCGCCGCGATCACCGGAAATGCCTCCGATGCCGGCAGCGGCGTGGCGTCGATGTCGTTCACGATCGACGACGGTTCGGTCATCGCTCCGATCGTCGACAACAGTGCGCCGTTCGCCGCGACGTTCAACTCGAAGCTGTTGCCTGACGGGACCCATACGGTTCACGTGACGGCCACCGACATGGCCGGCAACACGTCGGCACCGCAATCGCACAATTTCACGGTCGACAACACGGCTCCCGCGCAGCCGCACTTCACGGTTGCGCTCGCGCCCTTCACGGCCGCGACCACGGCCGGCCTGTCGTTCGTCACCACCGACGCTGGGTCCGGCGTGAAGTCGTACCAGGTGCAGGTGGCGAAAGCGGCCTTCAATGCGGCCGCGCTCGGCCCGTGGGCAGTCGCACCTGGTGCGACCGCTCTCGCGACGACCAGGTACACGATGACGGGCCTGGCCGCAGGCTGGGATTACTGCTTCCGGGTCATCGCAACGGACAAGGCGAGCAACGTCAGTGTCGCCTCGAGGTCGGCCTGCACGGCCCGGTTGATCGACGACAAGTCCCTTGCCCACTCGGCCGGGTGGGTGCAGGGCCGCTCGGCGGCTTACTACGGCGGCACCTATTCGACGGCGAGGAGTGCGAACCGGGCTCTGGCCATCGCAGGCTTCCGCGGCATCCGCCTGGCGATCAAGGCCGTTCAGTGTCCGGGGTGCGGCGCGATCCGGGTCTATGTCGGAACGAGTCTGATCAAGAGCCTGTCGCTCGTGTCGCCCGTCGTAAAGAACACGGTCATTGTATTGCCGGCCTTCTCGAATCGCGCCGGCACGATCAGGATCGTGACCTTGTCGACCAGAGGCGTCACGATCGACGCCATCGGCGCCAGCCGCACGTAGCGCACGTCCGCAAGCTCGACGGTTCTGACGCGACGCGCCGCGCTCGTTCTGAGAGCGGACGGCGTGGCGAAGGCACAGTGCGTGCGATCACGACGACTCTGGGTGTGACCGAAGCGGTGAGTGAACGATCGCGTCGGCGGGTGAATGGGATCCGACAACCTGGAGAACAACGACGTCGAAAGGTCGTCTCCGCTCGTTGCAGCCCCCATGATTGCTGAGAGAACTTCCACCAGCTGAAAGACACTTTGAGGAGCTGTAATGCACAAGATGTCGCGACGTTTCGTCGCTGCCGTCGCGGCCGGCGCCGCTGTGTTCCTGAGCGCCGGCGCCGCGTATGCGGCGACCATCACTACGCCGTCGAGCAGTCCGTTTGCGGTGCCGGGCGACTCGAACGGGAACCCGTTGCCCTTCACCGTCGTGGCGACCGGCTTCCAGGCCGGCCAGCCCGTGTTCGCGGAACAGTGCGACGGTCTGCCGCCCACGGCGCAGGGTTGGGACGTGACGATCGACTGTGACAACGGTGCGTCGAACGCGCCGGTGCTTGCAGACGCGACGGGCAAGGCCACGTTCACCGCGCCCGGCACGCGCGAGTTCGACCCGGTCAAGGGTCTGCAGCCGACCGGCGGCTTCGCGTGTCTGGCGCCGAACGATCCGCCGCTGAGCCCGCTGCCTCCGGGTGGTGACTGGACGAACTGTCAGCTCCGGATCTCGTCGAACAACACGACGGCGACGAGTGATCAGGCGTTCATCACGTTGACGATGCCGAACGCGCCGGTCGCGACGACGACAACCACGACGACCGTTCCGACTTCGACCACGTTGGGCAGCTGCTCGGGGATCCAGTTCCTCGGAACGCTGACGCCGCCGCTTCCGGGTGACGGTTCCGTGGCGACTGGGATCGTGGCGTCGTTGAAGACCGCCAAGACGGGCCTCGTCGTGTGGGGTCCCGGGTTCGGTGGTTCGATCACGACGACCGGTGCGGCGACGTGCGGCTTCCCGAACGGTGTCCACCCCGACGCGACGATCAGTGCGAAGTTGTCGGGGAACGCGACATGCAACAGCGCGTCGCTCGACCCGAGCCAGTACCCGCTGAACGGCAAGTTGAAGATCAGCTACGCGGCGAAGGCACTCTCCGAGCAGGCGTACGTGCGCGTGGCGGGCTTCGACCCGGTTCCGGGTCCCGACGTCATCGCCTTGACCGGCATGGACGTGAAGGGTTCGATCCCGGGTGCGACGGTCAGTGGTGAGGTTTTCTTCGACCCGGTCATCAAGGCGCTCGCGACGGGCGAGGCCGGTGGTCCGGAGCTGAAGGGTCAGTACTACTTCGACAACAACCAGATCGTTCACGCCTGCGGCACCGCCGGCGGCGGTTCGATCGGCCTCATTTACGGTGGCGACGGTACGTCGCTGTTGGGTAGCGCGGCCTCTGGTCTGTCGTTCAGCTTCTGAGAGGTACTCCCGCTCATCGTTCGATGAGCAATCGAGTTCGGGGCCCGCTCCACCCGGAGCGGGCCCCGTCGCGTTCGCGCTCTCGTACCCAGAGATGTCGTCTCGCAGCGAGGAGAGCCCACCCCGGCACACGCAGTCGACGAATCGTCATTCGCTCGCTACCGCGACGACGACTGTGCGACACGTCGGATCGTTACGGTCTCGGTGCGGAATGTTCCCGGCCCGGACCACGAAACCAGGGGCCGCAGTTCGGGTCGGGAAGTTCCGCAAGGCAAGGTTCGTCCCGGCCTGCCGCGCGGCGCGACTATGTGAGTGCGTCCCGCAGCGCCGCGACCCGCTCGGGGACGATCCGCCACCACATCCATCGACCGCGTTTCTCGCCGACGATCAGCCCGGCCTCGGCCAAGGCCTTGGTGTGATGGCTCACGGTGGGCTGGCTCCGTTTCAGGGGAGCCTCGAGGTCGCACGAGCAGACCTCGTCCGACGACGAGATGATGCTCAGCAGGCGCAGGCGGACCGGATCCGCGAGCGCCGCGAACGCCGACGCGAGCTCCACCGCGTCGCGCTCCCGCAGCGGTTCGCCCAAGACCGAGCCGCAACATCCCACCGTCTTCGCACGCGCCACGAACCCTCCCGAACGTATTGACATATGTCGATACGATGGTACCGTACGTATTGACGAACATGAATCTACAGGATGGTGGTGAGCCCCATGTCCCGTGTGCAACTTGCCCTGAACGTCTCGAACCTCGACGAAGCCGTGAGCTTCTATTCGAAGCTCTTCGGCGCAGCTCCGGCCAAGACGCGGCCCGGCTACGCGAACTTCGCAATCGCGGAGCCGCCGTTGAAGCTCGTGCTCATCGAGGGGGCAGGAGACCCCGGCACCCTGAATCACCTCGGCGTGGAAGTTGCGTCGACGGAAGAGGTCGGTGCCGCCAAGTCCCGCCTGACCGACGAGGGTCTCTCGTGCGCCACTGAGGACGAGGTGGCGTGCTGCTACGCACTGCAGGACAAGGTGTGGGTCGACGGGCCCGACGGCGAGCCGTGGGAGATCTACACGGTGCTGGCCGACGTCGAGCATCCGGCCGGACAGCTCCGGACCGTCGAGCCCGGAGCGGAGGCACTCTGCTGCGGCTCCGCACCGGCATCGGCGCAGCGCTGCTGCTGATGGATCGCGACCTCGCGCGCCGGGCGAGCGCAGAGGCGGCAGGTACGGCGTTGCTGGTCGCCGTCGTCGTCGGGTCCGGGATCGCCGCGCAACGCCTGTCGCCGAACGACATCGGTCTCGAACTGCTCGAGAATGCGCTCGCCACCGGTGCCGGGTTGGTGGCGCTCATCCTCGCGTTCGGAAGCGTGTCGGGCGCGCACTTCAATCCCGTCGTCACGCTCGCCGACCGCATCCTCGGCGGGACGACGACCCGTGACGGGGCCGTTTACGTCGTCGCGCAAGTCGTCGGCGCATGTGTCGGATGCATGGTCGCCAACGTCATGTTCGACCTGGACGCGGTCAACGTCTCCACGCACGCGCGCAGCTCGGGCTCGCTTTGGATGTCCGAGGCGGTCGCGACATTCGGTCTCGTCGTCGTGATTCTCGGCGTCGTGCGCACCGGCCGTGCAGCCCTCGCACCGTTCGCGGTCGGCGCGTACATCACCGCCGCGTACTGGTTCACCTCGTCGACCAGCTTCGCGAACCCGGCGGTGACGATCGGCCGCACGCTCTCGAACACGTTCGCCGGCATCGCGCCGAGGAGCATGCCCATGTTCGTCGTGATGCAGGTCGTCGGCGGCCTCCTCGCGGTGGTCGCCGCCCGCTACTGGTATGCCGACGTGCGCGCCGACGACATCGTCATGCCCCATGAAGCAACCGAAGCCGCATGAAGGAGCGCGATGACCACCGACGTCGAGAGCTCACGGTTGCCGGCGGTGCTCTTCCTCTGCATCCACAACGCGGGACGAAGCCAGATGGCGCTCGGCTGGTTCGAGCACCTCTCAGGAGGGCGCGCCCGGGGATACTCGGGCGGGTCGGAGCCCGCGGAAAGCGTCAACCCGGTGGCCGTCGCGGCGATGGCCGAGATCGGCATCGACATCGCGGGCAAGATCCCACGCCGCTGGAGCCAGAGCGACCTCGAAGCGGCCGACGTCGTCGTCACCATGGGTTGCGGCGACGCGTGTACCTATGTCCCCGGTATCCGGTACGAGGACTGGCCCCTCGACGACCCGGCCGGACAGCCGATCGAGATGGTGCGACGCGTCCGCGACGAGATCGGATCGCACGTCGAAAAGCTTCTCGCCGAGCTCGGGGTGAGCCGGCCCGCGTGAGCGAGGCGGATCAGCCCGGCGGCGGCTTCAGGTAGGTCGCGCTGACGACCTCACCGGTGGCGTCGGTGTCGAGCACCCACGTCGCACCCTTGGGCCACTGCGGTGCCGGGCCCACGTCGACGCCCCGATCGGCATAGTGCTGCAGGAGCATCGGGACGATGTCGCCGTGCGTGCAGAGCACCGCTCCGTGCTGCGCGTGCTTTTGCACGAGCGCAACCGCATCGTCGAGTCCACCGCCCTCGGCCAGTGCTTCCACCGGTTCGATCGCCAGCCCGCGCTGGGCCGCAAGCGGGATCAGCGTCTCCATGCACCGCACGTAAGGACTCGAGAGCAGCCGGTCGAATGTCGCGTCGGCGAGCACGGCCAGGAGCCCGCGGGACTGGATGCGGCCGCGGCCCGAGAGCGGGCGGTCCTCGTCGTCGCCCTCCCACACGTGACGATCGCCGGCCTTGGCGTGGCGAACGAGGTAGACGGTCACGCAGACCCTCCGAGCCGTGCGGCGACCTGCGCCACGAGGCGCCGGTCGTTTTCGTACGACAGCAGTGTCGCGGCTTCCGCCGCCGTAATCCAACGCGTCTCGTCGACCTCGTCGTCGGGCGCCCATTCGACGCCGCCGACGGCCGTCATCTGCCAGTAATGCACGACCTTCGGCCGCCCGTAGCGATCGGTGTACCGGTGGTCGGGGAGCGCGTCCCCCAGCCGGACCACGACTCCGGTCTCCTCGGCGATCTCTCGCGCCGCGCCCGATTCCGGTGACTCCCCCTTTTCGAGTTTCCCCTTCGGGAGGCTCCAATCGTCGTAGCGCGGGCGATGCACCACGAGGAACTGCGGACCGCCCGCGTCGGCCCGCGTGACGACACCGCCCGCGGCGCGCACCAGTTTCGGTTCGTTGTTCACAGCCAGCCGCGGACCCGTTCGGTATCGACGCGCTTCCACAGCGCGCGGAACTCGGCCCGGGCCGTCGTGGCACATCCGTGTTCGATCTGCGCGAGCATCCCGATCGCGTACGCCTCGGTGGGCGAGCACTCGTGCGCCGTCTTCGCGAGCCACGCGGACGCGACGACCGCGTCGTGGTGCTCGCCCAGCACGTCCTGAACCTCGGCCATCGAGCGCGCGAGCCGGCGCGCGCGTTTGCCGTACACCGACTCGCAGGCCTCGGCCGCGTACCGGCACCGTTTGGCGCGCACACGGATGCGGTGCAGTGCGTCATCCGTCGGTTTGTCACCGGCCCTGCGAACCGCGCGCCCTACCTTCTTCCACCGCGCGCGCACGACCTTCCGCAACGCCTTCGACGCGGGCGCGAACGCGTCGTCGGTGAAGGGTGGGAGACCGGCCGCGTCGGCGAGCTTGTCGCGCACGTGGGTCCATCGGGGCTGGGCCAGCATCGAGAGCAGGTCGAAGCGCGCGGCCTCGCGGTCGGCGTCGAGCCGGCGCACGACGCGACGCGCGGCCTCGGCCTCGGCGGCCGGTAGCCACGCGCTGTGTGCGCGCAGCCGGTCGCGCAACACCTCGATGTCGCGCAGGTCGCCGAGCTCCGAGCCGATCCAGCGCAGGTCGGCGGCGAGGTCGGCCGCCCAGTGCTCGTCGACGAACGGCTCGAACGTGCGCAGGTCGGACCGGAGCCGGCGCGTTGCAACCCGCGCCTGGTGCACCGATTCGGGATCTTCGCCCATGCGCAGGCCGGTCTCGTGCGCGCACAACCGCTCGTACGACTCCCGGATCGACTGCCGGACGACAAGTGCTACCGCGACCTCAGCCATCGGAGCTCAGCCGTCCGGCGCGCGCACCTTCGCGCGCGCGATCGCGAGTTCCTGGAACCGCACCTGCGACTCGATACCCACGGTCGTCTCGACCTTGCGCCACGCGCCGTCAGGTTCGAGCGTCCACGCGAGCACGTCGTCGGCGAGGCAGATCGAGAGGATCTCCTCGAGCCGTGATCGCATCCGCGGGTCGGTGACGCGCAGCATCGCCTCGACGCGACGGTCGAGGTTGCGGGGCATGAGATCGGGCGAGCCGATGAGGTACTCGACATCGTCGTCGGTGACCCGGCCGAACCGGATGATGCGGGAGTGCTCGAGGTAACGACCGACGATCGAGCGTACGGTGACGTTCTCGGAGAGCCCGGGCACGCCGGAACGGAGGCAACAGATGCTGCGAACAATCAGCTGCACCTTCGCGCCGGCCTGTGACGCGGCGTAGAGCTCGTCGATCATCTCGGGATCGACGAGCGCGTTCAACTTCATCGCGATCTCGCCGTCGGGGCGCGCCTGGCGGCGGATGCGTGAGCGCAGCTCGTCGCGCAGGTGCATGGGGGCGACGAGGAGACGGCGGTATTCGCCGGGCCGGCTGTAACCGGTGAGGTGGTTGAACAGCTCGGCGAGGTCGGAGCCGAGGTCGGGGTCGGACGAGAGCACGCCGAGGTCCTCGTACGTCGTCGCGGTCTTCGGGTTGTAGTTCCCGGTGCCGAAGTGGCAGTACCGGCGGATGCCGTCGGCCTCGAGCCGGACGACGAGCAGCACCTTGGCGTGGGTCTTCAGACCGACGAGCCCGTACACGACGTGCGCACCCGCCTGCTCCAGCATGCGCGCTCGCTCGATGTTCGCCTCCTCGTCGAAGCGGGCCTTGAGCTCGACGAGCGCCACCACCTGCTTTCCCGCTTCCGCAGCCTTGACGAGCGAGGCGACGATGCCGGCCTCGTCGCCGCCGGTGCGGTACAGCGCCTGCTTGATCGCGAGCACCGCGTCGTCGCTCGCGGCCTGCTCGACGAAAGCTTCGACCGAGTTCGCGAACGAGTCGTACGGGTGGTGCAACAGCACGTCGCCGCTGCCGATGGCCCAGAAAGCGTCGCTCTCCTTGCCGCCGGAGAGCGGCGGCGGATTCTGCGGCGTGTACGACGGGTACTTCAGCTCGGGCCGGCGTAACCCGTAGAGGTCCCACAATCCGCTGAGGTCGAGCGGCGCGTCGATCACGTACACGTCGTTCGCGCCGAGCTCGAGCTCGCGGCACAACAGCGCGAGGACTTCGGGCGTGATGTCGGTGTCGACCTCGAGCCGCACCGCGAGCCCTGACTTCGTGCGCTGCCGCAGCGACATCTCCATCGCCGCGAGCAGGTCCTCGGACTCGTCGCTCAATTCGATGTCGGCGTCGCGGGTGACCCGGAACGGGTATTGCGCGAGAACCTCCATGCCGGGGAACAGCACATCGAGGTGGGCGGCGATCACCTGCTCGAGCGGGACGTAACGGGCGCTGTCGGGCACGTTCACGAACCGGGGGAGCAGCGGCGGGACCTTGACCCGCGCGAACCGCTCCTCGCCGCTCGCGCGGTCGCGGACGACGACCGCGAGGTTGAGCGAGAGGTTCGAGATGTAAGGGAACGGGTGGGCGGGATCGACGGCGAGGGGCGTCAGCACCGGGAAGATGCGGTCCTCGAAGATGTGCGTGAGCTGCGCCTTCGTCTCGGCGTCGAGCTCGTACCAGGGCGTGAACGCGACGCCCGCCTCCTGCAGCGCGGGCGCGATCTCCTTGGTGAAGAGCATCGCCTGCCGGGTGACCAGCTCCTCCACGCGGGCTCGGATCGCGCGGAGCTGCTCGACCTGGTCGAGGCCGTCCGCTCCGGTCGAGCGCGCACCCACGGCGACCTGTTCCTTCAGTCCCGCGACTCGGACCTGGAAGAACTCGTCGACGTTGCCACTGAAGATCGCGAGGAACTTCGCGCGCTCGAGAAGCGGCACCGAGGCGTCCTCGGCGAGGGCGAGGACACGCGCCTGGAAGTCGAGCATCGACAGCTCGCGGTTGAGGTAGCGGGAGCTGCCCGTCGCCGGCGTGACCTGCGGCGGATTCATGGGTCAATGGTATGGGCTCGGCGAGAGACGTGCTCCCGGCCTGGCGCGCGTCCGACCGCGCACTGTGACCGCACCAGGTTTGGGGGCCACAACGCCGTCGTACCATTAGGCATCGCCGATACCCACGCACGACTCGAGTCGACGACCTTCACACCGTTCGCTCGGCTCGCCCTCGCCCACTCGGTGGGGATGGCCGGTGACGTCTTCATCACGGTCTCGCTCGCCGGGTCCCTCTTCTTCAACGTGGGCGTGGGCGCGGCGCGCCCGAAGGTCCTGCTGTACCTGCTGCTCACGATGGCTCCGTTCGCGATCGTGGCGCCGGTGCTGGGCCCGCTCCTCGACCGCACCCGGGGCGGCCGCCGCATGATGATCGCGGCCGCGATGGGTGGCCGGGCGGTGCTCTGCCTGTTGATGGCCAACAACATCGACAGTCCGTTGCTGTATCCGCTGGCCTTCGGCGCGCTCGTGCTCTCGAAGGGCCAGTCCGTCGCGAAGAGCTCGCTCGTCCCGGCGGTCGTCGACTCGCCGGACGAGCTCGTGCTGGCGAATTCGCGCCTCGCGATCATCTCGGTGGTCGGTGCCACGGTCGCGGCGCCGGTCGCGGCCCTGATCCTGAAGACAGTGGGCGCGCCGTGGGTATTGCGCACCGGCACGCTCGTGTTCCTGCTCGGCATGTTCTGCGCGTTCGGGATCCCGCGGGCCAAGCGGGTCGGGCAAGAGGAGACGCGCGACGAGCGCGAGGCGCTGCAGGCGCGCAGCATCGTCATCGCGGGCACCGCGATGGGACTGCTACGCGCGGTGGTGGGCTTTTTCACCTTCTTCGCCGCGTTCGCGCTGAAGCGGTCACACGAGCCGGCGTGGGCCTTCGGCCTCGTGCTGATCGCGAGCGCGGTCGGAAACGGAATCGGAACCTTGATCGCGCCCGTGCTGCGCAAGCATTTCCGCGAGGAGTGGATGCTCGCCGGAGCGCTGCTGTTTCCGGCCTTGCCGCTCGTGTTCGCCGCGCGCGATTACGGACGCGTGTCGTTGGTGTTCGCCGCGGCGACGGTCGCCGCCGCGACCGCGTGCGGACGCGTCGCGTTCGACAGTCTCCTGCAGCGAGACGGAGCCGAGTCGGTGCGCGGCCGGGCCTTCGCCCGGTTCGAGACGCGGTTCCAGCTCGTGTGGGTCGCGGGCGGCGTGTGCGCCGTCATCTTTCCGGGCGGCGGGCGCGGCGGGATCTTCGTCGTCGCGATCGTGTTGTTGTTCGCCGGTCTGTCCTACGTCGGGGCGTTCCGGCGGGGCCCGGTGAGAAATACGCCGCAGCTACCACCGGCGCCGGACTAGAACGAGCGGATGCCCATCGAGATCCGGCCGATCGAGGGCGACGAGGTCGACGCGCTGCTCGTCGCCGACCAACGCGGCTTCGGCGGCGTGCCGCTCCGGCCCGATTCGTCCCGGTCCTGGGCCGAAGGTGAGCTCGACCGCACGCGCGTCGCGTTCGAGGACGGTCGCATCGTCGGCGTCTCGCGTACCTACTCGTTCGAGCTGACGATGCCGGGTGGCGCGCTGCTGCCGGCGGCGGCCGTGTCGTGGGTGTCGGTGCTTCCGACGCACCGGCGGCGCGGGATTCTCACGCGCATGATGGCCGCGATGCACGACGACGCGCGGGATCGCGGCGAGTCCGCTGCGATCCTCACCGCATCCGAGAGCTCGATCTACGGACGCTTCGGTTACGGCGTCGCCGCCTGGCGCCTCGGCCTCGCCGCCGACCGCGTCCACATCCGGTTTTCGACGCCTGCAAACGGCGGTGGTCGCGTTCGCCTCGTTGATCGTGAAGAGGCCAAGCGCGTCCTGCCCGAGATCTACGAGCGGGCCCGCCTCGCGCGTGCAGGCATGGTCAGCCGTCCTCCGTTCTGGTGGGAGCAGGTGTACTGGGACCACTTCGTCGCCGCGACGAAGGCGTGCTTCGTCGTGATCCACAGCGACGGATCTGGTCGCGACGACGGCTACGTCACGTACGGGATGTCGATGGGCGGTCCGCCCGGTTCGAAGCGCGAGCTTTCCGTCATCGACATGCAGGCCGAGTCGTCGGCGACGTGGATTGCGCTGTGGCGGTACCTCTTCGGCGTCGACCTGGTCGACCGGGTGAAGGTGATCAACGCGCCCGTCGACGATCCGCTCCGCCACGTCGTCGTCGACAGCCGCCGGGTCGAGACCGACGCGGTCCACGACCACCTCTGGCTCGCCCCGCTCGAGCCGAGGGGAGTGCTCGCGGCGCGCAGCTACAGCGTGCCCGGCCGCGTCGTCATCACGACGCGGTTGCCGGACGGTTCCACGTCCACCGTCGCGGTCGAGTCGTCCGAAGCCGGGACGAACTGCGAGGTGGTCGCCGGACCCGCGGACATCTCGTGCGACTCGACCGTTCTCGGCATGTGCGCGCTCGGTGGAAACCGGTGGACCGAGCTCGCCGACGCGGGCCGGGTCGAGGTCGCGCGACCCGAGGCGTTGGCGCGCGCCGACGCGATGTTCCTCACGAGCCCCGCGCCCGCGCTGCTCTCGTTCTTCTGAGCTTTTCGTGCTCGCGCGCCGCGTCAGTCCGGCGGCAGGTCGATGCGCGCGAGCCAGAGACCCGGCGCCGCGAGCTCGGCCTCGGTGGGCACCATCGACTCGTCGGTCCACAGGCGGTTCAGTTGGTCCAGCGTGCCGTTGCTGCGCTCGACGACGCCGCGACAGAAGGCGACGCCGGCGTCGTAGTGGCCGCGGTCGAGCTCGAGGCCGAGGAGGCGATCGACGAAGCCCGTCGCGTCGCCGCGTTCGAGCCGGTGCCGGCGCAGCGCTTCGTCGAGGCGGCCGTGCGCCGTGACCATGCGTTCGCCGAGCGACTCGACGACGACGTCGGTATAACCCTCGAGCACCGAAACGAAGCGCTGAAGGTCCGCGAGGAGTGGCTTCTGACGCTCCGTGCGCATCGCGCCGAGGAGCTCGTCGGGTCCGGCGAGGTTGCCGAGCGCCTCGAACGACGAAAGGTTCGACGGGTCGAATCCCTGTAGTTGGTCGCCGAGCGCGTCGGGCTGGAGCTCGTACGCGCCGACGTACGCGGATGCGAGCCGAACCAGGCGATCGCGCACCCACGGCACCTCGCGTTGGGCGGCGTGCACGACCTCGCGCAGTGCGAGCGCGTAGCGGAGCTCGTCGACGGGCAGCGACCACTCCTCGGCGAACGCGTCGACGTTGGCGCTGACGAAGAGCAGCGTGGGCGAACCGTCGACCGGCAGCGGGAGGTCGAACTGGCCGAGCGCGCGGTGCGACAGCAGCCCGATCATCGATCCCGACCACACACCGAGCAGCAATGGCATCATCATTGCGAACAACATGTCGGGCGAGAAGCCGAACGCGGCCGGCGTGGCGTCGTCGTCCGTGCCGCTGCCGGTCTCTGTGCGGCCGAGCGCGGTCGCGAGCGCGCCGAGCACCGGTTCGAGACCCCGCAGGGTGAGGTTCGACCACGTCGCCCGGTCGACGGAGCGCGTCGGGACCGTGAGCGTGGCCGAGATGCCTGTCGCCTCGCTGACGACGAGCTGTACCGCGCGGACGACGTCGTCGAATGCGCGCGCGCTCGCCGGATCGATCGGCGGGGCGGGTCGCGCTTCGCCTGTCTCGACGTCGACGTTCGCCATGGACTCGGCGGTGCGGCGCGCGACCTCCATGTTCACCGGTCCCGGCGACTGCAACATCCGCATGATCTCGGAGAGATCGAGATTGAACGGGTTGGGGAAGGGGTCCCCCATTTGGGGAACGTCGCTCACTACGCCAGTCTATGGAGCATGGCCGATGAGTTCGTCGTCGCGGTGACCGGTGTCTCCGGGTTCCTCGGACAGCGGTTGTTGCCGCTCCTCGACGCCAGTCCTCACGTCGATCGTGTCATCGGTCTCGACATTCGCGACCCGGCCCGCCGTGCCCGCAAGCTCGAATTCCACCGGGTGGACGTGCTCGGCACCGACCTCGTGCCGTATCTGCGGGACGCGTCGTCCGTCGTGCATCTCGCGGCGGCGACGCGGCCGATTCCGGACGACGCGTTGTTCATGCGCGTGAACGTCGACGGCACGCGCCGCGTGCTCGAGGCCGCGTCGGCGGCCGGCGTGAAGAAGGTCGTGCGCCCTTCGAGCAGCGCGATCTACGGCGCGTGGGCGAACAACCCGGTGCCGCTCACCGAAGACGCGCCGCTGCGGCCCAGTCCGTCGTACCTCCCCGCGATCGTCGACGCGGAATGCGAACGTCTCCTCGCGCAGTGGGGCGCGCCGGCCGGGCGCATCGCGACCCGGCTCCGGATCGCCCCCGTCGTCGGCGGCGGCGCCGACTCCATCCTGAACGCCGCGGCGACGCGCCGCGCGCCGGCGAACGTGCGCGTGCGCGGCGCCACGCCGCCGGTGCAGGTCGTGCACGTCGACGACGCGGCGGCCGCGCTCGAGCTCGCGTGCGAGGTCGACCTCGACGGCGCGTACAACGTCGCGGCTGACGGTTGGCTCTCGTACGAGGAAGCGGGCGCGATCCTCGCCGCGCCGCGCGTCCCCGCGCTGCCGATGGCGCTCGCCGCCCGCGCGTTGAGCACGAGCTGGATGACCGGCCTCGGTGACGCGCCGCCGTCACTGCTCCCGTACCTCGTTCATCCGTTCGTCGTCGCGAACGACCGCCTGAAGAGCGCGGGATGGAAGCCGCGTCACTCGAACGAGGAAGCACTGCTGCTCGCGGGTGGCGTGCCCGACCGCCGGGTGTGGCCCTGGCTCGCGGGTGCGGGCGCGGTCACGACCGGTGTGGCGATCGGCACCTGGTGGCTCACACGGCGCGCGCGCCGTCGCCGCCGTTGACCCGACCGCGCGATCGCGCGGCGATCACGCGGGCGCGGCGTGCGCCGAGTACCAGCTGTCCCACTCGGGCGTGAAGTACTCGAGCCGGACCTTCTTGTACTCCTTCACCGACCACAGCAGGCAGTACTCGTCGACGCCCGTCTCGGTGCGGATCGCCTCGATCGTCGCTTCGCAATCGCGCGCGCTCCGCCCGTGCACCATCGTGAACACGCTGTACGGCCAGTCGTCGTACGTCGGCCGCCGGTAGCAGTGCGAGACCGCGGCGAAACCGGCCATCTGCGGTCCGATCTCGTCGAGCTTGTCCTCGGGCACCGCCCAGACTCCCATCGCGTTCGCCTTGAAGCCTGCGTTGCGGTGGTTCATCACCGCCGCGAACCGGCGCATCAGCTTGCGCTCCTTGAGCGACCGCAGCTGCGTGAGCACGTCGTCCTCGCTGACCGCTCGACCGCCGAGGCCGGCAGAGACCTGTTGCGCGTAGAGCGCGAACGGCCGCTCGACGTTCGGCAGATCGTGCTGCACAACGCGGATCGTCGCGAGCTCGAGGTCGGTGAGCTCGGGCGCCGGCATCTCCGCCTTGCGCTCGGGTCGCTCGTGTTCGAGGACTGCAGTCTTCGCGTCGGCCGCGGTCTGGCCGGTCATGTCGAGCTTCACGCCGATCTTGAACAGCTTGAGCGTCGGCAGTGTGCGCGTGACCAGCGCGCCCGAATCGCGATGCAGCACGTCGATGTGCGCGGCGAGCAAGTCACCGGGGGGAACGGCGACCGTGTACCAGAGGTTGTACTCGTGGTTGCGTTTGTAATTGTGACTGACGCCCGGGTGCTCGCTGATCACGGCGGCGGCGGCGTCGATTCGGTCCGGATCGACTTTCGCCGCGACGAGCGCGGACGAGTAGCCGAGCGCCCGGGTGTCGAAGATCGCCGAGAGCTGGCGCAGGACGCCGGCGGCCTTGACTTTCGCCACGCGCTCGCGCACCGCGGGCTCGTCGATACCGAGGCGGTCGGCGAGCACCGCGTACGGCCGGGGCTCGAGCGGGAAGTCCCACTGGACCGCGTTCAGCAGCTCGCGGTCGAGGTCGTCCAGCGTGTCGGCATCTGTCACGGGACCGCTCCCTCGTTCCGATCGACGGTTTCATGCTCGCGCGAACGCGCGCCCGGGCTCGACTCGCCCCGCGTTTCCGTCCGGTTCGCAGGCGTCAGCCCGCGGTGGCGCCGAGCCGGAGGTGCGCCTCGACGTCCTTGTTTCCCCGGCGCAGGTCGACCACGACCGCGGCGCCCGGCTGCATGCTGCGGATGATCGCGGTGAGCTCACCGATGTTCGCGACCCGCTGCCCGTTCACGGACTCGACGCGGTCGTCGACCCGCATGCCCGCTTTTGCCGCCGCGCCGTCGTGCGGCATGTCGACGATCATCGGTCCGCTCGGCGTGTCGACGCCGGCGACCCCGAGCGCGCCGTGACGAGCGATGCCTTCCGCGTCGAGCTGGTGGGCGACCTCGAGCGCGACACCGATGGTGACGGCGTAGGTCGTCGCGCTACCGTCCACGTGCCCGAGCACGATGCCGCTCACCGACCCCGACGCGTCGACGAGCGCGCCGCCGACGACGGCGGTGTTGCTGGCCGCGTCGATCTCGAGGAGCCCCGCGGTCATCGGACCGTCCTTGCTGGCCACCACCGCGTCGGTCGACGACGCCAGGCCGTGACTCATCCACGGTGACTTCGCGCCCGGCCGTCCCGCGCCGACGATCCAGACGGGTGCACCGGCAGTCGGGCCGGCATCGGCGATCGGCGCGGCCGGAACGTCGGTGTCGCCCTCGAACTCGAGCAGGACGAGGTCGGTGATGCGGTCGCGGCCCGTGACCCGGGCCGTCTGTTCGGTTCCGTCCGACGTCACCACCCGAACGGTGCTCGCGTTGCCGACGACACGCGCGCTCGTCAGCACCTCGGAGCCGTGACGGAAGCACACGCCCGAGCCTCGTCGCGTCCCCTGCGTATCGGTCGCGAGCACGGCGACCACCGACGGGCCGAGACGCGCCAGTGTCTCGGCGGCGGTCGGAACCCGCGCGGTCGTGGCGTCGGCGGCCGCGGGGGAGTTCCCGGCCGGGCTCGACGATCCGTCGAAGGCGCCGACCATCGTCAGGATGACGATCGTCACGAGAGCACCCGCCGCGCCGGCGAGCGCGGGGACCATCCACAGCCGCGAGCGGCGACCGCCCACCGTCTCGGCATCGGGACCGGCGAAGCCGGAGCCGAGCACCGAGAGCTCGGTGGGGTGGACCCACACGCGATCGAGCGGGTCGGGGAGTGGCCGGGAGGAGGCGGTCGGTGCGGCCTCGTCGCCGGGATCGTCGTCGGCGCCCTCGTGGTGCTCGTCGAGGGGCTCGTCCTCGTGGTTCCCGTGCCCCATCGCCGAGCGAGTGTACCGACGGGTTGCGCGTTCGCGACCGCGAGGAGGCGGGCCCGGAGAGTGGTTTCGTAGACTCTCATCCGTGCTCCGGCCCACTCCCCCCGAGGCGCGCGATTGGGTCGCGCTCACTGACGCCGAGTTGCAGGCGGCGGCCGCCGCGGACTGGGCGACCGTCCCGTCGGCGGGCGCGATCGTGACGTTCGCGGGGGTGGTCCGGGATCACGCCCAGGGCCGCGATGGTGTCACCGCGATGACCTACGAGGCCTACGAGGGCCCGGCCGAACGCGCCCTCGCCGAGATCGCGGCGGAGATGCGCCGGCGGTGGCCGGACCTCGCGCGCATCGCGCTGTTGCACCGGGTCGGAGAACTCCGGCTCTCCGAGACCTCGGTTTTGGTGGTCGTGTCGGCCCCGCATCGCGACACCGCGTTCGCGGCCGCCTCGTTCGCCATCGACACACTGAAGGAGACCGCGCCGATCTGGAAGCAGGAGCACTGGACCGATGGGTCGGACTGGGCGGTCGAGCAGCACGCGATCCGGCCCGTGAGCCCCTCCGCGGGCTCGGTCCCGGAGCGCTGAATGGGCTTCCTGCTCATCGCCGTCGTCGGCAGCATCGTCGGGGTGTCGGTCGTCCTGTTGCGGAACCGGCGCCCGCAGTCGATGGAGCACAGCATCGACGAGTTTGAGCGCAACCTCCGCGCGCTCGCTCCCGACACGCCGTCGCCGCGCCGCCGGCGCCGGTCGCACTGAGGGACGACCCGAACTGCCGCGCGACCTCGCTATCGACCTGGGTACCGCGAACACGCTCGTCTACGCGCGCGGCAACGGCATCATCTTGAACGAGCCGACGGTCATCGCGCTGAACAGCCGCACCCACGAGGTGCTCGCCATGGGCCACGAGGCCTGGCAGATGATCGGCCGGACGCCGGGCTACATCGTCGCGGTGCGGCCGCTGCGCGGCGGCGCGATCACCGACTTCGACATCACGCAGCGGATGATCCGGCTCCTGTTCCAGCGCGCGGGCGTCAACCGCATGTCGCGGGCGCGCGTGTTGATCTGCGTCCCCTCGGCGATCACCCACGTCGAGAAGCGCGCGGTGCTCGAAGCCGCGCGCCGCGCGGGTTCGGCGCAAACCCACCTCCTCGAGCAACCGATGGCCGCGGCGATCGGAGCCGGGCTCCCGATCCACGAGCCGATGGGCAACATGGTCATCGACATCGGCGGCGGCACCTCGGAGATCGCGGTCATCTCGCTCGGCGGCATCGTCGCGCTCGAAGCGTTGCGCGTCGGCTCGTTCGACATGGACGCCGCGATCCAGGCCTACGTTCGCCGCGAGTACGGGATCGCGATCGGTGAACGCACGGCCGAGGAGATCAAGCTCGCGATCGGCTCGGCCTATCCCGTCGACGACGAGTTCAAAGCCGAGGTGCGCGGGCGCGATCTCATGTCAGGGCTCCCGAAGACGATCATGCTCGTGCCCGAGGAGGTGCGCAGTGCGATCGAGGAACAGTTGCGCGCGATCTGCGACGCCGTCATCGCCTGTCTCGCGCGCACGCCTCCCGAGCTTGCACAGGACTTGATCCTGAACGGAGTGCACCTCGTCGGCGGCGGCGGCATGTTGCGCGGGCTCGACAAGCGCATCAGCGAGGAGACCGACCTGCCCGTGCACCTCGTCGACGCGCCGCTCGAGTGCGTGGTGCTCGGCGCGGGTCGCTGCCTCGAGAGCTTCGATCGCCTGCGCGAGCTGTTCATGGAGTGACGCGAAGCAGGTCTTCGGCGGCCTGGCGCACCTGCCAGTCGGCGTCGCGCAACGCGGCTTCGAGCCGTTCTTCCACGTCGGGTCCCTCGAAGGCCGCGAGCGCGAGGACGGCACGCCGACGGATCGCGGGACGGTCCTCGCACGCGGCGAGCACCGCGGGGAGCGTCTCCGGGTCGCCCTGAGCGCCGAGCGCGGCGACCGCGGCCTCGCGCACCAGCGGGTCGGCGTGGGCGGTCGCGGTGCGCGCGAGCGCGTCGAGCGCGCGCCGGGTCGGGGCCGGGTGCTCGCCGAGCGCGTAGGCCGCGGCCTCCGCGACCCATGCGTCGTCGTCGGCGAGCAAGGTGATCAGCGCCCCGCAGGACACCGAGCGGCCGAGAGCGGGCGCGACCTCGGCGGCCCGGCGTCGGACCGCGGCGTCCGGGTCGCCGGCGGCACCCCTCCACGCCGGTGTACTCCTCCGTCGAGGCACCCGGCGGACGAGCGTCGCGAGTGCGACCGCCCGCACCCTCGGGTCGGGGTCGTCGGAGACGGCGGCCCGAAGCCGGCCCTCGTCGGCCGAGGCCGCGAGGTCGGCGGCCCGGTCGTTCGCGGTCGCCCGTCGCGAATCAGCGGATCGCGCGTCCACGAACGGCGACGGTACCGGAGCGGCCGCGCCGCGATCCCCGGCGATCCGACGGGCGGAGCCGAATCGGACGCTGGAGTGGGATTCGCTACAGGTTCGGGCTCGGCGTGCCGATCCGGTTTGCGACGAAAAGGGTCGGCCCGGGTGGATCATTGCCGCCGGTCCATTTCGTCCGTGCTTCCGGGTCGGTGTCGGGGACGGGGCGACACCGACCCTGCAGGCGTTATCCGCCGGCCAGGTTCGACGCGACGATCAGCATCACGATCGCGATCGTGCCCAGCGTGAGCGCGACGCCGAGAGCCGTGACCGTGACGAGACCCGCGATGCGCAGCAGCGCCCGCGCCGGACGGCGGACGGGGACAGGCTGGAGCGGGGCGGAGGGACGCCGCGCCTGTCGCGCGGGAGTCGGCGTGGCAACCTGTTGGGCGATGGACATGTCGCCGCTCCTCGATCTCGCGTGCGTTACGTCCAATCTTGGGTCGGCCTCTGCCTCCCGGACCTGAAGAAATGGACACCGAAGCCCTGCCGCCGGCGCCCGGCGCCGGCCCTGAGACCGCGCCTACCTCCGCCCCGGCGGCGGATCCGGCGCACCACCGCGTCTCGTGGCCGGCGCGCATTCTCCTCGCGACCGCGATCGTGGTCGTGCTCGCGATCATCGCCGGGTTCGTCATCCGCGTGCCCTACACGACCATCGCACCGGGCGAAGCGTTGTCGCTCCCGCCGCGGATCTCGGTGCACGGCGCGGAGTCGTTCCCCGACGGGCGCGGTGACATCCGGCTGTTGTTCGTGCGCGAGGCGAATCACGTGAACCTCTGGCAGTACGTACGCGCGCGTCTCGACTCCGACATCGATCTCGTCAAGGATGCCGTCGTCAATCCCGGCAACCTCACCGGCGCGCAGCTCAACGCGCAAGGCCTCGAAGCGATGGCCGAAGCGAAAATCGCCGCGACCGTCGTCGCGATGCGCGAAGCGGGATACACGGTGAAGCCCGCGCCGGGACTACGCGTCACCGACCTCACACCCGGAATGCCGGCAATCGACGCGCTGCAGTGGGGCGACGTCGTCTATGCCGCCGACGGCAAGGCGGTCAATCAGCCGACCGAGTTGAGCGCGGCGATCGACAAGCACAAGGTCGGTGAGTCGGTGACGCTCGACATCGAGCGGGACGGCAAGCGCATGACGGTCCCCGTCAAGGTTGCGCCGTGTCCTGCCTGCGGCGGCACGGAGCCGCGGCGCGGCATCGGCGTCGAGGTCGTGCCGCGCTACGACCTCCCGTTCTCGGTGAACGTCGACACCACGGGCATCGGCGGTCCGTCGGCGGGCTTGGCCATGGCGCTCTCCATCACCGACGCGCTGACGCCGGGCAACCTCACGGGCGGCAAGCGCGTCGCGGTGACGGGCACGATCGATCCCGACGGCAACGTCGGCGAGATCGGCGGGATCGAGCAGAAGGCCGTGGCGGCGCGCGCCGCGGGCGTGAAGATGTTCCTCGTTCCCGAGTGCTCACCGGACGACCCGAAGTCCGCGCTCGAGCAGTGCCGCGCCGACCTCGACCGCGCGCGAAAGCGTGTTGGAAGCACGGTCGAGGTCATACCGGTCGCGACCTTCAAAGAAGCGCTGCAAGCGCTGGAGAAGGCGGGTGGCGCGCCGGTCTCGACGACCGTTCCCGCATCGGCGGCGAAGGCCGCGGCCTGACGCGCATTCCGGTGCCCGGCGCACGCCGTCGCGACCGGCGATTAACATGCGCGCAGGCGGACACACGGCATCCCCCGTGTTTGGGGGTATGGGGGTCCCGATGAACGAGTCCGACCGGCGGCAACGGGTCATCTCGAGCACGCCGCGGCTTTCGCCCGACGAGATCGCGAACCGGACGTTCGCCAAGGGCGTGCGCGGCTTCGCCGAGACCGAGGTGCGCGCCTTCCTGAAGCGCGTCTCGGAGGAGATCGCAGCCGGGCGCGCGCACGAGCAGGATCTCGAAGGGGCGATCGACGCGCTCGAGGAGGAACTGCGCCAGCCCCGCCCGCTCTCGGAGCAGGAACTGCTCGATGCGCTCGGCGAGGAGACGGCGCGGTTGTTGCGCTCGGCGCGCGAGGCGAGCGACGACATCCGCGGCAAGGCCGAAGAACGCGCGGCCAAGCTCGTCGAAGAAGCGGCGATCGACGCGGACCGCACCCGCTCGGAAGCCTCCGATCTCCTCGTCCAGCGCACCGCCGAAGCCGAGGCGCGTTCGACCGAGCTGCTCGCGGACGCCGAGGGCCGCTCGTCGGCCACGCTCGAAGCGGCGCGGACCGAAGCCGAGGCGATCGTCGAACAGGCGCGTGCGCACGGCCGCGAGATGCTCGACGAAGCCAAGGCGGCGCGTGAGCGCGTGCTCGCCGATCTCGTCCGTCGGCGCGCGTTGCTCAACGCGCAGATCGAGGCGCTACGCAACGGTCGCGACCGTCTGCTCGACGCGTATCGCACCGTCAAGCGCACGTTCCTCGACGCGACCGAGGCGCTCGTGCAGGTCGAGACGCGCGCGGCGGTCGAACGCGCCGCGCCGAACGCGCCGGCCGTCGACATCGAGGCCGAGGTCGCGGCCGAGATCGAGAAGCTCGACGGTGTCGCCGTGTCGGCCGTCGGCGACGCGACCGTGGGTGAGGGCGTCGTCCTCGAGAGCGTCAGCGTCATCGCCGTCGCCGGTGTCGACCCCGCCGATCCCGATGTGACCGCCGGCCTCGACGACGTCGACTCACTTTTCGCACGGCTGCGCGCCGGTCAGGTCGACGGCGACGCGGACGCAACTGATGCCATCGCCGGCGCGGGCGGGACGGAGGCGGAACCGGCCGGCGAACCGGTGCCCGCGGGCGAGCCCGAGCGCGGGCCGCGCACCTCGGTCGAGGAGTGGCGGGCGACGCGCAACAAGGTCGTCGACCCGCTTGTTGCGCCGCTGTTGAAGCGCGCGAAGCGCCGGGCGCAGGACGACCAGAACGCTCTGCTCGACACCGTCCGCCGCCACAAGGGCCGCCCGACCTCCCAGCAGGTACTGAGCGACGACGCGACGTCCCGCGAAGCGTGGGGAATGCTGCTGCGCGACGCGGTCGACCGTGCGTACGGGGCGGGGCGGGTCGCGGCCGGTGCCGGGGACGAACCGGCGAGCCCCGAACTCGTCGCCGACGCGGCGGACGCGGTCGTCTCACCGTTGCGCGAGCGGCTCGCGGTCGCGATCGACGCGGCCGACGAGCACGACACGGGTGGACTCGTCGAGCGCATCGGCGCGCGCTACCGGGAGTGGAAGAACCAGACCCTCGAACGCACGCTCGGTGAAGTTCTCGCATTCGCGTGGGCGCGCGGCGTCTACGACGCGATGCCGGACGAAGCGGTCCTTTGGTGGGTCGCCGCCGAAGAGGGACATTGCTCGGATTGCGACGACAACGCACTGGAGCCGACGGTGAAGGGGAAGCAATTCCCTACGGGTCAACCGTTCCCCCCGGCGCATCCCGGGTGCAAGTGCCTGCTCGCCCCCGCGGGAGTGCTCCAAGGGCGCTGACGCGCAAGGCCGTGCTGCATCCTTGCGCGGCGCGGGTCTGACGTACTATCCGCGGGATGCAGGCAACGCCGGTCGAGGGCCGTCGACGTTCGTTCGGCCTTCGAGGCTGGCTCGTCGTCGCCGTCGTCGTCCTCGTCGTCCTGCTGTTGAGCCTGCGCGGGCTCGCCCGCTTCTATACCGACTACTTGTGGTTCAAGGACGTCGGCTACGAGCACACCTGGCGCTCGCTGTTGTCGGCGAAGATCGTGCCCGCGGTCATCTTCTCCACCGCGTTCTTCGTCGCGATGCTGGTCAACCTGATCGTCGCCGACCGGGTGGCGCCGCGATATCGCGGTACCGGGCCCGAAGACGAGATCATCGAGCGCTACCGCTCGTACGTGCAGCCCTACGCGGGCCGGGTCCGCGTGCTGGTCTCGCTCTTCTTTGCCTTGATCATGGGGACGGGCGTCTCGGCCCAGTGGCAGCGGTGGGTGCTGTTCTCCAACTCGACCTCGTTCGGCGTCAAGGACGAGGAGTTCCACAAGGACATCTCGTTCTACGTGTTCCGGCTGCCCTTCCTGCAGTTCGTGGCCGGCTGGATCTTCGCCGCCTTGCTCGTGATCCTCATCGTCTCGGCGGTGTTCCACTACCTGAACGGCGGGATTCGCCTCCAGAGCCCGTTCCAGCGGGTGACGCCCCAGGTGAAGGTGCACCTCTCGGTGCTCCTCGCGATCATGGCGCTGACCAAGACGTATCAGTACTACCTGGCCCAGTTCGCGCTGACGAGGTCGCGTAACGGGTTCGTCGACGGCGCCACGTACACCGACCTGCACGCGCACCTTCCCGCGCTCCGCCTGCTGATGGTCATCTCCGTCGCCGCGGCCGGGTTGTTCATCGTGAACATCTGGCGCCGAGGCTGGGTCTTCCCGATCATCGCGGTCGGGCTCTGGGGATTCATCTCGATCGTCGTCGGGACCATCTACCCGGCCGTCATCCAGAAGTTCACGGTCCAGCCGAACGAGCTCGCGCGCGAGACGCCCTACATCGAACGCAACATCGCCGCGACCCGCGACGCGTTCAACCTCAACGACACGGGCACGGGCCGTACCATCACGAAGAACACGTTCAACTACAGCTCGCAGCTCGACCCGAAGGCAGTGGCCGGCGCGAAGCCGACGCTCGACAACGTGCGGCTGTACGACCCGCTTGCAGCGCAGGACGCGTTCAAACAACAACAGGAGATCCTGCCGTTCTACGCCTTCACCGACGTCGACGTCGATCGCTACAAGATCGGCGACGAGACCAAGCAGCCGATCCTCGCCTCGGTCCGTGAGCTGAATCTCGCCCAACTGCCGGACAACTCGTGGACGAGCCAGCACCTCGTGTACACCCACGGGTTCGGCGCCGTCGCCGCGGCCGCGAACCAGGTGGACGTCGACGCGCCGAGCTACGTGTTGTCGGGGATCCCTCCGGCCGGTGAGCTGGAGACGGCGCTCAATCCGAAGTACACCGGCGTCTACTTCGGCGAGGGCATCGGCGGCTACGCGGTCGTCGACACGAAGGTCGCCGAGCAGGAGGCCGCTTCCGGCGGCACGACGAAGGCAACCAACTACCAGGGCGCCGCCGGGGTGAAGGTTTCGAGCTTCGTGCGGCGGGCCGCGCTCGCGTTGCGCTTCAACGACTGGAATCTGCTCGTCTCCGGACAGGTCACGAGCCAGTCGCGCGTCATCTACGTCCGCGACATCCAACAGCGCGTGCAGACCATCGCGCCGTTCCTCAGATACGACGCCGATCCGTATCCTGTGATCTCCGGCGGGCGCATCTTCTGGGTCATCGACGCGTACACCATCACCGACGACTACCCCTACTCGCAGTCGATCCATCCGAACGAGCCGGCGGGAAGCGGTCTCGACACAGAATTCAACTACGTACGGAACTCGGTCAAGGTCACCGTCGACGCCTATGACGGCACGGTCAACTTCTACGTCGTCGATCCCTCGGACCCGATTGTCAAGACGTACCGCAAGGCGTTCCCGAACATGTTCAAGGACCTCGACCAGATGCCCACCGACCTGCAGGCGCACATGCGGTATCCGGAGGACATCTTCAGTGCGCAGACCGAGCAGTACGCGCTGTACCACATCACCGATCCGGTGCAGTACTTCAACAAGCAGGCGATCTGGGACGTTGCGCCGAGCCCCGACACGTCGAGCGCGCAAGCAGTAGCCGCCGCGGTCCAGAGCAGTGGGAGCAACGGCGGCCGCAACACGACCCTTCCCGCGACCGGCAGCCCGATCGATCCGCTCTATCTCACGATGGCGTTACCGCAGCAACAAGGAAAGGCCCCGTCGGATCAACAGTTCCTGCTGGAGCGTTCGTTCACGCCGAGATCGAAGGGCGCCATCCTCTCCGCGTTCATGTTCGCCGAGTCCGACGGCGCGAACTACGGCAAGCTCGTCCTCTACCAGGTGCCGAATCCGAACGCGCCTTCTCCGGGCCAGGCCGCCTCGCTGATCCAGTCCGACCAGTTCATCAGCAGCCAGTTCACGCTGTTGGGCACGCAGGGCTCGCGCGTCATTCAGGGCAACGTGCAGCTGATACCGGTGGGCACCGCGATCGTGTACGTGCGGCCGGTGTGGATCCTCGGCTCCGGAAGCGCGACGTTCCCGCGCTATCTCGGGGTGACGGCCGCGCTCGGCTCGCGCGCGGTTCTCGGCAACGACATGCAGGACGCGATCCGCGCGCTCATCACCGGAGGCCAGACCGACTTCCAACGGGGTGGCGGCGCGACCTCGGCGCTGAACAACCGGCAGGCGTCCGGGTCGGCCACGACGACGACCACGACCACGGTGCCGACCGGCGAGACTCCGGTGACGAACCCGCCGACCACCGCCAGCGTCAACCAGCTGTTGCTCGACGCGCAGAGCGAGTTCGCCGCGGCCGACGCCGCGCTGCGCCAGGGCGATCTGGCGTCGTATCAGGAGCACAACGCGGCCGCGCGGGCCGACGTGAACCAGGCCATCGTGAAGGCGGGGAGCGCGAGCGCGACCACGACACCCACGACCAAGGCTCCCGTCACGACCACGACCGGCGCCCCCTGACCCCATTCGGGCTCCGGTTTCGGGCTTGGATCGGCCGAACCGGATTGTTACTATGGGCGTAGTGTTAATTGCCCGGTTGCCGGGGGCGCCACCGCCTCGGCCTCCCGTCGCCGGCCGGGCCTGAGGAGGCGTGTGCGATGGCCGTTTCGGGCATCGATCTCGGCAAGTACAAGCTCGGCTGGCACGACACCGAGCAATACGTCTACGAGCCGAAGAAGGGTCTGAACGAACAGGTCGTCCGCGACATCTCGCACGCGAAGAGCGAGCCCGAGTGGATGACGAAGTTCCGGCTCAACGCGCTGAAGCGCTTCGAGCGCAAGCCCATGCTCGCGTGGTTCGCGAAGAACATGCCGAGCATCGACTTCGACGACATCTACTACTACCTGAAGCCGACCGAGGGCCAGGTCTCCGACTGGGACATGCTCCCCGAGGAGATGAAGAACACCTACGAGAAGCTCGGGATCCCCGAGGCCGAGCGCAAATTCCTCGCCGGTGTCACCGCTCAATATGAGAGCGAGGTCGTCTACCACAAGAACCGCGAAGACCTGGAGCGCCAGGGGATCCTGTTCACGAGCATGGACCAGGCGCTGCAGGACTACCCGGAGATCGTGAAGCAGCACCTCGGCACGGTCATCCCGCCCGGCGACAACAAATTCGCCGCGCTCAACAGCGCCGTCTGGTCCGGAGGCTCCTTCATCTACGTGCCGCCGGGCGTGCACGTCGACATGCCGTTGCAGGCCTACTTCCGGATCAACGCCGAGAACGCGGGCCAGTTCGAACGCACACTGATCATCGCCGACGAAGGCGCGTCGGTGCACTACGTCGAGGGCTGCTCGGCGCCCGTGTACTCGACCGACTCGCTGCACTCCGCGGTCGTCGAACTGATCGCCAAGCCGGGTGCGCGGATTCGTTACACGACCATCCAGAACTGGTCGCCGAACGTCTACAACCTCGTCACGAAGCGCGCCCGCGCCGAAGCCGAGGCGACCGTCGAATGGATCGACGGCAACCTGGGTTCGAAACTCACCATGAAGTATCCCGCCGTCGTCATGACCGGCCCGAAGGCGCACGGCGAAGTGCTGTCGGTCGCGTACGCGGGCGAGGGCCAGCACCAGGACGCCGGCGCGAAGATGACGCACGCCGCGCCCGAGACCACCTCGATCATCGACTCGAAGTCGATCAGCAAGAACGGCGGCCGCACGACGTACCGCGGTCTCGTACGAGTCGAGGAAGGCGCGCACAACGTGAAGAGCCACGTGCGGTGCGACGCGCTGATCCTCGACGACGAGTCGCGCAGCGACACGTATCCCTACATGGAGATCGAAGAGAAGGACGCGCGCATCGGTCACGAGGCGACGGTCTCGAAGGTCGGCGACGACCAGCTCTTCTATCTGCAGAGCCGCGGCCTCAGCGAGCAGCAGGCGACCGCGATGATCGTCAACGGCTTCATCGAGCCGATCACGAAGACGCTTCCGATGGAGTACGCGGTCGAACTCTCGCGCCTGATCGAGCTCAACATGGAAGGCGCGGTCGGGTGACGATGCTTGCTTTCTGCCTGTGACCGAGGCCTTCACGTCGGATGCCGCGCGTGCGCTGGGTGGGCCGGAGTGGCTCGTTCGGCGCCGGCTGGCCGCGCAAGAGCGGCTCGAGGACGTCACGTGGCCGACGCCGGCCGAGGAGATCTGGCGGTACTCGCGGATCGACCAGCTCGACCTTGCCCGCTACCGGCCCTTCGCGCCCGACGAGCTCGGCCCCGCCGGTGACGAGCGGGCGCCGGGCGGCGGACCCTGGGCGGCGGAAGCGGGAAGCCATGCCGCGCTGATCGTCGTCCATGACGGCCGGGTCGTGCACCACGAGCTGGACGCCGCGCTCGAAGCGAAGGGCGTACGCGCGTGCGGCATCGCGACGTGCGACGACCAGGCGGTGTCCGAGCTGATCGGACGCGCGTCCAACGCGTCCGAGGACGCGTTCACGGTTCTGCACGACGCGTTCCTGGCGGGCGGCGCGTTCGTGCACGTGCCGGCGGGAGTCGTCGTCGAGGACCCGATTCTCGTTCTCCACTGGTGTGAAGGCGACGGTCGGGCGTCGTTCCCGCACACGCTCGTGTCAATCGGCGAATCGGCGCAGGCAACAGTGCTCGACCGGTTCGGGTCGCCGCCCACAGACCATCTCGTCGATGCCGTGACGGAGTTGCTCGTCGACGACAACGCGCACCTCCGGTATCTCACCGTGCAGGAGCACGGCCCGCGCACCTGGCACGTCGGGCTGCAGCGTGCGCATGCGGGTCGGGACGCGACGATTCGCACGTCGGCGGTGGCCCTCGGCGGCGACTACGCACGGCTGCGCAGCGAGACGCTGCTCGCAGGCGAAGGCGCCGAGAGCGATCAGCTCGCGGTCTACTTCGGTGATGGCGAGCAGATGCTCGACTTCCGGACGCTGCAGGATCACGACGCGCCGAACACGCGCAGCGACCTGCTGTTCAAGGGGGCGGTGGAGGACACCGCCCGTTCGGTGTACTCGGGCCTCGTCCGGTTGCGACCGGCCGCGCGCAAGGCAAGCGCGTCGCAGACGAACCGCAATCTCGTGCTCACCGAGGGCGCCGGCGCCGAGTCGATCCCCAATCTCGAGATCGAGGCCAACGACGTGCGCTGCTCGCACGCGTCGACCGTCGGCCCGATCGACGACGAGCAGCTCTACTACCTCGAGTCACGCGGCATTCCGCCGGAGGAGGCCGAGCGGCTCGTCGTGCTCGGCTTCTTCGACGACGTGTTCGAGCGGCTCCCGGTGGGGGCGCTCACGCGCGGGCTGCGTCGATCGGTTGTCGACAAGCTCGAGCACGCGCGGGGGCCCCATTGATGGGCACGACGGTGCGCTGCTGCAGCCGAGACGATGTTCCGCCCGGATCCGCGCGCCGGTTCGACGTCGACGGGCACCGCGTCGCGTTGGTGCGCATCGGCGACGATTTCTATGCGATCGGCGACCGCTGCTCGCACGCCGACTACTCGCTGTCCGAGGGCGACGTGTGGGAGGACGAGCTCGAGATCGAGTGCCCGAAGCACGGTTCGACGTTCTCGTTGAAGACGGGGGAGCCGCAGACGTTGCCCGCGACCCAACCCGTGCCGGTCTACGCGGTGCACCTCGAGGGCGACGACGTGATGGTGGAACTCACGTGATGGTGGAACTGACGTGAGCATGCTGCGGATCGAGGGACTGCGGGCCAGCGTCGGGCGGCACGAGATCCTGCGCGGCGTCGATCTCGAACTCCGCAGCGGCGAAGTGCACGCGCTGATGGGCCCGAACGGATCCGGGAAGTCCACCCTCGCGCACGCGCTGATGGGTGGCGCCGACTACGACGTCACCGCCGGTTCGGTCTCCATCGACGGCGACGAGCTGCTCGGCCTGCCCACATGGCAGCGCGCCCAGCGGGGATTGTTCCTGGCGATGCAGTATCCGGTCGAGGTGCCAGGCGTCCCGCTCGAAGCCGTCGTCGGTGCCGCCGTCGATGCGCGCGGTGAAGCACGCGACGGTCTCCACGAACGCGTGCTCACCGAGGCGGGCACGATCGGGGTGCGCGACGAACTGCTGAGCCGGGGCGTGAACACCGAGTTCTCCGGCGGCGAGAAGAAGCGGGCCGAGACGGTGCAGCTCGCGGTGCTCGAACCGAAGTTCGCGGTGCTCGACGAGATCGACTCCGGCCTCGACGTCGATGCACTCCGCGACGTCGCCCGGCGCGTCTACGCGCTGGCCCGAGAGCGCGAGATCGGCGTGCTGGCGATCACGCACTACGCCCGTCTGCTCGCCGAGTTGCGGCCCGACCGCGTGCACGTGTTCCTCGCCGGCCGCATCGTGAAGAGCGGCGGCCCGGAGCTCGCCGACGAGCTTGAGCGCACGGGCTACGAAGGTATCGCCGCCGAGCTCGGCATCGACGACGTGACGGTCGGCCGTCCCGAGGAGGCCGATCCGTTCGGCGATCCGACGGTCGCGACCAATCCGTTCGCGGATCCCCTCGCCTGAGGCGCTCACCGCGGCGGTCGGCCGTGGCGCTACGGCTTCTTCGGCTTCGTCGTGGTGGTCGTCGAATGCGGCGGCTTCACGGTCGTGCCCGTGGTCTTCACCGTCGTGCTCGTCGTCGGCTTCTTGACCGTCGTCGAAGTGGGGACGGTGGAGGGGACCGTGGTCGTGGCGACAGTCGACGGTGTCGTCGGCGGTGGGCCGACGTAGCCGTTGCCGGGCTTCATCGCGGTGCCGACGACGAACACCGACTCGCCGTTGTGCACGAGCGTGTAGAAGTAGTCGGCGATGTGGATCGGGATGCGCGCGCACCCGTGCGACGCGGGATAGGTCGGCACCGAGTCGAGCCCGTGCACGGCGATGCTCCCGTTGAAGTAATACGGGTTGTACATCGTGCCGAGCTTGCCCTTCTGCCAGCCCTTGTAGAGCGAGTAGAAGTGGAAGTGGCCGGTCGGCGTGATCGCGTACTGGCAGCCGTCGACGCCGCCGCAGAAGTGCTCGCCGCTGCCGGTCGACGTGGTGGTCAGAAGCTCCGGCTGCCAGTCGTGGTACAGGGTGAGCACCTGCTTGTCGAGGTCGATCTCGACCCGGTCGGGCTCACTGTTCGGTTCGGCCGGCGTGTAGTGGAAGTCACTCAGGACCATGTCGGTCGCCCCGTCGATGACACCGGTGCGGGGCAGGCCGAAGTACTTCTGCACGGTCACGACCGCGTACCAGGTGTTCTGGTCGAAGTAGTCGTCGACGGTGCCCGGATCGAGGTGCAGCTCCTTCATCCGCGCCTCGTACGCGAAGACGTCCGCGCCGCGGTCGCCCTCACGGATCCCGTTCCCAGGATCGGGCAGGACTGCTTTCTTGGGCTGCACCACCGGCGGGATGGTGGTCGTGGTCGTCGTCGGCTTGGCGGTCGTCGTGGTCGTCGGGCGCGCGTGGGTGCTCGGCGGATTCGTTGCTGCGGCCGACGCGCTCGCGCCCGAGGCATTCTGCGAGCTCTCGACGGCGGCGTACGCGCCCGCGGCGACGCCCAGAACCACGACGGCGGCGACCAAAGTGAAGACGGTGCGGCGTCGCCCGGATCCCCGCTTCTCCGCGAGGCGCGCTGCTCGGTCTGTCGCTTCGGACGCCCCCTGCGAGTGCGTCTCGTCCGATGTCACCAGCGTTCGATGCTACTGGACGGAATTGCCACGAATGGCGCGCGAACGGGCGAGAAGGAGTCGGACGCCGAGTTCGCTCCGCCGGATCGCGGTGCGCTCCGGCGCGCTCAGTGCGCGGGTTCGGTCTCGGATTCGATCAACGCCGCGAGGGCGGCGTCGGATACCACCGCGCTGCGCAGGTCGAGCAGGAAGTCGACGACTTCGGAGGATCCGATCAGGTCTCGCGTCGCGTAGCGCTCGATTGCCTCGTCGATGATCGTGACGATCCCAGCCTGGTCCACGTGAGTCCTCCTGCTCTCCGGTAAGCGTAGCCGCCGCGCCGTGTCCTCTGTGCAACGCCGGCGCGGGCGGTCGCGTTCCGGACATTTGCGAGAACCTGCACCGCGATGTGACCGATGCCACTTCGCGCCGCGTGCGAAACGGTCAGGCCTGCGTGTCGGCGGTCTCGTCGAGACCCTGTTGGAGCGTGTTCCAGGCGAGCGTCGCGCACTTGATGCGCACGGGGAACTTGACGACTCCTTGCAATGCTTCGAGATCGCCGAGCTGCACGCCGGCGAGGTCGTCGGCGAGGTCACTGCCGTCGCCGGTTTCACCCTCGAGCTTCGATTCGTGGATCGACATCAGCGCCTTGAACGCGCGAATCAGCTTGCGAACCTCGTCGAGCTGTTTGCCCTTCACGGCCGCGCTCATCATCGACGTCGAGGCCTGGCTGATCGAGCAGCCCTGGCCCGCGATCTTGACGTCGCGCACCACGTCCGACTCGGGGTCGACGTCGAGATACAGCACGACCTCGTCGCCGCACAGCGGATTGAATCCTTCGACTTTGTGCGCAGGAGGTACCGGGAGCTCCCCCCGGTTACGCGGCGCGCGGTAGTGATCGAGGATGATCTCGCGGTAGAGGTCTTCGAGGCCGGCCATCTGCAGCGATCCTAAACCGCGAAGAACTTCTGGGCCTTCGCCAGCGCTTCCACGAGCGCGTCGACGTCGGCTTCGTCGTTGTACACGTAGAACGAGGCGCGCGTCGTCGCCGGGACGCCCAACTGGCGCATCAACGGCTTCGCACAGTGGTGTCCGGCCCGGACGCACACGGCGTCCTCGTCGAGCACCTGGCTGATGTCGTGCGCGTGAATCCCGTCGAACAGGAACGACACCGCGCCGCCGCGGTGGTCGGTGTCGGTTGGTCCGTAGATCGAGAGCGCGTCACCGAAGCGGTCACGGAGCGCGGCGAGGGCGTAGCGCGTCAGCTCGACCTCGTGCGCCCGGATGGCGTCCATCCCGAGAGCCGAGACGTAGTCGACGGCCGCGCCGAACCCGACCGCTTCCACGATGGCGGGTGTTCCCGCCTCGAACTTCCAGGGCACGTCGTTGGTGGTGAAGCCGTCGAGCCGGACGTCGCGGATCATCTCGCCGCCGCCGATGAACGGGGGCATCGCGTCGAGCAGCTCGAATCGCGCCCAGAGGGCGCCGATGCCCGTCGGGCCGCACAGCTTGTGCGACGAGAACGCGATGAAGTCGGCGTCCCATTGCCGAACGTCGGTGGCGACGTGCGGCACGTACTGGCAGGCGTCGACGAGCACCAACGCGCCGTGCGCATGCGCGGCGTCGGCCAGCGGCCGGATGTCGTTGATCGTGCCGAGCACGTTCGACATCGCGCTGACGGCGAGCAGCTTCGCGCCGTCGAGCAACGCCTCGAGGTCGGTGAGGTCGAGCCGGTAGTCGGGCGTCATCGGGATCCAGCGCAGCTCCACGCCCCGTTCCGCGGCGAGCATGTGCCACGGCACGACGTTGGCGTGGTGCTCCATGTGCGACAGAACGATCTTGTCGCCGCGTTGCAGGTTCGCTCGCGCCCACGTGTAGGCGACGAGATTGATCGACTCGGTCGCGTTGCGGGTGAACACGATCTCGTCCGACCGCGGAGCATTGACGAACGCGGCGACCTTGCCGCGGGCGACCTCGAACGCCGCGGTCGCCTCCTCGGCAATGGTGTAGACGCCGCGGTGGATGTTCGCATAGTGGTTGCGGTACGCGTCGTCCATCGCGTCGAGCACCGAGACGGGCTTTTGCGCCGAGGAAGCGGAATCGAGATAGACGACGCGCTTGCCGTTCACCGTGCGCTCGAGCAACGGGAAGTCGCGCTTGACGGCGGCGACGTCGAGCCGGTTCACGACGCCGCCTCGTGCACGCGGAACGCCTCGAAACCACGCGTCTCGACCGAGGCCGCGAGCTCGGGTCCCCCCGTCGCCACGATGCGGCCGTCGACGAGGACGTGCACCACGTCGGGGACGAGGTAGTCGAGGAGTCGCTGGTAGTGCGTGATCGCGAGGATCCCGAGGTGCGGACGGGCGGATCGCACCTCGGTGATCCCCGCGGCGACCTCGCGCAGCGCGTCGATGTCAAGACCGGAGTCGGTCTCGTCGAGCACCGCGACGTCGGGCTCCATCATCGCCATCTGCAGGACCTCGTTGCGCTTCTTCTCACCGCCGGAGAAGCCCTCGTTGAGATAGCGCTCCTGGAAGCGGGAGTCCATCCCGAGCCGCTTGCTCCACTCGATCAGCGCGAGCCGCACCTCGAGCACGGAGAAGTTGTCGATGCCCTTGCGGCGCGCGATCGCCTGGCGCAAGAAGTTGAGGACCGAAACACCGGGGATCTCCTGGGGATGCTGGAAACCGAGGAACAGGCCCCGTCGGGCCCGCTCGTCGGTGGGCAGGTGTGTGATGTCCTCGCCGGCGAGCACGATGCGACCGGAGGTGACCTGATACGCCGGGTTGGCGAGCAGCGTGTTGGCCAGCGTCGACTTTCCCGATCCGTTGGGTCCCATCAGCGCATGGAGCGATCCCGGCTCGATCCCGAGCGAGACGCCCCGCAGAATCTCGTGTCCCTCGACGGCGACGTGGAGGTCGTCGATCTCGAGCGCGAATGCCGCGTTCGGTTCCGGGGCGGCGGCGGTGGGGGTCACACCGCCATTGTAATAACACTACGGCCGTAGTGGAAATCTGGCAGGAGCGGAGAGGTCAGTGCGCGACGGCGCGCTCGTAGACCTCCTCGTAGCCGACGACCATCGCCTGCGCCGAGAACAACTTCTCCACCCGGGCCCGGCAGTCGTCGGGGGAGAGGGCTCGGGCGTCGCCGATCGCGTGGACGAGGTCGTCGTCGCCGTCGCGCCGAAATCCGGTGACGCCGTCGGCGACCACCTCGGGCGCCGACCCCCAATTCGTCGTGACGACCGGCGTGCCGCACGCCATCGCCTCGACCATGACGAGGCCGAACGGCTCCGGCCAGCGGATCGGGAAGATCATCGCGCACGCCCGTCCGAGCAACTCGACCTTCTCTTCGTGCGTGACGTTCTCGTACAACTCGATGTCACTCGCGAGCAACGGCTCGATCTCGTGTTCGAAGTATTCGCGCTCGGGCACCTCGCCGCGCTTCAGCAACATCTGTAGCGGAAGTCCGGCGCGCCGTGCGATGTTGATCGCTTCCTTCGGCCCTTTGTCGGGGTTGGCGCGGCCGATGTAGACGAGGACGTCGTCCTTCTTGTCGCGGAAGGGATACGCGGTCAGGTCGATGCCGTTGTAGACCATGCCGATGTACGCGATCTCGGGGTTGTCCGCGCGTTGCGCCTCGCTGATCGCGACGAGATGCACGTGACGCGCGGCGCGGCTGTAGAAGAGGCGCGTCTGCGGTGTCCAAGGTCCGTGCAACGTGTGCACGACGGGCGGCTTGCCCTTCAACATCGCACCACAGATCGGGCCCACGATCCCGGCGTGGTCGTGCACGACGTCGAACCCGTCCATCTGCATGTACGCGCTCAACGCGTGATAGCCGTCGTACCAGGCGTTCCCGAGCTCACGCGGGTCGGGTGGCTCGGACATCGGCGAGACGAGTTCGGCCTTGGTGATCGAGCCGCCGCTCGCGAACAGCGTGACGTCGTGTCCCGCGTCGACCAGGCCGTCAGCGAGCAGTGACACGACCAGCTCGATGCCGCCGTAACCCGTCGGGGGTACGGGGAACCAAACCGGAGCGACGACCGCGATGCGCACGGGCGGAGGCTAATGCCGGTTTCGGCGATCCTTGCGGCACGCGGATCGGCCGAGAGGTGCGACTCGCGGTAGTAGCTTCGGGCGATGCCGGAGCCCTGGACGACCAGCGCCAGCGCGAGCATCGGCGCCGAAGGGATCGTCACTCTCGTCGAGGGCTCGGCGTTCTGTATCTCGAGTCGTTCGGGTGAGATCGACCCGGCCCGGCCGCAAGGTCTGTTCTTCCGCGACACGCGCTTCGTCTCGGAGTTGCGTTGCATGTTGAACGGCCTCAGCCCCGAGCCGCTGTCCGCGACGGCACCCGATCCGTTCAGCGGGGTGTTCGTGCTCCGCGGGCATCCGTCACGCGGCCACGCCGATTCGCACCTCGTGCTGTTCCGCCGGCGCTACGTGGGCCGCGGGATGCGCGAGGACTTCGAGCTCGAGAACTACGGCGAGGAAGCGGCGTTCTGTTCGATCGAGATCCACATCGACTGCGACTTCGCCGACTTGTTCGAGGTCAAGGAAGGGCGCGTCCAGAAGCAGGGCCAGCTCGACGTCAGCGACGAGGGATCGCGCCTCACGTTCCGCTACAAGCGCCACGCCTTCGAACGCGCGACGCACGTCGACTTCAGCGGAACGCCCCGCATCCACGGCACGCACGTGATGTACGAGACCGTGGTGCCGCCGCGCGGGCGCTGGACGGCATGCATCGAGGTCACGCCCGTGATCGGAGCGCTCGAGGTCACGCCTCGTTATCAGTGCGGTCAGCCGGTCGAGCGCTCGACGCCTGTCGCGCGGCTCGAACAGTGGCGCGCGCGCATGCCGGTCGTCACGAGCGACGACGACCAGTTCCGCGCGCTGCTCGAACGGTCGACCAGCGACCTCGCCGGCCTCCGCATCTTCGACCCGGAATACCCCGACCGCGCGGTCGTCGCCGCCGGCGCGCCGTGGTTCATGACGCTCTTCGGCCGCGACTCGCTCATCACCTCGTGGATGACGATGCTCGTCGATCCCGACCTCGCGCTCGGCACGTTGCAGACGCTCGCCCGCTTCCAGGGTCGGGAGGTCGATCCGCGCACCGAGGAGGAGCCGGGCCGCATCCTGCACGAGATGCGGTTCGGCGAGACCGCTTCGCTCGCGCTCGGCGGCGGGCGCGTCTATTACGGCACGGTCGACGCGACGCCGCTGTTCGTCATGCTGCTCGGGGAGCTCTCGCGCTGGGGAGCGCGCCGCGACGAGGTCGACGCGCTGCTCCCGGCCGCTGACGCCGCGTTGGCGTGGATCAACGACTACGGCGACCGCGACGGCGACGGTTTTGTCGAATACCAACGCACGACCGATCGGGGCCTGCAGAACCAGGGTTGGAAGGACTCGTGGGACTCGATGCGGTTCGCCGACGGCTCGCTGGCTGCGCCGCCGATCGCGTTGTGCGAAGTGCAGGGCTACGTGTACGCCGCGCTCGTCGCGCGGAGCCACTGCGCGACGGAAGCCGGCGACGACGCGCTCGCCGCGAACCTGATCGAGCGCGCGGCCGAGCTGAAGCGCAGGTTCAACCGCGAGTTCTGGGTCGAGACCGACGACGGCGGTTACTTCGCGCTCGGGCTCGACCGCGACAAGAAGCCGATCGACGGCCTCGGCTCGAACATGGGCCACTGTCTGTGGACCGGCATCGTCGACGAGGAGAAGGCGCCGTTCGTCGCGCAGGCGCTCGTTTCGCCGGGCATGTTCGGCGGATGGGGAGTGCGGACGCTGTCGGCCGACAATCCCGGTTACAACCCGATCTCGTACCACTGCGGGAGCGTGTGGCCGCACGACAACGCGCTGACCGCGGCGGGCCTCATGCGCTACGGCTATGCCGAGGATGCGCACCGGGTGATGCGGGGCATGGTCGACGCGTCGCGTTGGTTCGGCGATCTGCTTCCCGAACTCTTCTCGGGCATGGGCCGCGACGGCCTGAGTTTCCCGGTGAGTTATCCGACGTCGTGCTCACCGCAGGCGTGGGCCGCCGCTTCGCCTTTGCTGTTCTTGCGCACATTGCTGCGATTCGAGCCGGACATCCGCGCGAACAAGCTGCACATCGCGCCCGCCGTGCCCGACTGGATCGGGACGCTGCGGCTCGAGCGGATCCCGATCATGGGCGGTCACCTCGGTATCGAGGTGACCGGCGACGTGGTGAAGGTCCTCGAGGTACCCGAGGACCTTTCCATCGTCTCCGAACCGCGGCGGGCGACGATCATGCAGTAGCCGGCGCGAGCCGCACGAGCGACAACGCGAAGTCGGCGTCGGGATCGGTCCACCACCGCACGATCTCGAGACCCGCGGCCCGCAGCTCGCGTTCGACCCGTCCGCGTGTGAACTTCGCGCTCACCTCGGTCCGCATCTCCTCGCCGGCCGCGAACCGGACGTCGAGATCGAGCGTGCGCACGTGCACGGTCTGCGCGTGTTTGGAGCGCAGGCGCATCTCGATCCATTCCTCGCTCGTGTCGAACCGCGCCACGTGTTCGAACGCACCCAGATCGAAGTCGGCGTCGAGCTCGCGGTTGATGACCCGCAGCACGTTCTTGTTGAACTCGGCGGTGACGCCGAGCGCGTCGTCGTAAGCGGCTTCGAGACGGTCGATGTCCTTCACCAGATCGGTGCCGAGCAGGAAGTGGTCGCCCGGCGCGAGCAGCGCCGCGACGTCGCGCAGGAACGCGGCGCGGGCGTCGGGCAAGAGGTTGCCGATCGTGCCACCAAGGAACGCGACGAGGCGGCGGCCGTCGCGGGGCATGCTGTGCAGATCGAGCGTGAAGTCGCCGACCACGGGCTCGATGTCGATGCCGGGATACTCGGCTCCGATCGCGGCGGCCGCGTCGTGCAGCGTCTGCTTGCTCACGTCGAACGGCATGAACCGGCGCAGCGTCCCGGCGGCCCGCAACGCGTCCAGAAGCACGCGCGTCTTCTCCGATGTCCCGGACCCGAGCTCGACGAGCGTTTCCGCCGCGGTGACCGCTGCGATCTCGGGGGCGCGGTCGAACAGGATCCGACGTTCGCAACGAGTCGGGTAGTACTCGTCGAGGCGCGTGATCTCGTCGAACAACTCGGACCCGCGATCGTCGTAGAACCATTTCGGTGGGATGTCCTTGGGGTGCGCGGTCAGGCCGCGCCGGACGTCCTCTTCGATCGTGCTCACGATCCCGCCTCCATGCTCACGTCGCGGGCGAGGCGCACGCCTCCGAACATCCAGCGGCTCGCCGGAGGGAAGAAGTTGCGGTACGTGACGCGCGTGTGCCCCGGAGGCGTCTCCCGTGCGCCGCCCCGCAACGTCATCTGGCCGCTCATGAACTTTCCGTTGTACTCACCGACCGCGCCGGCCGGCGGCCGGTAGCGCGGGTAGGGCAGGTACGCGCTCGCGGTCCACTGCCACGCGACGTCATCGACCTCGTACAGCGATCCCGGAGCGCTGCACGTGACCGCGTGCTCCCACTCGAACTCCGTGGGGAGACGCGCGTCGCGCCAGCGCGCGAACGCGTCGGCCTCGTAGTGGCTGACGTGCACGACCGCCTCTTCGGGATCGAGCGCGCGCCGGCCGGCAAGCGTGAAGATGCTCCAGTCGCCGCCGCCTTCGTCGCGCCAGTAGAGCGGCGCACTCCAGTCGTTGGTGTTGACGGTGGCCCAACCGTCGGACAGCCAGAGATCGGCACGGCGGTATCCGTCGTCGGCGATGAACTCGAGCCACTCACGCGCACGCACGAGCCGGTCGGCGATCTCGGCGGGCTCGGCGTGCACGACGTGGCGCGGCTTTTCGTTGTCGAAACAGAACGCGGTGCCGGACGCGCCGATCTCGACGTTGCCGCCGTGCACTTCGACGAAGCGCGTGGTTTCACGCGGAAGCGGAACATACGACGCGAGCGTGTACGCGGGATCGGTCGGATTGCAGTGCAGGACGTGCTTGATGTCCATCAGCAGGAGCTCCTGGTGCTGCTGTTCGTGATGGAGTCCGAGCACGATGAGCGCGGCGGCGTCGGCGTCGCATCGGTCGATGAGATCGTGCATCGCGTGGTCGACGTGCGCGCGGTAGCGCGCGATGTCGGCGACCGAGGGGCGCGACAGCAATCCTCTCTCCGGGCGCGGATGCCGGGGACCGACCGCTTCGTAATACGAGTTGAAGAGGTACGCGTAGGCGGGATCGAACGCGGCATAGCGTTCGCAACGGGGTGAGAGCAGGAACGTCTCGAAGAACCACGTTGTATGTGCACGGTGCCATTTGGTTGGGCTGACATCCGGCATCGACTGGACCACTTGGTCCTCGTCGGAGAGTGGGGTGGCGAGCGCTTCCGTGTGGTCGCGCACAGTCTGGTAGTGCTCGTGCAGGGCGATGCGTTCTGCGGCGTCGATCGACGCGCCGCTGGCGAGCGCCGTCATCGATCGAGGCTTCCGAAACAGGCTGCGACCCACGCGCAGTTACGGACCGGAGCGATCCATTCGACGACTCCGAACATTGCGACTCCTTTGCGGTTTGCAACCGGCGGGGATACGACTCCCGGCCGTCCAGGGGTTCATCGGCGCGGACGTACCCCGTTGTGTTCGGAGGAGATGCCGCGCGCGGACGTGAAAGTACCCAGAAGGTGAGACACCGAAGTCCCCGGTTCCGGGGCGCCGGGCGGGTGATTTCCGAACAGTGTCCGCCCGACCGCGCAGGGCGCGATCGGTTATCGGTGCGCTCGCGCCGGAGCGGGAGTCACCAGCCGCGCTCGATCCACTCGTCGAGATGCGGGCGCTCGGTACCGATGGTGGTGTCGAGGCCGTGGCCGGGGAGCACGAGCGTCTCCGCCGGCAGCGGGAACAGGCGGTCGTCGACGGAGCGGATGATCGTCGGGAAGTCGCCGCCCTCGAACTTCGTGTTGCCGACTCCTCCCGGGAAGAGCGTGTCCCCACTGAACAGGACCGGGTGGCCTTCGAGCAAGAAGCACGTGGAGCCGCGGGTGTGGCCCGGCGTGTGGATCGTCCGGAGCCGGAGGTCGCCGACCTCGATCACGTCGTCGTCGGGGATCGTGAAGTCGTAGGCCGGCAGCATCTGCGCGTCCTCGGTGGCGATGCCGACGTCGATCCCGGCGTCGCGCATCTGCGTGACCGCCTGGATGTGGTCGAAGTGCCCGTGCGTGGTGAGGACTCGGCGCACTCCTGTGGCCCGCGACACCTCGAGGAGCAGCTCGTGCTCGTTGGCGGCGTCGAGGAGCACGGCCTCGCCCGTCGACCTGTCGCGCAGGACGAACACGTTGTTCTCGTAGGGACCGACGACGAGCTTGTCGATCCGAACGTCCGAGGTCTCGTAGTGCGCCGGCCGAGCCATGTCGTCGAGGCTATCGGCGCCCCGTCCCGCCGCGGACTCCCCGGCGCGTCTCCCCGGCGCGGTCTCCCCGCCGTGGTCACCGCACCCGACACCTGTGTCGGTTCCGGTGACCACCTGCGTGTGATCGGATCCTCGCGATCGCGGCGAGACGGCTCGGGATGCGGTGAGCGAGGCGAAGCCGAGCGAGCTCGCCCGGAGTCCCGAGCGTGAAGCCGGCCGGGTATCCCGGCCGGTAGCGAGGGCGACAAAGCCAGGTAGCGAAGGCGACAAGCCAGTATGGAAACTCGACGGGTCGGTCAAGTAGCGTCGGCCCGCCATGGATTTCGTCGACACGCCCGCGGAAGCCGCGTTCCGGGCGGAGGTGCGCGCCTGGCTGGCCGAGCACCTGCGCGGTGAATTCGCGGCGCTCGGACCCGGGAGCGGGCCGAGCGACGAGACCGGTTGGGACATCCGCGTCGAGTGGGAGAAGTTGCTCGGCCGCGATCGCTGGGTGGGACTCACCTGGCCGAAGGAGTACGGCGGGCGCGCGGCCGATGTCGCAGAGCAGATCATCTTCAACGAGGAGTACACGCGGGCGAACGCGCCGACGCGCCTGTCGTTCTTCGGTGAGGGACTGTTCGCGCCGACGCTGATCGAGTTCGGGACCGAAGAGCAAAAGCAGCGGTTCCTGCCCCCGATCCAGCGGGTCGAGGAGATGTGGTGCCAGGGCTTCTCGGAGCCGAATGCCGGCAGCGATCTCGCGAACATTCAGACCCGAGCGACCCTCGACGGCGACGAGTGGGTGATCACCGGGCAGAAGGTGTGGACGACGCTCGCACACCGCGCCGACTGGTGCTTCGTGGTGTGCCGTACCGATCCGGAGTCGTCGTCGCACCACGGGCTCTCGTATCTGCTGTGCCCGATGGACCAGCCCGGCGTCGAGATCCGCCCGCTGCGCCAGATGACCGGCAGCGCCGAGTTCAACGAGGTGTTCTTCGACGGTGCCCGCACCGCGAAGGAGAACGTGCTCGGCCCGGTCGGCGAGGGCTGGAAGGTCGCGATGGCGACGCTCGGGCACGAGCGCGGTACGGCGTTCATGTCGTCGCAGCTCGCATTCGAGGGCGAGTTCGCCAAGTTGCTGGAGGCGGCGCACAAGAACGGCGCCGCCGCCGAGCCTGCGCTGCGCGACGAGCTGGCGCAGCGTTACGTCGGCCTGCAGGTGATGAAGTACAACGGGATGCGGATGCTCACGAACCTCGTCCACCGGGGCACGGTCGGACCGGAGGCGAGCATCGGGAAGCTGTACTGGACGACCTGGCACAAGGCCTTCGGCGAGACGGCGATGCGCGTCCAGGGCGCCGACGCGCTTACGGTGCAGCGGGCCGAGGGGCACGAGTACGACATCGACGAGCTGCACTACATCTTCATGGCGAGCCGCGCGGAGACCATCTACGCGGGGGCGAGCGAGATACAGAAGAACATCATCGGTGAACGCGTTCTCGGGTTGCCGAGAGAGCCGCGGTAACGCGGGTACGAGGGAGCAGAAATGAACTTCGCCTTTTCCGAGGAGCAAGAGGAGCTGCGGCGCACGGTCCGGCAGTTCCTCGAAGCCAAGTCGCCCGAGACGGAAGTACGCCGGCTGATGGAGACCGTCGAGGGTTACGACCCGTCGGTCTGGAAGCAGATGGGCCAGGAGCTGGGCCTGCAGGGCCTCGCGATCCCGGAGGAGTACGGCGGCCAGGGCTTCACCTTCATCGAGCTCGGCATCGTCCTCGAAGAGATGGGCCGCGTGCTGCTGTGCGCGCCCTACTTCGCGTCGGCGGTACTCGCGGCGAACGCCATCCTGAACGCCGGCACCGACGACCAGAAGCAGGCGCTGCTGCCCGGCATCGCGAGCGGCGACACCATCGCGACGCTCGCGTTCACGGAGCCGTCGGGCAAGTGGGACCCGGCGGGCATCACAATGGAGGCGAAGGAAGGCGAAGGCGGCCGCTTCACGCTCTCGGGCGAGAAGATGTTCGTGATCGACGGTTTCACCGCCGACCTCATCGTCGTAGTGGCGCGCACGGCCGGCACGACCGGTACCGACGGCATTTCATTCTTCACGGTGCGCGGCGACGCCGACGGCCTGACGCGCACGTCGCTGTCCACGATGGACATGACCCGCAAGCAGGCGAAGCTCGAGTTCAACAACGTCGAGGCCCAGCCGCTCGGGAGCACGGTCGACGGCTTCGCGGCGTTCAGCAAGACGCTCGACCAGGCGGCCGTCGCGCTCTCGAACGAGATGATGGGCGGCGCCCAGAAGGTGCTCGAGATGTCGGTCGAGTACGCGAAGGTGCGCGTGCAATTCGGCCGGCCGATCGGTTCGTTCCAGGCGATCAAGCACAAGTGCGCCGACATGCTGCTCGAGGTGGAGTCCGGCAAGTCGGCCGCGTACTACGCGTCGTGGGCCGCGGCCGAGGACAACGACGAGCTCCCGGTGGTCGCCGCGCTTTCGAAGGCGTACTGCTCCGAGGCGTACTTCCACGCGACCGCCGAGAACATCCAGATCCACGGCGGCATCGGCTTCACGTGGGAGCACCCGGCGCACCTTTACTTCAAGCGCGCCAAGAGCTCCGAGATCTACCTGGGTGATCCGACCTACCACCGCGAGCTGCTTGCCCAACGCATCGGCATCTGAGCGCGACTTCACGGTCGCGTCGTTCAACGCACACTGGGGATTCGGCCGTTACGGCCGGGTCCGCGGCGTTCGTTTCGACGCCGCGCGTGTCGTGCGCGATTTCGGCGCGGATCTCGTGGTCGTCGCCGAATCGTGGCGCGACGACGCGGGCGTCGGCATGCTCGATCCGCTGCGGGACGACGGCTACTGCGTCGAGACCGTCGAGCTGATGCCGCTACGGCTCCGGCCGCGCTCTCGCAACTCCGTCCGGCACGCGGTGCCGTACGAAGGCAAGTGGGAGCTGGCGGTGTGCTCGCGGTTCCCGGTGCTCGAGCGGGAGTTGATCCCCATGGGCGTCGTGCGGACTGACGCCGCCGGGCTCCGGCACGCGCTGTCGTTGACGGTCGACATCGCCGGAACCGCGGTCGAGGTGATCGGGATCCACGTCTCGTCGAAGGTGTGGCGGCTGGCGCCCGTGAAACATCTCGGGACGCTGCGCCGCGGTCTGCGCACGGACCGGCCGCAGATCCTCGCCGGCGACTTCAACTTCTGGGGACCGACCGTCGCGCTGATGCTGCCCGGCTGGAAGCGTCCGGTCCGGGGGCGCACGTACAACGCGCGGCATCCGCACAGCCAGATCGACCACATCCTCGTGCGGGGCGGGATCGAGCCCGTCGACGGTGAGGTCCTGGCGGCGACGCCCTCCGACCACCGGCCGATCCGCGCCCGCCTCCGCCTGCCGCCCCCCTGATTTCCTGCCAACAGTCGGCAGGGAATTCGGTCGCTGCCACCGGTTTTCCTGCCAACAGTTGGCAGGGAATTCGGTCGCTGCCACCGTTTTTCCTGCCGACTGTTGGTGGGGATTCAGGTCACGCGGGCGGGGAGGCGCACGGTGCACTCGGGGTCGAGATCGTCGAACCACGCGAATGCCTCTTGAACCAACGTGATCGCGATCTCGTAGTCGCCGGTCGCCGCGGGCAGCACGATTGCGACGTCGAGCGCCGCGGTCGCGTCGGGGGCGAGCGGCGCGGGAAAGGCCGTGCGATGTCCGTCCGCCACGACCATCTCGCCGCCGGCATCGCGTACGCGATACGCGACGTGCACCGGGTGATACGGGAACGAGGACGAGAACCAGCCGCGGGTCCGGTTCGTCACGCGCACGGGAACCTGTACGACGCCGCCGGCGATGCCGGAGACGGCCTCGACGCCGGCGGTGAGACCGACGTCGGGATCCACGATCTTGTTCTCCGCAGGCCGGCGGCGGTTGAAGGTGCGGGCGAGCGTTGCGTACTCGCGGACCGACCGGACGAGCGCGCGCGCCTTCTCGGTGCCCCGCAGTGCCGGGACGCAAACGAGATCGACGACGCCGCGTTCCGCAAGCACGAGGTCGAGGTGCGAGTCGGACAACAACGGAACGAAGGCGCCCGCGGCGTCGAGGGTCCCGAGCTTGGCGAACAGCGAGCGAAGCGTACGCGCGAGGTCGCGATACGACTTGTGGCCGAAACGGCGCAGGGCGACAGGGTTGCATTCGACGATCGCGACCGGGCGGAAGCGCCGGATTGTCTCGCGGGCGCCGTCGAGAGCCGCGGGTTCCGAGCCTTCGACGTCGAGCTTGAGCAGGTCGAGACGTTCGATCCCGCGCGCGCGCGCCCATGTGTCGAGCCGCACCGACCGGACGCTCGGACCTTGTGCGTCGACGTGGCTTCCGGCCGGATACGTCTCGTCGAACGCGAACACGATCTCGCCGTCGGCGTCGTACAACGCCGCGTCCTCGACGACGACGTTGTCGAGCTTGTTCGCGGTGATGTTGTCGAGCAAGTGGGCGCGGCTGGCGGGTCCGGGTTCGAACGCGTACACGCGTCCGTCGGGGCACAGGCTCGCCAGGAGAACCGTGAGGACGCCGATGTGCGCGCCGCCGTCGACGGCGACCGCGTCGCGTGCGAGCGTGCGCCGGACGAAGTGACTGAACTCGGTCTGGTAGCGGCCACCCGACCGCTCGAGCTCGCCGATGACGCCGATGTCGCGTTCGTCGCCCGTGATCGAGAACGCGGACGGTTCGAACGGTCTGAACCACACCGCCTTGTCGTTCACGAGGGAGCGACGTTACAACGGTCGAATCCGCCGCAATCGGACCGTCGGACGGGCAAGGCGACCCCGCGGTTTCAGCTGAGCGGCGCCCGGCCCGATACGTAGGTTGAAAGAGGAGACCTCGGCTTCTTGCTTTCCTACGTTTCAACCCCGAATCGTCGCGCCCGCCTCGGTTGCGCCGCGGTCGCGCTCGTCACGCTCGCGGGCGTCCTCGCGGCAGGTTTCGGCGCGGCCGAGAACGCGGGCGCGACCGGTCCGCCCGCGCTCGCGAACCCGGCCTGGTCGAAGGTGATCGGACCGACCCACCTCTCCTCGCCGACGATCGCCGACGTCAATGGCGACGGTGTTCCCGACGTCGTCACCGCGGATCTCTCCGGGATGTTGCACGTCCTCAACGGCCGAACCGGACAGGACTTGCCGGGCTGGCCGCAGCCCGTGCAGCCGCGTGCGGGCAGCACCGCGGCCGTCGAGTCAACTCCGGCGGTCGCCGACCTCGACCGCGACGGAAAGCCCGAGATCATCGTCGGCGCGGGTTCGCTCGAGGTCGCGGGACAGCAGGGCGGTGTCGTCGCGTTCAACGCGAACGGCACTGTGCGCTTCCGCATCGCGACCGCGACCGTCGCGGGCCAGAACGCCGTCGTCGGAACGCCGGCGGTCGGCGACGTCAACGGCGACGGGTTCCCCGACGTCGTGTTCGGCAGCTTCGATCACCGGATCTATGCGGTGAACCGGGTCGGCGCCGAGCTGCGGGGCTTCCCGATGGACAGCCTCGACACGATCTGGGACTCCGCGGCTCTGTACGACGCGGGCCACATCGGTCGCAACGACATCTTCCTCGGCGGCGACGCGAGCCCGGGCGGGCCGTGCGGCAACCAGAGCTGGTCGGGTCTCATGCGCGCGATCCGCGTGACGTCAATGGGCCCCGTCGTCCGCTGGACGCGCTGTCGCCACCAGATCTACCAATCGAGCGCGGCAATCGGCGACCTCGACGGCAGCGGCCGTATGGCGCTCGTCGTCGGCACGGGCACGGGTCCGTCCGGTGACGCGTCCGCGACGAACAGGCTGAACGCGTACTACCTCGACAACGGGCAGAACGTGCCGGGGTGGCCGGTGTTGCTGAACGGCGCCATCTTCGGCTCTCCGGTGATCGGCGACATAAACGGCGATCACCACAATGACGTCGTGGTGACCGCGTGCGCGGTGTGCACCGACGGGCGCGTGTGGGCGTTCACCGGTCACGGCCGCGCGCTCTGGAACGTCGTTCCGGGTGCGGCCGAAGGAGACCACACGGAGATCCTTTCGACGCCGATCCTGGTCGATCTCGACGGCAACGGCGTCAACGACGTCGCGGTCGGGCAGGCGGGTGAGTTCTACTTCCTGCGCGGCACCGACGGCGCCCGTTTGTATCGTCCGATCGAAGTCGGCCGGGTCGTGCAGGACTCGGCCGCGGTCGCGAACTTCGGTCCCGGACTCGGGTGGCGGATCGTCGTACAGAGTTGGAAGCCGCAAGGTGACGGCACACCGGCGCACGGCGCCGGGCGCGTCGACGCGATCCCGTTGTCGGTCGCGCCGCGGGTCACGCCTGCGTGGCCGCAGTGGCGTTTGAATCCGCGCCACACCGCTGCGCCGCCCGCGCCTCCGCTGCCGCCCGCCGTGGCCGGGTACTGGCTCGTCGCGAGCGACGGCGGCATCTTCACGTACGGCAACGCGCGGTTCTACGGCTCGACGGGCGCGATCCGGCTGAACAAGCCGATCGTGACGATGGCGCGCACGCCGTCGGGGCACGGGTATTGGTTGGTGGCGAGCGACGGTGGGATGTTCTCGTTCGGCGACGCGCGGTTCTATGGCTCGACCGGTGGGATACGGCTCAACCATCCGATCGTCGCCATGGCCCCGACACCGACCGGTCACGGCTATTGGTTGGTGGCGAGCGACGGTGGGATGTTCTCGTTCGGCGACGCGCGCTTCTACGGGTCGACCGGTGGGATACGGCTCAACCATCCGATCGTCGGCATGGCTCCGACCGTGACCGGTCACGGCTATTGGTTGGTGGCGAGCGACGGTGGGATGTTCTCGTTCGGCGACGCGCGCTTCTACGGGTCCACCGGGAACCTGCGCCTCGTCCGGCCGATCGTCGGGATGGCCCGCACGGCGACTGGTCACGGCTATTGGTTGGTGGCGAGTGACGGCGGCATGTTCGCGTTCGGCGACGCGCACTTTTACGGATCGACGGGTGGCCAGCCGCTGGCGGCGCCGATCATCACCCAGACACCGACGGCGAGCGGCAAGGGCTACTGGCTCGTCGCTGCCAACGGCGACGTGTTCCCGTTCGGCGACGCGAGGTTCTACGGGTCGGCCGGCGGCTTCCCGCTCAACCGGCCGATCGTGACCGCGGCCGCGAGCAAGCACAGCTAAGGCGTTTCGAGGCGCACGCGCCGCCCCGACCGGGACGCGCGCTGCCCGGCCGGACCGGGTTCGCAAGGTGGGGTCGGCTAATTTGACCCGCATGCCGGAGGTCGTCGAACGCGCCGACGAGAGCGCGCGAATCACGCGCGTCGTCCGGCCCCGCACCTCCGTCGTCGAGCGCTTCCGGCGGATCCTGTCGTACCGCGAGCTCCTCGTCGGGATGACCCGCAAGGAGCTCAAGGTCAAGTACAAGAACAGCATCTTGGGCTTCGCGTGGTCGTTGCTCAACCCGCTGCTCTATCTCGTCGTCTTCTACATCGCCTTCGTCAAGATCCTCGGCTCGGGAGTGCCGGCCTTTCCGATCTACCTGCTGTCGGGCCTCCTCGTGTGGAACCTCTTCTCCACCGGTCTCGCGTCGGCGTGCTCGTCGGTCGTTGCCAACTCCGGGCTCGTGAAGAAGGTCGCGTTCCCCCGTGAGATCCTTCCGCTCGCCGCGGTCGGCAGCATGCTCGTGCACTTCTTCCTGCAGAGCATGGTGCTGTTCGCGACACTCGCGATCATTCGCTGGGACGTCGCGTGGACGTACGTCGCGTTCCTTCCGCTCGCCCTGGTCGCGCTTCTCCTCCTCACCGGCGCGCTCGGGATCCTCCTGAGCGCGGCGAACGTCTATCTGCGCGACACGCAGCACTTCCTCGAGCTCGCACTGCTCGCGTGGTTCTGGGTGACGCCGATCGTCTACGGATTCATGACGATCGGCCGCCGCAGCGGCTGGTTCGCCAAGGCGTACATGCTCAATCCGGTCACACCGATCGTGTTGTTCTTCCAGCGCGCGCTGTATGCACGCCTCGACAATCCGAAGGTCACACCGACGGCCGCGGAACCGAAGCTGAACCAGATCCTGCCGCACTGGCACCTGATCGGGTACCTCGGATACCTGGGGTACTCGTTCGCCTTCGGCGCGATCGTCCTCGCGATCGCGATCGCCGTGTTCGGGCGCTCCGAGAAGAACTTCGCCGAGGAGCTCTAGGCGTGAGCGCCGCCATCGAGATCCGCCACGTCTCCAAGCATTTCCGGCTCTATCACGAGCACTACGCCTCGCTGAAGGAGCGGATGATCCACTTCGGTCGCATCCCGTACGAGGATTTTGTCGCGCTCGACGATGTCACCCTCGACGTGGAAGAGGGTTCGACGGTCGGCATCCTCGGCCACAACGGCTCCGGGAAGTCGACGTTGCTGAAGTGCGTGGCCGGCATCTTGCAGCCCAACGCGGGCGAGATCCTCACCCGAGGGCGCCTCGCCGCGCTCCTCGAGCTCGGTGCGGGTTTCCACCCCGAGCTGACGGGTCGCGAGAACATCTACATGAACGCGTCGATCCTCGGCCTCTCCAAGCGTGACATCGACGGCGTGTTCGACGAGATCGTCGCCTTCTCGGAGCTCGAGAAGTTCATCGACATGCAGGTCCGGCACTACTCGTCGGGCATGTACATCCGCCTCGGCTTCGCCGTCGCCGTGAACGTCGACCCCGACATCCTGCTCGTCGACGAAGTGCTCGCCGTCGGCGACGAGTCGTTCCAGCGCAAGTGCCTGGAACGGGTGAAGCGCTTCCAGCGTGAAGGCCGCACCATCGTGTTCGTCACGCATGCGCCCGACCTGATCCGCCGCGTCTGCGACCGCGCGATCGTTCTCGACCACGGCGAGATGGTCGCCGACTCGCTTCCCGGCGAGGCCGTGCGCACGTTCCGCGAGACGCTCCTGCGTTCCGGACTCAGCGACCCGACGATCGAGGCCGCGGAAGCGGCCGAGGCGCTCGCCGACGCCTCGGAGGCGACGTCGCACGGCGCCCGCATGGCTGCGTCGGCGACGAAGCGGGTGACGATCACGAACGTCTCGATCGAGCATCCGGGTTCTCTCGTCGGACGAACCGCGCTGCTGCCCGACGAGGCGATGACGATCCGGGTGCGGTACTTCGCCGCCGAGCCCACCGACGACCTCTTGTTCGGCATCGCGATCCACGACGAGAACGGCACCGATATCTACGGCACGAACACCGAGATCGTCGGTGTGAAGATGCCCCTCGCCGACGGCGACAACGAGGTCGTACTCGACTTCGAGCACGTTCCGCTGCTCGACGGCACGTATCTCGTGACGCTCGCGATCCAGTCGACCGACGAGGGCACGGTGCACGACTGGCGCGAGCAGCAGTACCAGTTCTCGGTCATGAACCCGGCCCGCACCGGCGGTCTCGTCTCGCTGCCGATCCAGGTGCGCTTCGGGACACCGCTCGCGGACCGGCTCGAGGGCGGCGGCAGCTGACGTGGCGCGGCCGATCCGCGACAAGGCCTCACGCAAGCTCGACGACGCGTTGGGTTCGCGTTACGTGCGTCAGGAGGACGTGGCGCGCGCGCTCGACGAGTTGACGCGGCTGCTCTCGGACCGCTTCGACGCCGAGGCCGAGTCGGTCGCGGTGCTCGGCCAGCGGTTGGAGGCGCTCGTGCTGCTCGTGGAGCAGATGCAAGAGGAACTGGTCGCGCTGCGTTCGCGTCAGTGAGCGCGCAGTCGGGACCGGGGTTCGGCCCGGTCCTCGTCGACGTCCAGGCGACCCAGAGTGCACAACATCGCGACCGCGGCGTCGCGCGCTACACCGCCGAGCTCGCGTCGGCCTTGTGGTCGGGCCGTCCCGACCTCGTGCACAGCTTCCTGCTCAATCCCGACGCCGCGCCGCCCGGGTCGATCGAGGCGCTCGTCGCGAGCGGCCGGCTCACGTACAGCGACCGCGTCGCCGTGGCCGGCGCCCGCCTGTTGCACGTCTGTTCGCCCTTCGAGCTCGACGTCCCGATCGCGCGGCTGTGGCCGGCGCGCGCCGCGACGCGGGGCCTGCGCCTCGTCGTCACGCTGTACGACCTCATTCCCGAGATCTTTGCCGAGCGGTATCTCGCCGATCCCGGCCTGCGCCGGCGCTACCGCGCCCGGCTCGAGCTGGTGCGCGCCGCCGATCTGGTGCTGGCGATCTCGGAGCGCACGGCCGCCGACGCGGTCGAGCGGTTGCACGTACCCGAGGAGCAGATCGTCGTCGTCGGTGCCGCCTCCGCTCGCTCGTACGACCGCCCGGGGTCTCGCGCCGACGCGTTGCATGCCGCGCGCGCCGCGGTCCCCGGTCTCGACGAGCGGTTCGCGCTGTACACGGCGGGCATGGACGACCGCAAGAACTTCCAGGGTCTGTTCCGCGCGTGGGCGCGACTGCCGTCGGCGGTCCGCGAGCGTTGGCAGCTCGTGATGGTCTGCGCGATGGACGATCTCACGCGCAACCATCTCGTGCACCTCGCGCGGGATGCGGGCATCGAAACGCGACTGTTGCTGCCCGGTTACGTGCCCGACGAAGTGCTCCGGCTGCTCTACCAGTCGACCGACCTCTTCGTGTTTCCCTCGCTGTACGAGGGCTTCGGGTTGCCGGTCGCCGAGGCGCTCGCGTGCGGTGCGCGCGTCATCGGGTCCGGAACGTCGGCGGTGCAGGAGCTGCTCGATCCCGTCGCCCGGTTCGAGCCGGCCGACGACGACGCCATGGCCGCGGCGATCGCCCGCGCGCTCACCGACGACGACGTCGGATCGCAGCTCGACGCGCAGGCGCGGCGCGCGCTCCCTGGGTGGGACGCGATCGCCGACCGCACCGCGGCGGCGTACGAACGCGAGCTCGCGCGACCCCACCCCGGGTCGCGCCGGCGGCCGCTCGTCGCGTTCGTGTCGCCGCTCCCGCCCGCGGCGAGCGGCATCGCCGACTACAGCTACCGGCTCCTCGCGGCGTTGCGTGAGCACTGCGACGTCGACGCGTTCGCCGACGGCACGAGTCGGGTCGATCCCGCGCTCGGTCCCGCCCGGGCCCCGGCCGGCATCGAGGTCTTCCCCGCGGAGAGCCTGGTGGCACGCGAACGCGGGCGCGGCGGCTACGACTGCGTCGTCTACTGCGTCGGCAACAGCGAGTACCACGCCGGCGCGCTCGCCGCGCTGCGCCGGCGCTCGGGAGTGGTGCTCGCGCACGAGGTCCGCCTCACCGACCTCTATGCGTTCTCGACCCACGTCCGCGGCGCGGTTCCCGACGGGTTCGCGGGTGCGCTCGCCGCGATGTACGACGGCGCGGTCCCGGCGAACGGCGACGGAAGCCGGCTCGCGCCCGACGAGGCCGAGGCGATGGGCGTCCTGATGGTGTCCGAGATCGTTGCGCTGTCCGACCGCTTCGCGGTCATGTCGGAGTACGCGGCGGAACGGGTGCGCCTCGACGTCGAACCCGACGACGCGGCGCGCGTCGTCGTGGTTCCGTTCGCGATGCATGATCCGGTGGCCGATCCGAAAGCCGCGGCGGCGCGGGAGCCGCTCGTCGCAAGCTTCGGCGTGGTGCATCCGATCAAGCAGAACGCGTTGCTCGTCGCGGCGCTGCCGTCGATCCTGGCGCGGGTGCCCGACGCGTTCGTTGCGTTCGTCGGCCCGGTCTCGGATCAAGCCCGCGCCGACCTCTTGGCGCTCGCCGCTGCGCTCGAAGTCGCCGACCGGGTCACGGTCACCGGTGTCGTGGGCGCGGACGAGTACGCGGCGTGGCTCGATCGCGCCGCGGTTGCGGTGCAGCTCCGGCGAACGGCGAACGGCGAGTCGTCGGCGGCGGTCGCCGACTGCCTGGGTGCGGGGGCCGCGGTTGTGGTGACCGGGATCGGAGCGGCGCGAGAGCTTCCCGCCGACGCGGTCGTGACCGTCGACCCTGCCGTGTCCGGTCCGGAACTCGGCGCGGCGGTCGCCGATCTCCTCGACGACCCCACACGCCGCGCCGAGCTCGCGCGCGCCGGACGCGACCTGGTCGCGCGCAATACCTTCGCGGTCGCGGCGCGCCGCCTGTTCGACGGCGTCATCGCGCCCGCGACCGTCTCCGGTCTGTCGGCCGCGCGGCCGGGTTGACCTAGACGCCGGTCTCGAGCCCGCCCCGCCGCGCCGCCCGCCGGTCGGCGGAGGCGCGGCGGTGAACCTCCGCCATGACGGCGGCCGCGTCGGTGAGACCGCTCCAGTCGCCGTCGTCGTGCCGCTCGACCCCGGGTACGGGACCGGCCAGCTCGATTCGCGCGTCGGGCACACCGCCCTCTTCGATGAGTCGGCGGCGCCCGTATTCGGATGCCACGAACACGCGGTCGGCCCCGCTCCACAGGAACCGCCCCGTCCGCCCCCCGAGCGCACGGTGCACGACGTTCGGATCGGGGACGACGAGCGTCGCGTCGCGCACCAGGCGCAACGCGATCCCCCAGGCGAGACAATCGACGAGCCGGGCAACGCGGGCGCGGCGGCCATGCACCGTGCGCAACGGCATGTTCGGCTCGACCTGCACGTACACCGCGTCGTACGCGCGGCCGCGGCGCAGGACGCTCCATGCGCCGCGTGGCCCGACGATCGCGCCTTCGAGCTCGGACGCGGAACCGGGACTCGACAAGACGTCGACCGCGTCGCCGCGCGCGCCGAGGCGGTGGACCGTCTCGAGGGTCCGGTACGCGTCGCGCTGCGCGGGCGGCGGGTACGAGCCGACTACGAGGGTCCGCACGTCAGCTCCCGGAGACTTGCCTCCATCGCGTCGAGCACGACGTCCCAGCGGTAGTTCGCGAGCACGTACTCGCGGCCCGCGCGCGCGAGGAGATCGGCGTTCGCGGGCGCGGCCGCGAGGAACGACAGACACTGCGCGAGGTCGAACTCGTCTCCGAAGGTCAGTCCTCCGCCCGAGCGGTCGCAGTGCCACTGCAGGACTTCACTGCCCATGCTCGCGAGGACCGGCGTCCCGGCGAGCCACGACTCCATGATCGTGCGGGAGAAGCTCTCGTTCGTGCTCGGCTGGATGTACGCGGTGGCGGCTGCGAACGCGTCGGCGACCTCGTCGTGGTCGAGATAGCCGAGGACGTGCACGCGGCCGGAGGTGTCGACCGGCGCGCCTGCGGGGCCGACTCCGATCGCGACGAGGTCGAACGGCACGTCGTACTGCTGGATCGCGAAGTGGAACGCGTTGCCGAGCCAGTCCCAGCCCTTGCCGCGTTCGCGACGGCCGGCGAAGAGGATGAACGGCCGCTCGAGGTGGTGGCGCTCGCGGAACTTCTCGGGCCGGTACTGCTCGGGAACGTGCACACCTGCGCCCGTGACGTCGTGCGCGGGCAGGTGCGCGATGCGATGCGCGAGCTGGTGCTCGGGCTCGGACAGGAACCACAGCCGCGCCACGTCCGCGAGGACCGGTCGCAGGACGTCGAGATACGCGTACGGTTCGTCGTGGAGACACGGCATCACGACGGTCCGGTCCGGCGCGACGGTCGCGGCGGTGACCGTGGTCCAGAAGAGGTACGGCGACAGGATCACCGCGTCGTACCGGTCGGCGGTCACGACGAGCCGGTTGAAGAGCTCGGGCACGCGGAACAACCCGTCGAGCCACGCGCGCTGCTGCTTCGCCGAGATCGGATCGCCGGCGACGATGCGTTCGTCGACGCGGGCGCGCGATCGTTTCGCGCGCGGTCGCTCGACCGGGAAGCGGTGGACGACGACATCGTCCTCGGTCGTCGTTCCCGCGGGATATTCGTTCGCCCAGGTGTAGTGATCACGCGCGCACGTCGTGAGGATCTCGACGTCCCAGCCACGGCTCGCGAGGCCCTGCGCCGCTTCGCGCATCACGGCTTCGGAACCGCCGACGATCTCGGCGCCGTATCTCGGCGGCACGAACGCGAGCCGGCCGCGGGTTGGGTTGGTCATGGCGGGCTTCCGTGCGCTGGCGTCAGGACGATTGCTTCATAAGGGTGGTCAGCGTCTCGATCAGCAATGGACCGGTGCGCGCGATCGAGAAGTGCTCGACGCGTTCACGGCCCGCGGCGACGAGACGGGCGCGCAATGGCTCGTCGGAGCGTACGCGTTCGACCGCGGTCGCAACGGTCACCGGGTCCTTGCCGGTGAGCAGCAGGCCACCGTCGCCCACGGTGCCCGGGACGGCGGCCGCCGCGTACGCGACGACGGGCACGCCGAAGTGCATCGCCTCGAGCACCGGCACGTTGAATCCTTCGTGCTCGGACAAGCAGACGAGGACGTCGGCGCTGCGGTAACAAGCCAGCAGCTCGGCGTGGGTGACGACATCGGTGAAGCGCACCGCGTCCGCGAGCCCGAGGTCGGCAGCCAGGCGGTGCAGCTCCCGCCAGTAGAGGCCGGCGCTCTGTCCCCCGATGAGGGTGAGGCGGGCGCGCGGGTCGAACAAACGGCGGTACGCCGCGAAGGCGGCGATGACATCGTGCTGGCACTTGTTCGGCGCGATGCGACCGACCGCGAGCCAGTCCGTCCCGCCCGCGTCACGTGCGCGCCGCCGGCGGTCGAGCAACGCGGCGTCGGGCGGTGAGTCGTAGTCGCGGAAGTCGAGCAGGATCGGTGCAACCGCGGTGCGCGGGCAGCCGAGCGCCGCCACCTCCGCCTCGTTGAACGCCGAGTCGGCGATCGCGAACTCGGCTTCCGGTGCGATCTCGGCGAGCTGACGCCTGCCGTCCAGCATGCGGGCCGCCGCCCGCGGCTCCCAGCGCCAGAAGTACTTGGCGTCGGTGATGTTGTGGTAATCGAGCGCGAGCGGTGCGTCGATCGCGCGGACGATGTCGGTGAGCGCGCTGCCGATGGAGAAGTGGTACAGGATCCAGCAATCGGTGTCGGTTCGCGGCCGATCGCGGAACGCGAGCGGATCCTTCGACTCACCGCGAACGTCGTCGTGTGTGTCGAGCGCGTAGATGTCGGAGCCGAAGCCGGCGTCGCGCAGCAACGTCCGCATCCGGAGCGTGTGCATACCGATCGCGTCGCGCCCCGCGAGGGTCGCGAGGAACTGGTGGACCTCGGTCACGATGCGGGTTGATCGCCGGGTGCGTCGCCGTCGGGCGCGTTCAGCTGCGACTCGAGTGCCGCCACCCGGGCCTCGAGCTTCTCGATCCGCTCCGCCGCGGCCTCGCCGACCGACGCCGCCGCCCAGCCCAGCGCGCGCATCTGCTCGGCGAGGTGGTTCATCGCGAAGAACACGGTCTTGCGCACGACGACCTTGGCCGCGCTGATGCCGCGGTTGCGTGAGTCGACGGGTGCGCTCGCGTGCACGTCGGTCTGCTCCTCGAGGAGCGCGAGCGCCGCGCGGATGTCGTCCGACGCCGCGGTGCGCAACGTGAATCGATCCGTCGCGGTCCGGATCCGCTCCAGGTACTGCGCGTTCGAGTCGCCGTTCTCGGCGCGGGTGGCGTCGGCCTCGATCTCGGCGCGCACGTCGGCGTAGGGGAGCGGGGTGGCCGGCCCGTCGTTCACCACTACGGCGACGCTAGCGCGGGCGATCGCGCCGACTGTGCGGGTCGACCTCGTGGCGCAAGGTACATTCGGCGCTGTGGCCGACGAGCAGGCGCCGCCGGATCTCGAACAGCTGCTCTCGACGCTCAGAGAACGCGTCGAGCGCCGCCGGCTCGACGGTGCGTATCCCCCCGGTCTCGAAGCGGATCTGGCGGAGCACTTCCGGCGGCTGACCGGCGACCGGCCCCCGTCACCCGCGTACCTGCTCAACGAGCTCGACCAGGCGCTCGAAGCGGTGACGACGTATCACTTCCATCGTCGCGAGCTGAACACGAGCAGCCGGGTCCCGGGTGGGTCCCTCGTGCACCGCGCGTTCGCCAAGGGCGTCGCTCGGGAGATGCAGAGTGTGCTCGATCAGGCGCAGGAGCAGTCGCAGCGCGTCGCCCGGGCGATGGCTTTGGTCGCGCGCGCGACGAGCCTGCTGGCGGATGCCTACGACAAGCGCGTCCTGCAACAGCTCGACGACTTGCAGACGCAGCTCGCGCAGGAGCAGGACCGCATGCAGCGCGTGCTCACGAGCTTGCAGGAGGTCGTGGCCCGGGTGCCGGGCGCCGGGCTCGATGCGTGGTACACGGCCGACGCGTTCAACGCGCACTTCCGCGGCAACGCCGACGACATCAGCGATCGCTACCGCGATCTCGCGGCGCTGTTCGTCGGTTGCGGTCCCGTCCTCGACATCGGCTTCGGCCGGGGCGAGTTCCTCCGGCTTCTCGGTGAACTCGGTGTCGAGGCGCGCGGCATCGAGGCCGACTCGGAGCTCGTCGAGTGGGGCCTGTTGCAGGGGCTCGACGTCGACACGGGCCGCGCGGTCGAACATCTCGAGGCGCTGCCGGACGCGAGCCTCGGCGGCATCGTGATGATCCAGGTGATCGAACACCTGTCGCCGCAGCACGTCATCGACGTCGTCCGGCTCGCAAGTGAGAAGGTCAGACGCGGCGGCAAGGTCGTCATGGAGACGATCAACCCCACGTCGCTTTACACGTACGCGCACGCGTTGTGGGTCGATCCCGATCACGTGCGGCCGGTCCACCCGAACTATCTCCGCTTCCTCTTCGCCGAGGCGGGCTTCGCCTCCGTCGAGCGGGTCGATCGTTCGCCGGTGCCCGAAGACGAGAGCCTCGAGCTGCTCCCCGGCGACGACGAGCTGTCGAAGCGCCTCAACGCGAATTTCGAGCGCATCAATGCGGTGCTGTACGGCCCGCAGGACTACGCCATCGTCGCTCTCCGGTGACGGCGGACATGGGCGGGTCGGCGGGCGTCGGCATCCATCAGATCCTCGTCGCCGCGTCGAAGGGCGACGCGATCACGAACCTCGCGCTCGACACGCGCCGGCTCCTGCGCGCGATCGGCCCGTCGGAGATCTACGCGCACAACACTGCACCCGAGCTCGCGGGCGATGTGCAGCCGCTGTGGTCGTATCGACCGTCGCACGCGCGGAACCTCCTGCTGTTCCACGCTTCGATCGGGCAGGCGCAGGTACACGAGTTCCTCGATTCGCGTCCCGAGCCGCTGGTCCTCGTGTACCACAACGTCACGCCCGCGCATTACTACGAGCAGTTCGACCCCGCGTTCGCCGACCTGCTCGTGCTGGGCCGGCGCGAAGTGGAACGGCTGCAGTCACGCGTCGTCGGCGCCATCGCGGACTCCGCTTACAACGCCCACGAGTTGGAGGAGCTCGGGTACCGCGACGTGCGCGTCGTCCCGCCGACGGTCAACCTGCATCGTCTCGCGAACGTCGAGCCCGACGCCGAGATGCTTGCGGCGCTGTCCGACCCGGCGCGCCCGATCATGCTGTCGGTCGGTCAGCTCATGCCGCACAAGCGGCCGGACTTCCTCGTGCAGATGATGCACATAGCGGAGTCGTACCTCGGGATGAACGGCCTGCTGTTTCTCGTCGGCCACCAGCGTCTCGAGCGCTACACGCGGGCCGTGTACCAACAGGTCGTCGAACTCAACCTCCGGAACGTGCGCATCTTCGGCGCCGTCGACGACGAAGAGCTGGCGGCGATGTACCGTGCGGCGCGCCTCGTCGTGACCGCGAGCGAGCATGAGGGCTTCTGTCTGCCCCTCCTCGAGGCGATGACCTTCGACACGCCGATCGTCGCCCGCGCGTGCGCGGCGATCCCGGAAACTGTCGGCGACGGTGCGCTGCTCCTCCCGCCCGAACAAGGCCCGATGTTCTTCGCGGAGGCCGTCACTGACGCGTTCGCGAACGAGCCTCTGCGCGCCGCGCTCGTCGCGGGCGGCCGCCGGCGCGTGGCGGAGCTGGAGCAGCGACCGCCCGGGGTCGCGCTGCTCGAAGCGCTGCTCGAGGTCGTCTGATGCGGTTGCTGTACGTCGTGCAACGGTACGGCGACGAGATCGCCGGTGGAGCCGAGCAGCATTGTCGCGAGATCGCCGAGCGGATGGCGCAGCGCGGCCACGACGTCGAGGTTGCAACCACGTGCGCGAAGTCGTATGTGGACTGGGCCGACGCGTACGAGCCCGGACCGTCGGTCCTGAACGGTGTCGTCGTGAACCGGTTCCGGGTCGCCCGGCCGCGCGACAACCGCGTCTTCGACCTCCTGAACTTCCGGATGTTGCTCGGCCACGGCTCCCGCCCGCTCTACGCGCAGCGGGAATGGATGCGGGAGCAGGGTCCGTGGTGCCCGGACCTCACGGCATGGCTCGACCGCAATGCCGGTCGGTTCGACTGCGTCGTCTGCTTCACGTACCTCTACTGGACGACGTGGGCGACGCTCGAGACGCTGCGCGGACGCGTGCCGCTCGTGCTGCACCCGACCGTGCACGACGAGCCGCCGCTGCGGCTCTCGATGTTCGACACCGAGTTCCGCGCGCCCGACGCCTTCGCGCTGTCGGCTCCGGAAGAGGCCGACCTCATCAAGGCGCGGTTCCGGTTCGATCCCCCGGGCGCGGTCGTCGGTATCGGCGTCGAAGTGGGCGAGGGCGACGGCGAGCGGTTTCGTGCCGCGTACGGTCTCGCGGACACGCCGTACCTGCTGTACGTGGGCCGCATCGACCCGGGAAAGGGCGCGCTCGCACTCGCCGACATGTTCGTCGCGTACAAGGACCGGCATCCCGCCGACGAACTGGTGCTCGTCATGCTCGGGGACGAGCTCGTGGAAGTGCCCCGGCGCGACGACATCGTCGTGACCGGCTTCGTCGACTACGAGACGCGTGACGACGCGCTCGCGGGTGCGCTCGCACTCGCGCAACCGTCGTACTTCGAGAGCTTCTCGATGATCCTCACGGAGGCATTCGCGTTCGGGCGTCCGGCGCTGGTCGACGGCCGTTGTGCCGTGTTGCGGGGCCACGCCGAGCGCAGTGGTGCGGCGATCCCGTACGACGATTTCGGAACATTCGAGGCGGCGCTCGAATCGTTGCTCGCGGATCCGGCGCTCGGGGACGCGATGGGCGCCGCCGGCCGCGCCTACGTCGAGCGCGAATACACGTGGGATGTCGTGCTCGACCGCTACGAGGCGTTAGTCGAGCGGACCGCCCGCGCCGGCGTGCCGGTTCCGTAGCTCGGGTGTCGTGAAGTCCTGGACCTCGGCCGCGACCGGGACCTCGTCGCGCTCGCGGGAGACCCGGACGACGAGGTCGGCGAGCAGCCCGATCGCGAACACCTGGAACGCCGCGAACAGGAGGATCAGGGTGGTCGTGGTGATATGGAAGTCGTACTCGTTCGCGTCGTAGATGCCCTTGGCGATGCCGAGCAGCAAGAGCACGAACCCCGTCGGCAGGAACAGCCGGAGCGGGTCGTAGGAGAGCACCATCCGCACGACCTGGACGCCGTAGCGCCGGGTGTCCTTGATCGGGTGGAACTTCGACTTGCCGGCGCGCTTGCCGTAGTCGATCTCGATGTACTTCACCGAGTAACCGCCCGAGAGGAACGACATCGTCATGGTCGTGACGCACGAGAACCCGGGCGGGAGGTTGCGCAGGTACTGACGGGCGACGCTCGTGCGGAAGGCCCGGAAGCCCGAGTTGAGATCGGGAATCTTCGTTTTCGTCAGGTAGCTCGCGAGGCGGCGGATGAACCACTTGGCGGGCACGCGCAGGCCCTTCATCGTGCCCTCTTCCGAGGTGCGCGCGCCGACGACCTGGTCGTAGCCGTCGAGCTCCTTCACGAGCCGCGGGATGGTGTCATTGGGATACGTCATGTCGACGTCGGTCCACACCGTGACCCGGCCTCGCGCGGCCGCGGTGCCCGCCTTGCGCGCGGATCCGGAGCCGCGGTTCTGCAGGAAGCGGATGACGCGAACGCCGGGGAGCGTCAGTGCGAGCTCACCCGACCCGTCGGAAGATCCGTCGTCGACGATGATAATCTCGTAGCTGTATTCCGACGCATCCATCGCCGCCCGAACGCGCTCTACTTCCTGCTTCAGGTGCTCCACTTCGTTGAACACCGGCAGGACAATGGTGACATCGAGCTCGGAGCTCTCGCCGGGGTCGACGGATGACGCGAGGTCGGTCATGGACGACCAGCCTACGCGACGGTTTCCCCGATGGACGGGTGCCACGACGCGAGAAGGCCGGCCGATGACCCAAGTCCTGACCGAGACGCCGGCCGACGAGGACGACACGGCGCCGCCTTCGACGGAGAACACACCACCCGGGTGGCTCCGAGCGGTGGCGCTCGCGGCGGCCGCGGGCGTCCTCGCGTTCGGCGGTGTCGGCCTCTTGCTCGCGATCAACGGCTGGTACCGGCCCGCGGTCGCGTTCCCGATCGGTGCATTGGTGTTCGTCGCGATCCTGCTCGTCGGGCGCCCGGCGATGACCGCAGCGACGCCGGCGACGCGCCGCGCACACGCCTACGCCGCGCTCGGCCTCGTCGCGGTGTTGCTCATCACGGGTTGGAACGCGGAGCACGCTTCGCAGCACGTGCTCATCAACCGGGACGGCGGCTCGTACGCGACCACTGCTCGCTGGATCGCGCGTGACGGTTCGCTCTCGGTGCACCCGCGCGTCGGTCCGTTCGCGCAGGACTCGACGCTCAAGTTCGACTCCTTCGCCGTCTATCAGATGCGCGACGGTTCGCTGCAGCTGCAGTTCGCGCACATGCTTCCGGTGATCCTGGCCGAGGCGTACGCGATCAAGGGCAACGCCGGTCTGTTCCATGCGCCCGAAGTGTTGGGCGGGATCGCGTTGCTCGCTTTCTTCGTTCTCGCCTGGCGGCTGTTCCGGCGCCCGTTGTTCGCGCTCTCGGCGATGCTCGCATTGGCATTCCTGCTGCCGCAGGTGTCGTTCTCGCGCGACTCCTACTCCGAGATCCCCTCGCAGATCCTGCTCTTCACCACGATGTGGCTGCTCGTGACGCCCCGGCTGCTTCCCCGCCCGCGCGTGGCGTTCGTCGCCGGTCTGATGCTCGGCGGCCTCGTGGCGTTCCGCATCGACGCGGTCGTGTATTTCATCGGGATGCCGGTGGTTCTCGCCGTCGCGTTCCTGCGTGCCGGCGGATTGCCGCGGCGACGCGAGATCACGACCTCGATCGCCGCGTTCACCGGCGGCGTGATCCCCGGGTTCCTGCTCGGCTGGATCGACGTCGCGCGGCACAGCGGCGGGTACTACGGCGATCTCTCGAGCCAGATCCACCAGCTCCGGCTCGGTGTGTTCGCGGCGATCGTGTTCAGCGTGATCCTCGTCGTGGTCTGGCCCCGGCTCGCCGGCGCCGTCCGCGAATGGCCGTGGCACGCGATCGCGAACGGCACCGCCGTCTTCGTGGGTCTCGCGGGTCTTTTCGCATGGTTCGTTCGGCCGCGCGTCCAACACATGCACGGCGTCTACGAGGGCCTCGTCGCGGGTCTACAAGCCGCGGAACACGTGGCGGTCGACCCGACCCGCAACTACTACGAGCGCTCGATGGTGTGGATGGCCTGGTATCTCGGGCCGCTCACGCTCGCGGCCGCGATCCTCGGCGCCGCCATCCTGGTCCGGTACCTGCTCCTCGGACGCATGTCGCGGGCGATCGCGACGCTGCTGGTGCTCGCGCCGGGAAGTGCGTTGTATCTCTACAAGGCGAACGCGTTCTCCGACCATGTCTGGGTGACGCGCCGGTTTCTCGTCAGCGCGTTCCCGTTGCTGATCCTGCTCGCCGTCGGACTCGCGGCCGCGTGGTTCGGGGTGGATTCGACGCGGCGGGGTGCGATCGTCTACCGGATCGTCGCGGTCATCGTCGCGATCGGCGCGGTGGCGTATCCCGTGTACACGATCGTCCACGTCCGATCGATGACCGAGGAGCGCGGGTTCCTCGCCATCGTCGAGGACACGTGCAACCGCGTCGGCGATCACGCGGCCGTCGTGATGGTCGAACACGACAAGTCGGATCTGACGGACGACTGGCTGCCGCAGACGCTGCGCGCCTTCTGCGGCACCGACGTCGCCGTGGCGCGCGGTACGGCCCGGTCGAACGACCTCCAGCAGCTCGCGCGCGAGTGGAAGGCGCAGGGCCGTGACCTGTTCCTCGTCGCCGAATCGGCCGACGTGCTGCAGAAGCTGTTCCCGAATGCCGACGTCACGTCGATGCCGGTCGCGGTGAACCCGGACTTCCTCCAGCTCGCACTGACGCACCGGCCCGACGCCTACTCACCCCAGAAGTTCTCGCTCGCGCTGGCGCGCGTCCCCACCTGATCGCCCGCGGCCCGGACGTCTGCGCGAGGATCGGGACCGTGGCGGCGCCGACGCAGGAGCAGGAGCCGGCCGCAACCTCGGTCGAGCCGCCGACCGTCGACGTCCAGGCCGACGGCGCGAGCCCGTCGGAGCCGGTGCTGCCGGGTTGGTTCGTCGTGTCGCTGGGCGCGGTCGTCGTGTGGTGCGCGACCGCCGGCGTCTTCGGCACGGTGCTGCTGGTGCTCGGTTGGTACCAGCCGCTCGCCGCCGCGGTCGTGGCGACGGTCGCGTCCGTCGCGGCCGGGATCCTCGCCGCGCGCCGCCTCTCGCCGCGCCGCGTCGTCGACCAGCGATCCGCGCTGATCGCGGTCGGGCTCGTCGCGGTCTTTCTCGTCCTCGCGGGCGCGTTCCACTCGGAGCACCTGTTGCTCGACCGCGACCCCGCGGTCTACCTCATCACGGGCCGCACGATCGCGGGCACACATCAGCTGCATCCCAAGACGCTGTCGGGCGCTTTCGCCGACGGGACGTTCGGCGATCCGAACAAGGGCTTCGACCGCGGCTTCTTTCCGATGCTCCCGGTCCTGCTCGCCCAGGGCTGGTCGATCGGTGGCGACCGCGCGCTGCTGTTCGTCGGGCCGATCCTCGGGACGATCGGGTTGCTTGCCGCGTACGCGCTCGCGTCGCGCGTGCTCGGGCCCCGTAGCGCGCTTCTCGCGCTCGCGCTCCTCATCGTCGAGCCGTTGCAACTTTGGTTCGCGCGCGACGCGTACTCCGAACTGGTCGTGCAAGTCGTCGCGCTCGGTGGACTCTGGCTGTATCTCGAGGCGCGAAGCCGGAACAGTTGGCCGGTGGCCCTCGTCGGCGGCGCGCTCGTGGCGAGCGCCGCGCTCGCGCGCGTCGACGTGCTCGCGATCACGTGCGGGGTCGTCGCGTTCGGAGCGCTCGACTGGGTTCGCTGCGACGACGACGCCTGCCCGAACGCGGCGCGGCGAGCGGTCATGGCGTTCGTCGTCGCGGTGACGGTGGGGACCGCGGCCGCCCTCACGATCGCCGCCCAGGCCGAAGGGGCGTATCTCGGGAGCCTCGACCGTCAGTTCGGTCCTCTGGCGGCGGCGTTCGCATTGTCGGTTGCAGGTTTCGTCGGCGTCGTCGTCGTTCATCGTCTGCGGCCAGGCCTCTGGCACCGATTGTTCGGGGGGCGCCGGTTGTTCGTCGCCGGCACCGTCGTCGCGTCGGCGGTGTTCCTCTGGGCCTACTTCCTGCGTCCGGCGCCCGCGGCGCGGCTTCCCGCGACCGGCGGCGCGCCGCTCGTGGGCGCGGCCCGCAGCGCGTGGAACGCGTGGCACTACAGCCGGTCGCTGCACTGGTTCGCGGCGTACTTCGGCGTCGCCGCGGTGTTCGTCGCGTTCGCCGGCTTCGTGCTGCTCGCGAACCGGGCGCGACACCGCGACCGCGCGGCCGCGGCGATCGTGCTCGTCGCGCTCCCGACGGCGTTGATCTATCTCGCGCGCCCGAGCATCACTCCCGACCAGCCGTGGGCGATGCGCCGCTTCCTTCCCGTCGTCATCCCCGCGATCACGATCGCGATCGCGGCCGTCATCGTGTGCGTCTGGCGCGCCGCGATGTCGGTGCGTTTGCCGTGGCGGCGCGCGGCGGCGGTCGTCGGCGTCGCCGCGCTCGGCCTGGCCGTCCTGGTGCCGCCGGCGTATGCCGCGAGGCCGTTCGTCCGCGCCCGAGCGCAGCACGGCGCGGATGCCGCGATCCACGGCATCTGTCGCGAGAGCGGCGACGACGCGGCCGTCCTCGTCTTCGGCGGCGCGTACCTCGATGTCGAACTGCCCGATGTGATCCGCGCCTTCTGCGGCGTGCCGACCGCGAAATCGAGCACCGCCGACCTGCCGCGGCTCGCGCAGTCCTGGCGCGCGGCCGGCCGCCGCCTCGTCGTCGTCACCGCCGCGCCCACGGTGGTGAAGTCCCGGCTGCCCGGCGCGATGGTCATCGGGCATCACGTCGTCCGAGATGACGACGCGCCGCAGCGGGTCTTCGACAAGGCGCCCCGCCGGCTCGGCGGCAATCCGACGGAGATCTGGGTCCTGGCGGCGCCGGACACCCCGTCACGATCCGCCTGAACCGGCGCGCACCGAGTTGCCCGGCTCGCCGCCATTGCCCTAGAGAGCATGGGCGTGGTGCTCGTGACCGCGTTCTTGGTGATCGGAATCGCGTGCGCGATCGCCGCGTTCGTCGTCGGCCGAGAGGCGACCCGCATGGCGTCGGAGCCACCGCCGCCGGTCTTCGACCCGGAAGAGGCGTACGACTGGGTGGTGGAACACCTTCCCGACGTCGTCGCCGCGACGCTCACGCCCGACGACGTTCGCCGCATCCTCGACTTCCAGCTCGAGTACTTCGGCCGCCAGGGGGTCACCGGCAACGGCACCTCGTCGAACGCGACGGGCACGGTGATCGTCGGCGGTCCCGAGACCGTCGACTACATCCTCGAGCGGGCCCGCGTCACCGGGGAGGCGTACCTGCCGGAGCAGGTATACGCCGTGATCGACACCCAGCTCGCCTATCTGCGGGAGATCGGCGCCGTCGGCCCGCCCGCGGAAACGCCCCCCGAAGGTCTCGGTCCCAACGACGGCCCGCGGATCGCCTGAGCCACACGCGCCTCAGGCGGCGTCGTCCGTATTTCGAAGTGTGAACTCCGTCCGGAATCGCTTCGGGAGGCGTGGCGGATCTGGTACAACGTCCGTACCGGAGAAAGGAGGTGGTCCAGCACATGCACGATAAACCTGGGACCTCGGAGGTGCACGGCCGCTAGGCCGTCGTTACGACTGGACCACCTGGCGGAATCCAAACCGCTGCACCGCCGTCGTCGCTGCCGGCATGGTTCCACCGGCATGAAGGCTTCGACGGGTCCGAAACAGTCGACGAACGGGGGGTGCTTCGGGGCGCCCCCCGTTCTCCGTTCCCGGACGATGGCCGCGGGCTCGGCGCGGGTGGGCACGCTCACGCGCGCAGGGCGTAGGTCACGGTGCCCACAGTTGGCGGGTGGGGGCGTTTGCGGGTCGGCCGGCGGAGCGCCGCTAGATTCCGCGGTATGGCCCGACCGGTTCGCTTCGAGCACTACCGCTATGTCGGCGACAAGCGATCGCTCGTGGTCTACGACCTCGATCTGTACGGCGTCGACGACGAGGTGACCGAGGCGGTCGACGACCTGCTCGAATCCGAGCGCTTCCTCGCGATCTCGCCCCAGACGCTCGCCGAGGCGCGCAATCGCGGGTACCGGCCGCACCGTTCGATCGTCGCCGAGACGGCCGAGTAGCTCGCCCGAAGAGCCTCAGGCGCCGGGTTCGCTCCAGCACTCCACCGGGAGGGCTTCGCGCACGCCGTTGTGCTTGGCCGCAAAGGCGACGTCGGAAAGGACCGGCTGCGACGGCAGTTGCTCGGGGTCGGGGAGGCCGGCGTAGTCCACCCAGGAGGTGCAGCCGCCGTACTCGTCCTTCCACGGCACCGTGAGCGGCTCGTCGAGCCGGTGGACGCGCAGCACGAGGACCCATAGCGGATCGCGCCGCTTCCACTTGAACCGCGTCTCGACGTAGTCGCGCGCCCAGATGAGCTTCGAGTCGAGCGCTTCGAGCTGCTCGGGTTCGGTGATGGTCGCGACGTCGACGATGTCGGCCCAACCCTGCACCGTCACCGGTCCGCCGACGGGCGAGGCGTCGGCGAGGTCGACCCAGTGCGCGTACGCGGACTTCAGCAGGTCGGGCTGCTGGTGCTCGGCGGTGGGCGACAACCAGCAGCGGCGAGCGGGGAGCGCGAAGTGGCGGCCGTCTTCCCGCAAACCGCCCTTGCGCACGTCGACGATCTGCTCGCCTTCGAGCAACGCGTGCACGATCGCCGCCCACTCCTTCAGCGCGGGGACCGTCGGGTTCGTGGTCGAGGCCGTCACGCGAGCCAGGATAACCAGCGACATGGACGAGCTCGTCTCCGAAGGCTTGCGACTCGGCGCGCACTTCGCACGTCCCGCGGGCGTCACCAGGGTGCCCGCACTGCTCGTGCTGCCCGGGTTCCCGCGCGGCGCGGGCGGAGCGGCGGCCCTGGGGAACACCGACCAGACGCTGTGCGATCGCATCGCACGCGAGTCGGGCTGGGCGGGGATGACGTTCACCTTCCGCGGGACCGGGCCGTCCGAAGGTGACTTCTCGATCGAGGGGTGGCTCGCCGACGTGCGGACCGCGGTCGACGCACTCCACGAACGGACCGATGTCACCGGCGTCTGGATCGCCGGCTTCCGGCTCGGCGGAACCCTCGCGATCGTCGTCGCTGCCGATGACGACCGCGTGCGCGGCATCGCGACGTTCGCCGCGCCCGCGAGCCTGCGCACGTGGGTGCGCGAGCCCGCGTGGTTCCTCGAGTACGCGCGCCGTACGGGCGTGCTACGGAACGCCGAATTTCCTCCCGATCCCGACGCGTGGATCCGCGCGATCGCGAACCTCGATCCGATCGCGGCCGCGGGCCGCATTCCGCCGCGACCGTGGTTGCTCGTACACGGAAGCGCAGACGACGTGGTTCCCGTCGACGACGCGCGGTGCCTCGCGGACGCCGGCGGCGCCGAGGTCGACCTGCGGATCGTCGCGAACGGCCCGCACCGCCTGCGGCACGACCCGCGCGCCATCGCTTCTCTCCTGGGTTGGCTCGACCGTCAGGAGCCCTGAGCCCGCGCGTACTCGAGCACGTCGTCGAGCGTCTCGTCGAGCGTGCGTTCCGGCACCCACCCGGTCGCTTGCATCAACTTGGAAGGGTCGCCGACCAGCCGGGGCACGTCCGCGGGGCGGAGGAGCGCGGGGTCGACCTCGACGCGCAGCGGGCGCCGGCTCTTGGCTGCGAGCCGGTCGACGAGCTCGCCGATCGAGACTCCGGTACCGCGACACACGTTGTAGACCTCGCCCGCCTCACCGTGCTCGATCAGAAGCCGGTACGCGCGCACGACGTCGCGCACGTCGGAGAAGTCGCGTACGGGATCGCGCGCGCCGATCGTGACTGCCTCCGCCGCGTCGCGCTCGGCGCGAGCGATTCGCAGCGCGAGCGCGGGCACCACGAACCGGTTGCTCTGGCCCGGTCCCGTGTGCGAGAACGCACGCACGCGTACGGTCTCGAGTCCGCGGCCGAGCCACGCCTGGAGCGCGAGGAACGAAGCCGCCACCTTGCTCGAGCCGTACGGTGTGACCGGACGTAGCGGCGTGTCCTCCCGTACGCGGTCGGCGCCGTTTACGAGTCCGTACTCCTCGGAGCTCCCGACGACGAGCACGCGGTGAGCACCGCACGCCCGCGCCGCGTCGAGAACGTTCGCCGTTCCTTCGACGTTCACGCGCAGACACGCAGTGGGATCGGTCCACGAAGCCCCGGTGTCGGAGAAGGCGGCGAGGTGGTACACGGCCTCGGGCCGGTGCGCGGCGAACGCGGCGTGGGTCGCGTCGCGGTCGGTGATGTCGAAGCCCCCGGGCCCCTCGCTCGCGGCGACGACGTCGTCGCCGCTCTCGCGGAGGTGGCCGACGAGATACGGACCGACGAATCCGCCCGCGCCAGTGACGAGCGTGCGCATCAGGCGACGGCGGCGCCGACCGTCCGGCGGTAGACGTCGAGGTGCGCGTCGACCGACCGCTCCCACGTGAACGTCGCTGCCCGCGCCGGGCCGGCCGTGCGGAGCCGCGTGGCCAGCGCGTCGTCGTCGAGCAGGCGCGCGAGCGCGCCGGCGAGCGCGCCGACGTCGGCGGGCGGAACGAGGAGTGCGGCGTCGCCGACGATTTCGTCGAGCGAGGAGCCCGACGTCGTGACCAGCGGTGCGCCGCTCGCCATCGCCTCGAGCGCCGGCATCCCGAATCCCTCTGCGAGCGACGGGTACGCGATCGCGGCGGCGCGGCGGAAGAGGGCGGCGAGCGTCGCATCGGGCAGGTACCCGGGACGCAGCACCCGCGTCGCGACGCCGCTCGAGGCGATCGCAGCGCGCGCCTCGGCGATGCCCCAGCCTTCGCCCCCGGCCACGACCAATTGCACGTCGGGGTGGTCCGAGGCGATACGCGCGAACGCCCGCACGAGCGTCGGTACGTCCTTGCGCGGCTCGATCGTGCTCGCGAACGCGATGTACGGCGAAGAGATGCCATGGCGCGCGAGCGCGGCGCGGTCCTGCCCCTCGTCGGCGACGGCGGTGAATCGGTCGTGGTCGACGCCGTGATGGATCACGTCGACCTCGGCGCGCGGGTGCAGCCGGGCCCGCAGCCGGCCGGCGGCATCGTGGCTCCCCGTGATGATCGCGTCGGCGCGCCGCGCCGCGGCAGCCATCATCCGCCGGAAGTAGACGACCTTCGACCGCTCGTGCCATTCCGGGTGGTCGAAGAACGTCAGGTCGTGCATCGCGACGACGGTCGGAACCGTGGTCCGCAGCGGCATCGTGTAGTGCGGGGCGTGCCAGACGTCAGGACGCAACCGGCGGGCGATCCCGGGTCCCGACGTCTGTTCCCAGACCAGCCGCGCCGGACGCCGGCTCGGCGCGAGCGCGTGCACGCCGGCTCCGGGCGCGATCGTCGCCCATCGCCCGGCGTCGTCGTGTCGCGCCAGCAGCAGCAGCTCGACCTCGGGATGCGCCGCGAGACCCCGGGCGATCGAGATCGTGTAGACGCCCGCGCCCACGGGTCGCGGCGGGACGGCCGAGACGTCGAGGAGCACGCGCACGGATGGAGTCTACGAAGCCGACCGCGCGACGGCCCGCGTGTACGCCTCGGCGTGCAACTCGGTGCAGCGTTCCCACGTGAGGTCGTTCGCCCGGGCGATGCCCGCGCGGACGCGATCGGTCCGGAAGGCCGGATCCTCGAGCACGCGCGCGATCTCCTCCGCGCAACGCGCAATGTCACCCGGCGGGAATTGCGAGCCCGCACCCCCGAGGACTTCGTCGAGGGCCGACCCCGTGGTCGCGACCGTTGGTACACCGCGGGCGAGTGCCTCGACGACCGGCAGGCCGAAGCCTTCGTAGAGCGACGCGAGGCAGAAGGCGTCGGCGCGCCGATACAGCGCGTCGAGCACGAACCACGGCTGCGCGCCGATGAGGTGGACGAACGGGCGGTCGAGTCCCGCGACCTCGCCCCAGCCCTTCGGACCGGTGACGACGAGGCTGAGATCGGGATGCGACGCGCGCAGCCTGTCGACTGCGCGCACGATCGTCGGGATGTCCTTGCGCGGCTCGACGGTGCCGACAGTCAGAACATACGGGCGCTTGACGCCCGCGCGGGCGACCGCGCGGTCGACCTCGTCCGGGTCGCGCGGCGTCGGGGGGTCGACGCCGAACGGGACGACCGCGACGCGGTCGTCGTCGAAGCCGTATGCCGCGAGCTCGCGTGCCGTGAACGAGGACGGAACGATGACGACGCCGGCATGGCGGCGCGCGAGCGTGAGGCCGCGCGTGTGGAAACGAATGCCGTGGCGAGTGCTCGTGCTCGGGAGGCGAAGGAACGCGAGATCGTGCACCGTCACGACCAGCGGACGCGCACCGACCGGCGGCACGGCGAGGCTCGGCGCGTGGACGAGGTCCGCTTCGATCCGGACCTGCGGCCGGCCGAAGCGGTGCCACAGCTCGTACCGGAGACTGCCTCCCGGCCGGCCCAGGTCGATCCACGGGATGCGCGGCGGGACGCTGCGCGGCCGGTCACCCGACGCGAATGCGACCGCGTCGACGCCGAACCGGGGCAGGCGCCGCATGATCTCGATCTCGTACCGTCCGATCCCGCCGGGGACGGGCTGCAGGAGCTGGCCCGCGTGCACCGCCACCCTCACGCGCGGCCCCCGCTCTCGGCGAGTTGCCGGTAGCAGGAGGTCAGGGCCCGTGCCGTGCTGCTCCACGAGAAGGCGTGCACCCGGTCGCGGCCGCGGGCGATCAGCTCGGCGCGGGTGGCCTCGTCGGTCATGACACGGTCGAGCTCGCCCGCGAGTGTCTGTTCGTTGGTCGGTTCGACGAGCACGGCGGCGTCCCCCGCGACTTCGGGAATCGAACCCGCGCGCGCCGCGACCACGGGCAGGCCTGCGGTCATTGCTTCCAACACCGGGAAGCCGAAGCCTTCGTAGATCGACGGGTACGCGAGCACCGTCGCGCGTTCGAGGAGCGCGCGCTTGCCGGCGTCGCTCACCGGGCCCGCGAGCACCACGCGTTCGCGCGCTCCCGGCTCGAGGCGTCGTAGCGCGGCGTCGACCTCGGGCCGGGCCGGGCCGTCGCTGCCCGCGATCACGAGCCGCACGTCGGCGTGATCGCGCGCGACCTCGCCGAATGCACCGACGAGGTGGGCAAAGTTCTTGCGCGGCTCCAGCGTGCCGATCGCGACGACGAACGGCGCGTCGCCGACTGCTGCGGCGACGTCGGGCGGCATCACGGCGACGTCGCCGAGCGGCGGTATGCCGAGCGGGATGACGACGAGACGGCCCGACGCGCGAAGTCCCGGACCGAAGATCTCCTCGATCTCACCGGCGACGAACTCGGAACCGGTGTGCAGGGTCGCGCCGCGCGCGACCGCGCGCCGCACCGCGGGGTCGAACGCGCGGACTTCGGGTGTGCACAGCTCCGGGTAGCGCACGAACGAACAGTCATAGACACTCACCAGCGTCGGGAGCCGGCTGGGTGGCGCGAGGTAGTTGGTCGCGTGCACGACGTTCGCGGGCCGCAACCAGCGATCGATGCGCGGGGTGTCGCCGCGCGCCCACGACCGCAAGAGGATGCGCGCCGGTAGGGGGACGAATCGCGTGTCCGGCGGAACATCGTCGCGGTGCAGACGCGCGCGGGTGCTCAACGTATAGGGCACGAGATCGGGCCCGGCTTCGAGCCGGTTGAGCGCGCCGACCGTTTCGGCGACAGCGGATCCGATGCCCGTACGCGCGCCGACCAGGGGAGTCACGTCGATCGCGACGGTCGGACGCACTGTCGGGGACACCCGAAGGTTGCTAGCACACATCGGCCGATACGCTGTGGCTCCGAATGCGGGCGGAGTCGCCGATGACCCTGGTGCGAACTGGGGGAGGAAGTGCAGCAGGACGACAGCACCGGTGACGTCTCACGCCGTCTGACGCGCCGCGCCGCATTGCAGCTCGGAGCGGGTGTCGGCGCGGCCGCGGTCGCGGCGCCGTATCTCGCGCGCGCACAGAGCGTGCCGCGCGAGTACGACATCGGAGACGCGCGATCCGTCCTCACCGCGATACCGAACTGGCCGGTTCCGCCGATCGTGACGCGCGCGCAGTGGGGTGCGAACGAGGCGTTGCGCAAACCCGGCCAGACGTACGACGCGTCGGTGGTGAAGCTGATCGTGCACCACACCGGTACGCCGAACAGTGTCACCGACTACGCCGGGCTGTGTCGCGGCATCCTTGCCAACGAGACCTCGGGTGAGTACATCGATATCGCGTACAACTGGCTGATCGATCCGAACGGTCGGATCTACGAGGGCCGCTGGGCGCGCAACTATCAGGCCGGGGCGGCGCATACCGGCGAGAGCCTCGGCTCGAACGTCCGCGGCGCGCACGCGATCTACCACAACTCGTTCACGATCGGCGTCGCGCTGATGGGCACCTACGACACGATCGACCCGTCGCCCGCGATGGTGAACGCGCTCGTCACCTTGCTCACGTGGAAGTGCGCGCGATGGGGCATCGACCCGCTCGGACGTGGCTTGTACAACGCGAGCAACGGCGTCACGGAGAACCTCTTCAACATCTGCGGGCACCGTGACACCTCGGCGACCGATTGTCCCGGCCAGCGTGTGGAGCCGATGCTGCCCGCGATCCGCGTCAAGGTCGCGGGCCGGCTCACGGGCGCGGGCTACTGGATCGCGACCAGCGTGGGTCAGGCGATTCCCTTCGGCGGTGCACCGCCTACCAGCGTGGCCGGGTTCCACTTGCCGGTGTCGACCGCCGGTATCGCCGGTCACCCGAGCGGCAAGGGCTATTGGTTGTTCGCGGCCGACGGCACCGTGTACACGTTCGGCACCGCCCGGTTCCACGGCTCGATGCACGGCCAGAGGCTGTCCGCTCCGATCGTCGGGATGGCGTCGACACCGAGCGGCAACGGCTACTGGCTCGTCGGGCTCGACGGCGGCATCTTCAGCTTCGGCGACGCGAAGTTCTACGGGTCGACCGGTGCCCGGCGGCTGAACGCGCCCGTGCTCGGCATGACGCCCACCCAATCCGGGCGGGGCTACTGGCTCTACGCGCGCGACGGCGGCATCTTCAGCTTCGGCGACGCCAAGTTCTTCGGGTCGACCGGTGGCATACGCCTGAATCAGCCCGTTGTGTCGATGGCGGCGCGCCCGCAGGGTGACGGCTACTGGATGATCGCCCGCGACGGGGGGATCTTCTCGTTCGGGAAGGCACCGTTCCGCGGTTCCGGCGCGCGGTATTCGGCGGTCGCGCCGTTCGTGTCGATGCTGCCGTCGACGACGGGCAACGGCTATCTGATGCTGCGCGCCGACGGTCGCGTCATATCGGCCGGCGACGCGCCGAACCTCGGCGACGCGTTCGGCGAGGTGCTCGGCCACGCCGTCGGGATCGCGGGCAAGCTGCGCCCGATCAGCTGACGCGGTGCGCCGAGTCAGCGAGGCGCGCGGATGTTCCCGCGGCGGACGCGCACCGGATGCTGCGCGAGACGCAGCATCTCCTCGTCGCCACCGCTGTTGCCGTACGCCCAGAGCTCGACGTCGTCGCCGTCGAACAGCGTTTGCAGCCGGGCCGCTTTCTCTGCACCCCGGCAGTTCCCACCGCGGAGCCGTCCGGTGCAGCGACCGGCGGCGTCGACGTCGAGACTCGTGCACAGCACGTGACCCACACCGAGTTGCTCCGCCACCTCGACGAGGTACACGTCGAGCGACGCGGACACGATCGCGACCTCGTGACCTGCGCGCCGGTGCCAGGCGACGCGATCGCGCGCCTGCGTGCTGATCGCGCTCCGTGCGAGCTCCGCGCCGAACGTGCGACCGGCGGCGGAGACCTCGGCATGGTCGCGGCCGGCGAGCACGCGTCGGAGCACCCGCGTCTTCGCCCGGTCGCGGTCGCCTTGGCCCGTCGCCGCGTACGCCAGGCGCGGCGCCTCGACCGCGAGCGCCGACACGACCGGCCCGCGCCCGGCGACCTGCACGAGGAACGGCACGAGCGTGTCTCGGCGCGTCATGGTGCCGTCGAAGTCGAAGGCCGCGATCGTTCGGCGGGACACGGATTCAGATCGGCAAACGACGGAACACGACGGTCGGTACGTGGCGCAGCACCGACATCACGTAGCGCATCGCGGCCGGGACCCACACGACGTCACTCCCGCGGGCGATGCCACGCAGGATCGCATCGGCGACGTCGTCGGCGCCGACTGACATCGGGGCCGCCTTCATGCCGGCGGTCATCTTCGTGTGCACGAAGCCCGGCCGCACGATCATGACGTGCACACCGCTCGACGCGCAGGCCGCGGCGAGGCCTTGGTAGAAGCCGTCGGCGCCGGCTTTCGACGATCCGTACACGAAGTTCGACCGGCGAACGCGCTCACCCGCGACCGACGAGAGGAAGACGAGCGTGCCGTGACCCTGCGCGCGCATGCGATCGAGGAGCGGCACACTGACCGAGACGGTTCCGCTGTAGTTCGTTTGCACGATCTCGAGTGCGGCGGCCGGATCGTGCTCCGCGCGGTCCTGGTCGCCGAGAACACCGAAGGCGACGAGCACGAGGTCGAAGTCGCCGAAGCGGTCGAAGACCGAACGTACGAACTGCTCGTGTGAAGCGAAGTCGGTGGCGTCGAACGCGACCGCGTGCACATCGGTCGCCCCGGCCGTCCGCAGTTCGGCGGCCGCGGCATCGCACGCCTCCGGTTTGCGCGCCGCGAGCACGACCCGGGCGCCGCGGCCGGCGACGACGCGACGGACGGTCGCCAGCGCGATCTCCGACGTGCCTCCGAGCACGAGCACGCTCTGCACCTCGCCCAGCGCGTCCTTCACGATGCTCTCCCCGCTCCGCTCAGGTCGAGACGGCGATCCATGTCGCTGCGCAGCCGGTTATGTCCGTCGATCGACGCGCGCGCGGCGCGCCACTCGTCGAGCCGCGGGTACATCGCGGCGAGCAGCTCCGGTCGCAAGCGCGCGTCCTTCGTCAGGTAGACGCGACCGCCCGCGGCCACGACGAGCTCGTCGAGGCCGTCGAGGAGTGGGACGAGCGCGGGGGATGCCGGAATGTCGAGCGCAAGGGTCCAGCCCGACATCGGGAACCCGATCAGCGACCGGCTGTCGTGCTCGAAACGCTTCAACACCGCGAGGAATGTGGGCGTACGCGTCGCGCGGAACCGCTCGAGCGCGATGCGCACGACGTGCTCGGCGCCGTTCGGCACCACGAACTGGTACTGCACGAACCCCCGCGACCCGTAGATGCGGTTCCAGTCGCGCAGGCCGTCGAGCGGGAAGAAGAACGGCTTGATGCCCTCGACGTGACGCCGACGTGCCCGGGGCGACTTCCGGAACCACATCTCGTTGAACGCCCGAGCGGTCAGCGGGTTGATCAAGCCGTTGGGCAGCCACGCAGGCGCGCCGAGCAGCGTTCGGGGCGCGTACTCGCGCGCGCTCGCGCGCTGAGGGGCCGGAAGGTCTTCGGGCGTCGCGTGGTTGCCGCGCGTGAGCACCGATCTCCCGAGTCGCGCGCCGGTGGCGGTGCAGTCGACCCACGCCACGGAGTAGCGATAGTCGCGGTCGCCGTCGACCATGCGCTCCATGCAGTCGTCGACGTCGCGCGTGCGCTCCGTGTCACACACGATCCGCGAGGTCTCGACGGGATGCAGGCGGAGCGTCGCGTCGGCGATGACGCCGGTCAGGCCCATGCCGCCGCTCGTGGCCCAAAAGAGATCGGCGTCGGGCTCGAGGCTGACGACCCCGCGGTCGGGAGTCACGACCCGCATCCGTTCCACCGAGTCGGAGAACGAACCGTGACGGAACTTGCCGTGGATGTCGGATGCGATCGCGCCGCCGACGCTGACGTAGCTCGTGCCGGGGATGACCATCGGCATCCAGCCCATGGGTAGCAGCACGCGCAGCAGCGTGTCGAGGCTCACACCGCTTTCGACCGTGACCGAGCCTTTCTCGACATCGATCTCGAGCACGGCGTCGAGGAGGTCCGACGACACGACGTCGCCGCCGGCGTTCTGCGCGGCGTCGCCGTAGGAGCGGCCGAGGCCCCGCGCCACGAGCCCCCGTGCGCCTGCGGCGCCGACGCGCTCGACGATGTGGTCGAGGTCGCGGGGCCGGTGCACCGTGGCTCGGGTGGCCGCGGTCCGGCCCCAGCCGGTCAACATCTCGGAGGTCGCCGGTTCGGGCGCGGTGCCGTCCACGTCAGGAACCGTGCACCGCGATCGCGAACGAGACGGCCCACAGCGCGCCCATCACGAGGAGAACACGGTCGGCGAGGACGAGGTCTTCCGGCGCGCCGCCCTGTCCCTGCTCGAGCAGCAATGCGTAGCGCAGGATGCCGAGGACGAACGGAACGATCGACAGCTCGAACCAGACCGGGTTGCCGACCGCAGACGACTTCTCGAACGCCCACAGGCAGTAAGCGAGGATCGTGACGCTCGACGCGACCGCGCGCACGTAGTTCAGGAATTCGCGTGAGTACATCGTCAGCGTCAACCGGTGACCGCCGGCGCGGTCGCCGAGCTCCACCATCTCCGCGTGCCGCTTTCCGGTGACCATGAAGAGCGACGCGGAACCGGCGACGATGAGGAACCAGGGCGAGATCGCGACGCCGACCGCCACGCCGCCGGCGATCGTGCGCAGCACGAACCCGGAAGCGACGCAGGCGAGGTCGAGCACGGGTTCGTGTTTCAACCACAGGCTGTAGACGAGGGTCTGGAGCAGGTAGCCGCCGACGACGAGCGACAGTTGCCACCGCGCCGCGAACGACAACCCGAGGGACGCGACGATGAGGATGATGCCGCCGGTCACGGCGGTGCGCACCGTGACCTCTCCGGACGCGACCGGCCGGAACCGCTTGGTGGGGTGACGGCGATCGGCTTCGACGTCGACCGCGTCGTTCAGGTAGTAGGTGCCGCTCGCCGCGAGGCAGAAGCAGACGAACGCGATACCCGTGCGGAACAGTGCGGTGCTGTCACCGAGCAGCCCCGCCGCACCGGGTGCCGCGATGACGAGGATGTTCTTCAGCCACTGCTTGGGTCGCGCCAGGCGGATGAGAGCCGGAACTCGTGTAGCCGGGACATCGTCGGGAGCCGCGGCGCGCAGGGCGCTCATCGACCCACGATCAGATCTCGAGCGTCTCGTGCTCGACGACCTGCACGAGGTCTTCCAGCGTTGCACCGCCCCGCCGCATCCGCGGGAAGAGCAGGAGCGCCATGGCCAGCGCGGCGACGACACCGCCGGCCAGGAAGGCCAACTCGTTGCGCAGGATCAGATCGCTGCCGAGGGACACGACGACCACGAAGGCGACGATGCCGCCGATCCACGCGAAGGCGTTTTCCTTGTATCCCTTCAGGGCGATCAGGCCCTGCGCCATCGTGAGGGCCAGGATGAATGCGGTGGCGGCCAGCGTCAGCAGGAACATGTCGCGGTGGCCGAGGTCCCACTTGCTGGTGAAGAGCTTCTGACCGAACCACGGGCCGACGAGCGTCGCCGCGACCACGCCGGTCGTGCACAACACGATCACGACCACGATGAGCCGCTTCATGCCGCCGCGGAAGTCGTCGTGCTTGCCCTCGCTCGCGAGGCCGGCGAGCTTGGGCAGCAATGCCGCCTGCACCGCCTGGAACATGAGGAGCGGCACGCGCGCGATGAAGAGACCGGTGATGAAGTGCGAGGCAAGGTCGGCCTGGCTCGGCGTCTTGAAATAGTTGACGCCGAACACGCTCGCGTACGACAGCAGCTGCGCGAGCACGGACCCGAGCAGCAGCCACGCCAGCGCGCCCGAGAGCTCGGAGTAGGGCGCCTCGGGCCCGGGAACAACGAGGTTGTGCTGACCGCGCAACGAGATGAGCACCGCCAGAGCGGGCGGTGTGGCGAGCGCGAAGCCCCAGTAGCCGACGGACGAGACGCCGGCCGCGAACAACACTCCGCACGCGAGGATCCGGACGGTGCCTTCGGAGCCGTGCATCAGCCCGTACGCGCCGAAGCGTCCGTTGCCGGACAGCGTTCCCCGCGTGATGAACGCCGCGTAGTAACAGATCGTCGCGACGAAGAGCGCGTAGATCAGCACCGCGCGCCCGTCGAACATGTGGTCGATGATCCGCTCGTGGAACACGAGCGCGGCCACGATCACCGCGAGCGAGAGCATCGCGCCGAGGAACGCCGCGCGCTTCACGAGCGGTCCGCCGCCCTGGCCGCGCGCGCGGCGGGCGGAGACGGCGCGGCCCACCTCTTGCTCGAGCGGCTGGAACAGACCCGGCGAGAAGACGAACACGAGCGCCCAGAGGACGTTCAACGAGTTGTAGTCGGCGTCAGTCAGACGCTTCGCCGCGAGGATCTGGAAGCCGTACGCGCTGAGCCCGACGACGATGAGACCCGCGCCGATGGCCCACGTGCCTTCGGGCACGGGCAGCTTCTTGGCGGCTCCCGTCAGCCGCTGTACGCGCTCGACCACGAACATGGGAGATTAGTCGTCAGCAGCCCTCCGACCCGAGGTCGGGAGCCTGCCGCGGAGCGTGGACGAGGACGGATCACGCAGTCGCTGGGAGATAACCTCGACGCGTGCGGAAGCCCTGCTCGCGAACCGCTACGAGAGCGCCGAGGTCGTCGTGAGCACCCGCACCTACATCGTGCTCGCGGCGCTCACCGGCGTGGTGATCCTGGTCGCGTTCGCTGTCCAGGTTGTCCTCGCCGGCAAATGACCGAACGTTCCGGCGTGAGGAGCGTGGATGCCTGACGACTTCGATCTCGTCGTACTCGGCGGCGGCCCTGGCGGGTATGCCGCCGCGTTGTACGGCGCGAGCGCGGGCATGAGCATCGCGATCGTCGAGGAGCAGCGGGTCGGCGGCACCTGCCTGCACCGCGGCTGCATCCCCGCCAAAGAGCTCCTGCAGACCGCCGAGGTGCTGCGTACCGTACGCGGGGCGGCGGAATTCGGCGTGCTCACGACCGATCCGGCACTGCAGCTCGCCACGTCGCAGACCCGCAAGCAGGGTGTCGTCGACAAGCTCACCTCCGGTCTCGAGTCGCTGCTGCGCGGCCGCAAGGTCACGATCGTCCCCGGCACCGGCGCCCTCGAGCCCGACGGCCGCTCGATCACGGTTTCCGACGGCAGTCTGGTCCGCGGGCGCAACGTGCTCATCGCCACCGGATCGGAGCCGCGCGGCCTCCCGATCGACGGTCTCGCGTTCGACGGGAGCACGGTGCTCTCCTCGAACGAGGTGCTGCAGCTCGACGAGGTGCCGGCGCGCGTCGCGGTGATCGGTGGCGGCGCAATCGGCTGCGAGTTCGCCTCGTTCCTCGGAGACACCGGTGCCGAGGTGACGATCCTCGAAGCGCTGCCGCAGATCCTTCCGGGCGTCGACCAACAGGTCGCGCAGACCGTCGTGCGCGCGTTCCAGCGGCGCGGCATCAAGGCGCTCACCGGCGTGCGCGTGCTCGGGTTCGACGGCAGGACGCTCCGCTACGAGGCCAAGAACGCCGAAGAGCAGCTCCTGGTCGACAAGGTCGTCGTCTCGGTCGGCCGGCGTCCGCGCTCGGAGAACGTCGGTCTCGACGCGGCCGGGGTCAAGGTCGACGAACGAGGCTTCGTCGTCGTCGACGGCAACATGCGCACGAACGTCGACGGCGTCTATGCGGTCGGCGACGTCGTCGCGACGCCGCAGCTCGCGCACGTCGCGTTCGCCGAGGCGATCGTCGCGATCAAGACGATGCTCGGCGAGGCTCCGGTCCCGATCGAATACGACAAGGTGCCGTGGGGGATCTACTGCCACCCGGAGGTCGCGTTCTGCGGCCTGACCGAGGAACAGGCGAAGGAGCGGGGTTACGACGTCGAGACGTCGGTGCACCGATGGGGCGGCATCGGCCGGGCGCTCATCATCGGTGAGACCGAGGGCGTGGTGAAGATCGTCGCCGAGCGCGGCGGTCCGATCCTCGGTGTGCACATCGCCGGACCGTGGGCGACGGAGCTGATCGCCGAGGGATATCTCAGCGTCAATTGGGAGGCGACGGCCGATGACATCGGCCTGCTGATCCACGCGCACCCGACGCTTTCGGAATTGTTCGGTGAGTCCGTGCTCGCGCTCACCGGTCGCTCGCTGCACGGGTAACTCGACGCCACACACGCGAGGGAGCTCATGGACGTCACGATGCCGCAACTCGGTGAGACGGTGACCGAGGGCACCATCACGAAATGGTTCAAGCAGGTCGGCGACAAGATCGACGCCGACGAGCCGTTGTTCGAGGTCTCGACCGACAAGGTCGACTCGGAGGTGCCCGCGCCCGAGAGTGGTTTCGTGACCGAGATCGTGGTGCCCGAGGGCGAGACCGTCCCGGTGGGAGCGCGTCTGGCGGTGATCTCCGCCGACGCCGGCGCGGCCGCCTCGGCTCCTCCGTCCGCGCCGCCCACACCGGCCGAGGCCGCGGCCCCTCCCCCTCCTGGCCCCGCGCCCGCTCCCGCTTCTGCTCCCGCACCTGGCGCGCCACCGGTTGCCGCCCCGGCGCCGCAGCCTCCACCGCCGGCCCCGGCGCCCGCGGCCGCACCCGTCGCCGCGGCTCCTGTGCCGCCGCCGCCACCCGCCGCGGCGAACGGCGGCGTCGTCACATCGCCCGTCGTGCGGCGCCTGATCGACGAGCAAGGTCTCGACCCGGCGTCGATCCGCGGCACGGGCGAAGGCGGCCGCATCACTCGCAACGACGTGCTCGGCGCAGCGCGCGCCCGCGGTGGCGCACCGGCGCAACCTGCAGCTCCCGTCGCACCCTCGGCTCCGGCCGCGCCGGCGCCCGCCGCGGCCGCGGCCCCGAGCGCGACCCCGGCGCAACCCGTGGTCCGCGCGGCCGGCGACGAGGTCGTGCCCTTCGACAACATCAGGCGCCGCACCGCCGAGCACATGGTTCGTTCGCTGGCGACGAGTGCCCACGTGTACACGTCGGTGCGGGTCGACTTCGAGCGCGTCGAACGCGTCCGCCGCGCGCACCAGGCCGCGTGGCGATCCGAAGAGGGCTTCGCGCTCACGTACCTTCCGTTCATCACGCGGGCCTTCAGCGACGTCGTCCACGAGTACCCGCACGTGAACGCGAGTGTCGAGGGCGAGACGCTGATCGTGCACCGCGACATCAATCTCGGGATCGCCGTCGACCTCGACTTCAACGGATTGATCGCGCCGGTGATCCGCAACGCCGACGGCAAGCGGCTGCGGCTGATCGCGCGGGAGATTCGCGATCTGGCCGCGCGCGCCAAGTCGAAGCAGCTGAGTCCCGATGAGATCGTCGGCGGCACGTTCACGATCACCAACATGGGTCCGTTCGGCACCGCGCAGACGTTCCCGATCATCAACCAGCCGCAGGTGGCCATCATGGCGACCGACGGCATCCGCAAGGAGCCCGTGGTGGTGGAAGGTCCCGACGGCGACGACGCGATCGCGGTCCACCACGTGGGATACCTCTCGCTCGCGTGGGACCACCGCGCGTTCGACGGCGCGTATGCGGCATCGTTCCTCGATGCGATCCGCAACGTGCTCGAGACGCGCGACTGGGAAGCCGAGCTCGCGTGATCCTGCGCGCGCGCTGGCTCGGGCTCGTCCCGTACACCGAGGCGGAGGCACTCCAGCGCGCCGTGCACGAACACGGCGTCGACGACTACCTGTTGTTGCAGGAACACCCGCACGTCTACACGCTCGGATCGAGTGCCAAGCTCGAGCACGTCTTGCGCGATCCCGACGAGGTCGGAGCGCAGCTCGTGCAAGCCGATCGAGGGGGCGACGTCACGTATCACGGTCCCGGCCAACTCGTCGGCTACCCGATCGTCTCGCTCGCCGAATGGCGCGCAGGTCAGCGCGATGTCGTGGCGTACGTCCGCAAGCTCGAGTCCGTGCTGGTCGCGGTGTGTGACGACTTCGGCATCGACGCGGGCCGGTCGCGGGGGTACACGGGCGTGTGGGTCGGCGACGAGAAGATCGCCGCGATCGGCGTTCGGGTGTCACGCGGGCGTACCCGCCACGGCTTCGCCCTCAACGTCGACCCCGACCTCTCGATGTTCGAGCACATCGTGCCGTGCGGCATCCGCGACCGCGGCGTGACGTCGATGTCCCGCCTGCTGGGCCGAAAGCTCGAGATGCACGAGGTGGTCGACCGCGTGGTCAGCCGCTTCGCCGAGGCGTTCGCCGACGGACCGGCCGACCGAGCCGATGTCGCATGGCGACGCCCGGAGCGTCCCGACGGCGTTCCCGTCGCGCTCACCGCCAAGCGGCCCGACTGGATGCGCGTGCGCGCGCGCTTCGACGACGGCTACCTCGAGCTGAAGCGGTTGGCGCGCGGGCTCGAGCTACACACCGTGTGCGAGGAAGCCGGCTGCCCGAACATCTACGAGTGCTGGGCCGACCGCACGGCGACGTTCATGATCAACGGCGACCGATGCACGCGCGCGTGCGGGTTCTGCCAGATCGACACCCGCAAGCCGATGCCGCTCGACCTCGACGAGCCGCAGCGGGTCGCCGACGCCGTCGCCGCCCTCGGCCTCGCGCACGCGGTGATCACGTGCGTCGCGCGCGACGACCTGCCCGACGGCGGCGCGTCGGCGTTTGCCGCGACGGTCGACGCGATCCGGGCGACGAGCCCGGGTACCGCGGTCGAACTGCTGATCGCCGACTGCAAGGGTGATCCCGCGGCGCTGGCGGCGATCTTCGACGCGCGCCCCGACGTGCTCAACCACAACCTCGAGACGGTCGCCCGGCTGCAGCGCGCGGTACGGCCGTCGGCGGGATACGCGCGGTCGCTCGCGGTCCTCGGCCGGGCCCGCGCCGCGGGCCTCGTCACGAAGTCGGGGCTGATCCTCGGTATGGGGGAGACCGACGCCGAAGTGCGTCAGGCGATGGCCGACCTGCGGTCGGTCGGCGTCGAGATCCTCACGATCGGCCAGTATCTCCGCCCGACCGCTTCGCACCTGCCGGTGGAACGGTGGTGGCACCCTGACGAGTTCGCCGCGCTCGCCGAGTACGGCGACTCCCTCGGCTTCGCGCATGTCGAGTCCGGCCCGCTGGTGCGTTCCAGCTACCACGCCCGCGAAGGCGCGGACCGGCTGGTCGCGACGGGGTACTGAGACGAGAGCTGCGCCCGAAGGAAACGAAACGTGGAGTCGACCCGCGTCCTGAGATACTGGGTCGATGGCCGACCGTTTCTCGTCCCTGCGCCCGGATCTCGCGCAGTGGTGGTGCGAGCAACCACTGTTCTTCGTGGCGACGGCCCCGAGCGGCGGCGACGGGCACGTGAACCTGTCGCCGAAGGGTTACGACACGTTCCGCGTCCTCGCGCCTGACCGCGTCGCCTATCTCGATCTCACCGGCAGCGGTGTGGAGACGATCGCGCACTTGCGCGAGAACGGCCGCATCACGCTGATGGCGTGCGCCTTCAACGGCAACCCGCGCATCTCGCGCATCTACGGCCGGGGCACGGTTCACGCAGCCGGCACCGACGGATTCGACGATCTGGCGCCGTACTTTCCCGAACTGCCGGGTCGGCGGGCGGTCATCGACGTGGCCGTCGACGGGGTGACGACGTCCTGCGGCTACGCCGTGCCGCTCATGGACCTCGTCGGCGACCGCGACCGTCTGACGGAATGGGCCGAGAAGAAGGGCGACGACGGCATCGTCGAGTACTGGGGCAACAAGAACGCGGTGAGCATCGACGGTCTGCCGGGGATCGCACAGTGAGCGAGCGGCACCCGTGATTCACGCGCCGCGGATCACGCGCGCCCGGGAGCGCATGGCGGCAGTCGGAGTCGACGTGCTTTTGCTCTCGGTCGGCCCGGACCTGCCGTACCTCACCGGCTACGAGGCGATGCCGCTCGAACGACTGACGATGCTGGTGTTGCCGGTCGAGGGCGAAGCCCGGCTGGTCGTGCCCGGTCTGGAGGCGCCGCGGGTCGACAACCGCGAGCAGCTGTTCGAGATCGTCGCGTGGGAGGAGACCGACGACCCCATCGCGGTCGTCGCCGGGCTGGTGTCGGCGTCCGCGCGCCGCATCGCCATCGGCGACCACACCTGGGCGCGGTTCGTGCTCGACCTGCAGCGGGCGCTCCCGGAGCGGGCGTTCGTGCGCGCCACGGACGTCGTCTCGCCCCTGCGCATCGTGAAGGACGCCGACGAGATCACGGCGCTGACGCGGGCCGCGCGTGCGGTCGACGGCATCGCTGCGGACATGCGCGCCGTCCGTTTCTCCGGACGATCCGAGCTCGACGTGCACCGGGAGCTCGTCGACCGCATGCTCGCCGCCGGCCATGATCGCGCCAATTTCGCGATCGTCGCCGCGGGCGCGAATGCGGCCAGCCCGCACCACGAGCCGAGCGCGGAACGGCTGATCGCCGACGGCGAGCTCGTGCTGTGCGATTTCGGCGGGACGATGGCGGGTTACTGCTCCGACATCACGCGCATGTTCCACGTCGGCGAGCCGAGCGAGGAGGTTGCCGGCGTGTACGCGGTGCTCGCGGCCGCGCAGGAGGCCGGTGTGCAGGCCGCGACCGTCGGCGCCCGCTGCGAGGACGTCGACGCCGCTTCCCGTCGCGTCATCGCCGATGCCGGCTTCGGCGACTATTTCGTGCACCGCGTCGGTCACGGCATCGGAACCGAGGCGCACGAGGATCCGTACTTGGTCGCCGGCAACGCACTTGCGCTCGAAGCCGGGCACGCGTTCAGCGTCGAGCCCGGCATCTATCTTCCCGATCGATTCGGTATGCGGCTCGAGGACATCGTCGTCGCCCGGGCCGACGGCCCCGAGCGGCTCAACGTCGCGCCGCGCGACATCGCGATCGTTGCGTGAAGCTCGACGCCGGCACCTTTCTGCTCCAGTGGGCGACTGGAGGCCTGCTGTTCGGCTGGGTGACGACGCGCCGGCGCGAGGTCAGCCTCGGATACGGCTGGCTGATCCGGATCGTCTTCGGGCTGATGGCTGCCGGCGCGGTCGCGGTGTTCCTCGCGGGTAACGGCGACGCCGCTCACGTCGTCGCGATCGTTTGCTCGATCGGCTGTGTTGCGGCAGCCGCGCTCGCGCTGGCGGTCTCCGTCCATCGGCGCGCGGCCGGCGTGCGCGGCCGGGAAGAGTTGCGGGCCGCGCGTCGGGCGCGCGTGTCGGCGATGATCGGGCGCGCCGAGGACGGTGCTGTCGACGCCGGATCCGAATTCCCGCCCGTGCTCGACCTGCCCGCCCCGATCATCGGAGCTGTCGGGCTGCTCGCGTGCGCGCAGTTCGCGGGCGGTCCCTACCTCCTCGCGGCGGCACGCCTGCTCGTCGGCGCCGTCTTCTTGGGAAGCGTGAGCGACGCCATGCTTCTCGGGCACTGGTATCTCGTCCAGCCCGGCCTGCCGCGCGGCCCGGTGAAGGAGCTCGTCGCGTGGACGGCGGCGGCCTGGCCGTTCGAGGTGCTCGTCTTCCTGTGGCCCGTGGGCATGGTGCAGGTGCTGAACGGTGTGGTCGACGACGGGTACCACGGCATCCTCGGCTGGATCTGGATCGGCTGCGCGCTGATGACGATCGTGCTCATCGGCATGACGTGGGCCGCGTTGCGCGAGAAGTCGTACTCGGCCGTTATGGCGGCGACCGGACTCCTGTACCTCGCGATCCTCACCGCGTTCGGGACCGATCTCGTGGCACGCGCGGTCTTGCGGCCGTAGCGCGGCCACCTCCACTCAGATCGGCAGCAGCTTGTTCGCTTCGGCGAGCACCGCGATCGAGCGGTCCCACGCCGATCGCTCATCCGGCGCCATCGACGGCCACAGCGGCGCGCTGGGTCCGTCGGGACCGAGCACGCACGGCAGACTCGCGCACAGGCCATCGTCGACCCGTGTCGACACCGGGATGAGCGCGCCGACCTCGTGCACGAGCGCATGCACCAGTCCGCTCACCGTGAGACCGATGCCCTGCACGGACGCGCCCTTGAGATCGCGGACCTGATACGCCGCGGTGCGGACGTCGTGCTCGATCGCCCGGAGCCCGTCGTCGTGCAGCCGGATGCCGCGCTGCTGCGCGAACTCGAGCAGCGGGATGTTCCCCACGGTCGCCGATCCGAGCAGGAAGACGCACGAGTCGCCGTGTTCGCCGACGACCCAGGCGTGCACGCTGCGGGGGTGCACGCCGCACTCGCGCGCGACGGCATCGGTCAGTCGGAGCGTTTCCAGCGCGGTGCCGCTTCCCATCACGCTCACGGGTTCGTCGATCCACCGGCGCGTGAGGTACTCGGTCATCACGTCGAGCGGGTTCGTCACCACGAGCGCGACCCGCGGCAGCGCCGCGGCGGACTCGATCGCGGTCGCAACCGAATCCATGACCTCGATGTTCTTCTGCAGCACGTCGAGCCGGGTCTGCCCGGGCGTGGTATGCGCACCGGCGGTGATGACGAGGATGTCCTCGCGTTCGATCTCGTCGAGGCTGCGCCCGCGCACCTCGACGTGGGCGAGCAACGGACGAGCATGCATGAAGTCGAGTGCAAGGCCGCGCGCCGCACCACCGTCGCGCGCGTAGACGGTGACGCGTCCGGCCAGCCCCCGCATGATCAGTGCGGACGCGGTCGCGACTCCGACGCCTCCGGCACCGATGATCCCGACACCGGGACCGGCCATGTCCACCGCCTCTCGTCACGATGATCGTTTGTGACAATGGTGCCCGAGGCGGCGGTGGCGCGCCGAATGCTGGGCTTGTTCTCGCAGTTGGAGTCAGCCCGCCAAGAGCGCGGCCGCGACGGAACGCACCAGCTCCGCCCGCGGTTCCAATGCTGCGTCGGCTCGGCCCACCGCGGCCGCGAGTCGCTCGACATCGGTGCGCCACGAACCGCTCGCGACGTACCTCGCGCCGACGCGTGGGTAGCCGCGCTCCAAGAGTCCCGCCGCGTCGTCGTGTCGGCCCCGCACGACGGCTTTCACGGCTGCGACCGCGTTCGCCAAAGCGCTTTCGGGCAACGACCACGGCGGTGCGAGCTGGAGCGTCAGCTCGCCGACGGGAGCGGTCGATTCGATGACGAGGTCGAGACGCCAGAAGATGGGAAGGTCGGCGAAGGTCACGAAGACGAGGCAGTCGGCGTCGGCGAGCTCGGGCGGAGCGACCCGCACGGAGAACACGTCACCGACGACAGCCGCTGCATTCGGCAACGCATCGAATCCCGACTGCAGTGTGCCGGGTACCCGCCAGACTGCGTCGATGTCGCTGTAGCGGTCGGCCCTTCCCTCGGCGAGCGAACCGCGGAGCGCGAACGACGAACCCGCGATCGCGCGCTCCAACGACGAACGCAGCTCGTCGGCGACACGCTCGCGCCGTGCCGGGGAGAGATCGAGGTCCGGCGCGGGCAAGGGGACGGCGTCCTATCGCTCGCGAACTTCGGCCAGCACGACCGGATCGCTCTGACCTTCCCATGTCGCGGTGAGCCCGATTGCCGGACGGGCACCGGGAACCGGGCGCCTGAACATCCGCAGCTCGAACCGGTCGTTGCGAAGCACCGATGCCGCGGCGTCGTCGGATTCGAGCTCGAACCCGTCCACCGGCACTCGCTCCTGCGTCCATCCTCCGCCGCGGATGCGCACGTTGCTCGGCGCGATGAACCAGCGGCCCTTGTGCTCCGCCATCCCGAGCGCCTCGCCCTGGCCCGTCATCGAGACGGCGGCGAGCATCATGACGAACTGCGGATCGCGCAGTCCGTCGTAGACCCAACGGGTACCGAGCACGGAGTGCTGCATCTCGGTGATGAGCGCGTCCGCGATGCCGGGAAGGGGTTCGTCTCGATACGTGAGCGGTACCTGGAACAGCGTGCCGCCGGAGCCGACGAGGTGCGTCTCCATCCCGACACGGCCGTCGGGATCGTCGAATCGATACGAGCCGATCACGTCGAGTGAGTCGCTCGGCGGCGGTCCCCACGCGCGGGTCGGCGCCCAAGCCGCGATGAGCTCGGCCTTCGTCGGCGTGATCGTCGCCCGATGGAAGATCGCCACGGCGGCACTGTACGGCTCGACCGACCGCCGGGGCCTTGGTTGCGCAAAGCGTCCGTGACCGACGCGTGACCAACCTCCCAGGGGATGGCAACCGGTACGCGCGTTGATCAAGTCGACCGAAGCCGCGAACCACGCCGACGACGCGTCGGTCAAAGCGACCTTGAGCGAGCTGTCCGCGCAGTCCCACGCCCGCACCGCGAAGATTCGCGCCCTGGACACACAGTCCCGATCGTTGCACTCGGGCCACTCGTCACCCCTTCGGGGCGCGCGTCTACAAGGGCTTCTGCTGCAAGAGGTACGCGTCGCAGTGGACGCGTTGGCTTTCGGACATCCCGTCGCGATCCTTGATGCCGGGTGAACCGGCGGCGACGGCGGAGCTGCCCTTCGGGGGCACGTGGAGCATCGCTCGCACCTCTTCGAGCGGCCGGTCGGCGACCGCGTGATAGTCGACGCTCAAGAGGTCGGTCCCGAAGTTCTCGGCAACGGCTTTGCCGCGCAACAGCGCGTCGGCCATCCGATCCGTCATGCCCTCCGTTGCGAGGTGACGCTCACGCACGTCGATCTCGAAGAAGCCCTGCTGGTGCACGTAGCCGGTTTCGAAGAGCCCGACGAAGGTCGCGAGCCACGCGAAGCCGCGCGGATCCGGATCGGCTCGGCCTATCAGCGTGAACACTTCGAGCTCGCCTTCGAGTTGGGTTCCGTAGTCGGCGACGACGTGCACGAAGTCGTGTTGCGCGAGATACGCGGAGACGCTCTTCGGCGTGCCGGGAAAGTTGAAGCCGCGCGTCTCGTACATCTCCCAGATGCTGCGGCCGAGCGTCCCGTTCGCCAACGACTCGAACGCGAACCACCGCCGCGCGAGGTCGTCGTCGATCACCCCCGGAGCGAACGGATCGCCGAAGCGCGCCTGCGTGTACAACGTCTCGTGGTGCTCCGGATCCCAGCGGTCGGTGAAGCCGCTGCGACGAAGGTCGGTCCACGCGAGTCCGAACCGTCCCTCCGCGTAGCGGCGGGCCACGCGGACGAAGTCGTCTTCGATGCCCAGTGCAGCCGCGTACTCCTCGACCCGCCGCGCTACGTCGTCCGGAAGGGGCCGCAACACGAGTTCGCCGAGCACCATGTGATGGACGATCCGATGGCGGTACGCAAGATCGTGTCCGGCGAGGAGATCGGCGAGGTCTGAAGACGCAAGCGGCTCGAGGCGCCGGTAGTCGACGTCGAGGTCGGTCAGCGCGAGCGTGACGGCCCGCAGAAGCGATGCCTGCGTCGAAGTGAGGCCGCCCGCGGGCGACACCGCCGTCGCAATGCCCCGTGCAACACCTTCGACTTCCAAGACGTCCAGTGGCATGCCCACCCCGTTGTTCCGTTGCGACGCGCATCCTCGCCGATCGGATGGCGCGGAATCCAACGGGGCTCCGGTGAATCGCGCCGGATGTCTTGTTCGCGCTATTGCGTCTGCCGGCCGAGCGTGACGGTCGCGGTGTGCTCGGTGCCGTCGCGGGTGTACGCGATCGTCGTCTGCTCACCCGGTCGGCGCGTCAACGTCAGCGCCTGGAGCTGTTCCGCGCTCGTTGCGTTCTGATCGTCGAGTTTGGTGATGACGTCGCCCACCCGCAGTCCGGCCGAAGCTGCGGGCCCGCCCGACTGCACCTCGACCACGTACAACCCGGCGACCTGCGATCCGGACCCTTCGGCGGAGACCGGCGCGACCCGCAGTCCGAACGACGCATGGGTGACGGAGCCGTGGGCGATGATCTCGTCGCTGATCGTGTGCGCGAAGTCGGACGGGATCGCGAACCCGATGCCCACGTTGCCGACGCTGCCACCGCCCTGCGGGTTCGGCACCGACGCCCCCGCGGTCGGAACCCCGACGAGCTTGCCGTCGCAGTCGACGAGCGCCCCGCCACTGTTCCCCGGGTTGATCGCGGCGTCGGTCTGGATCGCGGCGACGATCAGCGCGGTGCGGCCGTTGTCGGCCGGAACGTTTACGCTCCGGCCGAGCGCGCTCACGATTCCCGCGGTGACGGTGCTCGAGAGGCCGAGCGGCGCGCCGAGCGCCACCACCGGCTGCCCGACGACGAGCGCCGACGAGTCGCCCCACGGGATCGGATGCAGTGACGGGCTCGCGGCGACCTTGACGACCGCGAGATCGGTTGCAATATCGCGCCCGACGAGGCTCGCGTCCTCCGCGTCGCCGTTGCTGAACAGCACGCTGATCGAACCGCCGTGCGCCGCCGCGGAGATGACGTGGTTGTTCGTGAGGACGTATCCGTCGGGGCTGATGACCTCGCCCGATCCAGAACCGCCCGCGCCGCCCGCGTTCACGTGGATCGTCACCACCGACGGCAAGCCGTTGCGCGCCACCGTCGTGGCGACACAGCCGACCGCGGTCACATCGGAGCCGTTGTCGCGCGAGCTGCCGATCAGCCCGCCGACGACGGCTGCGAGCAGGATCACGGTGGCGCCCACCACGATCCACACCCACTTCGGGGGGTGTGACTTCGACGGCTGCGGATCGGAGACAGGCTCGGTCACGACGAGAACCTCCCGCCCCGCCTGTGCTCGGAGCTACACGACGAAGTACTTGGCCTCGGGGTGCGGAACGATGATCGCGCTGGTCGACTGCTCGGGAACGAGGTGGAACTCCTCGGTCAGCGTCACGCCGATGCGGTCGATCCCGAGCAGCTCGGCGACCTTCGTCTGGTCGTCGAGGTCCGGGCACGCGGGATAGCCCCACGAGTAGCGCGAGCCGCGGTACTGCTGTTTGAACAAGCCCGTGAGCGTCGGGCCGTCCTCGCCGGCGAAGCCCCACTCCTCGCGGATGCGACGGTGCCACAGCTCGGCGAGCGCCTCGGCCATCTCGACCGAGAGACCGTGCAACAGGAGGTAGTCCTGGTACTTGTCGGCGGCGAACAGCTCCTTTTCGCGTGCACTCGCGACCTCGCCCATGGTGACGACGTGGAAGCCCGCGTAGTCGGTCTCGCCCGAGTCGACCGGGCGGAAGAAGTCGGCGATCGACAGCCACGGCGCCTTGTGTTGGCGGGGAAAGTGGAAGCGCAGCCATTCCTGCGTCCGGGTGTCGTCCTTCCAGACGACGAGGCTCTCTCCCTCGCTGTTCACGGCAAAGTATCCCCACGCCGCCGCGGGCACGAGCAGGCCCTGTTGCTTCGCGATGTCGAGCTGCGCCCGGAGTGTCGGCCGGATCCGCGCCTTGAAGTCGGCATCGGACTCACCCGACTCCGGGCGGAACTGCCACTGGTTGCGGAACAGCGCGGTCTCGTTGACGTAGCCCGCGATCTCGTCGAGCGAGATGCCCTTCGCGACGCGCGACCCGAGGAACGGCGGGGTGAAGATCGCGACGTCGACCGCGACGTCGGAGCGTGCGGGCGTGTCGACCGCGTCGGCGACCGTCTGCGACTTCCGGGGCGGGAGATCGCGGCCCCCGAGCTCGCGGCCGAACGAGTCGTCGAGCGTGCCGTCGCGCGTGCCTTGGATCAGCGTGTCCATGGTGCGCAGGCCCTCGAACGCGTCCTTGCCGTAGAACACGCGGCCGTCGTACACCTCGCGCAGGTCGCGCTCGACATATGTGCGCGTCAACGCGGCGCCGCCGAGCAGCACCGGAACGCGACCGGCCAAACCGCGCGAGTTCAGTTCCTCGAGGTTCTCGCGCATGATGAGCGTCGACTTCACGAGCAGACCGCTCATGCCGATCGCGTCGGCGTTCACCTCGAGCGCCTTCTCGACCATCTCGCTGATCGCGATCTTGATGCCGAGGTTGTAGACGATGTACCCGTTGTTCGTCAGGATGATGTCGACGAGGTTCTTGCCGATGTCGTGGACGTCGCCCTTCACGGTCGCGAGCACGACGGTGCCCTTGCCGCCCGACTCCGTCTTCTCCATCATCGGCTCGAGGTAGGCGACCGCGGCCTTCATCGTCTCGGCCGACTGCAGCACGAACGGCAGCTGCATCTGCCCGCTGCCGAACAGCTCGCCGACGACCTTCATCCCGTCGAGCAGCACGTCGTTCACGACCGCGAGCGGCGCCATCGTCTCGAGCTGTTCGTCCAGCTCAGCTTCGAGGCCGTCGCGATCGCCGTCGATGATCCGGTGCTTCAGGCGTTCGGCGACGGGCCAGCCCGAGCGGTCTTCGCGTTCGATCGTCGTCGCCTCGACGTTCTCGAACAGCGCCATGAACTCGGTGAGGGGGTCGTAGTTCTCGCGGCGGCGGTCGTAGATGAGGTCGAGCGCGGCCTCGCGCTGCGTGTCGTCGATGCGGTGCAGCGGCATGATCCGCGCCGCGTGGACGATCGCGGCGTCGAGTCCGGCTTCGCGGCACTCGTGCAGGAACACGCTGTTGAGAACGTGACGCGCCGCCGGCTTCAGCCCGAACGACACGTTCGACAAGCCGAGGACGGTGTGAACGCCCGGCAGTTCGCTCTTGATTCGCCGGATCGCCTCGATCGTCTCCATCGCGTCGCGACGCAGGTCGTCGTCCCCCGTCGACAGCGGGAACGTGAGCGCGTCGAAGATTAGGTCGGATGCTTCGAGTCCGTACCGCTCGATCGCGATGTCGTAGAGCCGTTTGGCGACGCGCACCTTCCATTCGGCGGTGCGCGCCTGGCCCTCCTCGTCGATGGTGAGGCAGATGACGGCGGCGCCGTACTCGCGCGCGAGTCGGAACACGCGGTCCATGCGCCTGCCTTCGGCATCGCCCTCTTCGAGGTTGGCCGAGTTGAGCAGCGCCTTCCCGCCGTGGTGCTTCAGGCCGGCTTCGAGCACCTGCGGTTCGGTCGAGTCGAACACGAGCGGCAACGAAGCCTGGGTGGCGAACCGGCCCGCGATCTCGTCCATGTCGACCGTGCCGTCGCGGCCCACGTAGTCGACGCAGACGTCGAGCACGTGCGCGCCTTCTTTGACCTGTTCGCGCGCCATCTGCACACACGTGTCGAAGTCGGCGTCGAGCATCGCCTCGCGGAATTTCTTCGAGCCATTCGCATTCGTGCGCTCGCCGATGGCGAGGTACGCGAGCTCCTGCTCGAAGGGCACGTGCGAGTAGATCGACGAGCATCCCGGCTCGAACTCGGGCGAGCGGATCTCAGGCGGACGGCGACCGAGTCGGTTCACGACGGCTTCGAGGTGCGCAGGTGTCGTTCCGCAGCAGCCGCCGACGACGTTCAGCCCGAAGTCGTGGACGAACCGGTCATGCGCTTCGGCGAGCGCGGGCGCGGTGAGGTCATAGTGCGTCTGTCCGTCGACGACCGACGGAAGTCCGGCGTTCGGCAGTGCGGACAGGAACGTGCGCGCGTGCTGGGCGAGATAGCGCAGGTGCTCGGTCATCTCGACCGGACCGGTCGCGCAGTTCATGCCGATCACGTCCGGCCGCATCGCTTCCAGCGCGGTCAGCGCCGCGCCGATCTCGGTCCCGACGAGCATGCGGCCCGTGGTCTCGACGGTCACCTGCACCATGATCGGGATCGGCTTCGCGAGTCCGGCGCGTCGCATCGCCGCGCGCGCGCCGTTGATCGCGGCCTTGGCCTGCAGCAGGTCGTAGACGGTCTCGACGAGCAGCACGTCGATGCCACCGGCGATCAGACCGTCGACCTGGAGCGCGTAGTCGTCGCGCAGCGCGTCGTAGCGGATCTGACCGAGCGACGGCAACCGCGTGCCGGGGCCGATCGAGCCGATCACGAAGCGCGGCCGACCGTCGGCGGCGTGGCCCGACGCGACCTCGCGGGCAAGCTCGGCGGCGCGGCGGTTCATCTCGAACGTACGGTCGGCGAGGCCGTACTCGTTCAGGACGAGCGGGAACGCACCGAACGTCGCGGTCTCGACGCCGTCGACGCCTACTCGGAAGAACTCGTCGTGCATCTCCGCGACGAGGTCCGGCCGGGTCATCACGAGCTGCTCGTTGCAGCCTTCGAGCGCCTCGCCCCCGAAGTCGTCCGGGCCGAGGTTCCGCGCCTGCATCCACGTGCCGAACGCGCCGTCGAGCACGAGGACGCGCTCGTGCAGGAGGTCGAGGAACGGATGCTCGGCGCCGCTGCCGATCGGCGTCGCGATTCCTCGGGGGTCGGCCATCACGCAAGGATACGTGCCGCCTGCGAACGACCACTACCCGATTCTCCCGCACCGGCGCCATAGGCTCCAGGCCGGAATGAAGGTCTACACGCGCACCGGCGACGACGGCACCACCGGTCTGCTCTACAGCGGCCGGGTTCGCAAGGACGACGCCGGTCCGGAAGCCTACGGCGAGGTCGACGAGGCGGTGAGTGCGCTGGGCCTGGCCCGCGCAACCACGGAAGCCGGCGCGGAGTTACACGAGTTGTTGGTGCGACTGCAACGCGAGTTGTTCGTCGTCGGCGCGGAGCTCGCCACCGCCCCCGACAACCGCTCGAAACTGAAGCCTGAGATCTCGCTCGTCACGGCCGAGATGGTGACGCGCCTCGAACCGATCATCGACGATGTCACCGCGCGTTTCGATCCGCCGCAGGAGTTCGTCCTGCCCGGCCAGAACGCGACCGCGGCCGCGCTCGATTTCGCGCGCACGGTCATTCGCCGCGCCGAGCGCGCGTCGGTTGCCGCGACCGGCGCCGACTGGCTCGGTCCCGAGAGCCACGTGGTCCCGTATCTGAACCGGGTCGCCGATCTCGTCTACACCCTCGCGCGCTGGCAGGAAGGCGACTTCCGCCCGTCGCGTCAACCCTAAGGATTCCGATGGCCCCCTCGTTCAAGCTGGTCGCGGCCGCGCCCAGAGCCGATCTCTTCGTGGTGCCCGTCTTCGCGGGCGCGCGCCTCGGACCGGGGGCCGATCTCGTCGACGACGCGCTCGGCGGATCGCTGGCGACGTTCATGAAGGAGACCGACTTCGACGGCAAGCGGGGCGAGGTGCTCGCGGTACCGGTCGACGGACGGCTGAAGGCGCGCGCCGCGTTGTTGCTCGGCGTCGGCGACCGCGACTCGTTCGACGCCACCGCGCTGCGACGCGCGGGCGCGACGCTGGCGCGCCGGTCGGCGCGCGTTGCATCCGTCTCGACGACGCTGCTCGACGCCGCCTCCCCCGACCTGAAGGCCGGCGCGGCCGCGCAGGCGTTCGCCGAGGGCGTCACTCTCGGGCGATACCAGTTCCTTCGTTACAAGTCCGACGGCAAAGCGTCGAAGCTCGAACGCGTGCTCGTCGTCGGCAACGCCGACGCGAAGGTTCGCGCCGGCCTCGCTCGTGGCGCCCGTATCGCCGATGCGGTCGCGTGGGCGCGCGACCTGATCAACGAACCCGCGGCCGCGAAGTCGCCGGCCGAGGTGGCCGAGCTCGGCAAGGCCGTGGCTCGGTCGTCCGGTCTCAAGGTGCGCGTGCTCGCGGGCGTGCAGCTCGTGCGGGCGCGCATGGGTGGCGTGCTCGGCGTCGGCAACGGCTCGGAGCGACCCCCGCGTTTTCTCCGGCTCGAGTACGCGCCGACGTCTCGGGCGCGGGGCACCCTCGCGCTCGTCGGCAAGGGCGTCGTCTTCGACTCGGGCGGCCTGTCGTTGAAGACGGCCTCCGGCATGGAGACGATGAAGACCGACATGTCGGGCGCGGCCGCGGTGATCGCTGCGATGTCGACGCTGCGCGATCTCGACGTCAAGACGCGCGTGATCGGTTACGTGCCGTTGGTCGAGAACATGCCGAGCGGCACCGCGATGCGTCCCGGCGACGTGCTCACGATGCGTAACGGCAAGACGGTCGAGGTGCTGAACACCGATGCCGAAGGCCGGCTCATCCTCGCCGACGCGCTTTCGCTCGCGAGCGAGGAGGGCGCCGACGCGATCATCGACCTCGCGACGCTGACGGGAGCGGTGACGATGGCATTGGGTGAGAAGATCGCGGGGCTCATGGGAAACGACGAAGGCTGGGTCGAGCAGGTGCAGGGCGCGGCCGGGCGCGCCGGTGAGCGGGTGTGGCACCTGCCGCTGCCGGACGACTACCGCCGCAACCTCGACTCGGAGATCGCCGACATCCGCAACGTCACGTCGGGCGGCGGTGCCGGAACGCTGACGGCAGGCATCTTCCTGCAGGAGTTCGTCGGCGACAAACCGTGGGTGCATCTCGACATCGCGAACACCGCGAGGTCGTCGTCCGACGACGGCGAGACCACGAAGGGCGGGACCGGTTACGGCGTCCGCACCCTCGTCGAGCTCGCGTCTTCGTTCCGGAGCCCGTCCAAGTGAGGCGCCTGTTTGCGTTGCTCGTGGTCGCGATCGCGGTGGTCGGTGTCGCCGCGTGCGGGTCGTCGAAGTCGAAGAGCGAAGCGCCGCCGCCGCCGACCGACCTGCGGGGTCAGGCCGCGGTTCAGATCGACGCCACCGGTAACCAGTGGCACCCGGACTCGATCATCATCGACGCCGGAACGAAGGTGACGTTTCGCAACGCCGACTCGGTCGCGCACGACGTCAAGAAGTCGGCGGACGCCGTCGACTTCGGCGCGCCGTTCGGGATCGACTCCGACAAGTTCGGTCCCGGGAAGACGTACTCGTTCACGTTCACGAAGCCGGGGACGTACGCCTACCAGTGCACGATCCACGCCGGAATGGACGGCCTGATCGACGTGCGCGCCAGGCCGTAACCGCAGTACTGCTGCGTCAGTGACCGGTTTCGGTCCCGTCCTTCAGCGTCGCGTGGGGGAGGCAGAGGTCGTCGTACTCGGCGATCACGATCTTCGCGTTCTCGCCGCACGCGGGGCACTGCGGGTCACGCCGCACCTTGAAGTTCCGGAACGTCTCTTCGAGCGCGTCGTACGCGAGGAGACGGCCGCGGAGCGGGTCGCCGAGGTCGAGGATCAGCTTGATTGCCTCGAGCGCCTGCACCGATCCGACGATGCCGGGCAGCACGCCGAGCACGCCCGCTTCCGAACACGACGGCGCGAGCTCGGCCGGCGGTGGCTCGGGGAGCAGGCAGCGGTAGCACGGCCCGTTGTACGGGTCGAACACGGTGACCTGGCCCTCGAAGCGGAAGATCGACCCGTGCACCACCGGAATGCGCTTCAACAGTGACGCGTCGTTGAGGAGGTAGCGCGTCGGGAAGTTGTCGGTGCCGTCGACGATCACGTCGTAGCCGTCGATGATGTCGAGGATGTTGTCGGCGCCGAAGCGCACGTCGTAGGTGACGACGTTGACGTCGGGGTTGAGCGCGGTGAGCGTCTTCTTGGCCGAGTCGACCTTCCGGTCGCCGATGCGCTCGGTGTTGTGCAGGATCTGGCGCTGCAGGTTCGACGCGTCGACGACGTCCATGTCGACGATGCCGAGCGTTCCGACTCCCGCGGCCGCGAGGTAGAGCGCGGCCGGCGAGCCGAGTCCGCCCGCACCGAGCAGCAGGACTCTGGCGCCGAGCAGCTTCTGCTGACCCTCTTCGCCCACTTCCGGCAGGAGCAGGTGCCGGCCGTAGCGGTCGCGCTGCTCGGGATTGAGGGTGTTGGGCGTGACCCAGTTGCGACCTTCGTTCTTCCAGCGGCCGAAGCCGCCCGCCATCGAGACGACGTCGGAGTAGCCGAGCTCCTGTAGCGTCTTGGCCGCGAACGCGGAGCGCATGCCGCCCGCGCAGTAGATGATGACGGGTGTGTCGTGATCGGGGATCCGATTCTCGACCTGGCTCTCGAGGTGGCCCCTCGGGATGAACACGGAACCCGGGATCATGCCCTGCTCGAACTCGTCGAGCTCGCGCACGTCGAGGAACGTGGAGGCGCCGAGCCGCTCCTCCGCCTCGGCGGGCTGGATCTCCCTGATCTGCGCTTTCGTCTGCTTCAGCAGCTCGCGATAGCTCGCCATCACCACTCCACGGGACTCACTGCAAGAACGATCGGCGCGGCGTTCGGGCGCGCCTCCGGTCTTAAATCCTACCGCGACGGTCGGATATTCCCAACGGAGCCGACCCGGTCGGCCAACAGGGGTAGCACCGTGCGGAGCGGCTCCCGCACGACGGCGTGCGCGACCGGGTCGTACGGCGTCTCCTCGGCATTCAGGATGACCAGCCGGGCGCCGTTCTGCAGCGCGATCTCGGGAAGGGCCGCTGCGGGATAGACCACGAGCGACGTGCCGATCGCGACCAACACGTCGGCGCGGCCGGCCGCGATCTGCGCCCGTAGCAGGTCGCTGTGCACGAGGTCCTCGCCGAAGCTGATCGTCGCGGACTTGAGGATGCCGCCGCACTCGGTGCATTCGGGATCGGCCTCGCCGGCGCGCACGCGTTCCAACGTGTCGTGCATCGGGCCCCGCCACCCGCACGTCATGCACTTCACCTCGCGCACGTTGCCGTGGATCTCGACGACGATGTCGCCGGACTGTCCGGCCGCGTGGTGCAGCCCGTCGACGTTCTGCGTCACGAGCGTGTGCAGACGGTCCATCCGCTCGAGATCGACCAGCGCCCGGTGCGCCGCGTTCGGCTCCGCGTTCCACATCCCGCTGTTGATCCGGTTCTGCCACGCCTTGCGCCGGATCTCGGGATCGGAGAGGTAATACCTCAAGGTCGCCGTCTTCTCGGCGTCGGGGTTCTTCGTCCATACGCCGTTGGGGCCGCGGAAGTCGGGAATCCCGGAGTCGGTCGAGATCCCCGCGCCTGTGAGGACGGTGACGTAGCGCGCGTTCTGCAACCAGCCGGCGATGCGGTTGATGTCGTCGTCCGCGGCGTTCACGGCATCCGAGGATACGCGTGGTCCCGCGGCCGCGCGAAAGCGCGCGGCCGCGGGACCGGTTCTCACGCCGGGGCCGGAAGCGAGACGCGCAGGCCGCCGTCCATCGTGAGCCACTTCGACCACGCACCGCCCGGTGTCTCCTCGAAGGTGTGTGTGACAACGCCGTTGGCGGCGACGCCGAACACCTCGATCCGGCCGTCGGCGTTCGTCTCTGCCGCGACGTTGGTGCGCCCGCTCCCGAACGACGCCCAAGCCGACAGCGCACCGCCCGGTTGCGTCTGCGACGCGTGATACACGGTGTGCGTCGCGTTCGCGCCGAACACCTCGAGTCGCCCGTCGAAGCTGCGCGTGATCGTGACGTTGCTGAGCGTTCCCGGGATCCGTGACCACGTGCCCCATGTCCCCCCGGCGAGGTTCTGGCGCCGATGCACGATCGCGCCGGCCTTCGTCACCGCGAACACCTCGCCGCGACCGTCGGCGTTGGTCTCGGCGGCGAGGTTCGCGGCCGAGCCACCGAACGGCGACCAAACCGACCATGGTCCGCCGAAGCTCAACTGCGACTTGAAGAAGAGGGTCTGCGACGGGTCGGCGCCGAACAGTTGCAATTTGCCGTCGTAGGAGCGCGCGAGCGCGAGGCTCGACAGCTTGCCTTCCACCGGCTCCCATTCCGACCACGCGCTTCCCGCGCTGATCTGCGAGCGATGAAAGATCGTCCCGTCCGGCGCTGTCGCTGCTGCTTCGAGCCTCCCGTCGGCGTTCGCCTCGGCGGCGATACTCGTGAACGAGCCGCCGAACGGTGCCCAGCCTGTCCACGCGCCACCGGCGCTCAGCTGCCAGGCATGCATGCTCGCGCCGGACGCCTCGACCGCGAACACCTCGAGCCTTCCGTCGGCGTTGCGCGCGAGCGCGATCGGCGAGTCGGAAAGCCGGCCGATGGCGAGGCCGAAATCGAGGAAGCGCGTGAATCCCCTGGTTGCCGGAAGACCTGTCCATGTGCGGCCCGTTCCCGATCCGTCGGCGTTGTACTCGTCGACGGTGATCCGTCCGTCCGCGAACACGTTCGTGACGAACCCGACCTGTCCGCCGGTGCCGGGTTTCACCGCGGCGCCGTAACGCACGGGTGTCGTGTGCACCGTGACGCCGTGCGCAGGCGCGTTCGTGGCCCACGCACCCGCCGCACCGAGGCCGCGGGTGCGGCTCGCGGTGACGCCGAGCTGCTCCAGCCGCCAAGCGACGTAGTCGGTGCCGTTACGGTACGGGTAGCCCCGCACCGAGATCAGTTCGCCGGGTAGTTGCTTGCGGCCGTCGCCGTTCTCGTCGACCCACCACTCGTAGTACGGCGACTGCGGGCGCCGCGGCGCCGCCGTCGCGTTCGGATAGTCGAGCGTGGCCGCGCCGACCGCGCGGCTCGCGACGCCGACCAACCCCGCGCCGGCCGCGAGAGCCGTCGCGAGCAGGATGCTCAATGAGCGCATTGTTCTCCGTTCGTTTCGTCGTGTTCTGCACTCGCAGCAGGGCGGGACGCGCGACGCGCGTCCCGCCCCGGCGATGCGTCACCGGCAGAAAGGGGGGCGAGTGCCGGTAACGACTGCTCCGGTTGGGTCAGGACGCAGTGCCGAGCGGCGCGTCGTTCGTCGCACCGGACTGCTCGCGTGCCCAGCGAACCGCTTCGTGCGCGAGCGCGGGATGGAACCCACCCGCGTGCAGCGCGCGTTCGACCGCGTCGATCGGTTCGTTCTGCATCAGCAAGGTCAGTGCGAAGCGGCGCGCGCGACGGCGCGCGAGGTCGACAGGCGACGATGCCTGCGCTTCGACCCATTCCGCGTGGCGCGCTTGCAGCGCCGTCGGCAGCCGGCGCACGTGGCGGCGGTGCACCGGCGGCAGCGTGGTGCGCACCGCGATCGTCGAGTCGCCGTCGGAGCAGGCGAGCTCGAACTGTTGGAGCCGGGTCAGGCTCCGGATGAGCGGCGAGCTCTGACCCTCTCGCGGACCGAGCCCGAGCGCGGCTGCGGTGTCGGCGACGGGCAGTTGCACACCCTTGGGGTTGGTCTCGAACCGGTCCGCCAGGTGGCGTAGCAAGAGGAGCGCGGTCGGGCCGAGCGTCGGCAGCCAGAACGTCTCCACGTACCAGCTCCGGGGATCGTGGCCGACGGCGTCGAGCACCGGGTCGGGCCACGGCATGACCCGAATCGCAAGACTCATCATCATCTCCAGATGTGTCATAACACGTCAGATTGTCAAGAGATGTTTAGCATCGTGGATTCGCGGTTCGCAATGCCCGATCGCGAAATCGTTCGTCGTGTTCGTCCGCGTTCGTCCCGGAATCGCGACGCGACGATGCCGACGAGCACCGCGACGGCGACCGCGGCGATACCCGGGTGCATCGCCGTCCCGGCTTGGCCGCGCGTACGGCGCCGCGATCTGGCGCGCGGTCACCAACGGACTCGGGGTGCAATCGAGCGCACTCGTGCCGCTGTTCGTCGTCGGGCTCGTACCGCTCATCGTGTTGTCGCTGAACCTCGTGGCGTTCTTCCCCGCCCGCCGGGCCGCACGGATTCCGCCCGCGGTCGCGCTTCGCTCGGAATGATGTCGCCGTTCTCTCATGTGAGCTTGCGTCAGAGTGTCTGAAAGGACCTCGGCTTCCCGACCGAGGCGGAGTGCGTGGTTCACTAGCGAACATGACCGAGTCCGACCTCGAACGATGGCGTGAGCTCGCCGCCAAGGAGCTGAAGGGCGCGGCTCCCGAGACGCTCACGTGGGAGACGCCCGAAGGTATCCCGGTGAAGCCGCTGTATACCGCGGCCGACCTCGAGGCGCTCGAGACGGTCGGGGGCATGCCCGGCACGGAGCCGTTCGTGCGCGGGCCGCGGGCGACGATGTACGCGAACCGGCCGTGGACGATCCGGCAGTACGCGGGCTTCTCGACCGCCGAGGAGTCGAACGCGTTCTACCGCCAGAATCTCGCGGCGGGGCAGATGGGTCTGTCGGTCGCGTTCGATCTCGCGACGCATCGCGGCTACGACAGCGACCATCCCCGTGTCGTCGGCGACGTCGGGAAGGCCGGCGTCGCGATCGACTCGGTCGAGGACATGAAGATCCTGTTCGACGGCATTCCGCTCAACAAGATGTCGGTGTCGATGACCATGAACGGCGCGGTGCTGCCCGTGCTCGCGGGTTACGTCGTCGCCGCCGAAGAGCAAGGCGTGAGCCAGGACCAGCTCACGGGGACGATCCAGAACGACATCCTCAAGGAGTTCATGGTCCGCAACACGTACATATATCCGCCCGCGCCGAGCATGCGGATCGTGGGCGACATCATCGAGCACACGGCGAAACAGATGCCGCGGTTCAACTCGATCTCCATCTCCGGTTACCACATGCAAGAAGCCGGCGCGACGGCGGTCCAGGAACTCGGCTTCACCCTCGCCGACGGACTCGAGTACGCGCGCTACGCCGCGTCGCGCGGCCTCTCGGTCGACGCCTTCGCGGGACGGCTGTCGTTCTTCTTCGCGATCGGCATGAACCTGTTCATGGAAGTCGCGAAGCTCCGGGCCGCGCGCTTGTTGTGGACGCGCATCATGACCGACCTCGGCGCGCAAGAGCCGGGATCGAAGATGTTGCGCACGCACTGCCAGACGTCGGGCGTGTCGCTGACCGAGCAGGATCCGTACAACAACGTCGTGCGCACCGCGTACGAGGCGCTGGCCGCGGTGCTCGGCGGCACGCAGAGCCTGCACACGAACGGCTTCGACGAAGCGATCGCGCTTCCGTCCGACTTCGCGGCGCGTATCGCACGCAACACGCAGCTGATCCTCGCCGAAGAGACGGGCGTGACCCACGTGATCGACCCGCTCGGGGGTTCGTACTACGTGGAGGCGCTCACGCAGTCGCTCGCCAACGGGGCGTGGGACCTCATCCAGGAGGTCGAGGGACTCGGCGGCATGACGAAGGCGGTCGAGTCGGGCATGCCGAAGCTGCGTATCGAGGAGGCGGCGGCGCGCAAGCAGGCGCGCATCGACCGCGGTGAGGAAGTCATCGTCGGCGTGAACAAGTACCGCCTCGCGCAGGAGTCGGAGATCGACACGCGCACGATCGACAACACCGAGGTTCGCCGGCAGCAGATCGCGCGGCTCGAGAAGGTGAAGGCGTCTCGTGACCCGCAGCGCGTGAAGGCCGCGCTCGACGCGCTCACCGAAGGTGCGAAGGGCAACGGCAACCTGCTCGCACTCTCGATCGAAGCCGCGCGCGCCCGGGCGACGGTCGGCGAGATCTCCGACGCGCTGGAGTCGGTGTTCGGCCGCTACCGCGCCAACATCCGTACGATCTCCGGCGTGTACGGCGGCGCGTATGCCGAAGACGAGGAGTTCCAGCGCATCCGCAAGGAAGTCGAGGCGTTCGCGACCGAAGAAGGCCGGCGTCCGCGCATCCTCGTCGCCAAGCTCGGCCAGGACGGCCATGACCGCGGCGCCAAGGTCATCGCGACTGCGTTCGCCGATCTCGGCTTCGACGTCGATATCGGCCCGCTGTTCCAGACGCCCGAGGAGGCCGCACGCGAGGCGATCGAGAACGACGTGCACGTCGTCGGCGTCTCGAGCCAAGCCGCCGGCCACATGACGCTCGTCCCGCAGCTGATCGAGTCGCTCCGGTCGCAGGGCGCCGGCGAGATCGTGGTCGTAGTCGGCGGCGTGATCCCCGCGACCGACTACGCGTTCCTGCACGAGGCGGGTGTCGCGGCCATCTTCGGACCCGGCAGCAACATCCCGCACGCGGCCTCCGAGATTCTCGCGTTGATCCGGCGGAACGCCGCCGCGTGACCGAACGCTCGCGATGACCGCGCTCGCCGACGCGCTGCGCGCCGGCGACCGACGTTCGCTCGCCCGTGCGATTACGCTCGTCGAGTCGACGCGGCCCGACCACCGCGAAGAAGCGGCCACGTTGCTGGACGAGCTCATGCCGGCGACGGGCGGCGCGACTCGAGTGGGCATCAGCGGCGCCCCGGGAGCGGGCAAGTCGACGTTCATCGAGTCGCTCGGTCTTCATCTCGTCGAGGCGGGTCATCAGGTGGCCGTGCTCGCCGTCGACCCGTCGAGCGCGCGGGGCGGCGGGTCGATCCTCGGCGACAAGACGCGGATGGAACAGCTCTCGCGGTCGCCGCACGCGTTCATCCGACCGTCGCCGTCGAAGGGGACACTCGGGGGCGTCGCCCGGCGCACGCGTGAGGCGCTCCTGGTTTGCGAGGCGGCGGGCTTCGACGTCGTGCTGGTCGAGACTGTCGGCGTCGGCCAGTCGGAGGTCGCGGTCGCGGGCATGGTCGATGCCTTCCTGCTGCTGCTCGCGCCGGGTGCGGGCGACGAGCTGCAGGGTGTGAAGCGGGGCATCGTCGAACTCGCGGACCTCGTAGTCGTCAACAAGGCCGACGGCGCGCTCACCGATCTCGCTCGGCACACCGCGGCCGACTACGGCCACGCCCTGCACCTTTTCCGGCCGCGCACCGACGGATGGGTGCCGCGCGTCGTGACGTGTTCGGCGCTCGAAGGCTCGGGCATCGGCGACGTGTGGGGCGCGCTCGACGAGTTCATGGCCGCGGCCCGCGCGTCGGGCGCGCTCCCTCGCCGCCGCAGCGAGCAGGCGCGCGACTGGATGTGGTCCGAAGTGAGCGAGACACTCCTCGACCGGCTCCGAACGGACGAGAACGTCCGGTCGGCGCTCGCCGAAGTGGAGGCCGCGGTGATGGCCGGCACCGTGTCGCCGTCGGCCGCCGCGCGTTCGTTGCTCGCGCGCTTTCAGGTGTCGTAGCCGTCGTGGTGCAGCCAGCGGAGCACGTCGGCCGCGGCGAGCTGTGCAGCGCGATCGTGATACGCCGCGAGCTCGTCGGTGCTCAGTGTCGCCCGGCCCGCGCCCGAGACGCCGCGCCGGAAGAACGCGTTCGCATCCTTCAGGATGCCATTGCTCGCCGGGATCAGGCGCTCGGCATTCTGCTGCATCGCCTCGAATCCCGCGGCTCGGACAAGCGCGGGCCACGTGGCTTCGTCGACCGGGAACCCGAGGCGGGCGGCCAGGCCGCGCATCGTGGCGTCGCGCTCGCCGAGGAGTTGGTCGTAGTGCACGAGGACGACATTGTCCGCGCCCGCAACGACTCGGGCCCACGCGTCGCCGATGTGCCACATGACGCCGGGAAGCGAGTCCATCTGGAGATGGCGGTCGCCGTCCCACGCGATCCATGCACGGAGCCAATCGACGAGTTCGGGACGCGGGGGATCGGGCGCGTTCGGATCCTCACCGGTGAGCTCTCGGAGCCGGGCGCGATCGATGTTTCCGCCCTGGTGGTAAAGCGACACCGCGAGGTCGAGTGGATGCCGGGCCACCACGATGTACGTGGCCCGCGGGTCGATCGGGATCCCGTCGAGCGGCGTGTGCGTCTTGATGAACCGGCGATGCTGTTGGCCTTCGAGCCGCGCGACCACCTCGTCTCGCGGCTCGACGAGCCAGTCCAGCCACGGGGACAGGTCGGCGAGCGGCTGCGGCAGCTCGGGCGTGCCGAACACGAGCAGTGCGCAGATCGTCTGCATCCACGTGGTGCCACTCTTCGAGCGGGTGCTGATGACGATGTCGCCTTCACGGAACCGAAACCCGTTCCAGCGGGCACTGTCCTCGTCGTGCGAGCGGTAACGGACGGGCACCGCCTGCGACACGCGCTGACCGTAGCCCGGCCGCGACGCTGCTCAGCTGGCCTTGCGGATGGGCTCCGGTTGCTTCGGCTCGGGCGACTTGGCCCGGCGCAACGCCTCGCGGGCCTCGGCGACGCCGACGCGTCCGAGCGTTCGGGTGCGCTCGTCGAGCTCCCAATCGGGCGGGCCCGACACCGAGCCGCCGGGGAGCAATCGCAGCTGGGTGTCGCCGGTCTCCTTCGTTGTCGTGCTCCGCTCGCTCATGCTCCGAAGTATCTCCTTCGGGTGTGACAACTACGCCTGACAATCGACCCGAACGCCCGGGCCGTTGGACCTGTTCCCGGTTTCTCGGCCATAGCCTGCACGGCATGCCCGCGTACCTCGATCACGCCGCGTCGACGCCGATGCGCCCCGAGGCGATCGCGGCGATGCTCCCGTTTCTCGCCGATCACGCCGCCAATCCCACCGGCGCGCACGCCGCGGCTCGCGAAGCCAAGACGGCGCTGGAGGAAGCCCGTGAAACGGTGGCCGCGCACTGCGGCTGCCGGCCGCAAGAAGTGGTGTTCACCGGCGGCGGGAGCGAGAGCGACAACCTCGCGGTGAAGGGCGCGGCCCGCGCCCGGCGTTCGAAGAACGCTCGGCTCGACGGCGTCGTGACGACCGGCATCGAGCACAAGGCGGTGCTCGGCGCGTGCGCTCGCCTCGAGCGGGAGGGATTTCGGGTCGCCCCGGTCGCCGCCCGCGCCACAGGGGCCGTGGATCTCGACGCGCTGCGCGCCGCGGTCGACGAACGCACTGCAGTCGTGTCCGTCATGCTCGTGAACAACGAGACCGGAATTCGCCAGCCCGTCGACGACGTCGCCGCGATCGTCCGCGAGCACGCGCCGCACGCGGTCCTCCACACCGACGCGGTGCAGGCGCCGCAATGGATCGATGTCGGTGCGACGACGACCGCGTGCGACCTCGTGTCGTTCTCCGGTCACAAGTTCGGCGGCCCGAAGGGAGTCGGCGCGCTCGTGGTGCGCGACGGCGTCGACCTCGTGCCGCTGATAGAAGGCGGCGGTCACGAACGCGGTCTGCGCGCGGGGACCCAGAACGTCGCCGGCGTCGTCGCGTTCGCGGCCGCGCTGGCAGTCACCGCGCAGACCCGAGCCGCGGAGACGGCGCGGATCGCCCTCCTGCGCGACGAGCTCGAGCAGGGCTTGGCCGACCAGATTCCCGGGTTCGCGCCGAACGGCGACCCGGCGCGGCGCGTCCCCGGGCTGCTGCACTGCACGATCGACGGCGTGGAGGCCGAGACGCTGCTCGTCGCGCTCGACCGGCAGGGAGTCATGGCCGCGGCGGGTTCGTCGTGCAGCTCGGGTGCGATCGATCCGTCGCACGTGCTCATCGCGATGGGGATGCCCCGCGAGCGCGCACTCTCGTCGGTCCGTTTCTCGCTCGGTTACACGTCTACCGCCGCCGACGTCGACGTCGCGCTGACGGTCGTGCCCGAGGTCGTGGCCAAGCTGCGAGTCGCCTGATGGCGCGCGTTCTCGTGATGATGAGCGGCGGCGTCGACTCCTCGGTCGCGGCCGCGCGGCTCCTCGACCAGGGCCACGACGTCACGGCCGTGACGCTCAAGCTTTGGGGCGGCGAGAGCGACAGCGGTTGCTGCAGTGTGTCCGATGTCGAAGACGCACGCCGCGTCGCGGCGCAGCTCGGCGTCCCGCACTACGTCTTCAACTTCGCGGACGCGTTCGAAGCGTCGGTCGTGGATCCTTACATCGGCGCATACGCGGGGGGCGAGACACCGAACCCGTGCGTCGAGTGCAACCGCACGATGAAGTTCGGCCGCGTGCTGGCACGCGCGCGACAGCTCGACTACGACTTCGTCGCGACCGGCCATCACGCGCGCGTGGTGACCACCGATGACGGCCCGGCGCTCGCGCGCGGTGCCGACCCCGCGAAGGACCAGTCGTACGTCCTGTACATGCTCGACACCCGTGAGCTGGAGCAAACGCTGTTTCCCGTCGGGGAGTTGACGAAGGCCGAAGTGCGCGAGCAGGCGCGTGTGCTCGGGCTCCGCACAGCTGACAAGCGCGAGAGCATGGACGTCTGCTTCATCACGCGCGGCGGACGGGAAGCGTTCCTCGGCGCGCGCATACCGCGACGCTCGGGGACGATCGTCGACGAGAACGGCGCGATCGTCGGCACGCACGACGGCATCGACGCGTTCACGGTCGGGCAGCGCCGCGGTCTCGGGGTCGCAGTCGGGGAACGCCGCTACGTGACCGACATCGCGACGGCGACCGCGACAGTGACGGTCGGCCCGCGCGCGACACTGCTGCGCGATCGCGTGAAGCTGAGAGATGTTCATCGCACCCGCGCGGTCCCGGATCCGTTGCTCGCGCAGACCCGCGCGCACGGCGCGCCGTTCGCAGCGTCGTTGGTCGGAGCCGAGCTCGTGTTCGCGCAGTCGCAGCCGCGCGTCGCTCCCGGCCAGGTCGTCGCGTTCTACGACGGCGATCTGTGCTGCGGCGGCGGCATCGTCGCGCCCGACTGACGGGCGCGGTCAGGCACGGATGTGCCGGTGGCGCGCCGTCACCACGGCGTCGTCGGCTCCGACGACCGCGACCGCGACGAGCGTGGCCGACACCATCTCCGCGTGGGCACGGCCCCGGCGGCGGCCGAACTCGACCGGCTCCGACAGTTCCAGGGCGACGCCGCCGACGAGCGTGCCGACCCGAAGGTCGAGCGCCTGACCACCCAGTTGGGTGGCGTTGAGCCGGCCGAAGTGGCCGATCTGCTCGCGCCGCACGAGCACCGGCTCGGTGAGCGTGAGCGGATCGGCGATGGCGACGCCCGCCGGCACGAGGACGAGCCAACGGCACGAGAGTGGATGCAACGCGCGCACGAGCAACGCCGCGAGCGGCCAGCCGACGACGATCGCGACAACGCCCGCGGCGATGCGGCCGTCGGCGACGAGCAAGGGACCGAGCGTCGCGCCGGCGCCGACGAGGAGGACCGCGACGGGAACCGGCGCGAGTACCAACGGAAGCGGGACGCGCAACATGAAGCGGTGTTCGTCGCCGTACGCGAGCGCGTTGGCGGCGGCCGCCGCGAACGGCGCCGACAGCGCGAAGAAAGCAGCCGCGCCGGCACCGACGATCGCGAGCACCGCAGAGGCCGCGCTCGTCGACGGAGCCGCGACCGCAGCGCACACGAAACCGCACGGCGCGACGATGCGGAGCACGGTGAGACCCCAGGGGCGCGGCGCGAACAGCGCGAACAAGCTCGCGGCCCAAACCGCCCAAAGGATCACATCCGCGAGGCGCGCCGGCGCCGTCGACCAATCCCGCGTCGCGTCCGCGAGCGCACCGCCCATCGTTACGGGAAGAAGCGCCCAGATCACGCGTGTGCACCACAGCCAGATCACGCGCAACTCCGCTTCGTCGTGTCAGCCGGCGTCGGCCTATCCTACGAATTCTCATGAGCGATTCAGTGCTCGGCGGGTTGATCTCCGCGGGTATGGCGACGGCGATCGGGAGTCTTCCGCATCGTGACGCGCATACTGCGGCCGCGCTCACCTTGCGATGCTTGCCCGAGTTGCCCGCGGCACCACAGCTCCCGTTGCGTTCCGCGCGCGAAGGCGTTGTCGCGCAGTGGGCCGGCGCGGTGCCGGGCATCGTCGTGCACGCGGACGGCACGATCGAGATCACGAGCGCGTTCGATCCGCTCGCGCCGCTCGACACGACCTTCACCAACGATACGCACGCGGGACTGCTCACGTTCCTCGAAGTCGCGGCGCGCCAGCCGTGTGTGCCCAAGCGCGTCAAGGTGCAGGTTGCCGGGCCGTTGACGCTCGGCACCGCGTTCGTCGCCGCGGGAGCCGACGCCGATCTCGCGTTCCCGCTCGCCGCCAACGTGTCGCGCGCCTGGGCCGCGGCGATCACCGATCTCGTCGCGCGGCAACTGCCCGATGCGGCGCTGCTCTGCTTCCTCGACGAACCGGCACTCGTGCGGTGGCGGGGCAGCGAGGGGCCGATCGACCGCGAGGCTGCGACCGACCTCCTCTCCACGGCGCTCGCGGCATGCTCGGGCGTCTCGGGAGTGCACGTCTGCGGCGAGGGCGACCTCCGCTTGGCACTCGACGCGGGTCCGCAGGTCGTCCACTTCGACGTCGGTGCGCTCCAACTCGACGACGCGACGGCGATCGCTCGCTTCCTCGACGGCGGCGGCTGGATCGCGTGGGGCGCGATCCCCACGCACCGCCCCGTGGGGGAGCAGGCGCAGCCGTTGTGGAAGGCGTTGCTCGACGCGTGGTGCGAGCTGACGCGCCGCGGTTGCGACCCGGTGCAGCTGCGCGCGCAGGCGCTCGTCGCGCCGGCGTGCGGCCTTGCCGGTCACGGTGCGAGCCAGGCCGAACGAGCGATGCTGCTTGCACGCGAAATCGGAAACCGCGTTCACGACCACGCGGCCGCGACCAAGCTCGCCGTCGGCGCATAGATTTTCGGGCGTGGCCCCTCGCCCGCCGAAGGATGTCGTCGACCGCGTCGCGCAGCTGCGCGTGCAGATCGAGTACCACAACGACCGGTACTTCGGAGACGACGAACCGGAGATCGCCGACGCCGATTTCGACGCACTCGTACGCGAGCTGCGCGACCACGAAGCAAAGTTCCCGTCGCTCGTCACGGCCGACTCCCCGACGCAACGACCGGGCGGCCAGGTCGCGTCGACGTTCGCGCCGGTCGTCCACCGCCAGCCCATGCTGTCGCTCGACAACGCGTTCTCGCGCGACGACCTGGTCGCGTGGGGAACGCGGATCCAACGGATCGTCACGGAGCCGATCCGGTTCGTCGCGGAACCGAAGCTCGACGGTCTCGCGATCTCGCTTCAGTACGAGGACGGCCGGTTCACCGTGGGCGCGACCCGCGGTGACGGCGTCACCGGCGAGGACGTCACCGAGAACCTGCGCACGATCGGGGCGGTGCCCCGGAAGCTGAACGGCAAGGCGAAAGAGATACCCGCCCTGCTCGAGGTCCGCGGCGAGGTGTTCATGCCGCTCGCCGCCTTCGAGACGTTGAACCAACGCCAGGGCGACGCCGGCGACCGCCTCTTCACGAGCCCCCGGAACGCGGCGGCGGGCAGCCTCCGCCAGAAGGACCCGGGGATCACGGCCACCCGCGACCTCACGTTGTACGCGTATCAGCTCGGGGCGAAGGAGGGTGGTCCGCGCCTGCGGACGCACGAGGAGATGCTCACCTGGCTGAAGACGCTGGGCTTCCCCGTGAACCCGAATATCGAAGCCTTCGACGACCTGGAGTCGGTGTTCGGGTTCTGCGAGCGCATGCAGGTGAACCGGCACTCGCTCGGGTACGAGATCGACGGCGTCGTCGTGAAGGTCGACGACCTCGCCCAGCGCGCCGAGATGGGATTCACGTCGCGCGCGCCGCGCTGGGCGATTGCGTACAAGTTCCCGCCCGAGGAGAAGACGACGATCCTGCGCGACATCATGGTGAGCATCGGGCGCACGGGCCGGGCGACGCCGTTCGCAGTGCTCGAGCCGGTGTTCGTCGGCGGGGCCAACGTCGGCATGGCGACGCTGCACAACGAGGACGACGTCGCGCGCAAGGACGTTCGACCGGGTGACACCGTGATCGTGCGGCGCGCCGGTGACGTGATCCCCGAGGTCGTCGGACCGGTGCTCGCCAAGCGGCCGGCGAAGACCAAGCGCTGGGCGTTCCCGAAGCAGTGCCCGGAGTGCGGTGAGCCGCTCGTGCGCGTCGAGGGCGAGGCGAACCACCACTGCGTGAACGTCGACTGTCCGGCGCAGCGCGTACAACGCCTCGTGCACTGGGCGAGCCGGGGCGCGATGGACATCGAAGGCCTCGGCGAGGAACGGGTGCGCCAGTTCGTCGACGCCGGGCTGCTCGAGGACGCGGCCGACGTCTACGCACTGACCGTCGAGCGGCTGGTTCCACTGGAACGTATCGGCGAACGATCCGCGCAGCTGCTCGTCGACGCGGTCGACGGGTCACGCGCCCGGCCGCTGTGGCGCGTGCTCGTCGGCCTCGGCGTCAACCACGTCGGTCCGACGGCGGCGCAGGCGCTGGCGCGGTCGTTCGACGACCTCGACGCGATCATGGCCGCGAGCGTCGAGCAGCTCACCGCGCTCGACGGCGTGGGTCCGACGATCGCGCAGAGTCTCGGCAAGTGGTTCTCGATCGACCGGAACCGGCGCCTCGTGCAGCGACTACGAGAAGCGGGCGTCAACTTCGCGGGCGACAAGGACGCGCAGGCGGTGACGATCGACGACTCGTTCGCGGGGCTCACGTTCGTGCTCACGGGCACGCTCGGGCAGCGCACGCGCGACGAGGCGGCCGCCGAGATCGCCGCGCGCGGCGGGAAGGTGACCGGAAGCGTCTCGAAGAAGACGAGCTATGTCGTCGCGGGTGAAAGCCCCGGATCGAAGCTGGCCAAAGCCGAGCAGCTCGGCGTCACCGTCCTCGACGAGCAGGCGTTCGACGCGCTGCTGTCCGGGAATGCCCGGTGAGTCTCGTCAGCCGACGTTGAACGACCAGCTGTAGCTGCGCAACTGGTGTTGCGCCCGCGCCTCTTCGATCGACGAGATCGTGCGCGGCCACCACTCGATCACCGCGTTGTGGCCGCCCTTGGTGAACTCCTGAAAGTCCTTGCCCGCACCGGGGTCGAAGTAGACCTCGCCGAGCGAGGGGTCCCCGGACAACTGGTCCTTCGGAATCACGTCGCCGTCGATCGTGATCTGTCCCGTGAAGTCGGATCGCAGCTGTGCGCCGACCTCACCTTGAGGAAGCAGCTCGTCGCTCTCGTTCGGCTGCAGCGAGACGATTTCGTCGGGTCGCTGGATGTTCGCGGGGCCGTTGACCTGCGAACGCCCGCCCCAGATGAGGAAGTTGATCCCGATGAGCAAGACGGCGGCGACGATAACCACGCGCGTCGGGTTCTTCGGCCGGGTCAACGACACATCCCCGAAGCTACCTGCGGAAATGCCGTTCCGGGGAACGCCCCACAACACTCTGTGACGCACGTCGCGCGCGCCCGGCAACTACCGTTGGCTCATGCCCGGAAGCGCGGTGAGCGATCTCGCGGGCCGCGTCCTCGCGGGCCGCTATCTGCTCCACGGCGCCGTCGGGACCGGTGCCAGTGGTCGGGTCTACGTCGCCGAGGACACGCGGCTGCGCCGCCGCGTCGCCGTGAAGGTGCTCCATGCCGCGCTCGCCGAGGACGCGGCGTTCCTGCGCCGGTTCCGGGCCGAGGCACAGCTCGCGGCCTCCCTGCACCACCCCCACATCGTGACGGTTCACGACTGGGGCGACGACGAAGTCCCCTTCATGGTCCTCGAGCTGCTCGAGGGCGGGTCGCTGCGATCGATGCTCGACCAGGGGACACGCCTGACGCTCTCCCAGGCGGCACGCGTCGGGCGCGACGTCGCGTCCGCGCTCGAATACGCGCACGCGCGCGGGGTCCTGCACCGCGACATCAAGCCGGCGAACCTCCTGTTCGACGAGCACGGCATCGTGCGCGTCGCCGACTTCGGCCTCGCCCGCGCACTCGCCGAGGCGAGTTGGACCGAACCCGCGGGGGCGGTGTTCGGCACCGCCCGCTACGCGTCGCCCGAGCAGGCGCGCGGCGCGCAGCTCGACGCTCGGTCCGATCTGTACTCGCTCGCGCTCGTCCTCGTCGAAAGCGTCACCGGTCATCTGCCGTTCGCGTCCGACACGACGATCGGCACGCTGACGGCGCGCACGCTCGAGCCGATCGTCGCGGGCGCGGCGATGGGTCCGCTCGAACCGGTCGTCGACCGCGTCGGCGCGATCGATCCCAAGGACCGTTACCCCGACGCGGCGACGCTGCGCCAGGCGATTTCCGACGCGGCCGAGATGCTGCCCCCACCGGGGCCGCTTGCGCTCGCGGGCATGATCGACCGCGCCGACCCGCATCCCACGCGTGCCGCACCGTCGCAGACGGCGCCGTTCTTCGACCAGGACGCGGCCGATGCCGGCAACGGTGCACGCGCCGCTTCGACGCTCGCAGTCTCGCCGGTGCGCACCAAGCGAGACCGCGTGCCCGGTGAGCGCCGGCTCGTGCCGTGGATCGTCGGGCTCGTGCTCATCCTCACCGCCGGCTTCGCCGCGGCAGCCCTCGCGCAGGTCGGGAGCGCGAAGACGCTCGCGGTCCCCGGCCTCGCCGGATTCACCTCGAGCGATGCGAAGACGGCCGCCAAGAACGCGGGCTTCGCGGTCAAGGTCGGCGATCAGCGACCCGCGCCCGATCCGAAGGGCACGGTCATCGCCCAGAGCCCCTCGTCGGGTTCGTTCACGGGCGGCCGGACGATCACGCTCGTCCTGTCCTCGGGGCCGCCGCCGGTCGCGGTCCCCGCGGTCATGAACAAGTCCTGGGCCGACGCGAAGACGGCGCTCGCCGACGCGGGGCTGATCTACCCGGCGCAGCCCGCGACCCAATACAGCGCCAGCGTCGCGAAGGGCAATGTGTTGAGCGTCACGCCGAACCCCGGCCAGCCGGTCGCGCCCGACACGCAGGTGAAGGTCGTGTTGAGCGCGGGTCACGCACCGGTTCCCATTCCCGACGTCTCCGGCATGTCGTATCCCGATGCGGTCCGTCGCCTCGAGGCCGCGCACTTCACGGTCCAGCGCGGCGACGACCAGTTCTCGTCGACGATGAAGCGGGGCAAGGTCGCGGCGACCGACCCGCCGATCGGCAACTCGGCGCCGTACGGCTCGACCGTCGTGGTGCACGTGTCGAAGGGACCCGATCTCGTCGTGGTGCCCGACGTGACGTTCGAGACGATCGAGCAGGCAACCGCGGACCTCGCGGACGCGGGGCTCGAGGTCGGGAACGTGAGCAACTACCGGCCGGGCGGGATCGTTCGCACGCAGGACCCCGAGGGCGGTGTCGGCAACAAGGTGCCGCGCGGCTCACAGGTCGATCTGGTGCTGAATCCCCGAGGCGGCCTCGCCGGCTTCGGGTTGTGACCGGTTGATGGCGCTTCGCTGAACCTGCATACGATCGCCCCGCCAGCACGAAGCGGTCGGAGAGCGAGGGGGCGATCATGGGTGCACTCGACGGACGGGTAGCGATCATCACGGGCGCGGGGCGTGGTCTCGGCCGCGAGCACGCGTTGTTGTTCGCGAGCGAGGGCGCTCGGGTGGTCGTCAACGACCTCGGCGGCGACATGCACGGTGAGGGCGGCGATCCGAGCGCGGCGATGGAGGTCGTCGAGGAGATCAAGGCTGCGGGTGGTGAGGCGGTCGTCAACGGCGAGAACGTCGCCGACTGGAACGGCGCGCATCGTCTCGTGCAGCAGGCGGTCGACACGTTCGGCGACCTCCACGTGCTCGTGAACAACGCGGGCATCCTGCGCGACCGGGTGATCATCAACATGACCGAGGCCGAGTGGGATTCGGTCGTCACCGTGCACCTGAAGGGCCACTTCGCGCCGACGCACCATGCGGCGGTGTACTGGAGGGAGCAGTCCAAAGCCGGCAACACGGTGCACGCGTCGATCATCCACACGACCTCGACGTCCGGCCTCTTCGCGAATCCCGGGCAGGCGAACTACGACGCGGCCAAGAGCGGCATTGCGACCTTGTCTCAGGTCTGCGCGAAGGAGCTCGTGCGGTACGGCGTCCGGTCGAACGCGATTGCCCCCGGCGCTCGCACGCGGCTGACGGAGGCGACGCCCGGTCTCGGCGATGCGGTGAAGGCGCCGGACGTCGGATTCGACGTCTGGCACCCGGGCAACGTGTCGCCGTTCGTCGCCTACCTCGCGACCGAGGGATGTCCGATCACCGGCGAGTGCTTCATGGTGCAGGGCGGCAAGGTGCAGCGCGCGCAGTCGTGGAAAGGCGCCGAGACGATCGAGCAGAACGAGCGGTGGACGATCGAGCAGCTGGCGGCCGAGTCCGCGAAGCTCGCGCCGCCGGGCAAGTAGGTCGCGCTACTCGGTGATGCCCTGCAGCGCCGTGGTGAGCTCGGGATTGCCGCCGCTCTGACCCTGCATCATGAGCTTCGTCATGTCGCCCTGGACGCGAACCTTGCCGGCCATGAAGGCCTGCATGCCGGCCGCCTGATCGCCGGCGATGAAGACCTGGCGCGCGGTGTCGATGTCGGTCGACAGCGTCAGGTCGGCGCCGTCGGCGGTGCCCTTGCCGAAGAGCGTCTCGCCGTTCTTCGAGCCCATGAAGAACTGGATCGTCCTCTCGCCGTCCGAGACCTCGAGGTTCATGACGAGGCTGTTCGGCGGCGCCGGCGTCTCGTGTTCGTGGATGAGCTTGTCGGCGGCATCGAACCAGGCATCGGAGAGGAACGGGAACTTGTCGGGCACTACGCCTCCTCGGATCGTCGGCGGGCCGGATCGTATCGGAGACGACAGCGAAGCGACCGGCGGGAGCGGAGCGTGAGTCGACCCGTCAGCGCGAGACGACAGCGAAGCGACCGGCGGGAGCGGAGCGTGGAGTCGACCCGTCAGCGCGAGACGACAGCGAAGCGACCGGCGGGAGCGGAGCGTGGAGTCGACGTCTGTGCAGCGACATCTACGCTGACGTCGTGGCCGGAACCAGGCTGGAACGCATCGCCGAACACGAGCGCAACGCCAAGTGGAAGAACCCGCCGTTGCGCATCGAGATGTCGGAATGCATCAACTGCGACGCATGCCTGCGCCACTGCCCGTCGCAGTTCGGCGCGATCTTCAATCACGGCGCCGACGTCGTGATCATCCCCGAGCTGTGCAGCGGGTGCGACAAGTGCCTGCCCGCGTGCCCGGTCGACTGCATCTATCCCGACCCCGACTGGCGTCCCGCGCCCGATGAGTGGTGGGGATTACCGCTCAGCCGTCTCGATCCCTACAAGTAGCCTCTCGCCGATGGCCGAACGGATCACCCGCGCCGACGTCGAGCACGTCGCGCAATTGGCGCGGCTCGCGCTCACCGACGCGGAGATCGACTCCCTGACCGCGGAGCTGGGCGTGATCCTCGATCACGCCGCGCAGGTGTCGGCGCTCGACACGCGCGACGTGCCGCCCACCGCGCACCCGTTGCCGCTCGTCAACGTGCTGCGCGCCGACGAACCCCGGGCGGGACTGCCGCGCGACGAGGTGCTCGCCGCCGCGCCCGTGGCCGAGGAGCACCGGTTCCGCGTCCCCCGCATCCTGGGCGAGGCGCCGTGAGCTCGGCGCGGGAGATCGCGGCCGACGTGCGGTCCGGCGTCCGGTCGGCGCGCGACGTCCTCGACGAGCACTTCGACGCCATCACGTCTCGTGAGGCGGATATCCACGCGTTCAATGTCGTGCTGGCCGAGGAAGCGCGTGCCGCGGCCGCCGCGGTCGACGCCGCGGTCGCGCGGGGCGACGATCCGGGTCCGCTCGCGGGAGTCCCGATCGCGCTGAAGGACAACATGTGCACGCGGGGTATCGCGACCACGTGCTCGTCGCGCATCCTCGACGGCTGGCGGCCGCCGTACGACGCGACCGTGGTCGAACGCGTGCGCGCGGCCGGCGCGGTCGTGGTCGGCAAGACGAACCTCGACGAGTTCGCGATGGGGTCGTCGACCGAGAACTCGGCGTTCGGTCCCACGCACAACCCGCACGACATCACGCGCGTCCCCGGCGGTTCCAGCGGTGGCTCCGCGGCCGCGGTGGCGGCCGGCTTTGCGCCGCTCTCTCTCGGCTCCGACACCGGTGGTTCGATCCGTCAGCCCGCGGCACTGTGCGGTGTCGTCGGCGTGAAACCCACGTACGGCGTCGTCTCTCGCTACGGACTCGTCGCGTTCGCATCGTCGCTCGACCAGATCGGCCCGTTCGCGAGCAACGTGGAAGACGCGGCGCTGCTGCTCGAGGTGATCGGCGGTCACGATCCGCTCGACTCCACTTCGATCCCGCAGCCCGCGCCGGCGCTGCTCGCCGGCCTCGACGAGGGCGTGTCGGGACTGCGGGTCGGCATCGTCGACGAGATGACCGAGATCGACGGTATCGAGCCGGCGGTGCGCGACGCAGTGCGCGCGGCCGCGAGCGCTTTGGAGGCGGCCGGTGCCAAGGTCGATTCCGTGTCGGTACCGTCGGCCACGTACGGGATCTCCGCGTACTACCTGATCGCGCCCGCGGAGGCGTCGTCCAACCTCGCGCGGTACGACGGCGTTCGCTACGGCTTGCGCGTCGACGCGCTCGACGTGGCGCACATGAACGCGCAGACGCGCGAATCGGGATTCGGGCGCGAGGTGAAGCGCCGGATCATGCTGGGCACGTACGCGCTGTCGGCCGGCTACTACGACGCGTACTACGGACAGGCGCAGCGCGTGCGCACGCTGATCCTGCGCGACTTCGAGCGGGTGTACGAGCAGTTCGACGTGTTGATCGCGGCCACGTCGCCGACCGTCGCCTTCGAGCTCGGCGCGAAGACGGCCGACCCCTGGGCGATGTACCTCTGCGACGTGTGCACGGTGCCCGCGAACCTGTCGGGCCACCCCGCGATGTCGGTGCCGTTCGGCGCCGGTGCGTTCGGGCTTCCGATCGGTGTGCAGGTGTTGGCGCCCGCACTCGGCGAGGCGGTGATGTTCCGCGTCGCGCGCGCTATCGAAGCGGCGGCCGGCAGAACGCGGTCGTGATCTTGTTGAACGTGTCGGCCGCTTCCCACTGGAGGAAGTGACCCGCGTTCGGCACGAACAACGGACCGGTGCAGTCGACGCACGCCGCCGCGGCCTTCCACGGAAACGACGGGAGCACGACGTGATCCTCGGGCCCGTACAGGACGAGGGTCGGGACCGGCGTCCGCTCGAAAAGCTTGGGTACGTCCTCCATCGGTCGTGCACCGGTGGTCTGCTCGTAGACGCCCCAGCTCGCGCGCAGCCTCGCCGCGTCGCCGTACGGCTCGGTGTGGAACGCGACGTCTTCGGGCGTGAACGCGTTCGGCGTCCCCCACAGACGATGGCCGTACATGGCCGCGACATAGCGACGGCGTCGCTCCGGCGTGTCGAGCTCGGCGAGCAGCCCGTCGGGATCCGTCGCCTGGCGCACGAAGTAGTCGGCCTGCGCCCGCCGCTCGCGCACGTCGTCGGGCGGAAGGCCGGCGGCCTCGTACACGTCGTGCAGCGGCGGGGGGACGGTGTTGAACAGGACCTGGCGGGTGACGAAGCCGGGATAGCGCAGGCCGAGGTCGAAGAGCACAACGCCGCCGACGTCTCCGCCGGCGACCGCGCACTGCCCGTGTCCGAGAACGTCGTGCACGAGCGTGTAACAGTCGACGGAGAACGCGGCGATGTCGTAGAAGTCGTCGGGTGCGAGGCTCGAGTCGCCGTGCCCGCGGAAGTCCGGCGCGATCACTTCGAAGCCCGCGTCGGCGAGCGCTCGGATGTTGCGCCACCAGATCCGCTTCGTCTCCGGGTAGCCGTGCAACAGGAGGATCGGCGTGCCGCCGGTTCCCTCGCGCACGTAGGCGACGGTGACGCCGTTGCGGATCTGCGACCGCTGCACCTCGTAGCCGTCAATCGAGGAGGTCGGTGTCGTCACGTTGCGTAGTCTGGCAGGCGTGACGCAGACGATGACGAGCTACGAGACCGTGATCGGCCTCGAAGTGCACTGCGAGCTGAACACCGCCAGCAAGATGTTCTGCGGGTGCCCGAACGAGTTCGGCGACGAGCCCAACACGAACGTGTGTCCCGTGTGCCTCGGACTGCCGGGTTCGCTGCCCGTGTTGAACGCCAAGGCGGTCGAGTACGCGCTGCGAGTCGCCGAGGCACTGCACCTCGACGTGCCCGGACGGTCGGTGTTCTCGCGGAAGAACTACTTCTATCCCGACATGCCGAAGAACTATCAGACGTCGCAGTACGACGAGCCGATCACGATCGACGGCTGGCTCGACGTCGACGGCAACCGCGTCGGGATTACGCGCGCGCACCTCGAAGAGGACACCGGCAAGTCGTTGCACATGGGTGTGGGCGGGCGAATCCATGACGCCGACTTCTCGCTCGTCGACTACAACCGGGCCGGCGTACCGCTCCTCGAGATCGTCTCGGAGCCCGACATCCGGTCGGCCGAACAGGCCAAGCGTTACGTCGAGGAGTTGCGGGCCACGCTGCTCGCGGTTCGGGTCTCCGACGTGAAGATGGAGGAGGGTTCGCTGCGGATCGACGCGAACGTCTCCGTGCGTGCTCCCGGGCGGTCGGAGTTCGGGACGCGCTGCGAGATCAAGAACCTGAATTCGTTGCGCTCGCTCGTGCACGCGATCGAGTACGAGGCCGGCCGGCAGTGGACCCTGACGCAGTCGGGCGAAAAGATCGTGCAGGAGACGCGTCACTGGGACGAGGAGTCGGGGCGCACGATCTCCGGCCGTTCGAAGGAAGAGGCGCACGACTATCGCTACTTCCCCGAGCCCGATCTCGTCCCGGTCGAGCCGACGCAGGCGATGCGCGATGAAGTCCGCGCGTCGATGCCCGAGCTGCCCGCCGCGCAGCGCACCCGCTACATCGAGCAATGGGGGATCGGGGTCGAGGACGCGCGGGTGCTCGTCGACGTTCCCGGGCTGGCCGACTACGCCGAGCGCGCGGTCGCTGCGCTCGACGGTGCGGGGACGCCGAAGGACGTCGTGAACTGGGTCCGCCAGGAAGTGCTCGCGTACCTGAACGAGACCGGCCTGTCGCCCGCGGTCCTCACGCCGGAGATGCTCGCCGAGCTCGTCGGGCTCGTGACGACGGGCGCGATCTCGCGGCAACAGGCGAAGGACGTTCTGGCCGAGTCATTGCGCGAGGAGAAGTGGCCGCGCACCATCGTCGAGGAGCGGGGTCTCGAACAGGTCAGCGACGAAGGCGCCATCGCCGAGGTCGTCGACCGTGTCCTCGGGGCCAATCCCGGCATCATCGACGAGTACCGCGCCGGCGACGAAGCCACGCGCAAGAAGAAGCGCGGCTTCGTCATGGGTCCGATCATGCGGGAACTGAAGGGTCAGGGGAACGCGCAGGTGATCAACCGCGTTCTCGACCAACGCCTCAACGGCTGACCCGCCCCGTCCTCCCGTAATCACCGAACCCGACGTATCCGTCGGGTCTCGTGACCACCGAGGCTTCGGACGACGGTTCGGCCGAGGAAGTGGAGTCAGTTCAGGCGGCTGTCGGGCGGGGTGTCGCCGATTTGCGGCTGGGGCCCGCTCGCGACCGTTACCGTGATGCCGCGGAGGTGGGCCGCGCTGATGTCGAGCGCGGCACCGAGAGACTCGAGCAGCTGCGTCTCGCCGGCGTTGAGCGGACCGTCGGCGAGGCCCACGCGCGCGACCTGCTCGATGAAGCCCTCCTTGCCCTGGGCGCTCAGACCCTGCGCGAGCGGACCGAGATACTCGCCGAGTGACGCGGGGTCGAGCGCGCCGAGGTCGTGGTCGAGCCACATGTCGTCATAGTTCTCGGCACCGCTCTTGCGGGCGGCGTCGATCGCGGCGCGCCGGGCGGCAACGTTCGCGGCATCGCCGGCGCGGAGCATCGCGACGGCGGCGACGCGCATCGCGCCGCGCAGCGTCTCGGTGAAGACGGCGGACGTCGGCGTGTTGAGGACCTCCGGCCGGTAACCGGTGCCGCACGTCGAACACTTGACCTGCTCTCCGAGCACCTTGCCCATCGGGACGACGGGCAGGAAGAACAGCGTGAACCAGCGGCGGAGCTGCTGGAGCACGTAGTTCCTGTCGGCGCCGCAGCGCTGGCAGAAGAACTCTCCCGTGGCGATCGCTTTTGCCCGGACCCGGGTGCCGAAGATGATGAGCATGGTGCAACGGTATCTTCGGCGGCGGTGGCCCGCGACCTGATCGCGAGTGCACCGACTCCGAGGCTGGGATCCGAATGGTCAGGCGCCTCGGAAGCCCGCGAGGACCCGGGCGACACGCGCGTCCGTGAGCTTCGACGGGCCGTCGAACGAGACCCGCTGGACCATGTCGCCGTAGCGCGCCTGCATCCGGGGACCGATCTGCTCGGGCGTCCCGGACACGACGAACGTGTCGACGACCTCGTCGGTGATGAGCGAGCCCATGGCCTTCCAGTCGCCGGACTTGGTGATCCGGTTCAGCTCCGGCTGCAGGTCGCCCCAGCCGTGCGCATCGAGCACGACCCGGTACGCGGGCGTCGAGCCGTAGAAGGCGAGCCGACCCCGCATCGCGTCGCGCCCGTTGGCGAGCTCCTCGTCGCTCTCGGCGACGATGACCATCGCCGGGAACGCGACCTCGAACCCGTCAAGAGTGCGGCCCGACTTCTCGAGGCCGCGTCGGAGCGCGGGAAGTGTCGTCTCGCGCATGAATTTCTCCGTGGAGAAGGGGTGCACCATGAACCCGTCCGCGACCTCGCCTGCGACCTCGGTCATGCGGGGGCCGACACCTCCGAGGACCACACGCGGCACGCCGTAGGGACTCGGTCCGGGATCGAAGAACGGGGTCATCAACGTGTGGGTGTAGAAGTCGCCGCGGAAGTCGAGCTTGGTCCCTTCGTGCCAGCGCGCCCAGATCGCACGCACCGCGAGCACGAGCTCGCGCATACGCTCGACGGGCTTCGACCACTGCATCGAGAACCGCTTCTCGATGTGCGGCTTGATCTGGGTGCCGAGACCGAGATTGAAGCGGCCGCGCGACGCGAGCTGGAGGTCGTACGCCGACTGCGCGAGTGTCATGGGGCTGCGGGCGAACGCGATCACGACCGCGGTTGTGAGCTGAACCCGCTCGGTGTGCTCCGCCGCGAGCAGCAGCGGGAAGAACCCGTCGTGCGGGCCCTCGAACGAGAAGATGCCGTCATAGCCCGCGCCTTCGATCGCGCGGGCCGCTTCTGGAACGGAGTGGAGATCGGCGGTCGTTAATCCGGAGTCGACATACACGGGGCATCCCTACGATTGGAACATGGCGGAGTTCGGTCCCGAAACCTACGGCGAGCGCGTCGCCGACGTCTACGACGAGTGGTACAAGCCGGTCGACACGGCGGCCGAGGTCACGCTGTTGACCGAGCTGGCGGCCGGCGGCCGTGTGCTCGAGCTCGGGATCGGTACCGGGCGGGTCGCGCTGCCGCTCGCGGCGAACGGACTCGAGGTGCACGGTCTCGACGCGTCGCCGGCGATGGTCGAACGCATGCGCGCGAAGCCCGGTGGCGACGCGATCCCGGTGACGATCGGTGACATGGCCGACGTCGCGGTCGACGGCGAGTTCGCGCTCGTGTTCGTCGTGTTCAACACGTTCTTCCAGCTCTCCTCGCAGGAGGCGCAGCTGCGGTGCATGGCCAACGTGGCCGCGCACCTGCAGGCCCGCGGCCGGTTCGTGGTCCACGCGTTCGTACCCGACACCTCGCGGATCGAGGAGGGCCAGCACCTGTCGGTTCGGGAAGCGTCACTCGACCGCGTGCGCCTCGACGCGAGCGTGTACGACTCGAAGGATCAGCGGGTCGACACGACGCAGCTCCGCATCACCGAGCAGGGCATCCGGCTGGTACATGCGAAGCTGCGTTTCGCGTGGCCGCCCGAGCTCGACCTGATGGCGCGGCTCGCCGGTCTCGAGCTGGAGCACCGCTGGGCGACGTTCGACAAGCAACCGTTCTCGTCGTCGAGCGCGTTCCACGTCTCGGTGTATCGCGCCGGGAGCGGCCTCAGTACTGGTTCTTGATGACGAAATACGAGCCGCGAATCGTTCCGGCGAGCTTCGACTTCTGTCTCGCGAATTTGAACGAGGCGAGCTCGTCGGGGATCTCCATCCCCTCGGAAAGCTTGAATCCGACCGCACGCTTCCCGGCGTCGGCGATGGTGTACATCACGTTGATCGAGAGGCCGCTCTCGTAGAAGACGTATGCCATCTTGATGCCTTCGACCTCGAACGCCGTCGCTTCGAGCGGGGGAGAAGCGATGACGATGTTCCGTTCCTCTGCAAGGATCTTGTGCACGTAGTCGATCGTCTTCTTCGCTTTGCTCGCCGGCTGGACCGTGAAGACGTGGTCGTACTTGTTCTTGAAGTAGCGAGCCTCGTTCGCGCGCAGGCCGGCGAGCGCGTCGGCGACCGGCGAGGACTCGAGCCCGACGATCGAGACGGTGTTGAAATCCACGGCGTAGGTCATCACGCACTTCCAAGCGCGGCTCACACGTCCGTCGCGTCGGCCGACGTTATCTCAGCGGCGGAGCCGCTTCGACCGGTCGCGCATGATCTGACGGGTCGCGTGCAAGCCGGGGATGCCGGTCACCCCTCCGCCGCCGTGCGTCGCGCTGCTCGCCTGGTACAGACCTGTGATCGGCGTGCGGAAGTCGGCGAACCCGGGTGCGGGCCGCATGTGGAACATCTGGTCGGGCGACAGCTCTCCGTGGAAGATGTTGCCGCCGACGAGGCCGTACTCGTTCTCCATCTCGTACGGGCCGATCACCTGCCGGTGAAGGATCGAGTCGCTGAACCCCGGTGCGACCGCGTCGACGCGGGCGATCACGCGGTCTGCGTACGCGTCGATCGCATGCTGATCCGGTTTGCTCGCGTACGTGTGCGGCACCCATTGCGTGAACATCGACACGACGTGCTTGCCTTCGGGTGCAAGGGTCGGATCGAAGACGCTCGGGATGCAGATGTCGGCGAACGGCAAGGCCGCGGGCCGGCCCGTGACCGCGTCCTGGAACGCGCCCTCGACGGCGTCGAGCGACTCGGCGAGCACGATCGTCCCGCCGTGTACCTCGGGGTCGAAGCCGGGCTTCGCCGTGAACTCGGGGAGGCGGTCGACGGCCACGTTCACCTTGACCGTCCCGCTGCGCGAGCGCCATTGCTCGATCCGTTCGACGAAGTCGGTCGGCAGCTGCGCGCGGTCGACGTGTTCGAGGAACGTGATCTTCGGATGGGTCGCGGCGACGACGACGTCGGCGCGGAACTCCTCTCCGGATTCGAGTGTCACCCCGCGCACGCGGCCGTTGCGGACGTCGATCCGGGCGACCGGCGCAGCGGTACGAACCGTCGCGCCGTTCGCGACCGCCGCGTCGCGCAGCGCCCGGCTGACGGCGCCCATGCCGCCCTCGGGGAAGCCCCACGAGCCGAGCTGTCCTTCGCCGACGTCACCGATCTTGTGGTGCGCCATGACGTAGGCCGTGCCCGCCGACCGCGGCCCGGCCCACGTGCCGATCACACCGCTCACCGCAAGGACGCCCTGCATCTGCGGTGAGACGAAGAACTCGTCGAGCAGGTCGGCAATGCTCATCGTGAACAGGCGGGTGACGTCGGCCGTACCGTCGACGCCGAGTCCGCGTAGACGCCACGCGAGGCGCGCTTGGTCGACGAGGTCGCGCGGACGGAGCGAACCGATGCGCGGGGGGATCGTCGTGAGCAGCGGCCCGAGAACGCTCGCGAGGCTGCCGAGCCACGAATCCCAGCGGTCGTACGCGTCGGCATCCGCCTTCGAGAACTTCGCGATCTCGTCGTAGCGACGTTTCGGATCGTCGTCGGGAAGCTGGAGCGACCCGCCGTCGCGATACGGCGCGAAGTAACCGTGCTGGGGATACACGCGGTATCCGTGCTTCGCGAGCTCGAGCTCATCGACGATGGTCGGAGGCATCAGGCTCACGACGTACGAGAGCGCGGTGACGTTGAAGTCGGGACCCCAGGGCTGTTCGGTCGTCGCGGCACCGCCGACCGTCTCCCGGCGTTCGAGCACGGTGACACGCGCCCCGCGGCGAGCGAGGAGTCCGGCCGCGACCAGACCATTGTGGCCCCCGCCAACGACGACGACGTCGAAGCCGCCGGTGCTCATCGGGCGACCGATTCCAGCCGGTCGCGCCACGACGTCAGATCCGGCGGCCGGGCGTCGACGTCCTTCGCCCGCTCGTCGGCGCGGCGCAGCGCGAGGATCGCGTCGAGATCCGGATCGGCCGCGAGCGCCGTGATCGCGTCGGCGTCGAGCGCGTCACCTTGGACCAAGAGCGTTTGCGCGCTGCGCGGGCTCAAAGCACGGCGGTAGGACGGATCGGTCGCGACGAGGTACCGCTTGGCATCGACGTGCGCGCCCACCAGCCGCGCGACGCGCCGACCGAGAAGCGGCTCGACCAGCGCCGCGCCGCGGCGCGCGTGGTCGCCGTGGTCGTCGGGGTAAGCGATGTCGGCGATGTCGTGCACCAGTCCGGCGACCGCGAGCTCCGGATCGGTCGTTTCTCGGAGAAGGATCGCGCCGCACTGCAGCGCGTGCGACAGCCCGTCGACGTCGGGTTCGTCGTATACGCCCGCACCGGTCGCCAGGAGCGCGAGGAGATCGTCGACGGAGGTCAGGGTCGCCATCATGCCTTCAGCTGCGTCTCGATCTCCGCGATCAGCTTCTGGAGATGCAGCGCTCGTGTCGCATCGGCGGGACGGTCGTCGCCGCGCGCGACCGCGACGAGATCCGACCGGATGCGGTCGGCGCGCGCGTCCCGGTCGACTCGCCGCGCGTCGTAGATCGCCGCACCGCTCTTGGAGTACACCTCCAGCTCGGTCTTGCTGTCGGTGGCCGCGGTGCAACACATGGATGCGCTGCTCGTCGCTCCCGACGCGTGCGTGCAGTTGACCGAGACCCAGCCGAGCGGGTTGCCGGCCGCCTGTACCGCGACGATCGTGCCGAGCCCGGCCTCGAGGAGATCGAGCACGTGCGGTCCGATGTCGAGCACGGCGCCGCGTTCGAGTCGCCACCCGCTCGCGAACGGTCCGCCGAGGAACGCTCCGGAGATGAAGCAGCCCCGGCCGCCGAAGGGATCGAGCCGCGCCGCTTCGGCGAGGAAGTCGTCGAGCGCGGGATCGAATCGGTACGTCAGCATGACGAGAGAGCCGACGCTCGCTTCGGCGACGGCGTCGACGATCTCCTGGGCCCGGTCGACGTTCAGCGCGAGCGGCTTCTCGAGGAACAGCGTCTTGCCCGCGCGCGCGGCGCGGATCGCCAGGTCCGGTTGCGCCTCGGGCGTGACCGCGACCGCGACCGCTTCGCAGCTGTCGAACAGCGCGTCGAGATCGTCATATGCGGGTGCGCCGATCTTCGTGCCGAGCTCGTTGGCGTGGCTCGCCGTGCGCGACCAGACACCTCTGACGCGGGTCTGCGGACCGGCCGCGAGCACGGGTCCTGTCACCATGCTCGCCCACGGCCCGGCGCCGACGAGCCCGACGGCCAGGGGTTCGCTCACAGCGCCGACGCTACCCTTGCGCCGAACGCCGCACGCCCTCCGTATGCGAGGTCGTCTGCGAGACGCCGAGGAGAGACATGGCAGACATCAAGCCGCGCAGCCGCGAAGTCACCGACGGCATGGAGCGGGCGCCGGCCCGGGCGATGTTGCGCGCGGTCGGTATGACCGATGCCGACTGGGGCAAGGCTCAGGTCGGTGTCGCGTCGAGTTGGAACGAGGTCACGCCCTGCAACATGCCCCTCGACCGGCTCGCCAAGCGCGCCAAGGAGGGCGTGCGCGACGCGGGCGGTTTCCCGATCGAGTTCGTGACCATCGCGGTTTCCGACGGCATTTCGATGGGACACGAGGGCATGCGGGGCTCGCTCGTCTCGCGCGAGATCATCGCCGACTCCGTCGAGTGCGTGGTGCACGCCGAGCGCCTCGACGCGCTCGTCACGTTCGCCGGTTGCGACAAGAGCCTCCCCGGCATGTTGATGGCCGCGGCCCGCCTGAACGTGCCGTCGGCGTTCCTCTACGGCGGGTCGATCCTCCCCGGCCACTACAAGGACCAGGCGCTCGACATCGTGTCCGTGTTCGAGGCGGTCGGCGCGTGCGCGGCTGGCACCATCACCGAGAACGAGCTCGGCGAGATCGAGCGCCGCGCGTGCCCGACGGAGGGCTCGTGCGCGGGCATGTTCACCGCGAACACGATGTCGTCGATCGCCGAGGTGATCGGGATGGCATTGCCGGGTTCGGCGTCGCCGCCCGCGGTCGACCGGCGCCGCGACGACTACGCGTACGAGTCCGGCCGTGCGGTCATGCGATTGCTCGAGCTCGACCTGCGGCCGCGCCAGATCATGACCAAGGCCGCGTTCGAGAACGCGATCGCGATCACGATGGCGCTCGGCGGTTCGACGAACGCGGTTCTGCACCTGCTTGCTCTCGCGCACGAAGCGCGCGTCGAGCTGGAGCTCGACGACTTCAATCGCATCGGGGCCAAGGTTCCCCACCTCGCGGACATGAAGCCGCACGGCAAATACCACATGACCGACCTCGACCGCGTCGGCGGCGTTCAGGTCGTGATGAAGATGTTGCTCGACGCCGGACTGTTGCACGGCGACTGTCTCACGGTCACCGGCAAGACGATCGCCGAGAACCTCGCCGACCTCGCTCCGCCCGGGCCCGACAACGACGTCGTGCACCCGCTGACCGCGCCGGTCCACCAACAGGGCGGCATCGCCGTGCTGCGCGGGTCCCTCGCACCGAGCGGCGCGGTCGTGAAGATCGCGGGCCTCGACCAGATGCGATTCGAGGGCCGGGCCCGGGTCTTCGACGGCGAGGACGCGGCGATGGCGGCGATCCTCGCCGGCCGGATCGAGGCCGGTGACGTCGTGGTCATCCGTTACGAGGGCCCGAAGGGCGGACCCGGCATGCGGGAGATGCTCGCGGTCACCGGCGCGATGAAGGGCGCGGGCCGGGGAGCCGACTGCGCGCTCGTCACCGACGGCCGTTTCTCGGGCGGCACCCACGGCTTCTGCGTGGGCCACGTCGCGCCCGAGGCCGTCGACGGCGGGCCGATCGCGTTCGTCGCGGAAGGCGACCGCGTCGTGATCGACGCCGACGCGCACACGATCGACGTGTTCATCGAGCCGGCCGAGCTCACGCGCCGCCAGGCCGACTGGAAGCTCCCCGAACCGCGCTACACGAGTGGGTTCCTCGCGAAGTACGCGCGCCTGGCGCAGGGCGCGGAGACCGGCGCGATCACGAACGCCTGACGCCGAGCCACGCGCCGGTGCCCGAAATCCTCGAGGTCGAAGCCGCGCGGCGCGTACTCGCCGCATACGCGCTCGAGCGCGAGATCGCGAAGGTGTACGCACCTGACACGTGGTTCCTCAAGCGGGGGACGACCGCGGCTGCGCTGCGGCACGCGCTCGTCGGCAACGCGTTCACCGCCGCGCGCCGGCGC